>WBZO01001149.1_pt1 | contig 44422 bp, 56 predicted proteins | sample 5204261 | NCBI WGS metagenome assembly WBZO01 (sample SAMN12412400, study PRJNA552823) | activated sludge metagenome | isolation source: activated sludge from anammox sidestream of wastewater treatment plant... | place: USA: North Carolina | collected 2017-09
CGGGGTCCGCACGCAGCGGCGCCGCTACTCCGGCCGGTCGTCGTCGGGGCCGGGGTAGGCGCGCGCGGCGCGGCGCAGGAACTCGAACTGCCGCGTCACCCGGCTGCACGCGACGCAAATCGCCACATGAACCCGCAGACGGGCACGCTCGCTCACCCCCAGGTCCCGGTCGAGCCCCTCGGAGATGAGGCGCGAGGCCTCTTTGCAGGTAATCATGATCATGCGGCACCCCCGGCGGCGAACCACCGGCCCTCCAGGCACTCGCGCAGCGCCATCCTGGCGCGATAGAGGAGCACCCAGCAGTTGGACGAGGTGACCCCCAGTTCCTTACAGATTTCGGCAGTCTCGAGCCCCATCACCTCGCGCATCATGAAGGCGCGGGCGGTCTTCTTCGGCAGGCCTTCCATGCAGCGCTCGAGGACCTCGAAGAACTTGCGCTGCTCGAGGGCCGACTCGGGGTCGCCCCAGTCGGCCGGCTTCTCGCGGAAGTGCCCATCCTCGCGGTAAAGGGCGTCCTGCAGGTCGTGGAGGTCGGTCTCGTCGTCCGCCGCCTCGAGCGGCTGCTCGCGCGACTGCTTGCGGATCGCGTCGATGATCTTGTGCTTGAGGATCCCCACCAGCCAGGTCCTCACCGAGGACTGTCCGGCAAAGGATGCGCCGGCCTGGAGCGCGGCGAGCAGGGTCTCCTGGACCACGTCCTCGGCGGCGGTGGCGTTGCGCAGCTGCAGCATCGCGAACCTCAGTAGCTGGGGTCGATGCTTCTGCAATTCAACCGGATCGACGCGGGGGGGCGAGGGGGAGTTCATGACCGGGGCCGGAGGAAGTGGCCGAATGTTACCGCCGTCGGCGCCGCGACCACGAGCGCGCCCTTGAAAGACGAGGGTGGCCGCCCCACCTCTCGTGCATGAGGGCAATCGCCCGACCGAACCCGACTGTGAGGAGAACGCAATGGCAAACGTGACCCGCTACGACCCCTTCAACGACCTGTTCGACGACCTGATGAAGGGCTTCTTCGTCCGCCCGATCGCGGCGGACGCCGCGACCGCGGCCCCGCGCGGCATGAAGCTCGAGGTGAGCGAGCAGCCCGAGGCCTTCAAGGTGCAGGCCGAGATCCCGGGCGTGAAGAAGGACGAGATCCAGGTGACGATCGACGGCGACCAGGTGACGATCGGCGCGGAGGTGCGCAACGAGAAGGACGTCAAGGAAGGCGAGCGCGTGGTGCACAGCGAGCGCTACTACGGCCGGGTCTCGCGCGCATTCCGCCTGGGTACCGAGATCGACCAGTCGAAGGCGCAGGCGCGCTACACCGACGGCGTGCTCGAGCTCGTGCTGCCGAAGAAGGTCACCGCGGCGGCGCGCAAGCTGACGATCCAGTAGGTACGCCTCGCTCCTCCGGGGAGGGCGGCCGATCGGCCGCCCTCCCGCTTCGTTTCCTGCGCGGCAGGGGCGCGGTGCGCTCGCGGTAGAATCGCGCGTCCCGCGACGCCGCCCGAATGACCGTCACGCCCACCGCCGCCGCGCTCAAGGCCCGCATCCTCGCCGAGGCGCTGCCGTACATCCGCCGATTCCACGGCCGCACGATCGTCGTCAAGTACGGCGGCAACGCGATGTCCGAGCCGGCGCTGCAGCGCGGCTTCGCGCACGACGTGGTGCTGCTCAAGCTGGTGGGCATGAACCCGGTCGTCGTGCACGGCGGCGGGCCGCAGATCGACACCGTCCTCAACCGCCTCGGGAAGAAGGGCGAGTTCGTCCAGGGGATGCGCGTCACCGATGCCGAGACGATGGACGTCGTCGAGATGGTCCTCGGCGGCACGGTGAACAAGGAGATCGTGACGCTGATCAACCAGGCCGGCGGCAAGGCGGTCGGGCTCACCGGCAAGGACGGGAGCTTCATCCGGGCGCGCAAGCTGCTGCTCGCCGCGGCGGACGGCGCAACGACCGATCTCGGACACGTCGGCGAGATCGAATCGATCGACCCGACCGTGATCTCCACCCTCGAGGAGGGCGGTTTCATTCCCGTCGTGGCCCCGATCGGGGTCGGCAAGGACGGCGGGTCCTACAACATCAACGCCGACCTGGTGGCGGGAAAGCTCGCCGAGGTGCTGAAGGCGGAGAAGCTCGTGCTGCTCACCAACACCCCGGGCGTGCTCGACAAGGACGGGCAGCTCCTCACCGGCCTCACGCCCAAGCGCGTCGACGAGCTCGCGGCGGAGGGCACGCTCTCGGGCGGCATGCTGCCGAAGATCGGCTCGGCGCTCGACGCGGCCCGCGGCGGCGTGAAGAGCGTGCACATCATCGATGGCCGCGTCGAGCACGCGCTGCTGCTGGAGATCCTCACCGACGAAGGCGTCGGGACGCTCATCCGCAGCAAGTGAGCGCTCAGACCGCCCGTCCGCGCTCGTCGAACAGCCCCTCCAGGTATCCCTCCCGTGCGTCGCGGATCGTCAGCACGCGGCGCCTGGGCGCCGGGCTGAACGAGACATGGACCCATTCGGCGAACTCGCAGATGCACTGGTCGAAGGCGATCTCCGAGTCGCGCAGCGCGCGCGCGATCGCCACCGGCGGGCCGAAGCCGGGGCAGGTGAAGTCGGCCGCGAGCCCCTGCGCGTGCTGCGAGTTCGGCACGCCGCCGACCGCGGCGTTCAGCTCGGGGCACCGGTACGCGCTCGAGATGTCGAGCCGGTGCCCGAGCAGCCGGCGCACCCGGTCGAGCCCGCGCGCGAGCAGGCGCAGGTTGGGCAGGAGCGCCTCGGGCGGCCGGTTGTCGATGCCGCGCGCCGCCGCGGTTTCCGAGCGGATGAGCCGGGCGAGCGTGTAGTAGCTCGACAGGCGCGGATTGCGGGCGCGGCTCGGCATGGGTAGAGGCGGATGCTGACCTGGATCTTCGACCTAGACAACACGCTCCACAACGCCTCGCCGCACATCCTCCCGCACATCAGCCGGAGCATGACCCGGTATCTGCAGGAGCACCTCGCGCTCGACGAGGCGGCGGCGGCGGGGTTGCGCATCCACTACTGGCGCACCTACGGCGCGACCCTGCTCGGGCTCATCCGCCATCACGACACCGATCCCGACCATTTCCTCTGGCACACGCACCAGTTCCCGGACCTCGCGCGGATGGTGGTGGCCGATCGCGCGGCGCTCGCGGCGATCACCCGGCTGCGCGGGCGCAAGATCGTCTTCTCGAACGGGCCGAAGCACTACGTCCACGCGGTGCTCGACGTCCTCGGCATCGGGCGGCTGTTCGACGCGGTGTACGCGGTCGAGCGCGTCCGCTACCGACCGAAGCCGTCCCTCGACGGCTTTCGCACGCTGCTGCGCGCGGAGCGGATCGTGCCGCAGCGTGCGGTCCTGGTCGACGACAGCCTGCCCAACCTCCGCGCCGCCCGCCGACTCGGCCTGCGCACCGTCTGGGTGAGCGCGCTGCCGCGCACGCCGACGTACGTCGACGCCAAGGTCGTCTCCATCCGCGAGCTTCCCCGCCTGCTGGACGACCTCGGGGGCGCGCCCTAGCGAGTACTCACCCCCCGGCCGGGGCGGCGCTAGAATGCGCGGCCACGGGGGAGGTGCGTCATGGCGACCAAGCCGGGGGAGCGCAGGCTGCAGATCCTGCGGGTGCTCGCCGAGATGCTCGAGGATCCGAAGGGGGAGCGAATCACCACCGCCGCCCTCGCCGCGAAGCTCGACGTCTCGGAAGCGGCCCTCTACCGCCACTTCGCGAGCAAGGCCCAGATGTTCGAGGGCCTGATCGAGTTCATCGAGTCGAGCCTGTTCGGCCTGGTCAACAAGATCACCGCGGAGGAGGCGAGCGGGGTCAAGCAGCTGCACGGGATCCTGTCGATGCTGCTCGGGTTCGCGGAGAAGAATCCCGGCATGACGCGGGTGCTCGTGGGCGACGCCCTGGTGAACGAGGACCCCCGCCTCCAGGCGCGCATCAACCAGCTCCACGACAAGCTCGAAGCCTCGCTCAAGCAGTGCCTGCGGGTCGCGGCGACGCAGGCGGACGAGAGCGGGGGCGCGCCTTCGGAGGACGACAGCGCGGCGCGGGCGAATGCACTGCTCTGCTACGTCGTGGGGCGCTGGCACCAGTACGCGAAGAGCGGCTTCAAGCGCCCGCCCGCCGCCGGCTTCGAGAAGCAGGCGCCCTTCCTGCTCTAGTCCCGGCCGCCGCAGACGCCGCAGCCGGGGTCCCTCTTCAGCCGGATCGACCGCCACTCCATGCGCAGCGCGTCGAGCAGGAGCAGCCGGCCGCACAGGGTCTCGCCGAGGCCGGCGAGGAGCTTGAGCGCCTCTGCGGCCTGCGTCGTCCCGATGATTCCGGTGAGCGGCGCGAACACGCCCATCACCGCGCAGCGCATCTCCTCGGGCTCGGCGTCCTCGGGAAACAGGCACGCGTAGCACGGGCTGTCGGCGCGGCGCAGGTCGTAGACGCTGATCTGACCGTCGAAGCGCACCCCCGCCCCCGACACGAGCGGCCTGCGGTGCGCGACGCAGGCGCGGTTGATGGCGTGGCGCGTCGCGAAGTTGTCGGTGCAGTCGAGGACCACGTCGGCCGCGGCCGCCAGGGCCGCGAGCCGCCCGCCGTCGAGGCGCTCGGTGACGGTCTCCACCCGCACTTCCGGGTTCAGCCGGGCGAGCGTCGCGCGGCCCGACTCCGGCTTCGGCGCGCCCACCGCCGCGGTGGCGTGCAGGATCTGCCGCTGCAGATTGGTGAGGTCCACCGCGTCCCCGTCGGCGAGGGTGATGCGCCCGACGCCTGCGGCGGCGAGGTAGAGCGCCGCGGGAGAGCCCAGACCGCCGGCGCCCACGACCAGCGCGTGCGCGGCGAGCAGCTTCTCCTGCCCCTCGATGCCGAGCTCGGGGAGCAGGATGTGGCGCGAGTAGCGCAGGAGCTGATCGTCGTTCATGCGCTCAGGGTAGCGCAGCCGCCGCCCGTCGATCCGGCGGCGCGCAAACAAAAAGGGCCGGCGGAGCCGGCCCTTTTCCGGCGCACGACGGCGCTCAGTTCTTGCGCGCAGTCTCCTCGGGCCGGTCGGCCTTGGCCACGACCGGGAGCCCCTTCAGGTGGTTCAGCGCCTGCTTCAGCTGGAAGTCGTCGGGTCCGCCGAGCTCGATGGGCTTGCGCTCCTCCTCGACGCTCGTGCGCGGCTTGTCCGCGGGCTCGGACTTCGGCTTCTCCGCCGGCGCGGCCGTCCTGTCGCGGTCGTTGTCGAGGTGCTTGACCAGGTCGACCTCGCGCACGCGCGACGACGGGGCACCGGGCTCGTCGACCTCGATGTCCGGCGTGATGCCCTTCGCCTGGATCGAGCGGCCGTTCGGCGTGTAGTAGCGCGCCGTGGTCAGCTTGATCGCGGTGTTGTTGCCGAGCGGCATGATCGTCTGCACCGAGCCCTTGCCGAAGGTCTGCGTGCCGATGACCGTGGCGCGCTTGTAGTCCTGCAGCGCCCCCGCGACGATCTCGGAGGCCGAGGCCGACCCGCCGTTCACGAGCACGACCATCGGGACGTCCTTCACCTGCGCCGGCAGCGCGCGCAGGTAGTCCTCGCGCGTTCCGCGCAGGTAGTCCTCCGGGCTGGCGATGTACTTGCGCTTCGCGTCCTCGGTGCGGCCGTCGGTCGTGACGACGGTCACGCGCGGCGGCAGGAAAGCCGCGGAGATGCCCACCGCGCCGTTCAGCAGCCCGCCCGGGTCGTTGCGCAGGTCGAGGACGAGGCCCTTCAGCGGCCCGTCCTTGTACAGCGCGTTGATGTGCTTGACCAGGTTCTCGGGCGTGTGCTCCTGGAACTGCGCGACGCGCACGTAGCCGTAGCCCGGCTCGATCAGCTTCGACTTGACGCTCTGCACGCGGATCACGTCGCGCACCACCGTCACCTCGAACGGCTTCGCGTCGCCCTTGCGCACCACCGTCAGGCGGATGCTGGTCTTCGGCTTGCCGCGCATGCGCTTGACCGCGTCGTTCAGGCTCATGCCCTTCACCGGCGTGTCGTCGAGCTTGATGATCAGGTCGCCGGGCTTCAGGCCGGCGCGGAACGCCGGGGTGTCCTCGATCGGCGAGACCACCTTCACGAAGCCGTCCTCCATCCCGACCTCGATGCCGAGCCCGCCGAACTCGCCCTGCGTGCCGACCTGGAGCTCCTTGAACGCCTCCTGGTCGAGGTACGCGGAATGGGGATCGAGGCCGGTGAGCATGCCGTTGATGGCCTCGGAGATGAGCTTCTTGTCCTCCACCGGCTCGACGTAGCCGGCCTTGATCGCGCCGAAGACCTCCGCGAAGGCGCGCAGCTCGTCGACCGGCAGCGGGTACTTCGCCGCCTCGCGCTGCGCCACCGCCGAGAAGTTGAGCGACAGGAGCACGCCGGCCAGGATGCCGACCAGCACCAGGCCGAAGCTCTTGAACTTGCTGCCCATGAGGGTTGCTCCAGTAATGGCTGCTAGCGCCGCAGCCAGGGCACGGGATCGAATGGCCGACCCTGAAACCGAGTCTCAAAGTATAAACCCGAAGCCTCGCCGCCCCCGCTCGCCCCGACGATCGCGACCGCCTCGCCGGCGTGAACTTCGTCACCGACCCGCCTCAGTACGGATTCGTTGTTTCCGTAGATGCTCAGGTAGCCGTCGCCGTGGTCGAGGATGAGCAGGTTGCCGTAGCCGCGCATCCAGTCGGCGAACACCACCCGCCCCGGCGCGACCGCCTTCACGTCGGCGCCGGCCGGCGCGCGGATGAACACGCCCTTCGCCGATGGCGCGGCCGCGGACTCTGAGGCCCCGAAACGGGCCACAAGTTCCCCGCGCACCGGGAAGGGGAGCCGCCCCTTGAGGGCGCCGAATTCCCCGGTCGCCGGTGCGGCCGGCGCGGCGGGGCGGGGTGCCGGGACCGGCCCCGCGCGCGGGACGGGTGGGGGCGCCGGCCGGGCGAGGGCGGCGACGATCCGGGCGAGGCGCGATTCGTTGTGCTGGGCCGATTCGAGGTCGCGGCGCTGCTTGCGGATCTGGAGCGCGTGACGCGCCAGCACGGCCCTGCGTTCGGCCGCCTTCGCCACCAGGGCGTCACGCTCGGCGCGCGCGCGCTGCTCGACGCTCGCCACCGCCGCGGCCCGCTCGCGGCTCGCCGTCTCGAGCACGGCGAGCCGGGCGAGGTCGGCGCGGGTGCGCGCGATCAGGTCGGCCTGGGCGCGCGCGAGATACGTCTGGTAGACGAGCCGGCGCGCGATCTCGTTGGGGTCGTCGCCGGACGCGAGCACCCGCAGGTACGCGCCCTCGCCCGCGACGTAGCGCGCCGCGAGCGCGCGCGCGAGCCGGTCGCGCCGCGCCGCGAGCTCGCCCTCGAGCGCGCGCGACTGCGCGCCGATGCGCGCGAGCTCCCCCCCGGCGCGCGCGCGCTCGCCCCCGAGCTCGCGCAGCGCGCGGCTGGATTCCGAAATGGCGCTCTCGGAGTCGCGCAGGACGTCGACCGCCTCCGCGCGGGCGCTCTCGGCGGCCGCGAGCTCCTTCTTCAGCGCCTCCACGCGGGCGCGCAGCGCGCGCAGCTCCTCGTCCTTCGTCTGCGCGCTCGCCGAAGGCGCGGCGCCGAGTGCGAGCGCGAGCGCGACCGCGGCGAGCGGCCGGGCGCGCGGCCGGATCAAGCGCGCGCCTTGCCCTGGTTCGCGACCGCCTTGACCGCGGCCTCGACCATGGTCGGGTCGCCGAGATAGTAGTGGCGGCGCGGTTTCAGCGCCTCGTCGAGCTCGTACACGAGCGGGATGGCGGTGGGAATGTTGAGCGCGACGATGTCGGACTCGCTGACCTCGTCCAGGTACTTCACCAGCGCGCGGATCGAGTTGCCGTGCGCCGCGATGAGCACGCGTCCGCCCGCCCGCACCGCCGGCGCTATCGTCTCGTGCCAGTAGGGCAGGAAGCGCGTCACCGTGTCCTTGAGGCACTCGGTGCGCGGCAGTTCCGCGGGCGCGAGCGCCGCGTAGCGCGGGTCCCTGGCGGGATGGCGGGGATCGTCCGCTGCGAGCGCGGGCGGCGGCGTGTCGTAGCTGCGCCGCCAGACGAGCACCTGGTCCTCGCCGTACTTCTGCGCCGTTTCGGCCTTGTTCAGGCCCTGCAGCGCGCCGTAGTGACGCTCGTTCAGGCGCCACGAGCCGTGGATCGGGATCCACATCCGGTCCATCTCCTCCAGGGCGAGCCAGAGGGTCTTGATCGCGCGCTTCAGCACCGAGGTGTACGCGACGTCGAAGTCGTACCCGCTTTCCGCGAGCAGCCGCCCGGCGCGGCGCGCCTCCTCCCGGCCGTGGTCGGTCAGGTCGACGTCGGTCCAGCCGGTGAACCGGTTCTCCCGGTTCCAGAGGCTCTCGCCGTGGCGGAGCAGGACGAGCTTGTGCATGGGACGCTGTTGCGGCGCAGGATCGGCGACGAATTCTATAATATGGCGCTTTCCCGATCGATCGCCCGCTACCGTGAAGCGCGAGTCGCACGACATCTTCGAGTTGATCGGCCGCCAGGAGCAGATCGACCAGGCCGCGCGCGCGATCAAGGCGATGGCCCACCCGCTGCGGCTCAAGATCCTGTGCGTGCTCGGCAACGCCGAGGTGAGCGTCCAGGACATCGTGGACGCCGTGGGAACCTCGCAGAGCAACATCTCGCAGCATCTCGCGATCCTGCGCGAGAAGGGCGTGCTCAAGGCGCGCAAGGCCGCGAACCGCGTCTACTACCGCGTGGGCGACCAGCGCACCCTCGCGCTCATCGGCATGATGCGCGAAGTCTTCTGCGGCATACCGTCCGGCAAGTGACGACCACCATGAAATTCATCACCGAGAACATCTTCCTCATCGCCATCGCCTTCGTGAGCGGCGCGATGCTGGTCTGGCCGCTCATGCGGCGCGGCGTCGGCGGCGCAGCGGTGGGCACGCTCGAGGCGACGATGCTGATCAACCAGAAGGACGCCATCGTGCTCGACGTGCGCGAGAGCGCCGAGTTCGCGCAGTCCCACATCCTCAACTCGCGCAACATCCCGCTCGGCGAGGTCGAGGCGCGGCTGAAGGAGCTCGAACGCTACAGGGAGAAGCCGGTGATCGTCGCGTGCGCGACCGGCAACCGCTCCGGATCCGCGGCGGCCATGCTGCGCAAGCACGGTTTCACCGGCGCGGTGAATCTCGCCGGCGGCATCGCCGCGTGGCAGCAGGCCGGGCTGCCGACCGTCAAGTGATGGCACGGGTCGTGATGTACGCCACCGAGTGGTGCCCCTACTGCCGCCGCGCCGAGGCGCTGCTGCGCGCGAAGGGCGCGCAGATCGAGACGATCGACGTCGAAGCGCAACCCGAGCGCCGCGCGGAGATGCAGCGCCGCAGCCGCCGCCACACCGTCCCGCAGATCTGGATCGGCGCAACGCACGTGGGCGGCTGCGACGACCTGTACGCGCTCGAACGGGACGGCAAGCTCGAGCCGCTGCTGGCGGCGGAGTAGCGCGGCCGGCCCGCCCGGCGCGCTAGACTGGGCGCCCGAACAACCTCGCAGCGCCCCGGAGTGCCAATGACCGACCCGCAGCAGCCCGTCTTCAGCATCGAGAAGGTGTACGTCAAGGACGCCTCGATCGAGACCCCGAACAGCCCGCAGGCGTTCCTCGAGCCCGCGCAGCCGCAGGTGGAGGTGCAGCTCCAGAACGCCGCGCAGCGGCTGAACGACGCGCTCTACGAGGCGGTGGTGACGGTGACCGTCACCGCCAAGGCGGGGGAGCGGACGCTCTTTCTCGTCGAGGCCGCGCAGGCCGGGATCTTCCAGATCCAGCACGTCCCGGACGCCGACCTGGAGGCGATTCTGGGCATCGGATGCCCGAACATCCTCTTCCCGTACGCGCGCGAGGTGATCGCCGAGCTGATCGGGCGGGCGGGGTTTCCGCCCATCCACCTGCAGCCGGTCAACTTCGAGGCGATGTACGCCGCGCGCGTGCAGGCGCAGGCCGAGAAGCAGGGCCCGCGCATCGAGATCGCGCACTGAGCCCGGCCGTGCGCATTCCGCTCGCCATCGTCGCGCTCGCGCTCCCGCTCGCCGCCGCGGGCGAGTTCCGCTCGATCGGCGAGGCGCCCGCGGTGCTCTACGACGCGCCCTCCACGCGCGCGACCCGGCTCTACGTCGCGAGCCGCAGCCTGCCGGTCGAGATCATCTCGACCGACGGCGCCTGGGTGAAGGTGCGCGATCCGCTCGGCGGGCTCGCCTGGGTCGAACGCAAGGCGCTTGCCGACCGGCGCACGGTGATCGTCACCGCGCCGGTCGCGGACGTGCGCCAGCGCGCCGAGGACGCGGCGCCGCTCGTGTTCCAGGCGCAGCAGCACGTCGTCCTCGAGCTGCTCGAGGTCGGCGCGACCGGATGGGCGCGCGTGCGCCATGCGGACGGGGCGACCGGCTTCGTGCGCGTCAGCCAGGTCTGGGGAGTCTAGGGCCGCTCCGCGTGCAGCGATGAAGCTCGCGATCCTCGGCGCAGGCGCCTGGGGCAACGCGCTCGCGATCGCGTACGCCGGAGGTCACGCGGTCACGCTGTGGGCGCGCGATGCGGCGCAGCGCGCCGCACTGCGCGCGACCCGCCGCGGCCGCTACCTGTCCGAAGTTCCGCTCCCCGACTCCGTGGCGATCGGCGAGGATCCGCTCGCCGCCGTCCGGGACGCCGATACCGTGATCATCGCCACGCCGACCGCGGGGCTGCGCGAGGCGGCGACGCTCGTTCGGCGCGCCGCGGCGTCCGCACCGGTCGTGTGGGCGTGCAAGGGCTTCGAGCCCGCTACCGGAAAGCTCCCGCACGAGGTGGTCGCCGCGGTCCTGGGCGAGCGCGCGCCGGCCGCCGCCCTCTCGGGCCCGAGCTTCGCGCTCGAGGTCGCGCGCGGCCTGCCGACGGCGGTCACGCTCGCGGCGGCGGATGCCGACCTGGCGCGGCGCCTCGCCCGCGCGCTCCATCAGCCGCGGCTGCGCACCTATTTCACCGACGACCTGGTCGGCGTCGAGGTCGGCGGCGCGGTGAAGAACGTGATGGCGATCGCGACCGGCATCTCGGATGGCCTCGGCCTGGGCCTGAACGCGCGCGCGGCGCTCGTCACGCGCGGGCTGGCGGAGGTCGCCCGGCTCGGCGTGGCGCTCGGGGGGCGCGCCGAAACGTTCATGGGCCTCGCGGGGGCGGGAGACCTGATCCTCACCTGCACCGGAGACCTCTCGCGCAACCGCCGCGTGGGCCTCGCGCTCGGCCGCGGGGAGCGCCTGGACGCGATCCTCGCCGGACTGGGGCACGTCGCCGAGGGCGTGCACAGCGCACGCGAGGTGGATGCGATCGCGCGCGCACGCGCGATCGACATGCCGATCACCCGCGAGGTGTGCGCGGTGCTGTTCGCGCGCCGTCTCCCCGCCGACGCGGTCGCGCACCTGCTCGCGCGCGACCCGAGAGGCGAGTAGCCGCGTCAGCCCTCGTACTTGAAGGAGAGCTGCACGCGCGTGCGGTAGGCGACGACCCTGCCATCCTCGACCTTCATGTCCATCTTCGTGACCTCCGCGATGCGCAGATCGCGCAGCGACCGCCCTGCGGTTTCGACGGCCTGCTTGGCGGCGTCTTCCCAGGACGACTTGCTGCTGCCAATCACGTCGATCACGCGGTAGACGCCTTCGGAGCGGTTCTTCTTGGCCATGCTGTCCTCCTTCGGATGGGCGGCCCGGAATCGGGCGGCGCTCCCATCATACGCCCGCCGCGCCTGCGTATCCCGTCTGGCGCCAGGCCTCGTAGACGGCGAGCGCCACCGCGTTCGAGAGGTTGATGCTGCGCATGCCGGGACGCATCGGGATGAGCAGGCGACGCTGCGCGGGGAGCGCGTCGAGGACCTCCGCCGGCAGGCCGCGGGTCTCCGGCCCGAACAGGAGCACGTCGCCGCGCTCGAAGCGCGCGTCCGAGAAGGGCCGTTGTGCGCGCGCCGAGAACGCGAAGATGCGCCGGTCGGCGAAGTGCGCGCACGCGGCTCCCCAGCCGTCGTGCAGAGCGGCGTTCCGGACTGTCGCGTAGTCGAGGCCCGCGCGACGCAAGGCGCGATCGTCGAGGCGGAAACCGAGCGGGCGGACGAGGTGGAGGCGGCAACCAGCGTTGGCACAGAGGCGCAGGACGTTGCCCGTGTTCGGCGGGATCTCGGGCTGGTAGAGGACGACGTCGAACATCGGTTCAGTCGCGCCAGGCGCGCGCGACGACCCAGCACTCCACGCGCGCCGCGCCGGCGCGCTTCAGCGTGGCGGCGAGTTCGTCCAGGCTCGCGCCGGTCGTCATGACGTCGTCGACGATGGCGAGCGACTGCCCGACGACCGGACCGGTGCAGGCAAAAGCGCCGCGGACGTTGGCGACGCGCGCCGCGTGCGGCAGGTCGGCTTGGGGCGGGGTGTCGCGCACGCGCGCGGCCCGGTCGGCGGCGACGATGGCACCGGTCGCGCGCGCCAGCGCCCGCGCGATCTCCATCGCCTGGTTGAAGCCGCGGGCGCGCAGGCGCGGTGGGGCGAGCGGCATCGGCACCACCGCGTCGACCGCTCGGCCCGCGACCCGCCCGGCGAGCGCCGTACCGAACGCGCGCGCGAGCGCGAGACGCCCGCCGTACTTGAGCGCGAGCACCAGGCGATCGACCGGGAACCCGTAGCGCCAGAGCGCGACGGTCGCGTCGAAGCTCGGCGGGTCCGCCAGGCACTGCCCGCACACTGCGCCGCCCGGCGCCGGCCCGGCGCAGCGCGGGCAGGCCTCGCCGAGTGCCGGCATGTCGCCGGCGCACCCTGTGCAGAACGGTCCGTCGCCGCTCGGCGCGGCGCACAGGATGCAGTCCTGCTCGAGCAAGGCGTGGAGCAGACGGAGCGGTCGGAAGGCCATGAATTTGACAGCCGTGCGGGCGGCGCGGAGACTCGGGCGGCGTCGCGCGGGCGCCGGTCGTCAGGGCGGCGCGACAGGAGGCTAGACAGGATGCAGCAGACGGTCAACGTCTCCGGCCCGGGCGGGTCGGGCGCGGCGCGCTGGTCGCGCGCGAGCGTGGAGCAGCTGTTCGACGAGCCGTTGCTCGATCTCGTGTACCGGGCGCAGTCCGCGCACCGGCAGCACTTCGCGCCCGGCAAGGTCCAGCTCTCGACCCTGCTGTCGATCAAGACCGGCGGGTGCCCGGAGGATTGCGGCTACTGCCCGCAATCGGCGCGCTACGATACCGGCGTGGCCGACGAGCCCACCCTCGATACCGCGGTCGTCGTGGAGGCCGCGCGGCGCGCGCGGGAAGCCGGCGCGACGCGCTTCTGCATGGGAGCCGCGTGGCGCGGGCCCAAGGCGCGCGACCTCGAGCCGGTGCTCGCGATGGTGCGCGCGGTCAAGGCGCTCGGGCTCGAGACCTGCGCCACGCTCGGCCTGCTGCGGGAAGGGCAGGCCGAGCAGCTGCGCGACGCGGGGCTCGACTACTACAACCACAACCTGGACACCGCGCCCGAGGTCTACGGCCGCATCGTCGCCACGCGCAGCTACGCAGACCGCCTCGACACGCTCGACAGGGTGCGGCGCGCCGGGCTGCGGGTCTGCTGCGGCGGGATCGTCGGCATGGGCGAAGCGCGCGCCGAGCGCGCCGGCCTGATCGCCGCCCTGGCGAGTCTCGACCCGCCGCCCGAGTCGGTGCCGATCAACGCGCTCGTGCGCGTCGACGGCACGCCGCTCTCCGGCGCGCCGGAGCTCGACTGGAGCGAGTTCGTGCGCACGATCGCGTGCGCGCGCATCACCATGCCGGCAAGCCACGTGCGCCTGTCCGCGGGCCGGCGCGAGATGCCCGAGGCGGTGCAGGCGCTGTGCTTCCTGGCGGGCGCGAACTCGATCTTCTACGGTGATCGGCTCCTCACCACGGGGAATCCGGACGCGCACGAGGACCGCGCGTTGCTGGCGAAGCTCGGCATTGCGCCCGAGTAGGACGCGCGGCGATGGGCGGGTGGCTCGATCGCCGGGCGGCGCGGCGCTGGTTCGAGCGCGCGGGCGCGGCGCCCGCGGGCGACCCGCTCGCGCGCGAGGTCGAGCGCCGCATGGGCGAGCGCCTGGTGTACCTCCGGCACGAACCCGGGCGCATCCTGAACGTCGGCTCCGGCGCCGCGACGCACGGCGTCCTGCGCGGTCGTTACCCCCGCGCCGAGATCGTCGCGGTCGATTTCGCGGCTGCTCCCCTGCGACTCGCGCGCGACGCCCGCCCGCTCGCGGCGCGCGCCCGCGCGCTGCTGCGCGGCGCGGAAGACCGCTACGTGTGCGCGGACAGCGTCGCGCTGCCCTTCGCGCGGGGCACGTTCCAGATGGTCTGGTCCAACCTCGCGCTCGCCTGGTCGGACGTGGAGGCAGCGCTGCGCGAGTGGCACCGGGTGCTGGCGGTCGACGGCCTGCTCATGTTCACCACCTACGGCCCCGACACGCTGCTCGAGCTGCGCGCGGCGTTCGCCGACACGGTGCCGCACGTGCACCCGTTCGCGGACATGCACGACCTCGGCGATGCGCTGGTCGCGGCCGGGTTCGCCGATCCGGTCATGGACATGGAGCGCATCACGCTCACGTACACCCGCGTCGAAGATCTCGTCGCCGACCTGCGGGCGACCGGGCAGCGCAATGCGCACGGCGCGCGCCGCCGCACGCTGACCGGGGCAGGACGGTGGCGCGGCGCGCGCGCGGCGTACGCCGCGCTTGCCCGCGACGGGCGCATGCCCGCGAGCTTCGAGATCGTCTATGGCCACGCCTGGAAAGCGGCGCCGCGCGCCACCGCGGACGGGCGCGCGATCGTCAGGTTCGATCGCAATCGGGGCCGGGGAAAACCGGGTTGATTGTCAAGCCGGTCCGATCAAGGAACGGCAGTCGCGGCTTGCTGGCGCGAACGGGCGTGTGGTACCTTAATGCGCTCTGCCGCACACCCTCTCGCGGTCGCGGCGGAAGCGAGGCAGCACGAGCATGGATGAGCCGCGCATCGAGGTCGACGCGCTCGATTCGGGCGCCGGGTTCAGCCTCACGACAAGACGCAACTGCTCGCTGCCGCCGCATGCGCTGGCCTGGTTGCTCGCCTTCACGGCCTGCTTCTCCTTCGCGATCGGATTCGGGTTCGCGGCGGTCGGAGCATGGCCGGTGCTGCCGTTCGTCGGGCTGGAAGTGCTGGCGCTGGCGAGCGCATTCTGCGTGCATGCGCTGCATGCCGCCGACTACGAGCGGATCGTGGTGCGTCACGGCGCCATGCGGGTGGAGGTGCGGGAGGCAGGGCGTGTGCGGGTGCACGACTTTCACCCCGGCTGGGTGCGCGTGTGCGCGCAGCGCGCCGAAGGCAGCATGCGCGTCGGCGTGCGGTCGCACGGCAGGGAGCTCGAGATCGGGCGTCATCTGGACGCGCCCGCGCGCGGGCTGCTCGCGGCCGAGCTCGCGAGCCGGCTGAAGCGCTACAGGGACGGAGGTTCGAGTTGAACGGATCGAACGGGGAGCGAATGAGCAAAGCCTGGAATGCCCTTGCCGGTGCGATCGGCGCGTCGTACGCGGGCGCCGCGGCGGCAGAGTTCCGGTGGAATTTCCAGACGCCCGCGACCAAGATCGCCCAGGGAGTCTCGGATCTCCACCTGCTGATGATGGCGATCATCCTGGTGATCTTCGTGGCGGTCTTCGGGGTGATGTTCTACTCGATCTACGCGCACCGGAAGTCGGTGGGGCACAAGGCCGCGCAGTTCCACGAGAACACGACCGTGGAAGTGCTCTGGACGGTCGTGCCGACGCTGATCCTGATCCTGATGGCGTGGCCCGCGACGACGCACCTGCTGGCCGTGCGCGATACCTCCCAGCCCGACATCACCATCAAGGCCACCGGCTACCAGTGGAAGTGGGGATACGACTACCTCAAGGGCGAGGGCGAGGGCATCCACTTCGTCTCCAACCTGGCCACGCCGCAGGACCAGATCCTCGGCAAGGCGCCGAAGGGCGAGCACTACCTGCTCGAGACCGACGCCCACCTCGTGGTACCGGTGGGAAAGAAGATCCGCATCCTCACCACCGCGGCCGACGTGATCCACGCCTGGTACGTGCCGGCGCTCGCGGTGAAGCAGGATGCGATCCCGGGCTTCATCCGCGACGCCGCGTTCCGCGCCGACCGCGAAGGAATCTTCCGCGGGCAGTGCGCCGAGCTGTGCGGCAAGGACCACGGCTTCATGCCGATCGTCGTCGAGGTCGTGTCGCAGGAGAAGTACAGCGCGTGGGTGGGCGAGCAGAAGAAGAAGCTCGCCGCCGCGGCTGAGGATCCGAACAAGAAGTGGGACCTGGCCGAGCTGCGCGCGCGCGGCGAGAAGGTGTACGCCGCGAACTGCGTCGCGTGCCACCAGGCGAACGGGAAGGGCGTCCAGGGAGCGTTCCCGGCGCTCGACGGCTCGAAGATCGCGGCCGGGCCGCTCGCCGGCAAGCTGGCGATCGTCCTGAACGGCAAGGCGGGCACCGCGATGCAGGCGTTCGGCAAGCAGCTCTCGCCCACCGACATCGCGGCAGTCATCACCTACATCTCGAATGCCTGGAGCAACAAGTCCGCCGCCAACATCGTGCAACCCGCCGAAGTGCTGGCGGCGCGCAAGTAACGGTTACGCAGGATCCCGCTTAGGAGCCGCTCGCGATGAGTGCAGTTGCCGACACCCACGCCCACCACGACGACCATGGTCATCATCCGGCCGGCATCCTGCGCTGGATCATGACCACCAACCACAAGGACATCGGCACGATGTACCTGTGGTTCAGCTTCGCGATGTTCATGGTCGGGGGCACGATGGCGCTCGTCATCCGGGCGGAGCTCTTCCAGCCCGGGCTGCAGATCGTCAACCCCGACTTCTTCAACCAGATGACCACGCTGCACGGGCTCATCATGGTGTTCGGCGCGATCATGCCGGCGTTCGTGGGCTTCGCGAACTGGCAGATCCCGATGATGATCGGCGCGCCGGACATGGCGTTCCCGCGCTTGAACAACTGGAGCTTCTGGCTGCTGCCGCCGGCGGCGACGCTGCTGGTCGTCTCGCTGTTCGTGCCGGGCGGCGCCGCGGGCGCGGGCTGGACGCTCTATGCGCCGTTGACGGTGCAGATGGGGCCGGGAATGGACCTCACGATCTTCGCGGTCCACCTCCTCGGCATGAGCTCGATCCTGGGGTCGATCAACATCATCACGACCGTGCTCAACATGCGCGCGCCGGGGATGACCCTGATGAAGATGCCGCTGTTCTGCTGGACGTGGCTGATCACCGCGTACCTGCTGGTCGCGGTCATGCCCGTGCTCGCCGGCGCGGTGACCATGACCCTCACCGACCGTCATTTCGGCACCACCTTCTTCAATGCGGCGGGCGGCGGCGACCCGGTGCTGTACCAGCACATCTTCTGGTTCTTCGGGCATCCGGAGGTCTACATCATCGCGATTCCCGCCTTCGGCGTGGTCTCGCAGGTGATCCCCGCGTTCTCGCGCAAGCCCCTGTTCGGCTACTCGTCGATGGTGTATGCGACCGCCTCCATCGCCATCCTGTCGTTCATCGTGTGGGCCCACCACATGTACACGGTCGGGATGCCGCTCGAAGCGCAGCTTTACTTCATGTACGCGACGATGCTGATCGCCATTCCCACCGGCGTGAAGGTCTTCAACTGGCTCGCCACGATGTGGAAGGGCTCGCTCACGTTCGAGACCCCGATGCTGTTCGCGATCGGGTTCCTGTTCCTGTTCACGATGGGCGGGTTCTCGGGGCTGGTGCTCGCGCTGACCGCGGTTGACGTGCAGATGCACGACACCTATTACGTGGTCGCCCATTTCCACTACGTGATGGTGGCCGGCGCGCTCTTCTCGGCCTTCGCCGGCGTGTACTTCTGGCTGCCGAAGTGGACCGGCCGGATGTACGACGAGAAGCTCGGCAAGATCCATTTCTGGCTGTCGATGATCTTCTTCAACCTCGCCTTCTTCGTGCAGCACTTCCTCGGCATCGCCGGCATGCCGCGCCGCATCCCCGACTACTCGCCGGTGTTCGCCGAGTTCAACATGATCTCGAGCATCGGCGCGTTCGGCTTCGGCCTGTCGCAGCTGCTGCTGGTCTACAACGTGGTGAAGACCATCCACGGCGGCCGGAAGGCGCCGGCGCGGCCGTGGGACGGCGCCGACACGCTCGAGTGGACCCATCTGCCGTCGCCCGCGCCGTACCACAGCTTCGAGACGCCGCCCACGGTGCGCTGAGCGATGTCCGGGCTCGACCGCGAGACGAAGACGCGCAACATCAGGACGGCGCTCGTGCTGTGGTCGATCGTCGCGGTGTTCTTCCTCGGCATCGTGCTCAAGTACTGGATGCTCCAATGAGCGCGCCCGCACACGCGGTCGCGCGGGCGAACCGCATCCTGCTGCGCAAGCTCGCGCTGGTCGCGGCGCTGATGTTCGGCTTCGGGTTCGCGCTGGTGCCCTTCTACGAGAAGATCTGCCAGGTCACCGGGATCCGCAACCTGCTCCAGCCGGACCAGGTCGCCGCGGCCAACACGCAGGTCGACCGCTCGCGCGTGGTGACGATCGAGTTCGACGCGAACACCCAGCGCCTACCGTGGACGTTCAAGGCGCTCGAGTCGCACCGCCCGGTGCACCCGGGCGAGATCACGCACGTGCAGTACGAGATCCGCAACACGCTCGATCGCCCGGTGACCGGGCAGGCGATCCCGAGCTACGGTCCGCAGCGCGCGGCCCAGTACCTCAAGAAGATCGAGTGCTTCTGCTTTCAGAGCCAGACGCTCGCGCCGGGCGAGGTGCGCCGACTGCCGGTCGTGTTCGTGCTCGACCCGGCGCTGCCGGCCGACATCGGCACGGTGACCCTGTCGTACACGTTCTTCGAGGTCGCGGGCCGGGACGGGAAGCCCGGCTGATGGGCGGCGAGGGCGAACGCAGGCGGGTCGCGCCGCTCACCGTGGCGAGGACGGTGCTGTCGTCGTTCTTCGGCGTGCGACGACGCGCCGATCACGAGGCGGCGATGGCACACGTGACGCCGGCGCAACTGATCGTCGCAGGCGTCGTCGGGGCGGCGATTTTCGTGGTTTGTCTGGTCCTGCTGGTGAAGTTCATCGTCAGCCGGGCCGCTTGAGGGGAACGAGGGGGAGAGACGATGGCGCAGGCCCACACCACACAACCCTGGTACTACCTGCCCGCGCCGACGCGCTGGCCGGTCATCGGGTCGTGCGCGCTGTTCCTCATGGCGCTCGGCACCGTGCTCTGGATCAACGACGCGGGGGTCGGCAGGTGGGTCCTGCTCGCGGGCGCGCTCGTGCTCGTGTACATGATGTTCGGCTGGTTCGGCCAGGTGATCGGCGAGTCCGAGGGCGGCATGTACTCGAAGCGCGTCGATGTCTCGTTCCGCTGGGGAATGAGCTGGTTCATCTTCTCCGAGGTCATGTTCTTCGGCGCGTTCTTCGGCGCGCTGTTCTACGCGCGCGCGCTGTCGGTGCCGTGGCTGGGAGAGCTCGACCAGCGGCTGCTGTGGCCCGACTTCCAGGCGACCTGGCCGACCGCCGGCCCGGGCAGCAAGGAACCCTTCTCGACGATGGGCGCCTGGGGGATCCCGGCGCTCAACACCGCGCTCCTGCTCTCGTCCGGGGTGACGGTGACCTGGGCGCACTGGGCGCTCAAGGAGAACAACCGCGCGCAGCTGATCCTCGGCCTGATCGCGACCGTCGCCCTCGGCGCGACCTTCCTCGGCTTCCAGGCCTACGAGTACGTCCACGCGTACACCGACTTGAACCTCAGGCTCTCGACCGGGATCTACGGCTCGACCTTCTTCATGCTCACCGGGTTCCACGGGTTCCACGTGACGCTCGGCGTGATCATGCTGACGGTGATCCTGTTCCGCAGCATCGCGGGGCACTTCACGCCCGACCGGCACTTCGCCTTCGAGGCGGTCTCGTGGTACTGGCACTTCGTCGACGTCGTCTGGCTGCTGCTGTTCGTGCTGGTGTACTGGCTCTGAGCGCACGCGTCGCGCGGCGAGGCACACGAATAACGAGGAGGAGGGAATCCCCGCGAGGGGGTCTCTTTGGAGCGCCGCACCCAGTGCGGCGTCTTTTTTCCGCCCGCGCCCTCAGCCGATGCCGTGCGGCCGGATGAGCCCGAAGTAGTAGCTGACGAACAGCAGCAGGAAGAGCGCGAGCGACAGGCCGATGCGCCAGGTGAGCGCCTTGACCGTGCGCGTCGAGCGTCCCTGGTCGCGCACCAGGAAGAACAGGCCCGCGAACAGGGCTGCGAGAATGACGACGACGAACGCGAGGACGACGTAGCGCACGATGACGGACAGGCCAAACTGCGCGGACAGTCTAGCGGAATAGCCTCATGCGGGTCCGGAAAGGGTCGCGGTGACCCCGCGCGGCGCGCGCTTCCGCCTGCGGCCGGCGTGGCTCGTGGTCACCATTGCCGCGTGCGCGGGCTTCGTCGCGCTCGGAAACTGGCAGTCGCGCCGGGCCGAGGAGAAGCTCGCCGCGCAGCGCGACGCCGACGCGCGCGCCGCGGCGGCGCCGGTGCGGTTGCCGGCGACGATCGTCGCGGCGGGCGAGTACGCGGGCCGGCGCGTCGTCGCGGCGGGCGAGTACGTCCCGGCGCACACCGTGCTGATCGACAATCGCGTCCACAAGGGCATCGTGGGCTACTACGTCGTCACGCCGTTGCGGCTGGAGGGCGGTCCGGTGCACGTGCTCGTCAATCGCGGATGGGTCGCCGCCGGGCCGCGCCGGGACCGGCTGCCGGAGGTGTCGACGCCGCCCGGGCCCCAGCGTGTCGAGGGGCTCGCGGTGGCGCCGGGCCGCCCGCCCTACGCCCTTGCGCCCGACGTCGCGCCCGGTCCCGTCCGCCAGCACCTCGACATCGAACGCGTTGCCGCCGACTCCGGGTTGCGTCTCCAGCCGGTCTTCGTGCAGGAGACGAGCGCGGCGCCGGACGGCCTCGTGCGCGTCTGGGAGCGCCCCGACGCGGGCGTCAACACCCACCGCGCCTACGCGGTGCAGTGGTACGGGCTCGGGATCCTGACCGTCGTGGTCTACGTCGTCCTGGGTTTCAGGCGTGCCGGCGACCCGGCCTGAGCGCACCCCGCGCGCGAGCCGCTGGCCGCTCGTGTGGATCGCGGTCGCGTCCGTTGCGCCGTTCCTGCTCGCGTACCTGACGTTCTACTTCTGGGCCCCCTCGGGGCGCATGAACTACGGCGAGCTGATCGAGCCCGTGCGCCCGCTGCCCGACGTCCCGCTCGCGCTTGCCGGTGGCGAGCCGTTCCGTCTCAAGTCCCTGCGCGGAAAGTGGATCCTGCTCGCCGTTGCGCCGGGCGCCTGCGGCGAGCCGTGCCAGCGCGCCCTGTATCACCTCCGGCAGCTGCGGCGCGCGCAGGGCAAGAACATGGAGCGCATCGAGCGCGTCTGGCTGATCACCGACGATGCGCCGATCGACCCGGCGCTCGCGCAGGCCTTCGAGGGAACCTACTTCGTGCGCGGCGCGGGGGGCGACCTCGTGCGCGCGTCGGCGCTCGCGGGCGCGCCGGCCGGGACGCTGTTCGTCATCGACCCGCTCGGCAATCCCGTACTCCGCTATCCGCCCGACGCCGATCCGAGCCGGATCCTGCGTGACATCGTGCGGCTGCTCAAGGTGTCGCAGATCGGATAGGCGCGACTTCGCCCAGTGCGCGCGTGGTAACATTCGGGCCTCCTCGCCGCACCCCTTCATGCAGCTCACCCGACCGCTTCGCGCCGATCGCATCCGCCAGTTCTACGAGCTGACGAAGCCGCGCGTCGTCTCCCTGATCGTCTTCTGCGCCGTGATCGGCATGCTGCTCGCAGTGCCGGCGGGCAGCTGGGTGCCGCTGCCCGTCCTGCTCGCCGCGACCGCCGGCATCGCGCTGGTCGCCGGTGCCGCCGCCGCGGTGAACTGCCTCGTCGAGCAGCGCATCGATTCGCTCATGGCCCGCACTCGCGCCCGGCCCCTTCCGCGCGGGGCGCTGACTTCGCTCGAGACGCTGCTCTTCGCCGGCGCGGTGGGCGGGGCGGGGCTGTGGCTGCTCCACCAGCTCGTGAATCCGCTCACGATGTGGCTGACGCTCGGGACCTTCGTCGGCTACGCGCTGATCTACACGATCGTGCTGAAGCCGCTGACGCCGCAGAACATCGTGATCGGCGGCGCTGCGGGCGCGATGCCCCCGGTGCTCGGCTGGGCCGCGGTGACCGGAGAGGTCTCGCCCGACGCCCTGTTGCTGTTCCTCATCATCTTCGCGTGGACGCCGCCGCACTTCTGGTCGCTCGCGCTGTACCGTGCCGAGGAGTACGCGCGCGCCGGGCTGCCGATGCTGCCGGTCACCCACGGGCGTCGGTACACGCAGCTGCACGTGCTGCTCTACACGCTCATCCTGGTCGCGTGCAGCCTGATGCCGTTCGTGAGCGCAATGAGCGGATGGCCGTACCTCGTGGCCGCGCTCGTCCTCGGCGGCGTGTTCATCGTCCATGCGGTTCGCATCTATGTCGATTACAGCGACGCTCTCGCGCGGCGGACGTTCCGCTACTCGATCGTCTACCTCTCCGCGCTCTTTGCGGCGCTCCTGGTCGACCACTACCTGCCTCGGTAGGGTGGCCGCAGGCCTGGCGGCGCTGCTGCTCGCTGCCTGCGCGCCGGAGCAGCCGGCTTTCAAGAGCATCGACGTCACCGGGGCCGAGTTCGGCCGCGAGTTTGCGCTCACCGACCACACCGGCAAGGCGCGCACGCTCGCGGACTTCAAGGGCAAAGTGGTGGCGCTGTTCTTCGGCTACACCCACTGCCCGGACGTCTGCCCGACCACGCTCGCGGAGCTGAAGCTCGTCAAGGAGCGGCTCGGCCCCGATGGCGACAGGTTTCAGGTCCTCTTCGTGACCGTGGATCCCGAGCGCGACACGCCGGCGCTGCTCGCGAAGTACGTCCCGGCGTTCGATCCGACGTTCCTGGGCCTGCGCGGCGACGCGGAGGCGACGGCAAAGACGGCGAAGGAATTCAAGGTCTTCTACCAGAAGGCGCCCGGCACGGCACCCGACAACTACTCGATGGACCATACCGCGGCGACGTTCATCTACGACCCGCAAGGCCGGCTGCGCCTGTTCGCGAAGCTCGGCATGGGCGCCGACGCGCTCACCGCGGACATCAAGCAGCTGCTCGCCGGGCGCTAGGCGCCCGGTGCGCGGTCGACTCGCCCGGACCGCGCAGCGGATGTCGGGCGCGGAAGCAAGAACGCCCGGGCTCCCACCCGGGCGTTCCGGTGCAGCCGCCTACGGCGTCAATATGTTCCGATGCGATCCCGCATCCGCTGCATCGCCTTCGCTTCGATCTGCCGGATGCGTTCGGCCGAAACCTTGAACTCGGCGGCGAGGTCGTGCAGCGTTGCGGCGTTCTCTTCCCGCAGCCAGCGCGCCTCGATGATCCGGCGGCTGCGCGGGTCGAGCTCCGCGAGGGCGGACGCGAGGCCGGTGCGGCGCAGGCGCGCGGACTCCTCGTCCTCGAGCACCTTCGACGGCTCGTCCGTCGGGTCGGCGAGGTAGGCGATCGGCGCGTAGGTGTCGTCGTCGTCGCCCACCGGTTCGAGCGCGATTTCCTGGCCGGCCAGGCGGGTCTCCATCTCGGCGACCTCTTCGGGCTTCACCCGCAGCACGTCGGCGACGTTCCGGATCTCGTCCCGGGTGAGCGGCTCCAGCCCCGGCTTCATGCTGCGCAGGTTGAAGAAGAGCTTGCGCTGGGCCTTCGTCGTGGCGATCCGGACCAGCCGCCAATTGCGCAGGATGAACTCGTGAATCTCGGCTTTGATCCAGTGGATGGCGAACGACACCAGGCGCACGCCGCGCTCGGGGTCGAACCGCTTCACCGCCTTCATCAGGCCGATGTTTCCTTCCTGGATGAGGTCGGCGTGTGGCAGTCCGTAGCCGAGGTACCCGCGCGCGATCGCCACCACGACCCGCAGATGAGACAGCACGAGCTGTCCTGCCGCGTCGAGATCGTTATCCGACCGGAATCTCCGCGCGAGACGCGTTTCCTGCTCCGGGGTGAGGAGCGGGAAGCGGTTCACCGCCTGGATGTAGTGATCCAGACTGCCCGCAGCCGATGGAACGGGAAAGGTCAGGGTGTTGGTCATGGGTTATTCAAGCCTCCCGAGCAATTTTAGCACTCCGCACGTTAGAGTGCTAATTACCGGAGGAGTTCAGTCGGATATCTCGGCAGAACATGATGAGCGGCTGAAGATCGGCTACTTAGGCTCGATTTCAGATAAGTGGTTACTCACTGATAGCCATGCTCCAGCCCATCCCAATCCGCTGGCGAAGGCGAGGACGGCAACCAAGTCGCCGGGCCCCGGCAGTTCGAGTCGAAAGTTGGCGCCGTACGTCGCAGCCAGCCGGGTCACTTCGCCGTTTAGCACCGCCACACAGGCCGCGACGATGGCGATGGCCGCCAGACCGCCGGCGAGGCCAACGAGCGCGCCTTGATAGAAAAACGGTCGGCGAATGTAGGCGTCGGTGGCGCCGATCAGCTTGCTCACCTCGATCTCGTCGCGCTGCGTCAGGATCTGAAGGCGCACGGTGTTGAAGGTGACCGCGACCAGACCGAACGCGAGCAGCGCGGCGAGCACCCCCACCGCCAGGACGCCCAGCCGCAGCGCGGCCTCCAGCCGTCGCGCCCACGCCGCGTCGAACTGTACCAGCGCCACTTTCGGCATGGCGCGCAATGCCGCAGCGAGGCGCTCCGCAGTCGGGGCGTCGCCCGGAACCAGGCTCACCACGAACGCGTCGGGCAGCGGATTCGACCCCAGGGACGCAACGATCTCGGCCAGTGCGTCGGCGCGCTTCATCTCCGCCAGCGCCTGGTCCTTGGGCACGAACCGGAGCGCGCGGACGCCGCTTTCCCGCCTGAGCGCGGCTTCGATCTTCGCGCCGTCGGCCGCCGTGGCGTCGGCCGCCAGAAAGACCGAGAGCTGAGGATCGGCGCCCAGGTGGCCCGTCAGCCGCTCGAGGTTCGCCACCAGCACCCACGCGCCGAGCGGCAGGGCGAGGGTCACGCCGATCACCAGGGCGTTCAGCGCGGCCGCGACGGGCGAGCGCGCCAGGCGCAGCGCGGTCGCGCGCAGGCTCGTGGCATGGTGCCGGAGCCAGGCCTTCACCCGCCGCCCGGTTCCGGGCGCGCGTCGATCACGCGCCCATGGCTCAGCTGGATCACGCGCCCCGCGAAGCTTTCGACGAGCGCGGCGTCGTGGGTTGCGATGACGACGGTGACCCCGACCTGCTGGAATGCGCGAAAGATCTCCATGACTGCGCGTGCCGCTTCCGGGTCCAGGTCCGAGGTCGGTTCGTCGGCGAGCAGGATCGAGGGGCGGTTCGCAACCGCGCGCGCGATGCAGAGGCGCTGCTGCTCGCCTCCGGAGAGGGCGACCGGCATCGCCTTCTCGCGCCCGGCGAGGCCGACCTTGTCGAGCGCGGCGCGTGCCCGGCGCGCGGCGTCCCCGGCGGCGCTGCCGCACACGAGCAGCGGCAGCATCACGTTGTCGATGACGCTGCGGTCGTGCAGCAGCTTCTGGTCCTGGAACACGAGCCCCAGATTGCGGCGCAGGAACGGCACCGCCCTGCGCCCGAGCGCGCCGACGTTCTGTCCGCTGACGACGACGGATCCGGCGCTCGGGCGCTCGATCACCGCGGCGAGCTTCAACGCGGTGGTCTTGCCGGCGCCCGAATGACCGGTCACGCACGCGAACTCGCCGGCGCCGATCGCGAAGGTCGCGTCGCGCAGCGCCTCGAACCCCTCCGGGTAGCGCTTCGAGACGTGGCTGAAGGCGAGCGCGGGAGTCGCCAGCGCGGGGCCTCAGTCGAGGAGCGCCGCGGCGAACTCGCGCGCGGCGAACGGCTGCAGGTCGTCGATGCCCTCGCCCACGCCGATGAAGGCCAGGGGGACCGGCCGGGTCTGCGCGATCGCGGCGATCACGCCGCCCTTGGCCGTGCCGTCGAGCTTGGTGAGAACGAGGCCGGTCAGCCCGAGCGCCTCGTCGAACGCCTTCACCTGCGCGAGGGCGTTCTGCCCGGTGTTCGCGTCCAGGACGAGCAGCACCGCGTGCGGCGCGGTCGGGTCGGCCTTGGCGATCACGCGCCGGATCTTCTTCAGCTCCTCCATCAGGTGGAGCTGCGTCGGCAGCCGTCCCGCGGTATCGGCGATCACGACGTCGGTCCCGCGCGCCCGTGCCGCGGCGATCGCGTCGTAGATCACCGCCGCCGGATCGCCGCCGGACTGGGCCACGACGTCGATCCGGCTGCGCGCGCCCCACGCGGCGAGCTGCTCGCGCGCGGCGGCGCGGAAGGTGTCGCCCGCGGCGAGGAGCACCGACAGCCCGTGACCCTGGAGCCACTGCGCAAGCTTGCCGATCGAGGTGGTCTTGCCGGCGCCGTTGACCCCCGCGACCATGACTACGAACGGCTTGCGCACGGTCGGGTCGAACTCGCGCTCGAGCGGAGCTAGCAGCCGCGCGAGCTCGTCCGCGAGCGCAGCCTTCACCTCCTGCGCCGTCTCGAGGCGGTCGCGGACGACGCGCGCGCGCAGCCGTTCGAGCAGATGTCGCGTGGCGTCGAGCCCCGCGTCGGACGCGATCAGCGCCGTCTCGAGCTCCTCGAAGAGCGCTTCGTCGACGCGCACGTCGCCGAACACCGCGGCGAGCTGCGACCCGGTCTTGCGCAGACCCTGGCGCAGGCGCGCGAACCACGACGCCTCCTGCGCGGGATCGACGGACTTCTTGCGGAACGAGAACACGGGAACGGGCGCAGCGCGCCGCCGGGACCGGGCTAAGATTCTGGCGCCGATTCTAGCAGAGCGATCACGTGTCCCCTCGCACCCGCGCATCGCGCGCCGCTCGTGGAGCGGCCGGGCGCGTGCGCATCATCGGCGGCGCATGGCGCAGCCGGCACCTGCCCTTTCCCGCCGAGCGCGGCCTGCGGCCGACGCCCGATCGCGTGCGCGAGACGCTCTTCAACTGGCTCGGCCAGGATCTATCGGGCCGGCGCTGTCTCGATCTCTTCGCCGGGTCGGGGGCGCTCGGCTTCGAGGCCCTGTCGCGCGGCGCGGCCGAAGTCGTTCTGGTGGAACACTCGCGCGCGGTAGCGGCCGCGCTGCGCGAGAACGCGGGGCGGCTGGGGGCGCACGGCTGCCGGCTCGTCGTCGGCGATGCGCTACACTTCCTGCGCGATGCCGGTGCCGGGCGGTTCGACCTGGTATTCGTCGATCCGCCCTACGACAGCGGGCTCGCAGTCGCGGCGCTCGCGTGCCTGCCCGCCCGGCTGGCACCCGGGGCGTTGGTGTACGTCGAGAGCGACGGGCCGATCGAACCGGGCCCGCCGTGGCGCGTGCGCCGGCACGCACGCGCCGGCGGGGTGCACTATCGGCTCCTGGAGATCGGAGAGGAAGCGTGATCAAGGCGGTGTACCCCGGAACGTTCGATCCGCTCACCCGCGGCCACGAGGACCTGGTGCGGCGCGCGGCGGACCTGTTCGGAGGCCTCGTCGTCGGCATCGCCGACAGCCGCCTCAAGCGGCCGTTCTTCGCCACCGACGAGCGGGTGCAGATGGCGCGCGAAGTGCTGTCGGCCTACCCGAACGTGACCGTCCTCAGCTTCAGCGGCCTGCTGCGCGACTTCGTGGTCAGGCAGCAGGCGCGGGTCATCGTTCGCGGGCTGCGCGCGGTATCCGATTTCGAGTACGAGTTCCAGATGGCCGGGATGAACCGCAGCCTGATTCCCGACGTCGAGACGGTGTTCCTGACCCCGGACGAGAACTACCAGTTCATCTCGGCGACGATCGTGCGCGAGATCGCGGTGCTGGGCGGCGACGCGTCGAAGTTCGTCCATCCGGTCGTCAACGCGCGCCTGCGCGCCAAGGTCACCCAGCTCGGCGGGTGAGCGCCGATGGCCCTGCGCATCACCGACGAGTGCATCAACTGCGACGTGTGCGAACCCGAGTGCCCCAACGGGGCGATCGCGCAGGGGCAGGAGATCTACGTCATCGATCCCCTTCGCTGCGCCGAATGCGTCGGGCACTTCGACGCGCCCCAGTGCCGGACGGTGTGTCCGGTCGACTGCATCCTGCCCGACCCGCAGCGCGTCGAGTCGAGGGAGCGGCTGTACGCGAAATACCTCGCGCTCGCCGCCGGGGAGCAGCGCGCCGCCAGCGGCTGAGGCGGGCGGTTCAGGCGGCGCGCGCGGCGAGCGCGTCCTCGGCGTCGAGCACGCGCTCGATCTCGGCGGCGAGGTAGTGGATGGTGTCGAGCTGGTGCATCAGGGTAGTCTCGACCTGCTCCAGCTCGGCCACCCGGTCCTCGAGCGTGTCGGTCGCCTGGTGGATGCGCTTGATCGACTCCAACCGGCGGCGGAGCTGCATCTGGTGCTCGCGCACCTGCGTCTCCATCGGCGACATGATCGCGCGCAGCCAGGCTTCCGCCTCCCTGTTCGCGTACTGGTAGATGCGGCGCACCTGGCTCGCGCAGGTCTCGAAGAACCTGTGCGTCAGCGTGAGCTGCTCGTTGGTCAGCATCGTGTAGACCGTGTCGAACTGCACCTGGAACGTGCGCTCCACGCGGTCGAACTGCTTCTGGAAGCGCAGCAGGGAGAAGGGCTGCGGCGCCGCGAGCCGCAGGCCGTGCTCGGCCGCGAACTTGCGGTACATGGCCTGCATCATGGTCTGGATCTCGGCGATCACGTCGCCCGCGCGCTCCATCTTCCCGCGCACGCCGTCGAAGTAGCCCTGCATCGCGGCGCGCAACCGCGGCGTGATCCGCGCCCGGCTCATCGACCGCAGCGTGCGCTTCGCCTCGTCGCTCAGGGCATCCATGCCGAGGTGGGTGAAGAGGGTGTTGGTCAGCTGCGAGAACACGCCGCGCGTCGCCTGGAAGCGCGCCAGCCCGCGCTCGAACTCCACCTTCTCGGCGCGCACCTTGCGCATCATCTCTTCGACCACGCCGAGATTGCGGCCGCGCAGCGCCCGCAGGTCGGCGAGCTGCTCCAGCACCCCGGTCAGCCGCGCCTCGAGGATCGAGCGCGTGTTGAGCAGGAGATCGACGATCTCGCGCCGGGTGGTGTCGCGCACGATCGCCTGCTTGCTCGGGATCAGCTGGGAGGAGAGGGTGCGCTCGAGCACCGGCAGGCGGCTGCGGCCGAGCAGCCGCTCGTCCTCGGTGATCTTGGCGACCAGTCCCTTCTGCGCCGAGACCGCGAGCACCTGTTCGGCGGGAACGCCCAGGACATCGCCGACGAACTGCATCTGCCGGTCGACCTCGGCGTCGATCTCCTCCTCGCTGCGCAGGCCGTCCCAGATCGTGTCGATCTTGTTCACGACCACGTAGCGGCCCTTCTGCGGGCGCGGGGTGGTCGCGAGGTACTCGCGCCACACCTCGGCGTCGGTCTTCGACACGCCGGTGTCGACTGCGAGGACGAACAGCACCGCATGCGCGTTCGGCAGCAGGTTCAGCGTGAGCTCGGGCTCGGTCCCGATCGCGTTGAGGCCGGGCGTGTCCAGGATGACCAGCCCCTGCTCGAGCAGCGGGTGGGGGAAGTTGATGATCGCGTGGCGCCAGCGCGGGATCTCGACCATGCCGTCGGCGGCGAACCCGGCCGACTGGCTCGTGTCGTGCTGCACGAAGAGCCCGTAGTGCTTGGCCTCTTCGATCGGAACGCGCTTGGTGGCGCGCACCTGCTGGAACGCCTCCACCAGCGAGCGCGCGTCGCTCACGTCGAGGGGCACGACCTCCCACTCGTCCGGGAAGCGCTTGAACTCGCTCGTGGTCGCGTTGGTGGCCCGCGTCTCGATCGGCAGGAGGTGGATCGCCGGGGGGCCGGACGGATCCCACGCGAGCTCCGTGGGGCACATCGTCGTGCGCCCGCTCGACGACGGCAGCAGGCGCCGGCCGTAGTCGGCGAAGAAGATCGCGTTGATCAGCTCGGACTTGCCGCGCGAGAACTCGGCAACGAACGCGATCGTGAGCTTGTCCTCGTCCAGCCGCTCGAGCAGCTGCCCGACGCGCAGTTCGGTCTGCGCGTCGGCGAGCTCGTTCTCGTGCAGCCAGCGCCGGAATGCGACGATGCGCGCCGCGACGTCCGCGCGCCACGCGCTGTAGTCCTGGAACCGCTTCACCAGGCTCGCGGCGATCTCCGGAGGGACGGCGGAAGAGTCCATGCGCGGTTACTGTAGCACGTGCAGAGAATGTCGCAACTGCTGGACCGAAAAAGAGATTTTGCGACTTCTGCGCGCCGTCGGCGCGCTCAGCGCGGCTGGCACCCGGGGCAGTACCAGGTCGAGCGCTGGCCCTGCGCGATGCGGCGCACGGGCAATGCGCAGATCCGGCACGGGGCGCCCTCGCGGTCGTAGACGTCGTACCGCTGCTGGAAGTAGCCCGGCGCCCCGTCCGAGTGCACGAAGTCCCGCAAGGTGCTGCCGCCCGCGGCGAGCGCGTCCCGGAGAGTCGAGCGGACCGCCTCCACGAGGCGCTCGCAGCGCGCGAGCGACAATCGGCCGGCGGGTGCCCGCGGGTGAATCCGGGCGCGAAACAGGGCTTCGTTGGCGTAGATGTTGCCGATTCCGACGACCAACTTGTGATCCATCAGGGTGTGCTTGATCGCCGCGCGCCGGCCGCGGGTCGCGGCATGGAGGCGCGCGCCGGTAAAGGCGGGCGACAGCGGTTCGACTCCCAGGCCGGCCAGCAACGGGTGGCGAGCGGGGTCGCCGGCATGCCACAGCACGGCGCCGAAGCGGCGCGGGTCGCGCAGTCGCAGCAGCCGGTCGCCGACCGCGAGATCGAAGTGATCGTGCGGACCGGGCGGCTCGGTGGCCGCGACCACGCGCAGGCTTCCCGACATGCCGAGATGGACGATCAGCGTGCCCCGGTCGCATTCGAGCAACAAGTACTTCGCGCGCCTGCGCACGGCGCGCACGCGCGCGCCGAGGAGCGTCCCGGCGAGGCCGGCCGGAATCCGCCAGCGCAGCCGCGGTTCGCGCACGGTCACCGCGGTGATCGTGCGGCGGCGCAGCGCGGGAGCGATGCCGCGCCGGGTGATCTCGACTTCGGGCAGCTCGGGCATTGGTCGCGGCGCTTCGTCGCGCGGGATGCTGCACAAATGCGCTAGCGCGAGGGCGCAGATCCATTGGCGCAGCGGAAATATACTAAACTCGTTCTCCGATCCGCTGCAGCAGCCATTCCCCCATGATCGCGTTCCCGCCACGATTCCTCGTCCTCGGCGTGCTGCGTGCATTCGCGCTCGCCGCGGCTGCGAGCCTGCTGGCGGCCTGCGCCGGACAGCCCGCGCACACGAGCGCCGCGGCCCCCGACCAGGAGGCCGCGGCAACGCAGCCCGCAGTCGAGAGCGCGACGCCGGAGGAGGCGCGCGAGCCGGAGCTGCCGAAGCAGGACCTCACCGGCGAGACGATGTACGAGTTTCTCCTCGCGGAGATCGCGGGCCAGCGCGGCAATACGACGCTCGCGGCGCAGGCCTACGCGGACCTCGCACGCAAGACCAGGGACCCGCGCGTGGCCGAGCGCGCGACGCAGGTCGCGGTCGAGGCGCGCATGCCCGAAGCGGCGATCGAGTCGGCGAAGATCTGGGCCGACACCGCGCCCGAATCCACGCGCGCGCTCGGCGCGGCGGCGAGCCTGCTCGTCAACGCCAAGCGCCTGGACGAGGCGCAGCCCTACCTCGAGCGCATCCTCGCGCTCTCGGGCGACAACCGCGGCGACGGCTTCATGCAGCTCAACCGGCTGCTCTCCGGCAACCCGGACAAGGCCGCATCGCTGCGCGCGATCCAGAGCCTCGCCGGCCCGTACCCTGCGCTTCCACAGGCCCGGTTCGCGGTGGCCGCGGCGGCGTCGAACGCGGGCCAGGACGAGCTCGCGCTGAAGGAGGTGCGCGCGGCGTCGCAGCTGAAGCCCGACTGGGAGCTCGCGGCGCTGTTCGAGGCGCAATTGCTGCAGAAGACCTCCAACGCCGCCGCGTCCGAGCGCCTCGCGCAGTACCTGAAGACCTACCCGATGTCGCGCGAGGTGCGGCTCGCGTATGCGCGCACGCTGGTCGCCGACAAGCGCTATCCCGAAGCGCGCGTCGAGTTCGACCGGCTCGCGAAGGACTACCCCGACAACATCGACGTGGTGTACTCCATCGCGCTGCTGTCGATGCAGCTCGAGGACTGGCCGGTCGCCGAGGCGAACCTGAAGCGCCTGCTCGACCTCGGCTATCGCGACCGCAACGCGGTGCGCTTCTACCTCGGCCAGGTGGCCGAGGAGCGCAAGAACTTCCCCGAGGCGCTCAAGTGGTACGGCGAGGTCACCCCCGGGCAGCAGTACATGCCGGCGCAGATCCGCTCGGCGCAGGTGATCTCGAAGCAGGGCGACCTCGCCGGGGCGCGCAAGTACCTGCAGCAGGTCAACGCGCAGAGCAGCGAGCAGCGGGTCCAGCTCATCCTGGCCGAGGCGCAGCTGCTGCGCGACGCGAAGCAGGAACGGGAGGCGTTCGGCCTGGTGGACCAGGCGCTCGACAAGCTGCCGAACAACCCCGAGCTCCTCTACGACCACGCGATGCTCGCCGAGCGCATCGATCGCGTCGACGTGCTGGAGTCGAGCCTGCGCAAGCTGATCCGGATCAAGCCCGACAACGCGCACGCCTACAACGCGCTCGGCTACACGCTCGCCGACCGCAACCAGCGCCTCGTCGAGGCGAACGAGTTGATCGACACGGCGCTCAAGCTCGCCCCCGACGACGCGTTCATCATGGACAGCAAGGGCTGGGTGCTCTACCGGCAGGGCAGGACCGAGGAGGGGCTCGCGTACCTGCAGCGGGCCTACTCGATCCGCCCCGACGCCGAGATCGCCGCGCACCTGGGCGAGGTGCTGTGGGTGCTCGGACGCCACGCCGACGCGCGCAAGGTCTGGGACGAGGCGCTCAAGAAGTCGCCCGAAAACGAGACCCTGACCAAGACCGTCCAGCGCCTCGGGAAGTAGCCCCGCTGCGTCCGAGCGCGCGGCGCGTGAGCCGCGATGCGCACGCCCTTTCTCCTCCTGCTCGCCGCGACGCTCCTCGCCGCCTGCGCGAGCAGCGCGCCGCCGCCGCTCCGATCCGACGAGTTCGCGCTGGTCGGGCGGGTCGCCGTCCGCTACGGCGAGGAGGCCGCGAGCGGGCGCGTCGCGTGGCGCCACACCGAGACCGATGACGACCTCGTGCTCTCGACCCCGCTCGGCCAGGGGATCGCCGAGATCACCCGGCGCGAGGGCGTGTACACGCTCGTGGGCGCGAACCGCGAGCGACTCACCGCGACCGATCCCGAGCGGCTCACCGAGCAGGCGCTCGGGTACGCGCTGCCGCTCGCCGGTCTGCCCGACTGGGTGCGCGCGCGTCCCCAGGCGGGGGTCGCAGCCGATGCGCGCTACGAGGGCCGGGAGCTCGTCGAGCTGCGCCAGCACGGCTGGACGATCGAGTACCTCGCGTACGGTGACGACCGCCTTCCTCAGCGCATGCGCCTCGCGCGCGGGGCGCTCGACATCCGCCTCGCGATCGAGGAGTGGCAGGTCGCGCCGCGATGAGCCCCGCGTGGCAACGCCGCTGGCCGGCGCCGGCGAAGCTGAACCTCCTGCTGCACGTCCTCGGCCGGCGCGCGGACGGCTATCACCTGCTGCAGACGGTATTCCGGCTGATCGACCTCTCCGACACCCTCGCTTTCGCGCCGCGCGACGACGGCGCGATCCGGCTGGCCGCGCCGCTGCCCGGCGTGCCGGAGGAGGACGACCTCACCGTGCGGGCCGCGCGCCTGCTCCGCGACGCGACCGGATGCACGGCCGGCGCGACGATCACCGTGGACAAGCGCATTCCGCTCGGCGGCGGACTGGGCGGCGGCAGCTCGGACGCCGCGACGACGCTGATCGCGCTGAACGAGCTGTGGGAGACCGGGCTTGCGCGGGCGGACCTCGCGCGCCTCGGGCTCGCGCTAGGCGCCGACGTGCCGTTCTTCCTGTACGGCCGCAATGCCCTCGGCGAGGGCATCGGCGAGGTGCTCAGGCCGCTCGTTCTGACGCCGGCTTGGTACGTCGTCATCACGCCGCAAGTCGCTGTGCCGACGCGGAAAATCTTCAATTCCGCCGCATTGACACGGAATTCGAAACCGCTCAGAATTACGGCCTTTTTCGCGGGGCTCGGGCGCAACGATCTCGAGCCGGTGGTGCGGGCGGAGTATCCGGAAGTCGCGCGGGTCATCGACTGGCTGGCGCGCCACGGCACAGCGCGGATGAGCGGTTCCGGGTCGAGCGTGTTCGCCGCATTCGCGCACGAGGACGAGGCCCGCAAGGTCGCAGCGAAGGTTCCCGGGGAATGGCGTGCGCATGCGGTCCGCGGCCTGGACCGGCACCCGCTCGGCCCCGACTGACATTTCGACTACTGGGGAGTCGCCAAGCTGGTTAAGGCAGCGGATTTTGATTCCGCCATTCGAGGGTTCGAATCCTTCCTCCCCAGCCATTTTCCCGATCAGCCTTAGCCTCGATCCGCGTGGCCGCCGCACGGCGGCGCGCGGCGCGCGCTGCGCCTGACCGGACGCCGACCCAGAGCTGATCGCACGAGCGCGACCACACCGATGGCCTACGAGAACCTCATGGTGTTCACGGGGAACGCGAATCCCCTGCTCGCGCACAACGTCGTCAAGCGGCTCAACATCCCGATCGGCCACGCAGTCGTGGGCAAGTTCTCCGACGGCGAGGTGATGGTCGAGATCCTGGAGAACGTCCGCGGCAAGGACGTCTTCGTGCTGCAGCCCACCTGCATGCCGACCAACGACAGCCTGATGGAGCTGCTGGTCATGGTCGACGCGCTGCGGCGCGCCTCCGCCGGGCGCATCACCGCGGCCATGCCGTACTTCGGCTACGCGCGCCAGGACCGCCGGCCGCGCTCGGCGCGGGTCGCGATCAGCGCGAAGGTGGTCGCCAACATGCTCGCCGCGGTCGGCATCGACCGCGTGCTGACGATGGACCTGCACGCCGACCAGATCCAGGGCTTCTTCGACGTGCCGGTGGACAACGTCTACGCGGCGCCGGTGCTGCTCGGCGACGTGTGGAAGCACAACTACGAGGACGTGATCGTGGTCTCGCCGGACGTCGGCGGCGTCGTCCGGGCGCGCGCGCTCGCGAAGCGCCTCGAGTCCGACCTCGCGATCATCGACAAGCGCCGGCCGCGGCCGAATGTCTCGGAAGTGATGAACATCATCGGCGAGGTCGAGGGCCGCACCTGCGTGATCATGGACGACATCGTCGACACCGCGAACACGCTCGCGCGCGCCGCCGATGCGTTGAAGGAGCAGGGGGCGGTCCGGGTGCTCGCCTACTGCACGCACGCGGTGCTCTCGGGCAACGCGGTGGCGCGCATCGAGGACTCGACGCTCGACGAGGTGGTGGTGACCGACACCATTCCGCTGCGGCCCGATGCCCAGGCGTGCAAGAAGATCCGCGCGCTCTCGGTGGCGGGCCTGCTCGCGGAGACGATACTGCGCATCTCGAACGAGGACTCGGTGTCCTCGCTCTTCATGGAGTAGAAGGATTTTCGCAACTCCCGGCGAGTGCCTGGTCGCGGGTCCGCCGGATCAACCTAGGAGCAACACATGGCAATCGAAATCGGCGCTGCGAAGCGCACGGTGCAGGGCACGAGTGCGAGCCGCCGCCTGCGCCACGCCGGGCGCGTTCCCGGCGTCCTCTACGGCGGCAAGGAGGCGGCGGTCAACATCGACCTCGACCACAACGAGCTCTACCAGGCCGCGCGCAAGGAGGCGTTCCACGCCTCGATCATCACGCTCAGGCTCGACGGGCAGCCGCAGCAGGTGCTGCTGCGGGCGATGAACATGCATCCCTGGAAGCTCGCGGTGCAGCACGTCGACTTCCAGCGCGTGCACGCCGACCAGAAGATCCGCATGCGCGTGCCGCTGCACTTCGTGAACCAGGAGAGCTCGCCGGCGGTGAAGGTCGCCGGCGCGGTGGTGAACCACGTCATGAACGACATCGACGTCTCGTGCCTGCCCGCCGACCTGCCGGAGTTCATCGAGGTCGACCTGTCGAACCTCACGATCGGTCACTCGGTGCACGTGAAGGACCTGAGCTACCCGAAAGGCGTGGAGCCGGTCCTGCACCGCGCGGAGAACCCCGTGGTGGCCTCGGCGAGCATGCCGCGCGCCGCAGAAGTGGAGGAGGCGGCGGCGACCGAGGAGGCCGTGCCGGCGTCGATGGTGCCGGCGGCGAAGCAGCAGCCCGAGAAGCCCGAGGCGGCCGCCGCGCCCGAGAAGGGCGAGAAGCCCGCCAAGGAAGAGAAGAAGAAGTAGGGCGGCGCCCGGACGCGGGGGCGCGGCGGGCGACCGTCGCGCCGCTGCCGACCGCGCACCTCGCGCAGCACCCAATCGGCGCGCTGCCCCCTCACCCCGCCCCCTCTCCCCGGAACCGGGGAGAGGGACCGCCCACCCGAGCAAATGGCCATTCGACTGATCGTCGGCCTCGGCAACCCCGGGCGTGGCCACGCGCGCGACCGGCACAACGTCGGCTTCTGGCTGGTGGACCGGCTCGCGGCCGCGCACGGCGCGGTGCTCGCGAAGGACGCGCGGCACCAGGCGCTCGTGGCCCGGATTGCGGCAGCCGCCGGCGACGTGTGGCTGTGCGAGCCGCAGACGTACATGAACCTGTCCGGCCGGAGCGTCGGCGGCCTCGCGCGCTTCTACAAGATCGCACCCGAGGAAATACTCGTGGTGCACGACGAGCTCGATTTTCCGCCGGGGACGGCGAAGATGAAGCTCGGCGGCGGCGTGGCCGGGCACAACGGCCTGAAGGACATCCAGGCGCAGCTCGGTACGCAGGGGTTCTGGCGCCTGCGCATCGGGATCGGTCACCCCGGCGATCGCAACGTCGTCGCGGACTACGTGCTCAACGCGCCGGCCCCGGTTGAGCGTCCGCTGATCGAGGCCGCGCTCGCGCGCGGGCTGGAGGTGATGCCGCTCGTGCTGGCCGGCGACATGCAGGGCGCGATGCAGACGCTGCACCGTGCGGACAAGGAGGCCGCGGAGAAGGCAACGGGCGAAACCCCCGCGCCGAAGCCGCCGCCCGCACCGAAGGAGTGAGCCGAAGTGGGTTTGAGATGCGGCATCGTCGGCCTGCCGAACGTCGGCAAGTCGACCCTGTTCAATGCGCTGACCAAGGCCGGCATCGCGGCCGAGAACTACCCGTTCTGCACCATCGAGCCCAATGTCGGGATCGTCGAGGTGCCCGATCCGCGGCTCGCGCAGCTCGCGGCGATCGCGAAACCGCAGAAAGTCATCCCGGCCACGGTCGAGTTCGTCGACATCGCCGGGCTGGTCGCCGGCGCCTCCAAAGGCGAGGGGCTGGGCAACCAGTTTCTCGCGAACATCCGCGAGACCGACGCGATCGCGCACGTGGTGCGCTGCTTCGAAGACCCGAACGTCGTGCACGTGGCGGGCAGGATCGACCCGGTCTCCGACATCGAGACGATCGACACCGAGCTCGCGCTCGCCGACCTGCAGACCGCCGAGAAGCAGCTCGCGCGCTACGCGAAGGTGGCGAAGTCCGGCGGCGACAAGGAGGCGCAGCGCCTGGTCGCGGTGCTCGAGAAGGTATTGCCCGTCCTGAACGAGGCCAGGCCGGCGCGCACGGTGGAGCTCGCGAAGGAGGAGCTCGCCGTCCTGCGCCCGCTGTTCCTCCTCACGATGAAGCCCACGATGTACGTCGCCAACGTGGCCGAGCACGGTTTCCACGACAATCCGCTGCTCGCGCAGGTCGAGGCGCACGCGGCGCGGGAAGGCGCGCCGGTGGTGCCGATCTGCGCCGCGCTCGAGGCGCAGATCGCCGACCTGTCCGACGGGGACAAGGCGGTGTTCCTGGAAGACATGGGGATGCACGAGCCGGGCTTGAACCGCGTCATTCGCGCGGGCTACGCCCTGCTCGGCCTGCAGACCTACTTCACCGCGGGCCCGAAGGAAGTGCGCGCCTGGACGGTCGAGGTCGGCGCCACCGCGCCGCAGGCCGCGGGGGTGATCCACACCGACTTCGAGCGCGGCTTCATCCGCGCCGAGGTGATCCCGTTCGACGACTACATCGCCAACAAGGGCGAGGTCGGCGCGAAGGAAGCCGGAAGGATGCGCGTGGAGGGCAAGGAATACGTCGTGCACGATGGGGATGTCATGCACTTCCGGTTCAACGTCTGACCTCGTCGGACGAACGGGCACGACGGCAAGCGCATAATCCGCCCGAGGAGGATGACCGATGGTCCGACCACTTCGCATGCTCGCCGCATGCGCCGCGCAGCCGAGCGTCGACCCGGTCGGCCGCGCGCCCGAGCAGTTCGCCCAGTTCCTCGCCGGCGGGAGCGCGCAGTGGGCAACGGTCATCAACACCGCCGCAGTGCAGGCCGAGCGGTAGCCGGCCGCAGTCCGGGCAATAGCCCGCGTCCCGCGCGCGGGCCCTGCCACGCATGAACGAATCCGCCGCCCGCGAGGTCGTGCTCGTTCGCGCCCTCGAGACCACCGAGACCGGCCGCGCGCTGTGGTCCGACGAGGACCGCGCGTGGGCGAGCCGCGCCGCGGCGGAGGTGGTCGGAGCGGGGGCGCCGCCGGAGCGCTTCATCGCGCGGCGCGCGGCGCTCGCGGTCGAGCGGCTCGCCGAAGCGCATCCGGGCATCCGGCGCGCGCTGCGCGCGGCCACCTGGCGCCCGTGGGTGGGGACGGCCCTCGTCCTCGCCGCGTTCGTCGCGGGCGCGGCGGTGGACCGGATCGGCGCGCCGCAGCGGGTCAACGTCCTCGCTTTCCCGCTCATCGGGATCCTCGCGTGGAACCTGCTCGTCTACGCGGGCATCCTGCTCCACGGTACATGGGGCGCGGTGCGCCGCGAGGACCAGAAGGTCGGGCCGATCGGCGGCGCGCTGACCCGGCTCGCGCGCGGCGCTCCGGCGCTCGCCGACGCCGCGCGCGACGCGCGGCTCGGCGGCGTGCTCGCCGGCTTCGCGCAGGGCTGGGCGCGGGTCGGTGCCCGGCTGCACGCCGCCCGCGTCGCCGCCGTCCTGCACCGCGCCGCGTTCGCCTTCGCGCTCGGCGCGGTCGCCGGCCTCTACGTGCGCGGCCTCGTGCTCGAGTATCGCGCCGGCTGGGAGAGCACGTTCCTCGACCCAGGGACGATCGAGCGCGTGCTCGGCTTCGTGCTCGGCCCCGCGGCCGCGCTGACCGGCATCGAGCTCCCCGACTCGGCGCGGCTGGAAGCGATGCGCCTCGGCGCGGGCGGCACGGGCGAGAACGCGGCACCGTGGATCCACCTCTACGCCGTCACGCTCGCGCTGGTCGTGCTCGTGCCGCGCGCCCTGCTCGCCCTCGGCACCGGCTGGTCGGCGCGGCGGCTGGCGCGCGCGCTGCCGGTGCCGCTCGACGAGGCGTACTTCCAGCGCCTGGGCCGCCTGGTCACCGGCGAGACGGCGCGGGTGCGGGTGGTCCCCTACAGCTACCAGCTCTCGCCCCAGGCGACGCTCGGGCTGGAGGCGGTGCTGCGACGGGTGTTCGGCGGGCGCGTGGAGGTGTCCATCGCGCCGGCCGTAGCGTGGGGAGGCGAGGACGCGCTGCCGCGCGACCTCGCGCCGGACGGCCCGCTCGCGCTCGTGCTCGTCGTCTTCAATTTCGCCGCCACGCCCGAGCCGGAGAACCACGGGGCGCTCCTCGCCGCGCTGCTCGCCGGCGCCGGGGCGCGCGCGCCGCTCCTCGCGCTCGCCGACGAAGCGGGATTTCGCGCGCGTTTTCCGGCCGACTCGCTGCGGCTCACGAAGCGGCGCGAAGGCTGGCGCACGCTCGCCGGGGAGCGCGGCGTCGGCCTCGTCTTCGCCGACCTCGAGCAGCCGGAGCTCGCAATCGCCGAAGCGGAGCTGAACGAGGCGATCGAGCGCCGCGCGCGCGCCGCGGCATGAGCGACGCGGAGCGCGTCAGCCTGAGCCTCATCTCCCACACCAACGTGGGCAAGACTACGCTCGCCCGCACGCTGCTCGCGCGGCCGATCGGGGAGGTGCGCGACGCGCCGCACGTCACCGCCGTCGCGGAAGCGCACACCCTGATCGACACGCCCGCCGGCGACGTCCTCGCGCTGTGGGACACCCCTGGCTTTGGCGACAGCGTGCGGCTCGTGAAGCGTCTGCGCCAGGCCGGCAACCCGATCGGCTGGTTCCTGTCGCAGGTGTGGGACCGCTGGCGCGACCGCCCGTTCTGGTCCAGCCAGGAGGCGGTGCGCAACGTGCGCGAGCACGCCGACGCGGTGCTGTACCTCGTGAACGCTACGGAGAATCCCGGCGACGCCGGCTACGTCGCGCCCGAGATGGAGATCCTCGAGTGGATCGGCAAGCCGGCGATCGTCCTGCTCAACCAGGTCGGCGCCCCGCGCCCGCGTGCGGACGAGCAGGCCGAGGAGGCGCGCTGGCGCCGGCACCTCGCCTCCCATCCGGTGGTGCGGACCGTGCTCACGCTCGACGCGTTCGCGCGCTGCTGGGTGCAGGAGCTCGCGCTCTTCACGGCGGTCGCCGCAGTCCTTCCGGAGACGAAGCGCGCGGCGTTCGCGCGCCTGGGCGCGGCCTGGCGTGCGCGGCGCATGGCGACGTTCGAGGCGGCGATGGGCGAGCTCGCGCTGCAGCTCGCACGCGCCGCGTGCGACCGGGAGCCGGTCGCCGACCGGAGCGTGCGCGCCGCGCTGCGCGAAGTCGCCGTGGCGCTCGGCCTTGGGCGCGAGGGCGAGCCGACCGCGAAGGACGTGGCGATGCAGCGGCTCGCCGAGCGACTCGACGCCGACGTGCGCGCCGCCACCGATCGCCTGATCGAGCTCCACGCGCTCGAGGGCCGGGCCGCGGGCGAGGTGCTGGCGCGGCTCGCCGACGATTTCGCCGTGCAGGCGCGAGCGAGCGAGGGCAAGGCGGCGGTGCTCGGCGGGCTGGTCACCGGGGCGCTGACCGGGCTCAAGGCGGACCTCGCGACCGGGGGCCTCACCTTCGGGGCGGGGCTGCTCGCGGGCGGCGTGCTCGGCGCTCTCGGTGCCGCCGGCATCGCGCGCGGCTACAACGTCGTGCGCGGCACCGAGGCGTCGCTGGTGCGCTGGAGCGACGAGTTTCTCGACGGATTCTTCGCCTCTGCGCTGCTGCGCTACCTCGCCGTCGCGCACTACGGCCGCGGCCGCGGGGAATGGACGCAGGGCGAGCACCCGGCGCACTGGAAGGACGCGGTCGCGGAGGTGGTCGCGTCGCGCCGCGATGCGCTGCGCGGAATCTGGGCGGAGCGTGCGGGCGAGTGCGACGCCGAACGGTTGGGCGTCGCGCTCCGCGGCGAGCTGCGCACCGCGGCGCTGGCGCTGCTCGAGCGGCTCTATCCGGAGGCGGCGCCCGCGCTGCGTGGGACCGGGGACGCGAGCGCCGGGACCTGGGACGAGAGCGTCGGCACCTAGGACGCGAGCGTCGCCTCGAAGCAGCTGCCGCCGCCGTCGCGCGGCGTGCAGCGGACATCGCCGCCGTGCCTGCGCGCGATCTGGCGCACGAGCGCGAGGCCGAGTCCGGCACCACCGTCGGGCTCGCGCGTCCCGGCCGGGCGATAGAACGGCTCGAAGATCCGCTCGCGCTCGGCCTCCGGCACGCCCGGCCCGCGGTCGCAGACGCGCAGCACCGCCGCGCCCGCGTGCGCGGCGAGCGTCACTTCGACGGGCGAGCCGGCGCCGTGGCGCCGTGCGTTCTCGAGCAGGTTGCGCACCAGCCGCCGCAGCAGGCGCGGATCGCCGTGGATCGTGGTCGGCGCGCCGTCGAGCGTCGCGCCGACGCGGGCGCACTCCTCGGCGGCAAGCGCGAGGAGGTCGACGGCCTCGCGCGTCTCGAGCTGGGCCAGCGCATCGAGCCGGCTCGCGGTGAGGATCTCGTCGACCAGCGCGTCGAGCTCGGCGACGTCGCGCGCGAGCTCCGCACGCAGGGCCGGGTCGGCCTCGGCCTTCAGGAGCTCGATCGCCATGCGGATGCGGGCCAGCGGCGAGCGCAACTCGTGGGAGGCGTTCGCGAGCAGCGTCTTGTGTGCGCCCACCAGCGCCTCGATCCGCGCCGCCGAGCGGTTGAAGCTCGCCGCGAGCGCGGCGACCTCGTCCCGGCCTTCCACCGTCACGCGCGTGCCGAGGTCGCCGCTGCCGAGCGCATCGACGCTCGCGCGCAGCCGCTCGAGGCGGCGCGTCGCGCCGCGCACGACCGGGTAGGCGCCCACCGCGACGCCGAGCGCGATCAGGCCGAGCGTGAAGAAGAGGCTCCACGGGGCGTACGGCGGCCGCTCGCGCCGCGGCAGGCGCGCGGCGAGCCACCGGCCGTCGGGCAGCTCGAGGGTCCAGACGCGGCCGGGGTGCCAGGGGCCGCGCGCGCTGCGCGCGCCCTCGCGCCGCGCGAGCACGTCGGGTCCCACCTGCGCGATGCGCGTCCCGTCGGGCTCGTATAGCGCGATGTTGATGCGCCGATTCGCCGCGAGCCGCTCGAGCGCGGCCTGCTGGGCGGCGCGCGGCTCGCTCGCCGGGGGCAGGGCGCCCTGCGCGACCTCGGCCGCGAGGTCGAGGCCGGGCGGAGGCGAGGCGTCGACGAGCTGGCGCCAGAGGAACCCCGCCGCGAGCACGAACGCCACGAGGCTCGCGACGACCGTGAGATAGAGCTTGAGGTAGAGGTGCCTCACCGGTCGGCGTCCTGGAGCTTCGCGAAGACGTAGCCGGCGCCGCGCACCGTGATGATGCGGCGCGGCTGCTTCGGATCGTCCTCGATCGCCGCGCGGATGCGCGAGACGTGCACGTCGATCGAGCGGTCGAACGCTTCGAGCGGCTCGCCCTTCACGAGGTCCATCAGCGTCTCGCGCGTGAGCACCCTGCCGGCGTGCTCCGCCATGGCGACGAGGAGCGCGAACTGGTAGCTCGTGAGCGCGCGCTCCGCGCCGTCGAGCCGCACCGCGCGCGCGTCACGGTCGATCTCGAGCCGGCCGAAGCGCAGCGTCCCCGCGCGCTTCTCCGGCGCGCCGCGCCTGCGCAAGATCGCGCGCAGCCGTGCGAGGAGCTCGCGCGGCTCGAAAGGCTTGGGCAGGTAGTCGTCGGCGCCGAGCTCGAGCCCGACGATCCGGTCGGTCGGTTCGCCGCGCGCCGTCAGCATGAGGATCGGCACGTCCGAGGACGAGCGCACGCGCCGGCAGACCTCGAAGCCGTCGATGTCGGGCAGCATCACGTCGAGCACGAGCGCATCGAAGGGCTCGCGGGCGAGCGCTGCCAGCCCCTCGCCCGCGGACCCGCGAACGCTGACGCGGAATCCCGCGCCGGCGAGGTACTCGCGCACCATGCCCGCCAGGCGCGCATCGTCCTCGATCATGAGGATGCGTTCGGTCATGGGGCGATTATCCCGTGCCGGCGCGCTCGCCAGAGGGAAATGCCGCGGCCCGGAGGCCGCGGCGGGGACGCCGCCCGACGCTAGGGGGACCACGCCGGGCGGAGAGGGGGCGGTCAGCCGTGGCCGCGGTGGCCGCGCCGCTGCTTCATCTTCTCGGCGAGCTGCGCGCGCTGCTCGGGCGTGAGCACTTCGGCCACGTCGGCGAGCGACTGCACGAAGCGCCGCGACATCGCGTCGGCCGATTGGATCTCCTGCGCGCGGATCGCCTCGATCGCGGCGCGGTCGACGGTCGGCTTGGCGAGGAGGTCCATCACCGCGCGCCGGGCCTCGCGGTGCTTCTCGCGCAGAGGCGCCATCTCCTTGCGCGTGGCCTCGACGATCGCCGCGATCTTCTCGCGCTGCGCGTCGGTGGCGTTCACGTCGGCGAGCATCCAGCGCACCGAGGCGTCGATGCGGCGCTTCATCGCATCCGGATCGGTCTGCCCGCCGCGGTCCATGTGCCGTCCGCCGGGGCCGAAGCCGCCGCCGAAGCCGCCGCCGTGAGCGAGCGCGGCCATGCCCACCCCGGCGCCGAGGCTGCCGGCGAGCGCCGCGATGGCGATGCGCCGCCACGGGCGGCGCGGCGAGGTCCGGGTCTGGTTGGTGTCCTGCGTCATGCCTTGCTCCTTGTCAGGTGCGCCTGCGAGGGCAGGCGATGGGGCGCAGTGTGGCGGGGAGACGTAACATGGATTTCTCGGCCGGGTAAAGTTGTGCAAAGCTGTGGGCGTGACCGCTCCGTTGTCTCCCGCGCCGCACGTGGTCATCCTCGGCTGCGGCTTCGGCGGCCTCGCCGCGGCGAAGACCTTCGCCGGCGAGGACGTGCGCGTCACCCTGATCGACCGGGAGAACCACCACCTCTTCCAGCCGCTGCTCTACCAGGTCGCGACCGCCGGGCTCGCGTCGGTGGCGATCGCGGCGCCGATCCGGCACATCTTCCGCCGCCAGCGCAACGTGACCACCC
>WBZO01001150.1_pt1 | contig 44400 bp, 34 predicted proteins | sample 5204261 | NCBI WGS metagenome assembly WBZO01 (sample SAMN12412400, study PRJNA552823) | activated sludge metagenome | isolation source: activated sludge from anammox sidestream of wastewater treatment plant... | place: USA: North Carolina | collected 2017-09
AGGGCCACACGGGCCTTGAATTCGGGTTTGAAAGTACGATGTTTTTGCATCTGTGGATTCCCCTTTCTGGACTGTATGCTGTTGATCGAAAACTGTCCAGTTTTTGGGGTCCACTACAGACTCAATCAATTGAAGACTCAGAAACATCCTGACCAATCGCACCTATGCGGGGACGGCGCGTTACCCAGAGCCGGTCCTACAACCGGCAAAGGCGTTGGGGCATCTGGCACTTGGCCTCGAATCGCAACTACACGGCGCTCGAAACCAGTCAGGAATATGAACGCCGTTGGGGATGTGAATGCGGGTTGCGTGACGCCAAACACCTGCTCCGCCTGAAAGACGCCTAGATCAAAGCCCGAAAGGCTTATGCGCGGATGTTCACGCTGGTGGTGATCGCGCTGCTGTTGCTGGCGATCATCGGTTGCGCATTTCTGGCGAGAGACCCACAAGCGGGCAAGCGGCTGCGAGCCGTCTGCGCTGATTGCGGCACGCATTGCGAATCGAGCTTGTTTGATGCCGTGCTGCATTTGCTTAAACACGTTTCAGAGATATGGGACTACCTGGTTCCTAAAGCTAAACTCGACTTGGACGTATCTTTACAAAATGTGTCCTGACTCAAGCAGCGGCCTTTCGATTTTTATAGCCGAAACGGGAATGAATTGGGCTTTTTCGACATAAAGGGTCGAAGGGTCAAGGGGGCAAAGGTATGAAAGGGGAGGAGACGGCTACCCTCCCTTTTTTACTTCGTGTACTTCTCCAACACCTCGCGCACGGCGTCGGGCGCGTAAAACTCTTTGACCAGCGATTCGGCGGTGTAGTGGTTGAACGTTCCGTCTTCGGTGTAACCCAGGTAGCGCATGCCTTCCGGGCTGGCGTCGAAGCGCCCATCCGGCAGCAGGGCTAGCCACGCGCCGGGGCCGAAGCTGTAGCGGTAAAGGAAAGTCTCGCCCGACGCGATGTCCCAGAACTGCAACCGCCCCGCCGCGCCCGCCGCAACCAGGTATCTGCCGTTCGGCGCGAAAGCGACGGCGTAAACCTGTCCCAGATTTCCTTCAAACGTTTGAAGCAGTTTGCCGGAAGCGGCCTGCCAGAGCTTGACCGAGTTGTCATAACTGCCGCTGGCGAGAGTCAGTCCGTCTGGGGCAAAGGCGACCGACCTGACAGAGGAAGAGTGCCCGTCGAGAGAGCGAAGCAGCGCGCCGTCGCTCGTCCGGTAAAGCCGGATCACGCCGTCGCCGCTTCCGGCTGCAATGAGTTCTCCATCAGGGGACAGAGCAACGGCGGTCACGCCGTTGCTGGCGCCCAGTTGAGGCACGGGGCGCAGCGACTCGAAGTCAATCCCGGCGGCGAACGTGAGACCCCGGACGCGAGCCAGCGAGGAATTGACGAAGCTCTCGCGGCTCTGATTGCGCGCGCCGCTCAGGTCGCTCCCTGTCAGATCGGATTGGTTGAACGACGCTCGATCCAGATCGGCGTTGCGGAAATCGGCGTCGCGGGCGGAAGCGTTTTCGACGCCGGCTTCGACGAGCGCCGCATCGCGCAGGATGGCCCGGTCGAGCCGGACGTGGTTAAGGTTGGCTTTGGTCAGATCGGCGCCCGCGAGATCGGCTTCCGTCAGATCGGCGTATTCGAGCGTGACGCCCTGCAAATGCGCTCCGGCCAGGCGCGCTCCGCGAGGTAGACGCTTGTTCAACGCCTGCCGCAACTCAGCCGCGTCACTGACCTCCTCTTCCATCTCGCAGCGAATCCGCCCGCCCCAATAGAGAATTTCGAGCGCGTTCTCGCTGATGTTGGGATGATAGCTTCCAGCCAGAATCGCGCTGAGCAAGGGGACGATGCTGTCGTCGCGGTCAATCATCGCCAGGAAATGAATGATCCGCTTGTTGAACCCGCGGGTGTTGAGCAAACCAATCTCAATATCTTTCTCGTTGTTCAAGCCGTTGAAGAGCCGCCGCGCCAGGAAATACTCCATAAACGAGCGGTGGATGAAGCTGAACCCGGTTTCGCCTTCGCGTTTTAGAAAGGAGCGCAGGTGGATGGCGGCGATGATGTCTTCGGTCTCGTGACCGCGAAATTCGACCACGCCCGCTTCGCGCATCTCGTCCACGAACGAAGCCAGCTCGCGGTAACGCATCGGGCTGTCGGGGTTGTTCCAGACGCGCCGGGCCAGTTCCATCATCAATTTAAGCTTTGAATCGCGTTTGAGGATGACGCGTCCCTTTGTGAAATCGCGCGTGATCCATTTGTCGGTGTAACGCTCGTAGAGTTTGGCTGCGTCCACTTTTTCACCGGGCGCGAATTCGTCGAGCGATTCGGTAATCATCGTCAGCAGCAGAGGCAGTTGAGCCAGTCCCTTCAGGTCGTAAATCTGCTCGATCTTCCTCCAGTCTTCGTCTGGCTCAGGGCGAGCGACGGCCAGATAGCTGCGAATCTTCGCTTCGTCGAAAGGCTTCAGGTAAACGACCTCGTTGCCCGACCTCTCGCGCAGCTTTTCGTAAAACGGAGTGCCCGGCGCGCGAAAGGCCTCGTCAATCATCTCGCGCTGTTCTTCCACGTCTTTGAAGTAAGTGACGCGGCAGGTGACGATGACCTTGCCTGCGGCTTCGGCGGCGCGGCTGATCTCGCGGAAATTGTTGAAGCCATCCTCGAAACTGACGCGGTCCGCCATCTCGTCAAAGGCGTCGAAGAAGAGGATGATCTTGCCCAGCCGCACAAGATGCTCGAACCGGCGGAAGTTGGCGACCGGCAGATTGCGGCGGCTGAAATGCTCGTGAATGACGCCTTCCAGCGAAGTCTCCTTGCGAACCTCGCCGAGCGGGATCAACACCGGCGCTGGATGCCGCACCGGGTCTTTCAGATAATTCCGCGCCAGGTCGTAGACCAGAAACCGCACGAGCGTGCTTTTGCCCGAACCTACATCGCCGAGGATGACCAACTGGTTCTTGTTTGAAGCGCCCAGCCAGTCGCTGAAGTATTTGAGCGCGGTGAAATCATCGCCGGTGATGTCCTGCCGCATGTCCGGGCGCACAAACCAGTCTTCGCCCTTCCAGGTTTCGATCCGCCACTGATCGTAATCTTCGATCAACCTTCAGATCAATTTGAAAACCGTTTAACTGCAAATTTTGTTTGATTTCAAAACCCTGTAGCCGGTAGATCGTGGCGATCTCATCTTCAAACCGGTTGCCTCTGGCGTAATTGCGCCGTCCACGCTCAGCCGGATCGAGTTTGTGTTCGCGGAATTCAATCTCTTCCTCGCGGGCGAATTCGCGGCGCGGCAGATCGAGAGCTTCGAGCAACTGTCGAAAGCGAAGCTCGAAATCATCGTCGTTGCGGAAATCGAGATACAGAATGGGCCGCAGCGTCGGTTCGATCTCGTCTTCCTGAATATTTTTGATCCAGATGGGAATTACCGGACGGTCTTTGGAAAGGATGTCGGGCGCTTGCAGAGCGTAACTTTCGGCTCGCGTCCAGACCTTTCCGTCGCGGAAGTAGTCGCTGCTGAAGACCGCGACCATTTTGCGCGAAGACTTCAACCCTTCGTTGATCCGCGCCAGCAGGTTGTCGCCGGGTTGAAGTTCCCATCCGTCAAACCAGACTCGCACGCCCGCATTGCGCAAACGTTCTGCGAACATTTCGCACCAGACTTTGTCTTCGCTGGCGTGGCTGAGAAAGAGGTCGTATTTGAAATCCTGTTCCTGGTCGGGCATATCGGCGTCTCGGTGAAAGGCGCCCGTTGAACTGCGGACGGGCTTCGGATCGCAGGCCGTAAATTATCACCAAGAGGCGGAGAGGCCAAGAAAAACTTTGCCGCCAGGCTTCAGGTTGCGGAGCAGACTTTACTAATTCCGGTGAAGGCTTCACTCAGCGCGGATAGTTTGTTAATGTGCCGGCCATCTCGCCAGATTTATCCGCGAAATCAAGCGTAAACATCTTCCCGCGAAGTGGACGTCGCATCGCCACGAGGCTGCAAGGAGGCTTGACGCATGAACAAAAAGATCGCGCTGGTTTTGATCGTTGTTTCGGTATGTTTTATGGCGTTGTTTCAAACGAGCGGCTCGAATGGCGCCAAAGCTCAGGTTCAACTCCCGAACATCGTCTTCATCATCGGCGAAGACCTGGGGCCGGAGTTTGGCTGTTACGGCGACAAGCGGGCGCATACGCCGAACATTGACCGGTTGGCGCGCGAAGGAGCGCTGTTCACTCGCGCGTTCACGCACGCGCCGGTTTGCGCGCCGAGCCGTTCGGGATTGATCACCGGGCAATATCCGACGACCATCGGCACGCATCACATGCGTTCGACCCTGCTCAAACCGCCGCCGCTCTTTACTGACTATTTGAAGAAGGCCGGGTACGCCATCGCTTGGCCGACGAAAACTCCGTACGGCAAGACCGATTTCAATTTCACTCCGCCCGAAGGCTGGACTGATGTCGTGAGCGACTGGACTCAGAAGATTCCGAAGCGGCCATTCTTCGGCTATTTCAACGTCACGACTTCCCACGAGAGCCAGGTGCGAGCCACGCCCGAACAGCACGCGAAGAACACCGCGAGATTGAAGCCCGAAGACCGTCAGGATCCGGCGAAGATGGTTTTGCCGCCTTATTACCCCGATACGCCCGAAGTGCGGAACGATTTCAGGCAGTATTACGAAATCGCGACGGCGGTTGATTACAAAGTCGGCGACGCGCTCGACGCGTTGGATCGCGCTGGTGTGGCGGACAACACGATCGTGTTTTTCTTCGGCGATCACGGACGCGGGATGCCGCGCAGCAAGCGATGGGTTTACAACCAGGGGATTCACGTCCCGCTGATCATCCGCTGGCCGGGCAAAATCAAACCGGGAACCGTGCGCGAAGATTTGGTTTGCTTCCTGGATTTCGCGCCGACACTGCTTTCAATCGCAGGCGCCGAGATTCCGAAAGAGATGCCGGGGCGCGTAATCATCGGGCTGAAGACCGGAGCGGAGCCGAAATTTGTTTTCGCTGCGCGCGACCGGATGGACGAGACCTTCGACCGCATTCGCAGCGTGCGCGAGCGGCGGTTTCATTACATTCGCAACTTCTATCCCGGACTGCCTTACGCGCAGGTGATTTTGTACAACGAAGAGAATCCGATCATGCAATCGTGGCGGCGCGCGTTCGCCGAAGGCAAATTGAACGATGCGCAGCGGCAATTCTTCGCGCCGACAAAACCGCCCGAAGAGTTGTATGACGCCGAAAGCGACCCGCACGAGATCAACAACCTGGCTGGTTCGCCGAAGTACCGGAATAAGTTGAAGGAGATGCGCGCGGCGCTCGACCGGTGGATGAAAGAGACCGGCGATCTAGGCGCGGTTCCTGAAGCGGAATTGATCAAGCGCGGTCTGGTGGCCGACAGATTGAAAGAGTACGAAGAGCGGAAGAAAAACGGGATACCCGGCAGAGAGCGGCGTCAACCGAACGTGAAACCGCAAGTTCAAAACTGAATCACCTTACCATCACAAGATACCAGGCGAGCAGAAACACCTGGCAGAACCAGACCAGCGAAAAAACCGCCAGCGCCGGTCTGGCTTTGGTTCCGCGCGTGCTGAGATAGATGATGTATGCGATCAGCGCGATGGCGAGCAGCGCCTGGAATGTGGCCACTCCCGAAAAGTAGCTCTGACGATACAGAATCGCGCCTCCCGCAATCGCCATCAGAATGCCTGCGCGAATGTACCTCATCACGACTTTGAGCAGCCGGTTTGTGATGTCGGATGGGTTGATCGCCAGACTCGTCGAATTGCGCGACAGCCAGGTCACGATCACCGCGCCCATTCCCAGTGTGAGGCCGGAGCCGAGCAGACAAAGCCCCAACAGGTCCAGCCAGGGAATCAGCCTGTCGCCGAACATCCCCATTTTGATCGCCACAATGTTTTTGAATAGCGAATACTTTGAGACGCTGTTGAAATTTTCCACCGCGCCCAGGTTGAGCGCATAACTGCCTGTGAAATGATTGGGGTCGTAAAGCGCGATGTAATACGGCTGCCCGGCGGTCAATTGTATCCGCTGTTCATTTCCGCGATAGAGCCTCTCGAACAGGCGCTTCTCGAAGAAAACGCCGCGCGCCCCTTCCGGCGGCGCGATCACGCGCGCCCGGAACCCATCGGGCAACGTGAGCGGCAGCGGCAGTTCTGATTGTTGTTGCGGAGCGATGTCGCGCCCGATGATGATGACCGCAGGACGAAAGTATTCATTGGATTGTTGCGCGGGAACCAGCGCTTCGATGGGGATGGATTCGCTTTTCGCCGGGGTGAATGCGTACAGATCAACTTCGTTCGGCCAGCCCAATCGGCCATAAATAGCCAGAGAAGCTTCTGTGGGATCGGTGATCGCCACGGCCTGTGGCGAAAAATATGAGCAATGCCCATCCTGCCGGGCATTCCTGAGCTGATCTTCGAGCAATGGCAGATGGGCGCTGGCTGTGATCACGAAAGCGAGCAGGCACCATGCGCCGATCAGTGAACGAGTCAGCGACGCGACAGGACTGTTTTTCATTCTCCGAAGACCGATTTTCATTAGTCATCACAGCCCAAAAGCCTGAGCGTTTTTTGAGTCTCGATTCACACGCGCTCCCTCGGCGCTCTGAAAGCGCTGCCGGCAGCACCTCCGGCGATCAGGTCTTCGTTCTTTGCAATCCATGCGCCGTAATTCGGACTTAGGCCAAACGCCGCGATCCGTGCGCCGAGTATGATGGAGTACATACGATTGTCCGCCTTCTTCGGAACAAATGTATGTAGGACTTACAAAGGCGGGCCGCGCGTCGTTTTTCATTTCTTTAATTGAAGAGTAGAGATCGTCTCTCACTTTGCAAACCTGACGACATCCCAGCCTTCAGCCGCTGAAATTCTCCGCCAGGATTTTATCCATCGTAGCCGCGAGGAAATCGGCGTCGGTTTCGGAGAATGGCATCGGCGGCCTGATCTTGATCACGTTGTGGAATGGGCCGTCAGTGCCAAGCAGAATTCCGTGCTCTCGAAACCGGTTTGAAATGAATGAGGCTTCCTCGCCTGCAGGCTCCAGCGTTTTGCGGTCGCGCACCAGTTCCACGCCGAGAAACAATCCCGAACCGCGCACGTCGCCGACAATCGCGTAACGATCCATCAATGGCCGCAAGCCGTCGAGCAAACGATTGCCCACGCGCAGCGCGCGCGATTGCAGATTTTCTTCGAGCGTGACTTGCAGCGTCGCCAGACCAATCGCGCATGAAACAGTGGAGCCGCCGAACGTGCTGAAGAACTCCATTCCGTTGTCGAACGACGCGGCGATTTCGGGCGTCGTGATCACCGCGCCGATGGGATGGCCGTTGCCGATGGGTTTTCCCAGCACGACGATGTCGGGCGTGACGCTTTGCGATTCAAACGCGTAAAAGCGCGTTCCGATCCGCCCGTAACCGGTTTGCACTTCATCAGCGATGCAGACGCCGCCGGCTTCGCGCACGTGTTGATAAACCGCCGCGAGGTAGCCATCGGGAAAGAAAATCTGGCCGCCGACGCTGGGGCAGGATTCGGCGATGAATCCGGCCAGTCCCGCGCCGGTCTCGCGTAATCGTTCGATGACTTCGGCGATGTGGCGCGCGTACTTTTCTCCGGCCTGCGGATCATCGCGTTTGTAGCGGCCTCGATAAACGTCGGGAATCGGCGCGGTGTGAACCCAGCCGGGCGCGCCCGCTCCGCCTGGCCCATCGTGTTTGTAAGGGCTGATGTCAATCAGCGCGGTGGTGTGGCCGTGATACGCGGCTTCGAGCACGATCATATCGCGCCGGCGGGTGTGCGCGCGCGCCAGCCGCAACGCCAGTTCGTTCGCCTCGCTGGCTGAATTGACGAAGAAGCAGACGCTGAGCGGATCGGGCAAGGTCGCGCACAACGCCTCGGCGTATTGATTGATCCCGTCGTGAAGGTAGCGCGTGTTGGTGTTGAGCGTGGCCATCTGTTCCTGCGCGGCCTGTGTGACGCGCGGATGACAGTGGCCGACGTGCGGGACGTTGTTGTAAGCGTCCAGATATTTGCGCCCGTTTTCGTCGAAGAGATATTGCATCCAGCCGCGAACGATTTTGACCGGCTCCCTGTACGCGACGCTCAGGTTTTTGCCGATGCGCTGGCGCCGGGCCGCGAGCGTTTCGGTTCTGTTCGGCGGCTGCGGCGGAAAGCGATCATCAGGTATTCCGAGAATCAGATTCGGGTCAGGCGAAAAGCCGCGCCAGACCTCGCGCTGGCTTGCGCGGCACACGCCGGGGAAGTCGCAATCCTGATGCAGCAGGTCAGTGATGAGTTGAAAGTGAAGATGCGGCGTCCATCCGCCGTTCTCGTTTGGCGATCCTGTCGTGGCGATTTTTTCGCCTTTTGCGACTTGCCTGCCCACGCTCAAACCTTCGAGCGACGCCGCGCTCAAATGGCCGTAGAGCGTGTAGAACGTGTGGTTGTCCGGCGTTCGGTGTTTGAGGATGATCACGTGGCCGTAATCGAGCGGCGCATCGTTGCGGGCGAAGGCGTGAATCTCGCCTTCAATCGGCGCGTAGATCGGCGTTCCGGCTTCGACGAAAAGATCAACGCCCAGATGAACCGCGCGCTGTTCATCGGTCAAAGCGCCACCTGACGCAAACAACGGCGAGGTGTAAAGCAGCCGCGCTTCGTCGTAACGCCCGGCCCCGATTTTCACGTTTGCCGCAGCCATCGCTTCAAAAATGCGCCTGGTCAATTTCGGCTCCGTGTTTTCGCGCTCGTCACCGCTGACGAGCGCGCTGCCGACGCTCAAATCCAAAACCAGGCACGGCGCCGCGCGCAGGTTGTCGGGCAGAATCGAAGCGAACGTCTGCGCGTTGGCTCGCAGCCATTCGGTCACAGGCTTTGTGTTTGTCACAGGCGCCAAACCGCAGGCGTGACGAAACACAGCTTCGGCGAAACGCGGATGAACCTGCGCCAGTTTCGGCAGCGTGTTGCGGATCGGTTGCTGGCTGACGGCAAGGTAAACGTCGCCGGGCCGCTGCCGCTGTTGATGCGCGTTGATGCAAACGCTCGTCAGCAGCCGCAGACGAACCAAACCGAACAGCGCGGCCATCTCGTCTTCGGTCAGCGCGTATTCGCCTTGATAGCCTCGGACAATTTCCGCAGCCACAGCCAGCGGATCAGGCTTATCGAGAATCGCGTATGCAATCGCAATGGCGAGATCGCCGACAGTGAAGCTGTTAACCATATCGCCGAAATCAATCAGTCCGGCGACGCTCTGGTTTTTCGAGTAGAGATCATCGCCTCCGCCGACGATCACGTTGTAATCGTTCGCGTCATTGTGAATCGCGCTCTTGCGAAGGCGTGGCAGCGCCGGCGCGACATCGTGTTCAAATTCAGCGGCGAGTTTGCCGACCATCAGCCGCATCTCCGCGTCCTCGATCAACGGTTCGTATTCACGAATCACGCTCAGGCCGTTGGCCAAATCCCAATGAAAATCGCGGTGAATCGCCGAGTGGTCGAAATCGGCGAGCGCGCGATCAATCTGGGCTACACGTCGTCCGAGGTCGCGCAACAACTCAGGCGAATGCCGCTTGACGGCGCCGAGAGGAACGCCAGGAAGCCAGGAGGTCATCCACACCAGATGTCCGGCGCCGGATGAAGATCGAACTTCGGTCAAAAAATCACCGGAGAGAGTCGGCCTGATTCGCTGGCACGGCAGGCCGTGATCGGCGATGCGCTTCATCGCCTGTTGCTGCGCTTCGAGCATCGCGCGATTTTCCATCGCGTTTGCGATCTTGAGAACGAACTTTTCGGCGGACTGATCCAGCAGCAGGAAGTTCTGGTCGCGTTCGCTGGGCAAGGCCGAGGCCTGCGCGCGAAGGCCGTAAATTTCCCGCGCCAGCGTCGCGGCGGCGTCGAGACTGAAGCTCGGAGAATGTTTGAGCAATGACATAGAAGTTGTGCCGGTCTTGTGAATTTCCTATGAGCCATTTTAGTTCATCAATCTTGGCTCACCGTTACGACCTGAGCTATATTGCGCCCGTGATTTACTCAATTGACCTGATTGACATTCTATCTTCACCAATCGCCCTCGCCGCCGCAATCCCGGAAGGGCTGCGGCATCAACTGCATGTTTTTCACAGGCTCTACACCGGATTCCCTCAGTTCGTCGCTCTTGTCATCGCGGGGTCTGTCCTGCCGCTGCTGATTCTGGTCTTGATCCGTTACGCGCGCGCGCGGCGATCCGGCCCGGACTGCGGCTCGTTCACGTCATTCGCCGGGCAATCTTTGCGGAGTTGGAGATGGGGGCTTTGCCTGCTGCTGGTGTTCGATGCGTTTTTGCTTTCCAACCACGTGCTGGCGCGCGGGAAGGCCGTAGGGATGTGGGATTGCGACGCCCAGTTTCTGCCTTACCAGATGCTGGTCGCGGATCATGCGCGAGCCTGGAGATTGATTCGATGGGACCCGTGGACGAACGCCGGCTTTCCGCTGGGCGGCGATCCGCAGGTCGGAGCGAATTCGCCGCTGAACGTGATCGTGGGTTTTATCACGGGAGGCACGACCGGCGGTTTCAGGCTTTACTGGCTGCTGGTGTGGGGGCTGGGCGCGATAGGAATGGCTCTGCTGGCGAAGCAGATCAAAGCTCCGCCCTGGGGAGCAGCGATAGTCGCAATCGGTTTCACGTTCTCAGGAATCTTTACCGGACACGCCGAGCATCTCTCCTGGTTGACGGCGTTTTCGGCAATGCCCTGGGTGATCTGGCGCATCGAGGCTGCGGTCAGCTCAGGGAAATTACAACCGGGCATCGAGGCTGGCGCCATTTGGGGATTGTCGGCGCTCGGAGGTTATCCGGCTCAGGTGATGGTTACTGGAAGCTTCGCCGCGCTCTGGGCTTTGGGCCGCTGGCTCTTCCGCGAATCAACGGAGAGCGATGGGGAGAGCGATGGGGAGAGCAACCGGACGACAGAATCTTCAATCGCGTCACCCGTCAAAAATCTCAATCTGGGCAAGGTCATCCTCACGCTCGCGCTTTTCTCCGCCGTCGGATTGATAGTTCTGGCGCCGACCTACTTCTCCTTTTTTTACGAAGGCAAAGGCGTGCACGACAGAGTCGGGACGCTGAGCCGCGAGACGGTCATCTCGGACGGCGCTTACCAACCCGGCGCCCTGATGACTTTCGCCAGTCCGTATCTGCCGATGTTGAAGATGGCTTATCTGGTGAAAGGCGATCCGATCTGGCACGGGCTGGACGTGTCCCTGTGCAGCATTTACGCGGGCGCGCTGATTCCGATACTGGCGCTGCTGGCGTTGCTCGTTCGCCCGCGCGACAAATGGCGCTGGTGGCTGATGTTTCTCGGACTGTTCAATCTGTCCTGCGCGATGAGCGGTGTGTCGCCGCTGCGCGGATGGCTTTACGACTGGGTTTATCCGACCAGATTCTTCCGGCATCCTTCGCTCTTCCGCGCATATTTCATACTGGCGATGGCGGCGCTCGCCATTTACGCGACGCGGGATTTGGCCGAAGCTCTGGCGAAACCGGGAGAACGAATCCGAAAGCGATTCGTCATCGCTTCAACGCTGCTCGCGGCGCCTGCGCTGCTGACTCTGTTTTGGTTCTACGGCCATTTGTCGTCGCTGCCGCCGTATCACATTTCGGCGGTCTGGAAATCGGTGGCCGCTCTGCATGCGGTTCTGATCTGGGGCGGAGCAGCCGTCGCGGCGATTCTGTTCTGGAAATTTTCCGCGCGTTTTCAATCGTGGCGCCTGCCTGTTTTGCTGGTCGCTTTGGCTTTCAGCGACGCTTTTGTGACCTGCGTGATCTCGCTCAACCTGATCGCTTACGACGGGAACGTCGAACGGTGGGCGCGGCTGGACGAGCGGCATTCGGCCTCGATTGATCTGACCAGGAATGGATTGCGCAGGGACGACGCGTCTTCCTATTCAGACCCGCCCACGCAATTGCTCAACAGCGATCAACTGATCGAGAAAATTCCCGTCCTTGCCGCCAACGCGACTTCCGACAACTACCTGCAGAAGAGCATTCGGTACGACGCTGTTTTGAAGCGAATGGCGCTGGGAACCGAACGAATCTGGTTCGCGCGTGACACCGTGCAATTGCCGCTGTCAGGCGATTTCTTCTCTGCATTCAAGAAACATGCCCACGAGGTCAATGGTTTTCCGATTGTCGTTCATTCCCAGCAAGAGATGATTCAGCGGGGATCGGAAGACGATCAGCAGTCGCAGCGGCAAGACCTGATAGCGCGGATCGAGGCGGCGCCGCTGGCTGAAAACATCCCGGTGAAATTGCTGAAATACGATCCTGAAGAACTGTCTTTTGAAGTGAATTGTCCGAGCGAAGGATGGCTGCTGGCGACTGACACCTGGGCGCGTAGCTGGCAGGCTGAAATCAACGGGAAGCCGGCGGAGCTTTACGGGGGAAACTTCGTCTTCCGAGCAGTGCGTGTCGCGGCGGGATTGAACAGGATCGAATTCAGCTATCATCCGTTTGGAAGCCGCTGGCTGATTATCTTCAGTTGGGGAACGCTTGCTTTGACGGCGCTGGCCGCCGCTCGCAACAGGCTGCGTCAACGTTGAAAGACTTCACTGACATCATTGTCTCCGCCTTTCGATTTGGAGCCGCGCTCAGCCGCATTCACGGAAGCCCCGTCTTTATTGGCGTTTCTCGCTTCTGTAGAAACCAATCATATTAAACTGCGCAGACATCAATCATCGCCTCCGCGCACGCGCCTGTTTCTGGCGCCCTCATTGCTGAATCACCTGCCAGAGTGGGACAGATACGATTGTTAGCTGAGAGTAACAGGCTGGTAACAGCCAAAGCTGGCATAACCGCAAGCAAGGCGTCCCGACCCGTCAATGCGGCCCTGTCCCTGGTTATTGGCTTGCAGATGAAACAATGGAGGAGGTTATGAAAGGACAAATCAGAAATGTCGTAACGAGTTTTCTTCTCACAGCATTTGCAGGAATCGGGTTGACGGCGCTTGCGCAGGACCCGGCCTGTTGTCCGAAACCGGTGGCTTGTGCGCAACCTGTTTGCGCCCAGCCGGTTTGTACGCAGCCGGTCTGCGCGCAGCCCGTTTGCGCCCAGCCGGCTTGCCCGCAACTAACGACTTGCGTCTCCGGCTGTCCCGATCCTTGTATGGACAACTGTGCGCTGGTCAAACGTATCGAGAAGAGCGCTGATAAGTTCAAAAAATACTTTGATCGCTCGCTCAAACACAGTTGCCTGGGGTGCGAAAAGGACGAGTACATGGATAACGTGAAAGCGTTTGAAAAGGCGACCGATCGTTTGAAGAAGGACTATGGTAAGGAATGCGACACGAGCGGACAGGTCCAGGAAGTGCTCCGCCTCGCGGAATGCATCAGCGCTTACATAGACCCATGCACCCTGTGTCCGGAAGCTGTGGCCGAATGGAGTTCGCTACGGTCTGACCTGGAATCGCTGGCGGCTCAAAACTGCACCACGGCTTGCTTCCAGCAGCCGATTAGCTTGCAGCCGCCGCAGCCCGTTTGTGTGCAGCAGACCTGCCAGACCTGCCCCGCGCCGGTCGTGCAGACTTCGTGCTGCCACTAGCAGACAAGCGCTTGCTCCGTTGCGGGTAGAGTTACTTGCAGGTGTTTGGTCCCGACCTCTTGCCTGTAAGTAATGGATTCCTCACGGAATCTCCCCGCAACGGAGGAGGCGTTAGGCGCCGTCTTTGACGACGCCCTTAATCGGTAGGGCAAGGCTCAACTTGTCCTACCGATTTTTTGGCCGATTTTTTGGCTGATTTTTTGGCTGATTTTTGGAGAGGATGTTTGGAGAAGATGATGGAAAGATGACGTGGGCTTCTACGCGAGGAGGGAAATATATGGGGAGAGATGATTATCAACGAGACGACCGGAGTAGAGGCTGCGAAGATTACGATTATGGCGAGGAGTGGCCCGAACGCGAAGAGTACTGGTCCGACCGCCGGATTTCAGGCGGCGCGCGCAGCGATTATGGGCGTTACGCTTACGGCGGCGATTCGGATGATCGCGGGATCGAAAGCAGGCCTGATCCAAGAGGACGCGGATTCCTCGGCGGTTATTATTCCGGCGGTTCGGAATTCGAGACGCGCAAGCCCGGTGGACGCCGCTCAACCGCGTATGGCCGGGATTACAGCGATCGTGATTATGACGAAAGCTACGTTGAACGCGACGTTCGCGCCGAGGGGCAGGTGGGCAGAGGGCCGCGCGGATGGCGGCGTCCCGACGAGCGCATTCTGGAGGATGTTTGTGATCTGATGATGCAGGACCCCAATCTGGACGCGAGCGGTATTGATGTCAGAGTAAGCGACGGCGAAGTTATTCTGGAAGGCGCGGTCGAAGGCCGTTGGGCCAAGCGTCTGGCCGAAGACATTGCGGATTCGGTTCCGGGCGTCAGAGATGTTCACAACCGTCTGCGCGTGAATCGAGAGATTATCAATCAATATCCCGACGCTCCATATCCCATGTAACGCGAGCGATGGAAATGGCAGCAGGCAGGAATACACCCACCGTTTTCTATATCAGCCGGGCGCTCGTGGCGATCCCGTCCGCCGCGAGCGCCTTCCGCGCTGAAAGCCCGCGCCGCGCCTCGGCTCAAATGTCGTTCGCGCTTGTTATTTGCCTCTGACGCTCTACTTCGGCCCCGTAATTTTTCCTCCCTTCCATATCGCTAACCTGATTTCGTTGGGTCTAAGGGCACGCTGCTTGCCGATTTGATAATCGCCCAGCTCCAAAAAGCCGATGGGTTATGAATCGTACAGAGTCTGCCGATCTGACCTGGATCAGGACGACCTGACGTTCGGAACCGCGCCGATGTAACCGCGCCTGGCGCGGAGCGGGTTTTTGGAAGCGCAAAAATGAAAAGACAAATAGGAGAGAACGGCAATGTTGAGAAGCGCGGATAAGCTGAAAGGATTGGTCATCACCGCCACAGACGGCGCGATAGGTGAAATTGACGATCTTTATTTCGACGACGAAAAGTGGACGATGCGGTATCTGGTGGTAAACGCTGGCATGTGGCTTTCGAGCCGCAAGGTGCTGATCTCGCCGATTTCGATCACAAGAGTGAATGAGCCGACTTATCAGGTCTTCGTCAATCTGACCAAAGATCAGGTTAAGAATAGCCCCGATATTGACACTCGGATGCCCGTCTCGCGCCAGCATGAAACGGCGTTCATGGATTACTACGGTTACCCGTATTACTGGGGCGGCCCGTATCTATGGGGTTCTGCGGCTTTCCCCGCGACGCTGGCTATGCCGCCTGCGGTCGAATCGCAAATTGCGGCGGCGGCGATCGCCAGGGACCGCGAAACGGCGTTGCATCCGGATCGGCATCTGCGCGGCGTTGACGAGGTGCGCGGTTATCACATCAAGGCCAACGACGGCGAAATCGGTCATGTGGACGACTTCATTGTTGACGATGAAGACTGGGCCATCCGCTTCATCGTGATCAAGACGGGCGGCTGGCTGTCCGGCAGGAAGACTCTGGTCACGCCGCAACTCATCAAGGGGATCAGTTGGAACGAGTCGGAAATGTTGGTGGACCTGAGCCGCGATCAGATTGCAAACAGCCCTGCATACGATGAATCAGCGATGTTGTCGGATGTTGTCGCGCGAATCCGAAGAGATTCTGCGGCGCCGTCATAGCGAGCCGGGTGACTGAAATGATTTTTATAGCGAAGGAGGAGTCATGGCTGAAGCGAGAAGAGTGAAAGAAATAAGAACGTTGAACGTGGCGAAGGATTTCAGGGGCATGGTGCTGCTTGCGGCGGACACCGGAGAGAAACTCGGCGAAGTGCGCGACGCGCTTATTCAACCGACCGAGGGCCGCGTGATCGGCATCGTTGTGCGTTCGCAGGGCGCCGATGATTTACGGTTGAGGACGAATGATTTCTTTATCGGGCAAGACGCGGTGATGACTTCCAGGGAATCTTTCGAGCATGCGGGCGATCATGCCCGCGAGATGGCGGGCGGAATCAGAGCGGTTGACGAGATGGTCGGCGCCAACGTCGTGACCGAAGATGGGAGATTGCTGGGACGCATCAGCGAAGTCTACATTCGCACGGATCAGCCGCGAGCCGTTTACCGCGTCGCTGAATCCACGCTGCAGAAGTTTTTCGGCAGGGGGTTCTTCCTTCCCGGTAACGTCCCGCGATCTTTCGCGCCGGATGGGGCCAGAATCATCGTGCCCGCCGACACCGAGGATCGTTACGCCACGTCATCGCTGGCCGAGGCGCTTTAGGAAGGCTGAGCAGTTACGAGATGGCGTTTTTACAACGTGCGGCCAAACCCGATGACAAAGGCGAATTTCTTTTCAGGCGCAAGCAGTGTGAGCGGGGCCGGCCTGGTTTGGGCGTTCGGGTTGTAGGCGAAGATCAATCGCAGCGGCAGATTGGCGATTGGAACCATGATGCGTAGTTCGACGCCGAGCGAGATTCGATAACTCGGTATCTGATCGGCGACGCTTCCCAGCGGGCCTACCTGCGTCACCAAAAAGGAATTTGGTACCGGCGGCGTCAGTTGCACCGGGCTGGTGAATCGCTGCACCGGCAGCCCACGCGCGTTGAACGCGGAGCCGATGTCGAAAAAGGCCGCGCCCGACAACCTTCTCAAAAGCGGCGCGCGATACTCGGCGTTGGCGATCAGTTCCGTATCGCCGCCGACGGGCTGTACGTCGGTGCTGAAAAGCAGGGGCGGATTATTTCCGATGACCAGAAAGCGATCCACGCGCGCCAGCGGCGCAATCGAATTGATCGGGTAGCCGCGCACTTCCGCCACTCCGCCCACGAAGAACCGGTTGAAGATCGGCACGCCGTTGATCACCGAAAGTGTGCGCGCGTCGAATGGCCTGCCGTATGCGGCGATGGAGGCGGCCCGCACCCGGTAGCCGAAGACGTTCGGCTCGTCGCGGAACAACCCCTGGTTGAGCGGGAAGAATTGCCGGAAATCAACCCAGGGCCTGATCGTGTTGATGTTGCCTCCGATCGCGCGTCCGGCCACTTCGAGGCCCGCCGTCAGCCGCATCCCGCGCAGCGGATCGAAATCGCGGAGCAACGTATCGCGCGTCAGCGCCGGCGTCAGCGAAGCCAGACGGATGTTGCTTCGCTCGATGTTGCTCACGTTTATCGCGCGCTCGGCGAGCAGGTCTTCGAGCGAATTGAAATTCAGCGAATAGAAAAGACTGGCGCGCGTCGGCGCGGCTAGGCTGTTGCGCCCTCTGGCCACCGGGATCGTCGCGCCCGCGATCAGTCCTCCCGATGTCTGAATGTAAAGTGGCCGCTGGTTGTCCTGCTGAGTTCGCGCGTCAACGAAAACAAAACGCTGGAAGGAGCCTGAGAAGCTCAAGGTGACGGGCCTCGCCGTCAGCAACGTGACGCCGTAACGCCCCGAAACCACCTGCTCCAGATTGCCCAGCCGCGTTTGCGCGGCGAAGCTGTCAATCCGCCCCGTCAGGTTGATGTTCGAATAGTCAACTCCCAGGTTGAACGCGCCGTAGGTGCCGGCTCCGCCGCTGAAATCAATGCGCTGCACGTCGCGTTCGATCACTCGGATTTCGACGTTGGCGGTCGCGCGCGACAGATCGTAAGTGATAACGAGGTCGGCGGGCGTGATTGGATTGAACAGGCCCGTGCGATTGAGCCGTTCCAGCCCTTCCTCCAGCCTGCCGTAATCGAAAACGTCGCCTTCGTTGAGCGGGACGATCCGCCGCAGAAACAAATCCAGAGTCCGGCGATTGCCGCTGAATTCCAATCGCCCCAGCGTGAGCTTCTTCCCTTCGTTGAGCGTGATGGTGATGTCAGTCACCGATTCGTTGTTCACTTCGGGCGAGAATTTGAAATCAATGGTGGGAGCGAATTGAAGGTAGCCCAGGCGTCCATAATAGTTTCGCAGCCGATTCAACGCCTCGTCCATCAAACCCGCGTTGATCACGTCGCCTTCTTTGATGGGGAATTGCGCGCGAGCCTGATCCGGGGACATCACCGTTCCATCGAGCACAGTCAGCTTGCCGAGCTTGTGCAGCGGGCCTTCGCTGATGGGAATTATCAGGCGGATGGGAACGTCGCCCGTAGTTTTCGCGGCGTCGGCGATGTTGACGAATCGGATCTTCGGCTCACCAATCGAGGCTCTGAGGTGACCCCGGTCGGTCATGTATTTCAGCAACCGCACGGCGTCTTCCTGAAAACGCTCGCGCGTGTAAACGTTCCGTTGCCCGATCCTTCTCAGCAATCCGGCTTCACCGACCAGACGCATCTGGCGTTTCAATTCTTCGCTTGAAAAAACTTTGACGCCTTCAAAAATAACTTCTTCGACGATCAGCGTCGGCCCTTGTTTATCCTTTGGAGGCGGCGCGGGCGCCTGCCCCTGTTGACCCCCGGCGGGAGGCTGGCCTTGTGGTCCTTGCGCGGTCGTTTGCGCCTGATTGTTTTGTGTGGGAGCGGCGGACACCGCCGAGGTCGAATCGAAATGAAGAGAGATTACGGAGCAAACGGAAATAACTGAAAAAACGGAAAGACTCAGAGTTCTCCCACGCTTTTTTCCGTCTGATCCGCTCATTCCGTTTATTCCGCGTTCTCTCTTTGCATCTTCAATCCGCTAAATTGACGTCACAGGCTGTGAACGGCTGGGCCACGAAAAATTGCATTGCCGGGAAGATTCCAAACCGGCTGTCAATGCGCCCAGGCGCCGGATCCGGGCGCGCTGAGCAGAGCCTGCGTCTCCGGCTTCAACATCGCCCAGAGCGCGTATATCCCAACCGCAGTGCCCAGCGGAAAGTTGAACAGATTCAGAGCCGCCAGAATGATGACCAGCGGACGCGCCCACGAGCGCCGTTGCAGCAATCCTATTCCGCCGATGATTCCCAGAACCGAGAACAAAAGCAGCGCGCCAATGACGATGGCCATCACGATCTTTGTCGCCTCGACGGAATACCGGTCTCCCATCATCGGCCCGCCCTCGCCGACAACGAACAACAAGACCATCGCAACCAGAACGCCGAACACGCCGAGCGCGATATACAGTATCCCCACGATTTTGATGTGTCTTTCCATTGCCATCTCTTCCGAAATTTGGCGGGACGAATTGTCATCCAGATAAGCGCAGTCGCATTGGCCGGAGCGCGGACATCCTGCCCGCGCTTCGTTACTCCATTCAAGCGCAGACAGGATGTCCGCGCTCCGGCCACAAGGACGATCAATGCTTCGCCTTGCGCGGCGCGGGTTACTGGCTCGGCGCTGACGCCGGCTTGACGCCCAACTTGCTGGCCAGATTGCGCGCCAGTTTCATGTGCTCGCGCAATATCGGCAACACCTGGGACGCGTAATGCTTCAACTCGGCGTTGGTCGCCTGAGTGGCGGCGCGCTCGTATTCCGCAATGTCCTTCCCATGATCTTTGAGCATCACGCTTATGAAATCGCGGTCGAACGCCTTGCCGGAAAGGTTCTGCAACTGACTGACTTGCTGTTGCTGCTCAGGCTTCAATTCCTGCGGCAAGGTGACGTTCAGATTCGACGCCAGTTGCTGCAACATCTGGCCGGTCTTGCTGTGATCAGCGGCTATGCGTTGCCCGAACTTCTTCACTTCGTTGCTCGACGCCTTCTGCTCCGCCAGATTGCCCAGTTGCACTTCCATCATGCCGCCGCGCGCCGCATCCATCATAAACTCCTGATCGAATGGGCTAAGGTTCGCGGATGGGCTTGTGGTTGCGCCTGTGGTCGGCGTGGTCATCGGAGTTATCGCCACGGTCGGGCTGGCGGTTATTCCGCCGCCAGGCTCCGGCGTCGCCTGTTCAAAGCGCTCTGATTGTCTTTCGCAAGCGGCGATCATCAAAGTTGTTAAACTCAGCGTTAAAACGAACGCGGTCATCTTCGTGCGGTTAGCCATGAATTTTCCTCCTCCTGTAAATCGAATCAAAGTCTCGACTGTGATGGTCACGGGCATTTCCCCTGACGCGTTTAAACCTGAGGGCGCATTTTTCCGAAGAGGGGAGAGAGGAAGGTTATTTCGGCGGGCGCTTTGAGTCCGTCCGTAATCGCACGGAGCCTGAACAAAACAGCGGGCGGAAATGAATGATCTCATCATTCCCGCCCGATTCCGATTTCATTGGTTGGATGATCAGTAATCCGCGCGGCTATTTCGGAATGATCGGAAGCACGATTGCCGACGGATGTTCGGCGTCGTGATAGATCGTCTGATTCGCTTTGATCATCTTTGTCGCGCGCATCGTCGCTTCGCCCGTATTCAGGTTCCGATTGAAGCGCGGGAAGTTGCTGCTTGAAATGTAGACGCGGATTTTGTGTCCGGCTTTGAAAACGTTGCTCGTCGCCCACAAGTCAATTGTGTATTTGTAAATTTTGCCCGGCTCAATCGGCTCCGCGCGTTCGGTCGAATTACGGTAACGCGCGCGCACGACGCCATCGGTCAGAAAGCGCGCGTAACCAGACGGATCAACATCCACGATCATCGCCGTGAAGTCCGTGTCGGGCGCGGAACTTGAAGCGTAAAGCTCGGCGGTGATGTAACCGGTCGCTTCCACATCGCGTTCGAGCGGCGGAGTGGAGAAGACCAGCACGTCGGCGCGCGATTCATTCGGTCGTTGATCGAACGGGCCGGGCGCAATGGACGCGCCGCAACACAGCCGCCCGCCGATGGTCGGCGTCGGATTGTGCGGGTCGTATTCGTAAGTGTCCGCCTTCTCCCTGCCGGGAAGCTTTGTCGAAAGCTCGTGGCCCGCGCCTTGATTCGAGTGAAAGTAGTATTTCGTATACTGCGTTCGAGCCAGCGGGAACTCTTTCTCATCGCGCCAGACGTTGTCGCCCATCACGAAGATGCGCACCGGCGCTTCACCTGCGAATTCGTTCTTGATGCCTTTCAGCGCGAAATCGCCCCATTTGGCGATTGTCGCGTTCATATCCAGCACGGCCTGTTTGCCGAAGACCACATCGCCGATTTTGCCTTCGGGCGAAGTCCCCGCGTGCGCCCAGGGGCCGATCAGCAGCCGTTGCCCGGCGCGAGCTTCCTGCGTGGCCGCGCTCTTGCGCATCTCGACGAAGTTCTTGATCGAACCTTTCAGGAAGATATCGTGCCAGCCGCCCGCGTGCAGCGCCTTGATGTTCATCTGGCCGTAATGGTCGGAGATTTTCCACTTGCGCCAGTATTCGTCGTCGCGTTCGTGCTCCACCCAGTCGCGGAAATAGGGCGCGACCTCCTGCGCGGTCGGAATGTTGATCAACCGGTAATCTTCGACGGGAAGCTGCACGACCCAGTCTTTCGAGCGAGTCCGCGCGTTTGTCATTTTGCGCAGCGTGTCTTCGGTCAATCCCGAAGTCCACGAACTTGCGAACCATTGCATAAACGCGCCGCTCTGATACGTCCATCCGTCGTAATACTCCGACGCGGTGACGTACGGGAAGATCGCTTTCAAGTGCGGCGGGTTTGAAACGCTGGCGAGCATCTGCGTCGCGCCGACGTACGATCCGCCGAACATCCCGACGTCTCCGTTCGAGTATTCCAGCGCGGCGGCCCATTCGACAGTGTCGTAGCCGTCATTGATCTCGTGTTTGAAAGGATAGAACTCGCCTTCGGAATCGAAGCGCCCGCGCGTGTCTTGCAGGATGGCCACGTAACCGCGCGAGGCCAGATACATCCCCGTGCCGAAATCCCTGCGGTTGTAGGGCGTGCGAGTCAGCAGCACAGGGAATTTGCCGGGAGCTTTTGGGCGGTAAATGTCGGCGGCCAAGTGAACGCCGTCGCGCATCTTCACGCGCACACCGGTTTGAACCGTCACCTGATAGGTTTCAGCGGGCGCGGGCGATTGGGCTTGCGAAATCGAAACGAAGAGAATCGTGACGAACAGCGGCAGCGAACGCCGCAGGAATTTTGTCGAGAAGCGAAGTTCATTTTTCATGGTGTTATTCCTCTGTCGAATTTTCTGTACTGAGAGAGACGTGGCAAGTTTCAAAAACCGATAGCAGTTTACAGAATCAATTCTCGATCAGCCTCTTCACCTTCGCCATCAGGCTGTCTTCGATCAGCCATTCCACCAGATCAACCGTCAATTGCCCCGACCATTGCTCTCTTCGATCCAGCAGCAGGTCGTCAACCAGCGATTGATCGGCGTTGTAATTTCGCCGCTTCTCCTGATGCCCGATGGCGTCGTGGCGCGCGATGTTTGCGGGCGGATGGTAATCTTCGATCGAGGCTGCGCTGACATCAACCAGACACCGCGCCGCTTTTCTATCCTTCGTGAACGTGTGCAGCCCGCGCTCCAGTTCAAGCTTCGGAAAGGCCATCGGAAATTTGACGCCGAGCGCGACGCCCACGACGTTATCGCGCGGCGCGGCGAAGAACTGGTCGGGCTTTTCAATCTTCGTTCGTTCGACTGGCGCCGCGTTATCGCGCGCGTCTTTTTTCTTTCTGGTTTTGGCGGACGGCTTCGACTTGAACTGCCGAACCTCGACTTTGTCGTCAGGACTGTTTCGCGCCGTCGCCAGCAGGTAATAGATTTTGGCCAGGTCGAACATCCGTCTGTGGTCTTCGCCGAAAACAGCAATCGTGATCTTGTCCGGCTCCTTGAGCTTCAGCGTGTAAATCCGCAGCAGCAGCTCTGTCCAATCGGCTGACGCGGTTGAGTAACGCGACTTGATTCCAGCGAGTTCAATTTCAACTTTGTCGTAAAACGCGAGCGCGGTTTCGTGTTCCAGTTCGGTGATCCTGCCAATGAAATCTTTGATCGCCTGATCGGTGTGTTGAAGCTTCGGCAATTCGGCGACGCGCGCAAGCTCTTCCGGGCTTTTCCATTTGCCGCGTTTCAATCGCTTCTCGATCCGCTGCAAGGTGTAGATTTCGTTTTGCAGGTTGCGCGCTGCGGCGCTGCGTTCCAGCGTCTGCGCCTCGCGCCTCAGCGACGAACAGCGCCGCGTCAGTTCGGCCAGCGGCAGAGCCAGCGCCGATTGCCTGCCCGATTCGCCGCCCGGCGCCTTTTGAACATCGAGTCTCAACCTTTCATCTTCCACCCACACGTTGACCTGAACCGGATCGTCGTCTTTGCGCTGGTTCAACGCTTCGGACAGCGGAACCAGCAACTCGCGTTCGATCACGCGCTTCAACGGGCGCGCGCCGTAACGCGGGTCATAGCCGCGATGCGCGAAGCGTCTGGCCACGCCGTCCCGGATGTCCATCGTCACTCCGCGATAACGAACGCCGTCGCGCGTTTTGACTCGTTCGATCTCGCGTTCTGCGATTCGCAGCGCCGACGCTTCGTCGAGCGGCGCGAACGGCGCGATGCGATCAATGCGGTTGAACAATTCAGGCCTGAGCGCTGTGCGAACGGCGTTGGTGAAATGTTTGCTCGCGGCCTCGCGCGTGGCCGCCGCCTGCCCGAAGCCCACCAGCCCGCGTTGAAAACTTTCAGCGCCGAGGTTCGAGGTCATGATCACCACCGCGTTTGAAAAATCAGCTACACGCCCCATCGAGTCCGTCAACCGGCCCTCGCCCAGAATTTGCAGCAACAGATCGAAGAACGATGGGTGCGCTTTCTCGAATTCGTCGAGCAGGATTACGGCGAACGGTTGTTCGCGCACATTCGCGGTCAACAATCCTTCCTGCGAAAAAACGCCGCCGATCAGCCGGTTGACCGCAATCGGGTCGGAGTATTCGCTCATATCGAACCGCGTCATCCGATTGCGATCCTGAAATAAAAACTCCGCCAGCGATTTCGCCATCTCGGTTTTGCCAACGCCCGTCGGGCCGATGAAGAGCAGCGAGGCGATGGGCTTGCGCGGGCGCGTCAATCCGGCTTTGACCATCGCCAGCAAATCAACGATCAGATCAACCGCGCCGGGTTGTCCGATGACGCGCGACGCGAACCAGTCGCGCGTGGCTTCCAGATCGAGCTGCTCGCGTTCGTCCAGCAGCACGCGCGGCAAACCGGTTTCGCGCGAGAATGCGCCGGTCACGTCCTCTGCGCTCAGAGGAGCGCTCAACATCTTCTCTTCAGGCCGATCCTGCAACAAATTTTTCAGGAAGCGCACGGGGCGGCCCGGATAGGCCGAATAGCCCGCATAGCGGCGGTGCAGTTGATCAATGCGTTCGATGGCTTCGAGTTCGACGCTGTTTCCGCCGCTTCGGGCGAGCGCGAAATTGAGCAACACGCTGCGCCCGCGCTCAATCGCCGGCTCTTCGATCTTCAGTTGATGAAACGCGTCGAGCAGTCGCGGGTTCGAGCGTTCGATCAGCGTCAACTGTTCGGGCGTGCATTCGGTGATTGAAAGCACGTCGCCGCGCGCGATGTAAGGGCGCAGGAAATTGGCTATGCCCTGGCTGTTCATCGTGCTCTTTCCGACTTCCATCAACTCGATCAGATTGCCGAGGTAAATGATCGCGCGTTCCTGCGCGGCTTCGCGCCACAGCCGCTGGCAACGCTCCTGCCACTGGCCGAAGCCGGACATTCCGGCGATCAACCGCGCTCCGTTCGTCGCCCAGAACGGCGTGTGTCCGAGTTGGAAATCCTGTCGCCGCCGCGCCAGTTCGTAAACTGCGGCGGTCTTGCCCACGCCTGAACGCCCGACCAGCAGCACGCTGCGCGGGGCGCGCCCGGTCAACGCCTCGGCGATCTGCGCGACCGCCTCGTCGAGTTCGTAAGCGACCGGGAGTTCTTCTTTCGTCAAATCAGTGGCGGATTCGGCGAGCGCCGATTGTTTTTCGGCGTCTCTCTTTTCGGCGTCCGATGCGAACTGCTTTGGCGTCGGCAGCGAGACTTCGACCACGCTGTTGATGATCTTTATTTCGCGCGCGCGTTGAATCCAGACCAACTCGCTGAGCGAATCGAGCGAGTCGCGCCGGGCGAGCGTCGCGCGGATGTCTTGTTGAATAATTTGATCGAGAGCCTGCTTCGTCGCCGGTTTCGTCGCCGCAGCCACGATGCAGAGCGCCGGAATGTAAGCGAGTTGAGCGACATCGCCGTGACTCCATCGGACGATGGAGAATCTGAGCGTCGCAGGCTCGCGCCACAGGTTCTGGCCGCGCGGCGGATCAATGGTGATCGTGACCTCGTCGAGTTCCGGCTGCCCGCCGGGGCGCCGCTGGTGAATGGCGGCGAGCGGCGAATCTTCGACAATCTTTCGGACGTTGGCTTCCAGACTCTCGACCGCTTTCTTTTCATTGAAATGGAAGCGGAGGAGTTCGGGGAAGAAGAGCGCTTCGACAAAACAACCGGTGTTTTCGAGCGTTTCGACAACCGCGATGATTGGCAGTTCGTGTTTCGGCATTGACCAGCAAATTTAATGACAGAGCGGAAGAAAATGAACGAGCGGCGACTCCGCGTTGAAGAAGTCTTGCCGCGCCGGGCGAGCAGAGTATAAAGTTCGCGCGTCATCAAACAAAACCTGTCAACACTTCCGAGGAGCATCGGTAATGAAAATAAGCGGAAATTCTTTTCTGATCTCAGGCGGCGCGTCTGGATTGGGCGGAGCGACTTCGCGGCTGCTCGCCGCGAGCGGCGCCAGCGTCGTTATCGCAGACATCAACAAGGAGAAAGGCGAAGCGCTGGCTGCAGAGCTTGGCGCGAACGCCCGCTTCGTCGAAACCAACGTCGCCGACGAAGCGAGCGTCAAGAGCGCAGTAGCGACGGCTGTTTCAGCCTTCGGCGCCTTGAACGGCGCGATCAATTGCGCGGGCATCGGCGTCGCCGAAAAGACCGTCGGCAAGGAGGGGCCGCATTCGCTCGCGTCGTTCAAACGAGTCATCGAGGTCAATCTGATCGGCACGTTCAACGTCATTCGCCTTGCGGCGGCTCAAATGGCCGGACAGGAGCCGAACGCCGGCGGCGAACGCGGCGTGATCATCAACACCGCTTCAATCGCGGCTTTCGACGGGCAGATCGGCCAGGCGGCTTATTCGGCGTCGAAGGGCGGCATAGTCGGAATGACGCTGCCGATTGCGCGCGATCTGTCGCGGCTGGGCATCCGCGTCGTGACCATCGCGCCGGGTTTATTCGACACGCCGCTGCTCGCCGGGTTGCCGGAAGACGTGAAGAAAGTTCTAGGCTCGCAGGTTCCGTTCCCGCCTCGGCTGGGCGCTCCGGTTGAATACGCCGCGCTGGCCAAACACATCATCGAAAACGAAATGCTCAACGGCGAAGTGATCCGCATTGATGGCGCGCTTCGCATGCCGCCGAAATAACCACCCAGAGATTTTCCACGGAGACTCACCGCAATGACTAAGCTGGTTAAACTGCTCGCCCTCGTTTTCATTCTCTCTTTTGTTTCAATTGCCGCTTCAGCGCAGAACGCGCCAACCCCGCCGACCATCGCGCCCAGCCCTTCGCTGGTCAAAGACTCGCGCTGTTTTGAAATCCGCACCTACGTCGCCGCGCCCGGCAAACTCGAAGAGCTTCACGCCCGGTTCCGCAACCACACGATGAAGCTTTTCAAGAAGCACGGTATGGAAGTGGTCGGATTCTGGGGGCCGACCGACAAGGAGAAAGGCTCTGAAAACACGCTGGTTTATGTCCTCGCGTTCCCCAGTCGCGAGGCGCGAGCCAAAGCCTGGATCACTTTCGGTACCGATCCCGAATGGCAAAAAGCCCGCAGCGAGAGCGAGAAGAACGGCAAGCTGACCGAGAAAGTCGAATCGGTGATTTTGGGGGCGACGGATTATTCGCCGATCAAATAAAAATGAATGGAGCAGAAAGTTTAATTCGCACGCTGATTGACGCGGGCGTCAACGTCTGCTTCGCCAATCCCGGCACCACCGAAATGCCGATGGTGCGCGCGATTGACGAAGTGGCGGGAATGCGCGCTGTGTTGTGTCTGTTCGAGGGCGTCGCAACCGGCGCGGCTGACGGTTACGCGCGAATGGCGGAAAAGCCCGGATTGACGCTGCTGCATCTTGGACCGGGTTTCGCCAACGGCATCGCGTATCTGCACGATGCGCGGCGCGCGCGTTCGCCGATAATCAATTTGATCGGCGAGCACGCGACGTGGCATCTGGCTGCGGACGCGCCGCTCACCAGCGACATCGAATCGCTGGCCACGCCTGTCTCCGCCTGGGTTCGCCGCAACAAATCAGCGGAAGCGTTGGCCGAAGACGCGGCCGAGGCGATTGCCGTCGCTTTGCAAAAAAACGGACAGATCGCGACGCTGATTATCCCGCACGATTGCCAGATGGATGCGGCGAGTGTGCCGGTTGCGGTTGGCTCAATCCCATCGCCGCCGAAAGTCGGCGAGGACGCGATCAAACAGGCGGTCGAAGCGTTGCGGCGCGATGAGCCGAAAGTTTTATTCCTCGGCGGCTATGCGATGCGCGAGCGCGGATTGAAAGCCGCCGCGCGCATCGCCGCCGCGACCGGTTGCAAGCTGATGTGCGAAACATTTCCGGCTCGATGGGAGCGCGGCGCCGGAACGCCGATCATCGAACGTCTGCCGTATTTTCCTGAAGCGGCCATCGCCGCGATCTCGCCTTACAAATCGGTCACGCTGGCCGGAGCGAGATCGCCGGTTTCGTTCTTCGGCTACCCGGGCGTGCCGAGCTATTTCATCTCGCCGGAGCAGCGGACGGTTGTGCTGGCGGCTCCCGAAGATGATGTGGCTGGCGCGCTCGAAGAGTTGGCTGACGCGCTCGGCGCGCCGATGAACATTGATCAAAACTCGGCGGCGCAAATTCCGCTGCGGCCATCAGGCAAACTCACGCCTGAAACACTGTCCGCCGCTGTCGCCTCGCTGCTGCCCGAATACGCCATCGTGATGGACGAGAGCAACACGAGCATGGCGCCGTTTCTGGCGATGTCGCAATCGGCGGCGCGGCATACGGTGTTGACGCAACCCGGTGGCGCAATCGGCCTGGGGCCGCCTTGCGCTACTGGCGCGGCCATCGCCTGCCCTGATCGCGTGGTCGTCAATTTGCAAGCCGACGGCAGCGCGATGTACACGCTGCAGGCGTTGTGGACGCAGGCGCGCGAACAACTCAACGTCAAAACGATCATCCTCAACAACCGCAGCTACCGCATCCTCGGCATCGAATTGATGCGGGCGGGAGTGAAGGAATTCGGCAAACAGGCGCAGCAGTTGATCGGTTTGACTCAGCCCGCGATTGACTGGGTGAGTCTGGCAAAGGGAATGGGCGTGCCCGGCGTGCGCGTTGAAACCGCCGATGATTTGGTCAAGGAGTTTGAGCGGTCGTTGGCCGAAGCCGGGCCGCGTTTGATTGAAGCGATTTTGTAATACGTGGAAAGGAGTCAAAGATGAATTTTGAATTTTCAGACAAGGTCAAATATCTGCAGAAGAAACTATCGGCCTTTATGGACGAGCATATCTATCCGAACGAGGGCGTGTTTTACGAACAGCTCAACACCGGCGACCGGTGGAAGGTCATCCCGGTCATCGAAGAACTGAAGCCGAAGGCCAGGGCCGAAGGGCTGTGGAATCTGTTCCTGCCCGAAAGCGAATACGGCGGCGGATTGACCAATCTGGAATACGCGCCGCTGTGCGAGATCATGGGCCGCGCGCCGTGGTCGGCTGAAGTCTTCAACTGCTCGGCGCCCGACACCGGCAACATGGAAGTCCTGGTTCGTTACGGAACCGAAGAGCAGAAGAAGCGGTGGCTCGCGCCGCTGCTCAACGGCGAAATCCGTTCGTGCTTTGCGATGACCGAGCCTGAAGTCGCTTCGTCCGACGCGACCAACATTCAATCGTCAATCACGCGCGACGGCGATGAGTACGTGATCAACGGGCGCAAGTGGTGGACATCGGGCGCTGGCGATCCGCGATGCAGGATCGCAATTTTCATGGGCAAGACCGATCCTGGCGCGCCAACGCACAAACAGCAATCAATGATCCTCGTGCCGATGGACGCGAAAGGCGTGACGGTCGAGCGGATGCTCAACGTCTTCGGTTACGACGACGCGCCGCACGGCCACGCCGAAGTCACGTTTGAAAACGTTCGCGTGCCCGCGTCGAACATGCTGCTTGGTGAAGGGCGCGGCTTCGAAATTGCGCAGGGCCGTTTGGGGCCGGGCAGGATTCATCATTGTATGCGCACAATCGGGATGGCTGAGCGCTCGCTCGAAGCGATGTGCCGCCGCGTTAAACAACGCGTCGCGTTCGGCAAGACGCTTGCGGAGCAAGGCACGATCCGCGCCGACATCGCCAACTCGCGGTTGGAGATCGAACAGGCGCGGCTGCTCACGCTCAAAGCGGCTTACATGATGGATACCGTCGGCAACAAGGCCGCGCGCGCCGAGATAGCGATGATCAAAGTCGTCGCGCCGAACATGGCCTTGCGCGTGATTGACCGCGCGTTGCAGGCGCACGGCGGCGCAGGCGTCTGCCAGGATTTCCATCTCGCCAACGCGTGGGCGCACCAGCGAACGCTGCGTTTCGCCGACGGCCCCGACGAAGTCCACCGCGAAGCGATCGCCAAACTTGAACTGAAAAAACACGAGTAGGAAGAGAGTGCGGAAAAGACGGAACGACAGGGATAAGGCGCGCGATGCCGATTATTCGATTTGAAGAGCCGCGAGACATTGCGGCGATCCGAAAAGTAGTTGAAGAAGCGTTCGGGCAACCGGCGGAGGCCGATCTTGTTGACGCGCTTCGGCGCAATGGCAAGGCGGCGCTTTCACTTGTGGCCGAAGTGAATGACCGGGTTGTTGGCCACATTCTCTTCAGCCCGGTCACGGTTGAAACAGGCGATGGGGAACTGGTCGGCATCGGGCTGGCGCCGCTGGCCGTGCTGCCGGAATTCCAAAATCGCGGCGTCGGTTCGGCGCTAGTTGAACACGGTTTGGAGCGTTGCCGCGAGGCCGGACATCGGTTCGCAATCGTGCTTGGACATCCCAATTATTACCCGCGCTTCGGCTTCGTTCCGGCCAGCCGCTTTGGGATCAAGAGCAAGTACGACACCCCGGATGAGCATTTCATGGCGATGGAATTACGCGAAGGGGCTTTGCAAAACCAGGCTGGGATGGCGAGGTATCAACCGGAATTCGATGAATTCTGAGTTGTTACCCGCACAAATCGTCTGCTTAAAAATAGGGGGATGTGACATCCCTCTTCACATCAATGTTCCCAGTAAACCTTCAGGAGGATATCAACTATGCGAAAAGCTGTGGCGGTAATTTGTTTTGCCGTTCTCGCGCTGATTGGGCCAAGAGCTTTCGGGCAGGCGGTCTACGGCAACATCGTCGGCACGGTGGTTGACCAATCGGGCGCGGCGGTCGCAAACGCAAAGGTGACGATCACCGACACCCAGCGGGCGGTGAATTTCAACACAACATCCAATGACAACGGCAACTTCACGCAGCGCTTCCTGATCGCCGGAACGTATCAGGTGCGCGTCGAAGCCGTCGGTTTCAAGGCCGCCGTGCAAACCATCTCTGTCTCGGTGGATCAGGAGGCGCGCATTGACGTGAAGCTGGAGGTCGGCGAAGTCAGTCAGGTTGTCGAGATCAGCGCTGAGGCTCCGCTGCTGAAGACCGAACGCAGCGACGTGGCAGTCACGTTCAGCGAGAAGACCGTGAGTAATCTGCCTCTGCTCAACCGGCGCTTCACGACGTTTGAAATTTTCACGCCGGGCGTGACGGCCTTTCCGGGCCAGACCGCCGCGAGCGAAGACCCGCAAGGTTCTTTCCGCAAGGTCGTCAACGGCCAGAGCTTTGCGGGCACCTCGCACCTGCTCGACGGCACAGACAACCACGATTCAATGCTCGGTTTGATCGTCATCAATCCGACGCTCGAATCGTTGACCGAGGCCAAGATCACGACTTCGGCCTACGACGCGGAGTTCGGCGCGAACGCGGGCGTGGTCAGCGCGCAAACGCGGTCGGGCACGAACGATTTTCACCTCGTCGGGTTCGAATTCCTCCGCAACGATCATTTGAACGCGCGCAATCCGTTCACGCAATTTCAAAAGATTCGCGGCACGGATCGCTTCATCCCCGTCACGCAATCTAACCAGTTCGGCGCGGCGGCCAGCGGCAAGATCATTCCAAACAAGCTGTTCTGGTTCGGAGATTATCAGGGTACGCGGCGCAATGTCGGCGGCAGCGTGCTGGTGCGCGTGCCGACGGCGGCTGAGCGCACGGGCGATTTTTCAGCGACGAACGTCAACATCTTCGATCCGGCGAGCGGCGCGGCGCCGGCCAATCGCACGCAGTTCGCGGGCAACAAGATTCCGACCGCGCGGCTCTCGCCTCAGGCGGTGGGCCTGCTCAACAAATACATCCCGCTGCCGAACTTCACGGCGACGGCGCCAGACCTGCCGAACTATGTCGGCGCGGGTTCGGTCAAGTTCGATGAAGATTTGACCAACACGCGCTGGGATTATTACTACAGCCAGCCGCTGCACATCTTCGGGCGCTACAGCTTCGCGGATTACCGGATGATCTCGCCGGGCGTCTTCGGCAGCATCGGAGGCGGCCTCGGGTTTGATCCGAACTCGACTTTCTCCGGTGAATCGAAGACGCGCAATCAGAGCGTGGCCGCCGGCTTCGATTACACGGTCAATGCGAACTGGCTGACCGATTTCCGGTTCGGTTTTTACCGCTACCGCGTAAACGTTGATCCGGGGCAGGCGCAGACCACACCGGCAAAGGACATCGGCATTCCGGGCCTTAACAACGACGATTTCACGGGCGGCATGCCGGCCTTTTTCATCAACGGCGTGGCCGGCTTCAACTTCGGCTACGCGCTCGGCGTTTCGGCGTGCAACTGCCCGCTGCGCCAGAACGAGCGGCAGATACAGTTCGTCAACAACTGGACGAACCTGCGCGGCAATCACACATTCAAGTTCGGCGCTGACATTCGCCGCGCCTATAACCTGCGCATTCCGTCCGACCGTCATCGCGCGGGCGAATTGAACTTCGACGCGGCGCGCACCGCCGGGCCATCAGGCGGCGGCGCGGGCCTCGCATCGTTCCTGCTCGGCGACGTCAGCCGTTTCGAGCGCTACGTCAGCACGATCACCGACGCGGAAGAGCGGCAGAACCGCTGGTTCTTTTACGGCCAGGACACGTGGAAGGTGACGAAGAAGCTGACCATGAATTACGGCTTGCGCTGGGAGATTTACCGTCCGCAGACCGTGACTGGGTCAGGCAAGGGCGGTTTCGTGGACATCAACACAGGCGAAGTTCTGATCGCGGGCAGCCAGGGCGTCGGCCTCGACCTGAACCAGGAAGGCACGTTCACTACCGTTTCGCCGCGCATCGGCATCGCCTATCGCGTGACCGAGAAGACGGTTGTGCGCATGGGCTTTGGGCGCGGATTCGACATCGGCGTTTTCGGCTCGGTCTTCGGACACAACGTGACCCAGAACCTGCCGGTGCTCGGCATCCAGTCGGTGCAGCCGGCGCAGAATTACCTCTCGGTCTTCACGCTGGCGCAGGGGCCGCAACCGCTCGACCCGGCGACTATTCTCAACAAGCAGCCGAAAGGGCCGAATGGCCGCCCGATCCTGCCGAACGGCGTGACGGCGTTCATTCTGCCGAAGACGCTGCGTTTGCCGACGAGCGACCAATGGAACATCACGGTGCAGCGCCAACTGCCCGGCGATATCTCGGTCGAGGCGTCTTATGTCGGCACGAAAGGCACGCACGTCTTCGCCGGCAACGGCGGCGATTACGATTTCAACCAGGCGACGTTGCAGGGCTTCGGCACGCTGACTCTGAATCAACGTAAACCGTTCTTCCAGAAATTCGGCTGGTCGCAAAACTTTCGCTACTACGGTTCGGACGCGAGCAACAACTACCACGGCATGCAGCTCAAGGCCGAGAAGCGTTTCTCGAAAGGTTTCTCGCTCCTGAGCCATTACACGTGGTCGCGGTCGTTCAATTACACCAACACCTATTACAACATTGACGCGACGCAGGCTTACGGCCCGAATGACAACACGCGCAGCCACGTCTTTCTGGCGTCAGGGATTTACGAATTGCCGTTCGGCAAGGGTAAGATGTTCCTCAACAGCGCGCCTAAGGCGGTGGATTACATTGTCAGCGGTTGGCAGATGAACACCGTCTGGCAGTTGCAGAGCGGCTTGCCGTTCACGCCGACCTACCGCGATTGCAATGCCGACCGTGACACGGGTTGGTGCCGGCCTGATCTGGTTGGCGATTGGCGCGCCAGCAATCCGAATCGCAACGGGTGGTTCGTGACCACCTCCGCGCCGCTTACGGCCAATGGGCAAACCGATGGGCCATGGCGTCGCCCGGCGAAGGGAACGTTCGGCAGCGTTGGCCGCAACCGGCTGGTCGGGCCGGGCTTTTCGCAATGGGACATGTCGTTCTTCAAGAACTTCGCGATCACTGAGCGAGTCAAGGCGCAGTTCCGCGCCGAATCGTTCAACTTCGCGAATCACATGAACTTCGCCAATCCGAGCGCTTGCGTGGATTGCCCAGGCTCGGCGGGCAAGATCACCAGCCTCTTCCGGCTGGCGACGCCGCGCCAGTGGCAGTTCGGGCTGCGGCTGGAATACTAAAAGAGTGGCTGGTGGTTGGTTGCTGGTGGTCGGTTGGAAGAGATTTCGCCGACTACAGGCAACCGGCCACCATCTCTTTTGAGAAGAAATCCATGTCAGCCACCACACAAGCCGTTCAACCAGCGATGAATGAAAGGTAAACTTCTTAATGTGCGTTACTCATCTCGAATGCTCTAAAACCGGCAAAACATACGAACCCAACAAACTCTACAACCTCTCCGAAGCTGGCAAGCCTCTGCTTGTCCGTTACGATCTGAAAAAAGCCGCGCGAACGCTCACAAAGGAAAACCTGAAAAACCGCGTCTCGTCGCTCTGGCGTTACCGCGAAGTTCTGCCCGTCGTGAACGACGAAAACGTCGTCACGCTCGGCGAAGGCTGGACGCCGCTGCTGCCCGCCAAACGATTGGGCGCGCAGTTCGGCTTGCCACAACTTTTCATCAAGGACGAAGGGCCGAACCCGACCGGCTCGTTCAAAGCGCGCGGGCAGGCGGCGGCGATTTCGATGGCCAAAGAGTTGGGCGTCAAGAAGGTCGCTATCCCGACGGCGGGCAATGCGGGCGGCGCGATGGCGGCTTACGCGGCGGCTGCTGGAATGGAAGCTTACGTTTTTATGCCGCGCGACACGCCTGCCGCCAATCGCATCGAGTGCGAGCAACTCGGCGCGCGCGTCACGTTGATTGACGGCTTGATCACCGATTGCGGGGCCGAAGTCGCAAAACGAAAAGAAGCAGAAGGCTGGTTCGACGTTTCGACTTTGAAAGAGCCTTACCGCATCGAAGGCAAAAAGACGATGGGTTACGAACTGGCCGAACAATTCAACTGGGAATTGCCCGACGTGATTTTGTACCCGACCGGCGGCGGCACCGGGTTGGTCGGAATGTGGAAGGCTTTCGACGAGATGGAAGAGATGGGCTGGATCGGATCGAAACGCCCGCGAATGTTTTCGATTCAAGCCGCCGGATGCGCGCCCATCGTTCGCGCATTCGACAACGGTTGGGATGAGGCGCCGGAGTTCGAGAATGCGCATACGGCTGCATCAGGGCTGCGAGTGCCGCGAGCCATCGGCGATTTCATCATGCTCGACATCCTGCGCAAGAGCGGAGGCGGCGCGGTCGCCGTGACTGACGAAGAGATGATCGCCGACACGCGCGTTGTGGGCGCGGCTGAAGGACTGTTCTGCGCCCCCGAAGGCGCGGCATGTTTTTCGGGCTTGAAGAAACTGCTGGCCTCAGGACAGGTTTCAGCGACGGATCGCATCGTGCTTTTCAACACCGGCACGGGCGTCAAATATCTGGAAGCTTACGGTCTGAAAGAGGCGCGTTAAGCTTAACCCCCGTAGTGACGAATTTATTCGCCACTACGGGGTTATTTTCGGAGGATGACAATGAAGAAAAGCAGGATCGGTTTGTTCGCAGCGGCGTTGTCGCTCGGTTTGCTGGCCGCGCCTGAGCGTCAAATCGCTCAGACAACAACGCTCGACTCACACCAGCAACTGACGCGCGAAATCTTTCACCAACTGATCGAGATCAACACGACCGATTCAGTGGGCGATTGCACAGCCGCTGCAAACGCTATGGCCGTGCGGTTGAAAGCCGCAGGCTTCGCCGATGCAGACGTGAAAGTTCTGGGGCCGAATCCGCGCAAAGGCAATCTGGTCGCGCGGTTTCGCGGAACCGGCGCGCGCAGGCCGATTCTGCTGCTCGCTCATCTCGATGTTGTTGAAGCCAGGCGCGAAGACTGGTCGTTCGATCCGTTCAAGTTTTTGGAGAAAGACGGTTACTACTACGGTCGCGGCGCGTCCGACGACAAGGCGATGGCCGCGATCTTCATCGCCAACCTGATTCGATTCAAGCAGGAAGGCTTCAAGCCCGACCGCGACATCATCGTCGCGCTGACAGCCGATGAAGAAGGCGGCGATTTCAATGGCGTTGACTGGCTGGTCAAAAATCATCGCGGTTTGATTGAAGCCGAGTTCGGTTTGAACGAAGGCGGCGGCGGCGCGATTCGCGATGGCAAAAAGCTGTTCAACTCAGTTCAGGCAAGCGAGAAGGTCTATCAGAGCTTTCTGCTCGAAGTGAAGAACAAAGGCGGCCACAGTTCGCGCCCGGTCAAAGACAACGCGATTTACAATCTGGCCGCAGGCTTGCAGCGTCTCGCGCAATTCGAGTTCCCGGTCAACCTCAACGAAGTCACGCGAGCTTATTTCGAGCGCGTCTCGAAGATCGAAGGCGGCGAGACAGGCGCGGCGATGAAAGGCGTGATTCAAAATCCGCCCGACGCCGGGGCCGTCGCTTATCTGGGAAACTTCCCGGCTTACAACGCGACAATGCGGACAACCTGCGTGGCGACGATGCTTCAGGCGGGGCACGCTGAAAACGCCTTGCCGCAGACGGCGCGTGCGACAGTCAATTGCCGCATCCTGCCGACTGAGACCGCCGAGCAGACGCGCGAGACTCTGGTTAAAGTCGTCAACGACAGCCGCATCGCGATCACGCCGATCCGCGAACCGAAACCAAGCCGGCCCTCGCCGCTGGCTGCCGAAGTGATGAAGCCAATCGAAACGATCACGGAGCGGATGTGGCCCGGCGTTCCCGTCGTTCCGACGATGAGCACGGGAGCGACCGACAGCCTGTTTCTGCGCAACGCGGGCATTCCGATGTACGGCACGTCGGGCATTTTCGGCGACATTGACGACAGCCGCGCGCACGGCAAAGACGAGCGCATCGGCGTGAAGTCGTTTTACGACGGGCAGGAGTATCTCTATCGGCTGGTGAAAGCCTACGCCGCGCCGAACGCCAATCAACGTCAGACCGCGAACACCAGACGATGAGACGCTTGTGGCTGATTGAAAATTCCTCCCTCTGAAAAAATGAAAATCAATGTTGATCAGCTTTTAGAAGTTTACGCGAAGATTCCGAAGTAGAAATATGAAGATCTGTCCTCTTTATCTGAATGGCGACTGGTTAGTCTCATCTCCATTCGAGCAGGTAATCAATCCCGCAACCGGTGAAGCGATCGCGCAGGTTTCAACAATTGACCGCGCGCGTGTCGCGCAAGCCATCGCTGACGCGCACGAAGCTTTTCAAAGCTGGCGCAAGCTGACAGGCAAGGCGCGCGGAATGTTTCTGCGCGCCATCGCCGATGAAATCGAAAACCGCTCGACGGAGATCGCGCGCACAATGACGCTCGAAAACGGCAAGCCTCTGGCTCAAAGCCGAACTGAGATCGCGTTCGCAGTTGATCATCTGCATTGGTTCGCCGAAGAGGCGCGGCGAGCTTATGGCCGCATTGTGCCGCAGCAGGTGGACGGCAAACGCCACTTGATTATCAAATCGCCGATGGGCGTTGTCGGCGCGATCACGCCGTGGAATTTTCCGCTCGTGCTGGCCGTGCGCAAAGCCGCGCCGGCATTGGCCGCCGGTAATACGATCATCTTGAAGCCTGCTGAACAAACCCCGCTGAGCGCAATCGCGCTGGCTGAATGCGTGGCCGCAGCCGGATTGCCGAAAGGCGTTTTTCAAGTCGTGTTAGGCGATGCGCCGGAGATCGGGCAGGAATTTTTGCAGAATCCTTTGTGCCGTAAAGTAACCTTCACCGGCTCGACCGAAGTCGGCAGAATTCTGATCGCGGGCGCGGCGCAAACCGTCAAGCCGCTGTCGCTCGAACTCGGCGGCAACGCGCCGGTGTTGATCTTCGATGATATTGATCTCGACCGCGCGGTCGAGGGCGCGCTCGCCGCCAAGACGCGCAACACCGGCCAATCGTGCATCGCCGCGAATCGAGTCTATGTCCAACGCCCGATTTACGAAGATTTTCTTGAAGCTTTCACGGCGAGAATGAAGTCGCTGAAAGTCGGCGACGGCCTGGAAAAAGACGTGGACATCGGGCCGCTGATTGATGACGCGGGATTGACGAAAGCTCTCGCGCACATCGAAGACGCAGTGGCCCGCGGCGCCCGCGCGCTGTGCGGCGGAAAGCGATTCGGCGACAAAGGCTTCTTTATCGAACCAACCGTGCTGGCCGACGTGCCTGACGATGCGCTGTGTACGCAGGAAGAGACCTTCGCCCCGGTCGCCGCAATCTCGGTGTTCGACACCGAAGAGGAAGCGATTGCGAAAGCCAACGACACGATCTACGGCCTGAGCGCGTACGCCTTCACGGCTGACCTGGATCGCGCGTTTCGATTGGCGGAATCGCTCGAAGCGGGAACGATTGGAATCAACGATGGCGTGCCTTCGACGAGCATCTGCCCGTTCGGCGGCGTGAAGCAGAGCGGGTGGGGGAGAGAATTAGGCAGCGAAGGGATGGATGCTTTTCTCGAAACGAAGCACGTCTCGTTGGGGCTGCAAATCTGAAATGGCGCCGTGTTAGAATCGGCCATCAACCGGAGGCGATGTTTATGAGTCAGCGCGGCTATCAACTTAAATCAACCGAAGACCTTTTCTACGAGCTTGTCAGGCAGAACCCCGATCTGCGTCTCGAACGCACGGCGGAAGGAGAGGTGATCGTTATGCCGCCAACCGGATGGGAAACTGGAAATAAGAATGCAGAGATCAACCTTCAATTGGGAATTTGGTCGAAGAAGGATGGCACAGGCAAAATCGGCGAATCCTCAACCGGCTACAAACTTCCCAGTGGCGCGGATCGCTCGCCTGACGCATCCTGGGTTAGGAAATCGCGGCTCGCGCAACTGACTCTGGAAGAGAGAAAGAAGTTTTTGCCTCTCTCTCCCGACTTTGCAATTGAACTGCGCTCGCCGAGCGATGATCTTGATACCGTCAAAGCCAAGATGGAAGAGTATATCGCCTGTGGAGTGCGGCTCGGCTGGTTGATTGATCCGGAAACACGAACTGTCTTTGTCTATCGTCCCGATGTCGCTGTCGAGGAATTGAAAGACGCGACTGAGGTTTCAGCCGATCCTGAGCTACCAGGCTTTGTGCTTGACCTGCGCGAAATCTGGAACCCTTCCATCTGACTGCGGCTAAAAATCAAACCGATCAATATTCCCTTCAGTTTTCCCGCGCTCATCTCATTTGTGGTCAGGATATGTTTTGCAGGTCAATGCGGCGGGGATTATAGTTGCGCCTGTGCGGAAAGCGCCATCATCCCAGAGGCGCGAAGTGTGAAAGAATGGCCCGGAGATTTTTATCATTATTGTTGGCTATCCTATTTTGCGGCGGATCACGTGACCTTTCGGCGCAGATTACTTTTGCGCAAACCGCCAGGCCTTCGATCAATGAATCGCGCAATCAACTTACTTTGGATGGTAAACTTCTGCTCGACGCCGAGCAGGATGGCTTCATGTCGTTGCTGGAAATTCGCCGCTCGCCGACGGGCGCGCATTTCCTGGTCATTGCCTGCGGTTACGAATGCAACGACAACATAGGCTTTGTTTTTAAATCCAATGGCGCGGGCAAACGCAGGATCACCTCCCGCTGGGATTACATTTTGCAATCGGCGGCGGAATGGGCTGAAGACGGCGGCAGGATTTACTACTATCGTGTCAACTCGACAGGCGCGGACGCGCCCAAAAACGCGCCTGCGGAAGGTTGGGTTGAGTTCAATCTCAAGACCGGGCGCAAATCGCCAGCCACGGCTCGCAGGTTGAAAACGAACGCAAGTTACGCCGTGTTCAACGTGCGGGGCGATGATGTTTTGAATGTTCGCTCGAAGCCGAATCGGGAATCCGCAATCGTCGGCGCGATCCCACACGACGCCAGCGGGATCAGGGTGACTGGCGCGAGCGTCCGGAGCGGGCGCGAGCAATGGGTTCCAATCAGTTATCAGAATGGCGCCGGCTGGGTTAATCAGAATTACCTTCGTGAAGAATCGCAATCACCCCACAATCAACAAACACCAAAGAAGTAAAATCGCAAACATCAAGGAGGCAAATCATGAATTTGACAGGACTACTCAGTGAAGCGTTGAACAACGACACCGTCAGCCAGATCAGTCAGCAGTTGGGAACTGATGAAGGCACGACGAGCAACGCGATTCAGGCCGCATTGCCGATGCTGCTCGGCGGGTTGGCCAACAACAGCGCGAGCGAAGGGGGGGCGGCTTCGTTGCTGAGCGCGCTCGACCGTAATCACGACGGGAGCATTCTCGACGACGTGGGCGGGTTTCTCGGCAATTATGCTTCGGGGCCGGGCGCGGGCATTCTCGGCCACGTCTTCGGCGGCAATCAGGGCACGGTTGAACAGAGCGTCAGCCAGGCCAGCGGACTCGATATGGGCAAGGTCGGGCCGCTGCTGATGATGCTGGCGCCGATCGTGATGGGCGCGCTCGGACGCACTCAGCGCCAGGAGGGACTTGGCGCGGGCGATCTGGCCGGGTTGCTCGGCGGCGCGACTCAACAGGCCGGCGCAGGCTCGCCGTTGTTGGGAGTGCTCTCTTCCGTGCTGGACAAAGATCACGACGGTTCGGCGATTGACGATGTCGCGGGGATGATCGGCGGGCTGTTGGGCGGGCGACGTTGACGAGTAACAGGCGTATCAAGCCGAAGAGAATATGTGATATTCCATCTGTCCTACCGAATATTACATATCTCTTCGGCTATCTCTTCCTGTTGAGCCACAATGCTGGATCTCAAATATCAATACGGGCGGCTGTCGTATCGGAAGAAATCAACCGGCAAAGAATGTGGGCGCGAAGACTGGAGCCTGACCCGCAACCGTGATGGCACTGTTACTATGCGGTGTCTGGCGATTGCGGATGGCTCCAGCATCGTCCGCGATGTGATTTACACGCGCAGTAAAGACGGCCGTCCGGTGGACGCGTTCATTCGATCGCAGGCCGCCGAACAACTTGTCGGCGCGGGTTATTTCCGCATCCACGGCTGCGGAATGGATGTGGTTACCGACGAAGCTGCGACCGGCCACTCAGTTCAGACTATCAATATCCCAACGGATTTCTTTTCGATCAAAACGCAGGCGGCGATGGCGGACGCCTGGATTTGTTTCAATTACGACCGGCTGGCGGGCGGCGAGCAACTGCGGGCGTTTTACAACACCTCAACGCGGTTGGGCGGCGTGGATGGCCCGCTGGGACGCGTCGAAACCTGTCGCGTCAAATTGATCGGCGAGGAAGAAGTCGAAGTCCAGGCCGGCAAATTCAAAGCTGCGCATTTTCAGGTGATCCCGGTCATTCAAAAAACTTCTATCTCGGACTTCTGGGTTGCGGGCGAAGACAGGATATTACTGCGGCTCGACTGGGGAGAACTCGATCTTGAATATACGCTGACTTCGTGGAAAGTGGAGAAGTAGCGTCCGCGGGAAGCTTGAATACTTAGCGTGGTTACGTGAACACCACCCGCAACCATCCAATTGAAAGGTATCAGCGCAGCAGAAAACCGTTCCTCAACTCATCAGCAGGATCAATCAAAAACTCATGCCTCCCCGTGATGTGCGCCGTCCCTTCGACTTCGGGAATGATGGCGCTATGCGGGCCGAAGGCGGTTGTCGCCGCCACCTTCCCAGTGAATTTACTCCCGATGACGCTTTCGATAGTGATCGGCTCGCCAACGCCGAGTTCGCCGCGCGCGTGATGGATCGCCAGACGCCCGCTCACTCCAGTGCCCGTCGGCGAGCGGTCAACTTCACCTTCGGCGAAGACGCAGACATTGCGGCTGTGATGATCCGGGTTTGAAGCGGGGCCGACGAAAATCACGCCGTAAAGAAAGCTCAGGTCTGCTTCAAACGGGTGCGGGATGGCGCGACTGGCCATCACCGCGTGTTTGACCGCCATCCCGGCTTCGATCAAACGCCGGTAATTTTCTGGCGAGCAGGTCAGCCCCAGATCATCCGCTTTAACGTAAGCGTAAAACGCCCCGCCGAACGCGAGGTCATAACGAACTCGCCCCAATCCAGGCGCGTCAACCATCGCGTCAAGTTCCAGAACGAACGATGGCACGTTGTGAAAGTAAACGCTCTTCACGCGTCCGTCGCTCACTCTGCCGCGCGCTGTAACCAGGCCGGCGGGCGTGTCAATCCTCAGCGTCGTTTCAGGTTCCGTCATCGGAAACATGCCTGTTTCCAGCGCGACGGTGGTGAACCCGATGACGCCGTGTCCGCACATCGTGCTGAAGCCTTCGTTGTGAATGAAGAGCGCGCCAGCGTCGGCTCCTGGCGTCACAGGCGCCGTGACGATGCATCCGTACATATCGGCGTGTCCGCGCGGTTCCCACATCAACGCGGTTCGCAGGTCGTCGTAATGCTGTTTGGCGTAGCGCCGCCGGGCCAGAATCGTGTCGCCTGGCAGTTCAGGAAAGCCGCCCGTGATGACACGAAACGGCTCGCCTTCGGTGTGCGCGTCAATGGTCGTGATCCTGCGCCAGTGGGCAGGCGGCTCCCAGTTTGCGGTCTGTGTCAGTGGTTTGAATGTCATTTGCCCTCGTTGGAAGTGTGTCGCCGGATTTATTTTGATAGGTCAATCTCGATTCCGAGATTGTCGCGCAACGCTCGTTGATAAATCGCCTGCGCGATAGCGGCGTCCTGCGCGGCGTTGCCGACCGATTTAAAGTACGTGATCTCATCATCGCTTTCACGCCCCGGTTTCAAACCGGCGGCGATTTCGCCGATCTCAGCGTAAATGTCCGAAGATTGAATCTTGCCACGTTCGATTGCGACCAGAAGGTCGCCAGCCTCGGCCAGCGCGCCTTCGCGCGAATCAACCACGATCTTCGACGCGCGTTCGAGCGTCTTGCAATCAATCTCCTGCATTTCGGGTTTGTAGGAGCCTGCGCCGTTGACGTGCGCGCCGGACCGCAGATCGGCGCCGTCGAAAACCGGCGTTGATGAAGTCGTGGCGGCGCAGATCACCAAAGCTTCGCGCACGGCTTGCGATGGCGAATCGGCAGGGAACAGCTCGATTGAAGGCTCAAGCTGTGGCCGCATCTCGGCGATCATTTCCTCAACGCTTTTTCGATGACGCGCGTAAATCCGGAACTGTTTGATCGGGCGCACCGCGGCGACGGCGAGCAATTGCGTGCGCGCCTGGACGCCTGCGCCGATGATCGCCGCGACCTCGGCGTCACGCCGGGCAAGCAGATCGGTCGCCGCGCCGCTGGCCGCGCCGGTTCGCAGCGCCGTCAGGTATCCACCTTCAATCGCGGCTATCGGTTGACCTGTGGCCGGATCAATCACGATGACGATGGCGTTGATGCGCGGCAGATTGCGTTCGGCGTTCCGGTTATGGACTGAAACGACCTTGATCGCGAGCGATTCAGAATCGCTCAAATATCCGGGCATAAATAACGTCACGCCTTCGCGCTTCGGCTGCGGCAGCGCGATTCGCAATGGAATGTCGGCGCGGCCAGCAGACAATTCTTTGAACGCGCCCTTAACGACCTCTACAGCATCGCGCATTGAGATGGATTGTTGAACGTCGGATCGGGTGATCAGCCTCATGGTTAAAGTTAAACCTCCTTGCGTAAGGCGCGCAATCTTATCTTATCAGTTCCGTCAACGCGACCTCGCTGATTGAGTCTGCTTAGTTATTAGTAACATCGCGCGCGCATAAGCGCAGTAAATTAAAGTTGGAATTTATAGTTGCATAACTGGTTTGAACACGTATAATGCCCGGTGTTATTCAGCTTTATAGTTTTAATAGTTTGACAAATTACCGCTGAATTCCTCATTCTCCTGATAAGTCACCCACATTTTCGATACATTAACACTAATCGGGGTTAGTGTCCTGGTTACTGTTTTCGGTTCCCACTCCACTCCTAATTAAGCAAATTTCCGCAATGCGCACGAGCGCGTTGAAGCGCGCCTGACTGCGCCTACACACACCGGCAATCCCTCATTTTATTGGCCTTTTGCCTTAAAAGCCTGTAAGCCAGGCAGTTATTTAATGCGATAGCGCCAATCTCATCACAGTCTCAATAACCGACGATCCAACTCTATAAGCGCCTACGGGGTTTTGAGATCAACATCTTGTTGCTGGGTATTGCGCCGTTTTATGGCGCGCAAGCTACGACCCTGATGCCCTTATGCTGGGAATCAGCTTCCCGAAAACTGAGCTGTCAAAGTACATCCGAGGTAACAATGAATAACAAACTGGTACTAATGCTTCTACTTGTTTGCGCTATTTCTTTTCAAGGAATCTTCTCAGATCGAAACCAATCCAACTCAATAGCGCACTTTTCGATATTCAACCAAATGATGGGCGTGAGCGCCCAGTCCGGAAACACTCCTGAATTGCCGAGAGTTTACCTGAACACCGATTACACGCCGCCTGCCGGGCGCACGATCCCGGTTACCGCAGGCGGAGATTTCCAGGCCGCGCTCAATCAGGCGCAGCCGGGAGACACAATCACGTTGCAGGCCGGCGCGACGTTCACAGGAAATTTCATTTTGCCGAATAAATCCGGCTCGGGTTGGATCGTGATTCGCTCCTCAATCGCAGATGCAAATTTGCCCCCAGCGGGCACGCGCATCGCGCCTTCTTACTCCGCCGTGATGCCGAAGATCATCAGCCCCAATTCCGATCCGGCTATTCGCACCGCTTCGGGCGCGCATCATTACCGATTCATCGGGCTTGAGATCGGCGTCAAAAGCGGCGTAGGCATTTACGCCATCGTGGAACTCGATGGAAGGCACACTTCGTTGTCACAGGTTCCGAACAATCTGATCATTGACCGATGCTACATTCACGGCAACACAACCGGCAACGCCCGGCGCGGCGTCGCAATCAACAGCGCCTCGACCGCCGTCATTGATTCATACATCTCCGAATGCCACGAGGTCGGCGCCGATTCGCAGGCCATCGCAGGCTGGAACGGCCCAGGGCCTTTCAAGATCGTCAACAACTACCTCGAAGGATCGGGCGAGAATTTCATCCTCGGCGGCGCCGATCCCAGCATTCAGAATCTCATCCCTTCCGACGTCGAGTTCAGACGCAACCTCGTCTACAAACCCATCAAGTGGAAGATCGGCCATCCTTCTTA
>WBZO01000217.1_pt1 | contig 44327 bp, 41 predicted proteins | sample 5204261 | NCBI WGS metagenome assembly WBZO01 (sample SAMN12412400, study PRJNA552823) | activated sludge metagenome | isolation source: activated sludge from anammox sidestream of wastewater treatment plant... | place: USA: North Carolina | collected 2017-09
GTCCATGCCCTGCTCGGTACAATCCCGCTTCTTCATTTTCGGAGCAAGCGGGAATAGCTCAGTGGTAGAGCATCGCCTTGCCAAGGCGAGGGTCGCGGGTTCAAATCCCGTTTCCCGCTCCAATTTTTCCTCCACTTACGTTTCATCAGATCCTCTCTTCTTCGTTTATAGACAGTGTTATAGACAGTCTTCCCGCCTAACGGCACCACTTCTGCGCTCTTCTTTTTTAATTAGTCGCAATTGGATTGATGCTGCGGATGATACTTTTCCGCAGTCCAGCTCTAGACCGTAGGACCAATCATGAATTTGAGGTTGACGAGTTCGTCTTCTGCCACGCTGAGGACAGCGGCGGTCAGAAATCGACAGGTGGTCAACACCGATTTGACGTCTCTCCCGAAAACGACGGCAAGTCAAATGGAAGAGGAGAGCGCCCGGCTCAAACGGCTGGTGGCCGATCGCTCCCTCGACAAGCACATGCTCTCGGAGGCCCTCCGAAAAAAAGTCTGAGGCTCGCTCGCCGCCGAGAATTGGCCCACAGGTTTCAAGATACGTTCTCGGTGAGTTGTGCGCGGGCCTGTCGGTTGGGGCAGTTTGGGCGAGCCTCCTGGTATCGACACAGCCGCGCAAGGGATCAGTCGGCGCTGCGCTGCGTATTCACGATCTGACAGACGGGCGACCGTTTCGAATCTTGACGGTCGTGGATGAATCGGCACAGTCGCCTACTAGAGGCAGGGTTTCGGATGACGGGAGAGACGGTTGGTCAGGTACTCGATCGTGTGCTGGACACACCAGCGGTGCCCCGCTCGATCACGGTGGATCGTGGCACCGAATTCCAATCCCGAGTGCTCGAGGATTGGGCCTATCGGCGGGGCGTCCAACTCGACTTCATTCGACCAGGAAAACCGATGGAACATGCCTTCATCGAATCGTTTAACGGGCGCCTGCGGGACGAATGTTTGAACATGCACCAGTTTGCCTCGCTCGTCGAAGCGCAAGCCATCATCGAAGCGTGGCGCGTGGACTACAATCAGCGCCGGCCTCACAGCTCGCTTGGGCACCTGACCCCGAACGAGTTCGTCGCACAACGTCAGGGGCAACCGATCGTCGAAGACGTCGTCTGCTCTGGTTAAATGTTGTCTCGAAACGGGGCCAACGTCACTGCCAGAAAGTTCTCATTAGTGAGTGTCTCAGCTTACGGGGAGGCACTCGATGACGAACTCAAGCAGACCCTCGCAATCTATACTGAAAGCAGCGGGAGAGGGGGGCAGGCGGCAATTGACCCAGGCCGAGGCAGTCGTGGTGCTGCTGAAGAAGTATGACATTTGTGGAGGCCGTTTTCACGAGGTTGACTGGTTGGTCTGAATGACTGGCAAGTCGCAGGAGCAACTTTTAATCTTGCCTGTTGCACAAGGGGACGGCAAGACAGTACGGCACGTCTGCCCAATGCCCTGACGGATCGTTGGCACGCCGGTGCGTTATCTGTGCAGCAGGAGGGACCTTCCGAATTCGGATGATGTCGAATGCTTCCAGGCCGCGGGTTCGATGCTGGCGAAGAACACGCCGAGAAAACGCACCACCAATGCGGAACTCGAACATACCATTGCCTAGTCGGCTTAACGGCGGTAGTGCCCAACGAAATCGTGGACATCTTTGCTGCGGCCGGACTAAAGAAGCCAGATCTTCGCATGCTCTCCGAGCGAGTGCTTAACAAGCCCTTACAGATCCTCCTGGGAAAGTGGCTTAGGGTCCAACCGGTGTCATCAACCAATTCGTGATGTAGACGTTACGAATATGACCTTGCGGAAGCAATTGGTTAATAACGCGTCGAATGTCAGTGCGCAAGGTCGACCGCAGTCCGGCCGAACGGAGTTCCTTGACGGAATAGGTATGGAGCACCTCCATAATCTTCCGGTCGATCACCTCGTGGCGGGCCTGGATCAAGCCGGCGGTTCCTGAACGATCGAGCTCCACAGCAAGATTCACTTGTACATAATAGTACCGTTGGCCGTCATCCACCGGTGCAACGACCGCTGGGAGGTTGATGGTAACACCAGGCTGTTGGTGTGAAGGGTCGAGGGGAGTTGTTTGCAGGGAGAAGGTTCGCGGCATGAGGTCGGGGTACGATACACCTGCCAGATACCCAGCTAAGAGGAGGATGCAGGCGACACACAACAAGGCGAGTATGCTGAAGCGTGGGGGCATGATAACGAGAAAGAATGACAGCGCGTTCCGTTCGGGACAGACCTGGCAGTGCTGATAAGGTTTCCCGTGGGAGTCTTCCCTTGAATTGGCTACTCGTAGTTCTTGTAATTCTGAGAGATCATGGCTAGCGGCCCCCCTGGTACTTGCTCGGCTTAGATAGTGATGACAGGTTCGGCGATAAAAGACACCGTTAGTTACCCACACCCTGCAGAGCCAGGGTGAAGTAGTTGTGATTTCGAGTCATACTCCGAGACGCACAGAGTCGAAGCTACTGACATGAAGCCGTCGACCAGTCGAGCGATTCCGCAATTCTTCTTCACCTGCAATGACTACGTTCCACCTTGCCATTCTGTTCAGGCCACTGCAGAGTCATGGAGCGTAGCTGAATACTCTCCGCCGACAGGGGACAGCGGAGGGTTGACTCTCCTCCACCTTACATGGTCGATCGTAAAGGGAACTTGCATGGAAAACAGTCCGTTGGCCCGGAGGCAAGGTCCCTTACTTCACGCAATCACTCACCACCCAATACTCGCCTTCATTGACGGACACCATCCGGTACATCCCGGCAACAAGGGACAGCGGCAGGGGGGGGCAATCGGCGTACTCCCTGAAACAGATTCAGGTCCATCCAACTTGATCAAAACAGTGTCACCGTGTCATCCGACTCCGCCTGCGACGCGGAGGTAGTGAAGACCTGAGGACCTCCCCCTTTTTCCATCGCGGTAGTGACCATTCGTTCGCTGGCCATCGTGTAGGTCGCTTGCAGTTCCGACAGGCTTGGTAGCGCCTCACACACGTCGCTGCCACTACATGTCGCATCGGCTCTTGCCAACAACAATGCGCGTTCCAAGCGCACCAAGGGATCGATGACATGTTCCAGTTTTTGGCGTGCGATGTCTTGAAATTGAAGTGACACCACAATTTGAGAAATGTCAGCCATGAGCCCCTTGACCAGTGACATGGCTGATTGGACATCTCGGTCCAAGTCAGCATTGGATCGACATAAGGTCGCCGCTAAGTCGTGGACTTCGGTCTGGATGGCATGTGTGGTAGTGGCATGCGAAGCGGAGAAAGTCGCAATTTCACCGATGGCCATGTGAGCATGCTGCATGCCCATCTGGATTGCCGTCACCAGTTTCCTGATGGACATCGACACCTCTGCCGACCGCTTGGCCAGTTTCCCCACTTCATCCGCCACAATGGCAAATCCACGACCATGCTCGCCGGCATGTGCCGCCTCGATGGAGGCATTGACCGCTAGTAGCGCCGATTGGTCAGCCATGCCTTCGATGTCGCTCAACATGGCGGTCACGGATCTGGTTGAACGTTCCACATCGCTGATCGCTGCAACTGCTCGGGGAGACATGTCGGCTAAGGTCCTGAAGTCCTGTACGATTCGAGTCAGCATGCCATCCATCCCGTCGAGTATCGTTTGCACAGACGGCCCGCATCCGTTGGGATGGCTAGAACCGCGCCGAGTGGACACGCTGGTCAAAGCGGTGGCTTTTTGGGCGATCATCCGAAACCGTTCACCAAGATTCATCGCAGCGCATTCGGTGTCCGCAATAACGGATTCAAGTTGCCGTGTCAAAACCGGAAAGAGCGGCACGGCCTTATCTGTGAATTGTTCCCACCCTTTTGTGTGGGCCTGCATGCGGAGGGTCTGAGCCTCCAAACGCGCGCGCAAGTCCTCCATCCGTCGCACCATGATGCACCACACTGCCCCGCCGATACATGCGCCTGCCAACAGCGCCAGACTCGCAGTCATCCACACGTCGGTCATAGCGCCGCACCTTCGTCAAATCTATCGTCTACGCGAATCATGCTTATCGATCTTGCCGAGGGTATTTATTCTTTGCAGCCGCCAAAGGGGCCGGCAATCCTGCCTGGAATCCGTGGCCTGGAGGAAGAACTACCGTGATGCCTTCCCTGGCACGATCAATCCGTGCAGCTAAGATCCGTGCCCGTTGTGCCACACCGATAAAGGGATGCGCCGATGCACCCACTTCTTTCGCACCTGTGGCTGCTGTGATGGCGAGGAATCGATGCACGCTTGCCAAGGTCGCGAGTTCCTCGTTGATCGCACGAAGTCCTGCGAGCGCGGCGGTGAGCTCTTCTTCCGCCTTACGAGCCATGCGTACCGACGACACATCAATCGTCTCCCTATCGACAGAATGACGAGCGGCAGCCTCCTTCGCTTGTAGCAGTCGGCCAACATTCGCCCATCCACCACAACATCTCATCCTTGCATAACCCCATTCACAGGCCACTGCAGTAACCCATTGCCGCCACCGCATGACGATTGTATTCCCACCCACTTACACCACTCCCATGTTAAGGCCTGCTGGCGAACCGCCCTAGCCGAGCTCCGCAACACAGTGCCACAGTAGTCACGCACGAGCGCGGCGCTGTCGCATGATCGCGTCTCTGGGTCGCGCCCGTGAAGGATGCGATCACGACAACATGACCAACGTATCTCGTCCGCAGACGGGCCTTGCAGGCAGTGCCTGCGCGAGATCCAAGGTAACCATATTCCGGTATTCGTCTCATATGTCGTGAGTCGGCCTCGCATGTATTGAAGGACCGGATCAAAACTGGAGGCGTTCCCAATTGTCCTTCAACTCCCGCCGATCCCATTGCGGATCTGTAGTGGAAAGCACAGGAGGAGGCGCCGCACGGTGCCGATCTGGAATCCATCGATCCAGAACCTCGGACAAGGCCTCGGTACGAACAGGTTTGCTAATGGAATCATCCACGCCACAGGTGACCCCGTGGCCGTGCATTTTGTTCATCGTACTGGGCACAAGAGCGACAATGGGCACGCGGCCCTCCGAATGTTGCGCTGATGCGGGGTGCTTCGGCCGCCCGTCAGGATTCACCATGTTCCCTTCTGTGGGATACTCTGCCTGCTGACCTTGACCGAGTATGTACGTGGGGTCACATCCGCCAGATTCCAGCAGACGGCTATCTACGAATATGAGGTCGTAAGCCGTTCGTGTGGGCGTCAGCATGACTTCGTTGCCGCTGACGGTCCCATCGGCCTCGCACCCAAGTTTTCTCAGCATGTGGACTGTAGCGGTCTGGGTGAGCAAGTCGTCGGCGGCGACGAGCACACGGGGACGAGAGGGTACCGTTTGTCCGCCTAGGACATGGCGACTGACATTTGGTACGGGCGTCACGCTGTTCGCGACGCACTGTTTCTCATTGGTCGCACATGCCTCCATTTGGGTATCACCCTTCGTGGTTCCTGTTTCAGGAACCGCGGACACTTCATGGCCCATCACCAACAACAGACAGTCATATGAATCAGGTGGGTGCACAGGTTGGGGAAGGGTGGCCGCCAAATCTTTTCCAACCACAGGCTTGGCCTCACCGTGCTGCCCCGTCGGCATCAGCAAGATGAGTCGGGTGCAGCGCAGGGCTGCGTCCGCCCGAATGAGAGGGGCTAGTTCCATGCCGCTCATGGCCACCATCTGCATACCGAGGAGGGCCAGCCTGAACGGCTTACCCAGTCGAGCCGCGCCACGCAGGAGGTCAAGAGCTTGGGGAACGGTCTCGGTGCCAGGCGCGACCATTTCCTCGTCGCACAGGTGACGCTCAGGGCTATTTCGAGTGATGGTGTCGGGGGCGACGACTTGGACAGGGGCACCGTGGAGTGGTGCCTCGCGAGTGGCTCGTGGCAGGGTCTCTGAGGGCCTCCTGGCAAGCCGTACGATAAACCAAAATGTGCTACCTTGCCCAGGACGACTCTGAACGCCGATGTGCCCTGCCATCAGTTGAACCAGTTGTCTGCAGATCGCGAGCCCCAGTCCCGTCCCCCCATATTTTCTCGTAGTAGAACCATCCGCTTGGACGAAGGGCTGAAATAGGCGGGCGCAGGTCTCCGGCTCGAGACCGATCCCTGTATCCCGTACGGACAACCGCAAGACGACTTCCTCGGGGGATCCGATGGGTGTCGACTTCCGGGCAGAGTTGTCTTCATCTCCACTCTCGCAGGGTGATTCAAGCGGACCGCTCTCGCCGCTCGCCCGATCAGTCATTTCTACGGCTATCACGATTTCGCCCTGTTCGGTGAACTTGATGGCGTTGCTGACCAAGTTGGCGAGAATCTGTCGCAAACGGACGGGATCGCCCTGCAACGAATCTGGAACGTCGGGGTGGATCGCGGACCTGAGCGCCAGCCCCTTGCCGCTCGCGTGGCTGCTGAATACGGCCATCACGTCCTGGACTAGACTGCGAAGGCTAAAGTCCACACGTTCCAGGATAAGCTTCCCAGCTTCAATTTTTGAAAAATCGAGAATATCATTGACGATTGCTAACAGGTGCTCCCCTGATTTGCGGATCGTGTCCGCATATTCGCGCTGCTCATCTGTTAACTGAGTCTCCATGAGCAGATCCGTCATTCCGATCACCCCGTTCATCGGGGTACGGATCTCATGGCTCATGGTTGCGAGAAATTCGGATTTGAGGCGAGTACTTTCTTGCGCCTGTTCCAGGAGTCTGGTCTGTTCAACGGCAACAGCGGCATGAGCTGCCAGGGCGGTGACTATCGCCTCATCCAGTTCGGTAAACTCCACAGCTGCCTCCCTCCCTTTCCCAGGTAATGTGGAGCATGGTGGAGCGGTTTTATCAGTCACATAGAGGCGTCCAAAGACCTCATCACCCACACGGATCGCGATACCAAGCAAGGAGCGCATGCGCGGATGATGCGCTGGGAACCCAGTGAAGGCGGGATGTTGGGTCAGGTCACTGAGTCGAAAGGCAGCCGTTTTTCCATCCAGATGCCCGAGGAGGCCACGTCCCGTCGGCTGGACGCCGATGGCGTCACATTCGGACCGACTCATTCCAGCGGTGATGAAGCGGGAAAGCCCCTGCCCCCGTTCATCAAACACCGCGATGGCAGCATAGGAGGCGCCAGTCAAGCGACGTGCGGTATCGCACACCTGTTGAAGAATGCGGCTTGGGTTGTGTTCTGCCGAAAGCTGCCGCGCGGTCTCCAGCAAGGATTCGAACGCATGGGTCCGTTCCTGCAGGTTCGCCTCAGCTGTCGTCGCTCGCGCATACTCCCCTTGTGCCCGGACCCCCTCCATCCGTATCCGTCCAATCGTCCAGAAGAGCACTCCCAGTGATGGAATGAGAAGGCCCGCTCCGGCGAAACCAAGGGGCCGCACGACCGCCGACAGAGAGGCCAGGATATCGTCACGGTCCATCCGGACAAAGAGGCTCCATTGGAAACCAGGAAAGTCTTCATGGCCTCTCGTACGGGCAAAGCCCGTGACCACCGGTACGTGACGGCGCCGGTGTTCCTCCTCGACATAGCCGGACGGCCTCGTTCCGGCAAGCTGCGCGGACAGGACCCCGGCGGCAATCAGGTTGGCCTGCTGTTCCTCCCGTAGGAGCGAATCGGCGATGAGGTCACCTTCGCGACTCACAAGCTGGTATTCGATCCTGGCCGATGTACCTTGCTGCAACTGCAGCGCCACCAAGGTTGGCGCCATGATGTCTTCTAATGCTTGGAGGGCCACGCGGGTCGTGATGGTCCCCCGGAATTTTCCATCAGCCTCTATGATCGGAGCAGTGAACCCGATGACCAGCCTGTTCCCCGTCTCGGACGAACGCTGCACATCTCCCAGAATGATGCCCCGCTCAATCTGAGTCGCGGGGCCCCAAGGCTCAGCGTCGAGATTCTTGCCTAGGCTGGCTGCCTCCGTGCTCGCGATGATCCGGCCTGTTGCATCGGTCACCCCGATCCACTCATAAATGGCATACGCTTGCTGGATCTTACGCAGATAACTGTCCATGGCGGCCCTGTTATCTCCCTGGAACACCGCCGCATCAGCCATGAGCCGAATATCGGCATATCGCTCAAAGAGAACCCGATCGAGCCTCTCTGCAAGGTCGATGGCTGCCAGGGCCAGCCGCTTCCCAGAGTCGGTGATCAACTGCTGCTTGAGATGCTGAAAGAGCACCAGCCCGACCGCCAACGCAACGGCAACCATCCCCAGGATTAAGAACGACAGCCGACGGTACTGTTGATGCTGAAACGGTTGAGACATAAAATGATGGACGTCAGTACGCCGGAAGCTCCACCGCCCCCGTTGAGGAGCGAGCAGGGCCGTCATCGCAAAAAATACAAAAGGCGCGACCGGTTGCTCCCGCGAGAAGGGGGGGAGTTTCCGATTGCGCCTTCAACTTACAAGGCTGAACCGTGTCCGCTAAGGCGAGCCGACCTGCCGTATCACGTTCGGCTCTTTTGTCAGGATCTTTTTCGGACGATATTACGAGGAACTTGAGGGGCCGCTACGATTGGCACTCAGCAGAGTTTCCAATTGTTTTCTGACCAGGCCGAGGTCCTTCGACTTAAAGGCGTATTTGGTGCGTTCCAGCACGTCGACCGTGGCCTTCACGGCCTCTTCGTACTGTGTCAGGCGTGGGCACTGCAGTGCCGCGCACAGATCGATGGCCTGCCCAGCTTGACGCTTGTTCGCAAGATTCGCGGCAGCCTTGAAACTCATCATCAGCTGAAGCAGCTGTGTCGCCATCTGGCCTAGGCACCGATCGATTGACCATGCCTGCTGCTCCGCGGAACCGATTGGTCCAGAGGCGAGAAGCCCCTGTTCAACACGCTCCATGGTGCCAATCCAGGCACTCGCCTCCCGGCGAGACTGCTGCAGACAGCGCAAAAGGCGCCCTTTTTCGATGGCGTGCCTGATCCTCAAAAGTACGCTAGGAAAGTCGAGTGGCTTAATAAAATAGTCGACCACCGACAGGCGCAGAGCCTCCACGGCAGTGGGGACCGTAGGATATCCCGTGACAAGGATCACGGGCACGGTGGTCTGCCCTCGGTGGAGCCGATGCAATAACTCCAAATTCTCATTGCCCGGCATATTGATATCCGTGATGAGCAACTCATAGGGGTAGGCCGCTAAGGCCGTTGCGGCTTCCTCCGCATCACCGGCCCATGTGCACAGATATCCGGCGCGACGGAGGAAAACCGCTGCGGTTTCGCGAAAGGTTACGTCGTCATCTGCGATCAAAATACGCAGACCCTCGCCTGAATCGTCCGGCATCACTCGTGAGGGATCTGACATGGGTCAATTCCTTTCTTGCGGCATCGTGGCGCGATCCTGTCTTGCATTTTCGTGGACGACTGAGTCGCCCCAATCGCTAGACGACCTAGTTACGCATCCAGCACCTCACCGACTTTCTCAGCCAAACGGTCGGCGGTAAAGGGTTTGTGGAGAAATGGCGTGCGAGAGTCCAAAACTCCGTGGTGCACAACGGCATCTTCAGCGTACCCCGACAGGTACAACACCTTCAGACCCGGTCGTTCTGACATCAGACGCCTCGCTAATACGTGGCCATTCATGCCGGGGATCATGACATCGGTCAACAAGAGATGGATCGTCCCTTCATGTCGGGTATTCATGCCTATCGCCATCTCTCCACTTGAGGCCTCCAGGACGGCATACCCCGCTCGAGTAAGGACCGTCTGCGCGAAGAACCGCACGGTCTCATCGTCTTCCACCAACAAAATCGTCTCCGTGCAGCGCCGGGGCAGGGTATTTCTGGCGGCCTGCGCGAGGGGAGGCAGATCCTCCTCGATTGATGGCAGGTAGACTTTCACCGTCGTACCGCAACCTGGTTCGCTGCATATCTCGATGGCGCCACCGCTTTGCTTGGTGATACCGTATACGGTCGAAAGGCCCAATCCCGTGCCCGTGCCTAGCGGTTTAGTGGTAAAAAACGGCTCCAGACACCGCGAGAGCGTTCCTGCGTCCATGCCGTGGCCGTTATCGCCGACAGCCAGCATGACAAACCTCCCGGGGTTGACGTCCAGATGTGTCCGGCAATTCTGTTCATCCAGTTCGATATTGGCTGTCTCAATGGTGAGCCGTCCACCGTGAGGCATAGCATCCCGTGCGTTCAACGCCAGATTCAGGATCACCTGTTCGATTTGGCCCTGATCCACCTTGACCCGCCCCAGCGAGACAGCGGAGATCGTGAGCAGGTCAATGTGTTCTCCAATGAGGCGGCGCAACAGGCGCTCCATCCCCGTCACCACTGTATTTAGGTCAAGTACGCAGGGCGCGAGCACTTGTTTGCGGCTGAAGGCGAGGAGTTGCTGGGTCAACGAGGCCGCCCGCTCGCCCGCCTTTTTGATCTCGATCACCTCTGACTGTTGGGCTGGAGCGACTCTCTCCAACAGGAGGTTGCTGTATCCCAAAATGGCGGTAAGGAGATTGTTAAAATCGTGGGCAATCCCTCCGGCAAGTTTCCCGATCGCTTCCATTTTCTGTGTTTGTCGGAGTTGTTCCTCCAGGTGTCGGCGTTCCGTCACATCCGTGAAACTGACAACGGCTCCGATGACCGTTCTTGTCGCATCATATAGCGGCGTGGAGACACAAATGGCCGGAAGGGAGGTCCTGTTCCGGCACCAGAGAACCTCGTTTTCTAACCGGGCGGGCGTTGCCGTGCGGAGCACGGCATGAAGAGGGCACGCACTTTCATGGCAGGGCAGGCCATCAGCCTGTGTATGATGAATGAGCGAATGCAACGACCGGCCCACCAAGTCATCCGGCCCATAGCCCAGTCGTACAGCCCCAGCTCTGTTGATAAACAGGCAGTGTCCTGAGAGGGCAATGCCGTAGATCCCCTCCTCGACGGAATCCAGGATGGCACGATACCGCGTTTCGGCTGTCTTGGTTTGATGGAATAGACTGGCATTCTCGATCGCGGTCCCGGCTTGGTATGCCAGTGCAACGATGACCTGTTCGTCTATTTCGGTAAAGTCAGTAGCCACCTGCGCCGGTCCTTCTTTGTTCGTCAGATAGAGTCGACCGTAGAGTTTGCCATGTGCCTGGATCGGCACGCCCATGAACGATGACATCGGCGGATGGTGGGGAGGAAACCCACTGAATGTCGGATGCTGGGTGAGGTCGCTCAGACGAAGAATCCCATCTTCCTTCGCGAGATGTCCGAGGAGGCCCCGGCCGATTGGAAGCGTTCCAATCGTCGTTCGGGTGGCCTCGTCCATTCCGGCCGTGATGAACTGGGTGAGGCGTTCTCCGGTTTCATCGAATACGCCCAAGGCCGCATAACGGGCGCCAGTGAGATCGCGAGCTGTATTGACGGTTCGTGCGAGTAGCGCTGGCAGCGAGACCATCTCGCGCTGAAAGCTCTGCGCAATCGCATTCAGCGAAGTAAGCCGGGCCACTTGCTCCTCGCCCTCCTGCGCCATCGCCCCGAGCGTGCGCATCAGTGTTCCCAGTTCATCGGGACGTGTGCGAAGGCTGAACGCCGCTTTGGACGTGGCCAACGGAGTCGACACAACCATGCGCTCAATCGGGACCGTCCTGGCCAGGCGAGCCCGGTCCCTAGCCAACTCCGTCAGGGTTAGAATAGGCCTTATCAGCCGGTGGTGGACGATCCATCCCAAACCGATCATTCCCCCAAGCACCATCACTCCGAGCCAGACTGAAAGCCAGGTGAGGATTTTTGGCCAGCCCAGGGCGTCCGGTGGTTCATAGACTTCAAGTCGCCAATGCAGCCCCGGCCAACGCGAAAATCCGGTGGAATCGGCAACAGCGAGCAAGGGAAATATCGCCCCCTGGTGCAAGCTGCTCCGACGTGGATCCTCAGGCCGCGGCCAGGGTCCCACCTGAATGAGAGGCCAGTCTTGGTGAGGTGTCAGCAATCTCAGCGCGTAAAGGGATGCCGGCGAGGAGATGCTGGCGACCTTTGCCAGCATCTCCTCAAGAGAGTCGAGGGACAGTCGCGTGGACCAGACCCCTATCACAAGACCTGCGTGGTTTCTGATCGGCGCAGAGAAGCTCATGACCGGGCGAGAGTCCTGATAGATCGCCTCACTCATCGAGTCAGGGTGAAAATCTTCAATCACTACCGCTTCAGTCGTGCTCAGAGCTCGCTTGAACCAGGGCTCCCCCGCGACCGATCGCCCAAGCAGTTGTGCCGTCGGGATGGGGCCCCCGGCCGCATCCACCCGATTGACAGCCAAGACCTGACCTTCCCGATCAAGGACAAGCGCCAGCCGATAGTATGGTGCGTAGGTGGTGACGAGGTAGTCCGCAACGTCGGCGAGTTGGATCCGGTCGAGACCTCGGACCACGGGAAGGCCGGAAAAGACTTGTGTATCTCCGTGACGTTCGAAGACGAGACGCTCGGCAGCATCCAATGTCTGCCGGGCCACCGTCTCGGCGCTGAGCTGTCGGGTCACGACGAGTTCTCGATACACACTTGTGAATAACCATCCCCCCAGGAGCAATGACGGGAAGGCGGTTACCAGCACCCAGAATTCAAGTTGTAGCGTGAGACGGCTGGTCAACTTGCCGATAAGCAAGTTCACGATGAATGGAAGGTGGAAAGGTCGAGCCACGGGTCTATCCCTCGTGGAAACCCCGCAAATGCAAGCGCAGCATCGTATTCGACGGAGAAATTTTTGTTTGTGATCTGCATCACGCTTTTTCTTCAAGACCAGTTGGTATGATAGAAAAACATTAGGGGCATGATCCGAGTAAAGGATGTCCAGCCTGGCATGGACCGATGACCACAAGAGAAGCACAGCGGCTGTCCACTCTGTAGGACAATGAGCGACAAAAGACACCCATTTCGTGAAACGAGCGATTTGAATTGGGGGGGCCTCCGATTTGGCAACTGGCCTCCGCACAACGGGATAGAGGTGGTTTTTGGTTGGGCTACTGCAGTTCCCGTCTGCGGTCGGGAGGTCGAAGGTGTCGATCTTAATGCGCCTACGGTTCCATCGCAATCGCTAAGATCTGAATTGTGAGTCGCAACCGGCCGAGTACTATTGTTCATGAAAAACAACGTCAACCCTCCACGGTCGCGGCGCCGACATCATCTCGCGGCTCCACGATTTGAGGAACTGTGTTCAGGGTGCTCGAAGCAGCAGCAGTGTGTGTTGCCGCCTCTCGCTGCCACCTCGCTACGCGTTGAGATTAAATCGTATCGGGCCGGGCATTATGTCATGTTGCATGGCGAGCCACGCGCCTCCTTACCCATAGTGTGCCGCGGTTTAACCATGGTATCGCGACTTACTGAGGTCGGAGACGAGGTGGCACTCCAATGCTGCGGGGTTGGGGATTTCCTTGGGTTGGCTGATTGGTTGCAGGGGGAGGGTAGCTATTCAAGCTCAGGGCGGGCCCTCATGGAAACAACCGTTGTCTTTGTTAGACCGGAGGACTTACTCGCTCAGGTCCAGTCGAACCCTCGATCCCTGACCGCCTTGTTTCGGCAAATTGGTTCCCAGGTCGGCACTCTCCAAGAGAGGGTTGGACTTCGGGCGGTGCAGGATGCGTCCAGTCGGGTCATCCACCTCCTCCTTGACCTAGTGCGACAACTGACATTGTTGGATGAAGAGGAGGTGAGGTTACCGGTGAAGCTTTCCCCCACAATCATCGCTGACATGGCCGGACTCAGGAGGGAAACGGTAAGCCGTGTACTGGCAGATCTGCAGAAACGGCGGCTCATCCTGCAATCCAACCGGTTCATTACGATTCCTTGCCTCAACCGTCTGAGGAACGCCTCCCGGGCTGACTCTGCCTAGTCATGCCCCCCTCTCCGCAAAGCCATTCTCCTGTCATGCCCGCTATTCCGTCGAGTCTGATCGCCGCGGAGAGCGACAGACGATCTCTCTTACGTGCTGCCCATGGAAGTGCTTTTCTTGATTCTTTGGAACCACCCCTTTATCGACGGCAACAAGCGCATCAGATTTGTCGTTGCCATTCTCTTTCTCGAACTCAATAGCTCTCGAATGAGAGCCAGCGAGGGAGATGCTGCCAAGCCGTTCTGCTGTCAAGCAGGTTCCTTCCATTGCCGCATTACTGATTCACCACGTTGGCCCGCTCCGCTTATATAGAGGAAGCGGCTCTCGTAGCATTGTTCCTCAGCCGTGAAGCGCCCGAGTCATGAAGTGAACCGCAATGCATCGTCGGCCGGGGCGAAGAACAGTCCGACCTCTTGACGTAGAGGCCAAGGCGCCGAGTGTCCTCGTCGAAATCCGTGAGCGAAACCTCCAGTCCAGCCGCTTCCCGGTCGTCTTGTGATGCGCGAATGTGGTGGGTGGGCTCTACCGGGAACCTCCTCTGAGTTGAGTTCCTTCGCGCTGTGGGGCAACGCATGCGGGTCAGTGGTTATGCCAGGAATTGCTGTCGAGCTAATGTGATGAACCACTAACAGCATTGAGTCGAGGGCAGCCTTGGTCGCCTTTACTTCTTCCTCGGCCAATGCGGCCCAAGTAGGTTCATACGGTAGTAACTCAACTTTTATCGGGGGTGGTGTCATCTTCTCTTCGAATGGGTTTCGGTTTCAAAGTGGCAGGATGTGCTACAAGCACGAATAAGAGAGCGCATGAGGCGCTACGACGCGGGAAGCAATCTTTACCTTCCGAGTTCGAGGGGGGTAATTTGCACGCGAGCCCTGGGTGGGGAACGAAGTCGGTCGAATCCTTTCGCGGCGAGATGCGCGTACTTCTTGTCACTAGAGAAGATGGCCTCGCCGACGCCTAATTGGCGCGAGATATCATCAAGGAATTGCCTGCTTCCCCTCGGCGGAGAGCGTAGATGGCCTGCTCTCAGAACAATTTAGACGAAGCCATCGTCGTACTCTTGTTTGGGCCTACCGTTGCTCCTGCGAATTGGCTGAACCTTTTATTCCTGCCTCATAAATTTCTCACTGTAATGCGTTGCCTCCATCTCCGTCCTTAGAGGTGACGGAGCGGCTTGATTGGACATGGGGTTCATCGAACCGTTCACTCAACCCAGGAGGCGCACCATGAAAGATTTGATCCTGAAAATTGACGGAATGAGCTGCGGGCACTGTGTCGGGCAGGTCACGAAGGTGTTGACCCAACTTGATGGCGTGCAGGTCAAGACTGTCAAGGTCGGCGAAGCCGTTGTTGTTTACGACCAGGAAGAGATCACGCCGGCGGACATCGCCCGGGCGGTAAACGACGTGGGATATGAGGCCCAGCCGGCCGGGAGGGCGGCATGAAGAAGGTTGTATTGTTGGAAGGGAAGGGGGAGCTATCTGTGGGTGCGGAGGCGCCCGAGCCTCCGCAGCTCCGGAAGGTGACGATTCCAGTTCAGGGCATGACCTGCGCCGCTTGCCAGAGTCGCGTCCAGCGGGTGGTGCAAGCGGAACCCGGGGTCGTCGATGCGTCCGTCCATCTCATGTTGAAGCAGGCCGTCATCACCTATGACTCCGCCGTCACCTCGGAGGCATCGCTGGTCGAGGCGATCAACCGGACGGGGTATGAGGCGAAGCCTGCGACCCAGAGCCAAACCTCGTTCGATGAACAGGCAGCACAGGATCGGGCACAGGAAGAGGAATACCTTGCGGTGCGGCGTCAGGCCCTGTGGAGCGGGGCCGCCGGCCTGTTGGCGATGGCGCTATCCATGCCGCTGATGGTGGCGAGTGAGGCGGATAGCCATGCTACGGGGTTCTTCATGACTTTGATGATGCAGGCGGCATCCTCATTATCGTTCGCGCCTCCAGCCGTTTGGTCCTACGTTCTGATGGCACTGACGATGGTAGTGATGGGGTCGACCGGGCGGCATTTTTATGTGCGAGCCTGGTCCGCGCTCCGGCACCGCGCAGCCGACATGAATACCCTGATTGCGGTGGGAACCGGCGCCGCTTTTTTCTATTCGGCTCTGGCCACCGTCGTTCCGGACTTCTTCCTGAACCACGGAGTCCGGCCGGATGTCTATTACGAGGCTGTGGTGATGATCATTGCCTTGATCCTGACGGGTCATACGCTGGAGGCCCGTGCCAAGCGGCAGACCTCGGTTGCGCTGCGACGTTTGATGGCGCTGCAACCCAAGACGGCCCGCGTGGTGCGGGAGGCAGTCGAGATCGATCTGCCAGTCGAAGCAGTGAAGAGCGGAGACGTCGTCGTGGTGCGACCAGGCGAGCGCATCGCAGTGGATGGCGATGTGTTGTCCGGCACAAGCAGCGTCGATGAATCCATGTTGACCGGCGAAGCGATGCCGGTCGCGAAGCAGGCGGGAGATCGGGTCATCGGCGGCACGATCAACAAGTCCGGCGCGTTCCGCTATCAGGCGACCACGGTGGGTGCGGACAGTGTGCTGGCCCATATCGTCAAGCTGATGCAGGACGCACAGGGGGCACGGGCTCCGATTCAAAAACTGGCCGACCAAGTCAGTGCCGTCTTTGTGCCGATCGTGATGTCACTGGCGGTCACGACGTTCGTGGTCTGGTATGTCGCGGTGGATCAGGCGTTTGCGGTGCAAGCCTTTGCTGCAGCCATCGCAGTGCTGATCATTGCCTGCCCTTGCGCGATGGGACTTGCGGTCCCGACGGCGATGATGGTGGCGACCGGGAGGGGGGCGGAACAGGGCATTCTGATCAAAGGTGGAGAAGCGCTGCAGCGGGCCGGTGGAATTACCACGGTCGTGCTCGACAAGACCGGCACCATCACGGAGGGCAAACCGGCCGTCACCGATGTCATCAGGGCAAGCGGCAGCAAGTGGTCCGATCGTGAATTCCTCCGCCTCGTGGCCTCGCTGGAGGCCTCGTCGGAACATCCGGTGGCGGAGGCGATTGTGCGTGCGGCCGGAGAGCAGATGCTTCCGTTGGCGGAGGTTGAATCCTTCCAGTCCTTTGCGGGGCGAGGGGCTGCGGGTGTGGTGGAGGGCACGGCGATCCTTGTCGGGAATGAAGGCCTGATGGCGGAGTATGCGGTGCCGTCGGAGGTATTCCTCGTGCAGACGGAGCAGTGGGCCAGAGTAGGGAAGACGCCGGTGTATGTGGCCATCAACGGCCAGCCGGCTGGGCTCATCGCGGTGGCTGATCCAGTGAAGGAGACATCACGCGAAGCCATCCGACAGCTCAAACAAATGGGGTTGACGGTTGTCATGCTGAGCGGCGATCACGAGCGCACCGCGCAGGCGGTGGCTAAGGAAGTCGGCGTGGATCGAGTCGTGGCCGGAGTGTTGCCGGAGGGCAAGGTGGCGGAGGTCCGGCGTCTGCGCGAGGCGGGTCAGGTCGTTGCGATGATCGGAGACGGTATCAACGACGCGCCGGCTCTGGCACAGGCCGACGTGGGAATGGCCATCGGGACCGGGACGGACATCGCCATCGAGGCGAGTGATGTCACGCTGATGCGAGGCGACCTGCGGGGCGTCGCCACGGCGATCAGACTCGCCAGGAAGACGATGCTGGTGATGAAGCAGAATCTGTTCTGGGCGTTTATTTATAACGTGGTCGGCATTCCTGTCGCGGCCGGTGCGTTGTATCCGTTCATCGGTCTGATGTTGAGTCCTGTGCTGGCGAGCGCGGCCATGGCGTTCAGCTCCGTCAGCGTCGTCATGAACAGCCTGCGGCTGCGGAGAGTGCAGATCGACTGATCGGATTGGGGGAAGTGACTAGGGAGCTGTCATGGGGAGCAGGCTCCTTCATATGCGCAGGGCGTGGGACCATCCTCTATATGACTGCAGCTGCGCGTCCCTCCGGCTGGTGAGGGAATGAGTTCATCCAGACATTCAGAGGCGTGTGCGGGCAGGTCTCAACCAGCGGGGTTCAGTTCAGGGGAAGACGGGTATCGTTCCACCCCCTTGGTGATGAGGAATTAGGAGTAGGTATCCTAATTCCTTAGTGAGAAGCGGCAGAGGTGTGGCGCGATTAGCTGCAGACAGTAAATGTTGTGCTGCCCCGAAATGCCTCAACGGGAGCATGAGGGAGGCACTGAACTCTGCGGGGATAGCCGCATAACTTACTGAAACAATTTGTAGGTAAGACGATGTGTCGATAGGAGTTTTTTTGGCACTACCCATGCTTTTTCTTTACACGAAGTTGGGCAGACTTGACGACCTGTTGTGATTGTTGGAAACTATGCTCGCATTTGAGCAGATCCTCAGGAGATTCGTCGCTCGCATGATCCGACGAGTGGATACGAAATATGTTGCGCTGCTGCTCCTCTTCACCTTCTGCCAGGTGATTGGATCGATGTGTACCTTGCCGGATCTGTCGAGGGCAGAAGAAGCCATAACAATGGTAGAAGAGCACATGGCTTGCTCCATGGATGGGACAGTCATGTGTCCGGCATCACTCACCTCGTCTCCCGAACGCCAGCTGAGGCAAAGCACTATCGTCATGGATGTTGCTCATGCCGCGATCTCGTCTAGTCCTGATAACGTACTCCCGGTGTTCTCCACCCCACCGCGGTTCTCTTGGAGCAATGTCTGCTCCATTGTGCCTCTCTCCATAGAGTCTTCCCCGGTCCTCCGAATCTGATCCTACACCTCCAGTGCTTCCGGTCGCCGCTCGGCTGAGCGGGCGATTCTCTCTCTAACCTTTCACGTGCTGTGGAGGTGTTGCCGTGACACCATCAATTGCCAGAAATTCAGTCTCGTCTGTTCCGCTTGTGCTCTTTTTCATCGTAATGCTCTCACCCTGGTCTGTTCGTGGGGAAGACCTTGAAAGCGTTGCGCACAACAGCACTGTCCAAAGCTCAGAGGCTGAGCGTCGCATCAACCTTGCGAGCCTCATTGAAGAACTCGAAGGCGTCAATCCAGAAATCAAAGCAGCCCGTCAACGTTGGGAAGCAGCCAAGGCTGTGGTGCCGCAAGTCCAGACGCTTCCCGACCCGAGACTCCAGTTCGGGTATCAACGCATGCCGATGACCGATCCGCTCCAAGGCGCCATGTATGGATTCGGGCAGGAGATTCCCTTCCCCGGTAAGCTGAGTCTTAAAGGTGAGGTTGCTCAACGGGAGGCTGAACGGGTCGAACAGGAATTCAATGCCACTCGGCTGAGACTCATTGCAACCTTGAAGGAGGGGTACTTCAACCTGCATTTCGTGCATAAAAGCATCGAGATTGTCGAACGAAACAAAGCGCTGCTGCTGCAGTTCGAGAAAACCGCCAAAGCGCGGTACAGCGTAGGACAAGCCGCCCAGCAGGATGTCTTCAGAGCCCAACTCGAGATTTCACGAGTCTTGGATCGGCTGGCAGTGTTAGATCAACAAAAAGAAAGCCTCCACGCCGCGATTAACCGTCTTGTCAATCGTCCGCCCGCTGGCCCCCTGGGAACACCAGACGAAATCCACACCACGATTCTGACCATTCCCTTGCAGGAACTCAGTGAGCGCGCCGCCGCCTTCTCGCCCGCGCTCCTCGCGACGGCCAAGGGCATCGATCGCTCCGAGCGATCAGTCTCGCTCGCCAAGCGGCAGTATTACCCGGATTTCGATATCACGGCCTTGGGGCTTCGGAACGACCGGATCAACGAGAACGGGTATCAGGTCATGGTAGGGATCAAGATCCCGCTATTCTATGAGACCAAGCAGAAACAAGGGGTGCGTGAGGCGATGGCCGGGCTCGAAGGCGCGCGTGAGGAGTTCGCGGCGACCCGTCAAGACCTGTTGTTTCAGGTCAAGGATGGGTTTGTGCAAGCGCAGCGGGCTGAGCGCCTGATCACTATTTTGCGCGACGCGATTATTCCGCAAGCGACCTTGGCGCTTCAGGCTGCCCAAGCCGGCTATGGGGTGGGAAAGGTGGATTTTTTGACGCTGCTCAATAGTCTGTTGACCCTACAGGACAGCCAACTCGAACTGCATGGTGAAATGGTGAACCATGAGAAAGCGCTCGCACGACTTGAAGCCGTGACCGGCGGACCGTTGAGTGGTGGGCTATTGAAGCGGAAGCCGGGATCATGACTCGCCGCAGCCTTATTGGATCAGGTGTGCTGCTCGCCCTCGTGATGGCGGGACTCGCATCGCTGTGGTGGCGTCCGGCATTGTTCCCACCCGTGGATTCGAAACACGACGCAATGACGGATATGCCGGGGATGGTATCCCAGTCCAGGCCAACGACTGAGGAGCCAGAGCCGAATTCCAGACCTGAACCTGCGGTGCTCACCTCTGAGGTGCCGGGCATCGTCACGGTCCCGGTTGAGCGTCTACAGATGATCGGCGTGAAGTACCAACCAGTGACCCGACGGCCGCTGGAGAAACTGATTCGAACCGTCGGGCGGGTCGCAGTCGACGAACGGAAGCTGGCGACAGTCACGATCAAGTTTCACGGCTGGATCGAAGACCTCTTTGTGAGCGCGCTCGGCGATCATGTGAAGCGAGGGCAACAGCTGTTTACGATCTACAGCCCCGACTTGGTCGCGAGTCAAGAAGAATACCTCCTCGCGTTGCAAGGGCAGAAACAATTAGGGGGCAGCGAGTTTCCCGAAGTTGCGCGCGGGTCTCGGGATTTGCTTGAGGCCACCAAGCGACGATTCCAATTGTGGGATATCACGGAGGACCACCTTCGAGAGCTTGAACGTACCGGCACAGTCATGAAAGCGCTCCCGATCCATTCTCCCATCACCGGGACGGTCATCAGAAAAGACGCGTTGGCCGGTGCCCATGTGGATCCAGGCGAAGAACTCTATACCATTGCGGATCTCTCGCACCTATGGATCCTGGCAGACATCTACGAGTACGAGCTGTCCTTCGTGAAGGTCGGGCAACAGGCCGCCGTGACGCTCTCCTACGATCCAGGGACCGTCCTGAGCGGACAGGTCTCATTCATCTATCCCACACTTGATCCTAAAACTCGCACGGCCAAAGTTCGCTTTGAGCTCGACAACCGTGAGGAAAAGCTCAAGCCGGACATGTATGCGAACGTGGAGCTTGGGGTGGAACTAGGCATGCGTCTCGCGATTCCACAAGCAGCCATCATCGAATCAGGAGAGAAGCAGATCGTGTTTCTCCATCTCGGTGAAGGCCGGCTTGAACCGCGCCTCATCAAGACCGGCGTGAAGACTGGGGACTGGTCTGAGGTGTTGGATGGGCTCAAAGAGGGGGAGCACATCGTCACCTCGGCCAACTTCCTGATCGACAGCGAAAGCCGGCTTAAGTCAGTGGTCGAAGGCATGGGTGGCATGCCGGGTATGAAAATGAAGGATTGAGCATCCAATGGTTGAACAGGTCATCGCATTTAGTGCGAGAAACCGCTTCATTGTGTTTTTACTGGTCGTGTCGTGCTCGGCGGTCGGCCTCTGGGCGATGCGGCAGACACCCATCGATGCCCTACCTGATATTTCCGACACACAGGTGATTGTATACACCACATGGCCGGGACGGTCCCCTGATCTGGTCGAGGATCAAATCACCTATCCGATCGTCACGGCACTCTTGTCCGCACCCAACGTCACCGTCGTCCGTGGGTTCTCGGATTTCGGCTACTCCTATGTCTATATCCTGTTCAAAGACGGGACCGACACTTATTGGGCGCGCTCCCGTATCTTGGAGCGATTGAATCAACTGTCCGGACGCATGCCGGAAGGCGTGATGCCCCAGTTGGGGCCCGACGCCACGGGGGTCGGCTGGATCTTTCAGTACGCGCTGGTCGATGAGTCCGGCCAGCATGATCTCGCTGCTCTCCGCAGTTTCCAGGATTGGTATTTGCAGTACTGGCTCCGAGCTGTGGAAGGGGTGGCCGAGGTGGCCAGTATTGGCGGGTTTGTCCGGCAGTACCAGGTCAATCTGGATCCCACCAAGGTCTCGGCCTATCGACTGTCGCTTCCTGCCATTGTGGAAACGATTCGCCAAAGCAATAACGACGTGGGTGGCCGTGTCGTCGAATTTTCCGGAATCGAATATGTGGTTCGTGGACGCGGCTATATCAAGAACGTCGAGGACATTGAGAAGATCGCCGTGGCAGTCAACGAAAATGGCACACCAATCCTCTTGCGCGACGTTGCGACGGTCCGGCTCGGGCCCGACATGCGGCGAGGACTGGCAGAGCTCAACGGTCAAGGCGAGGTCGCGGGCGGCATCGTCGTCATGCGGTTCGGCGAGAATGCGTTGGCCGTGATTGAACGAGTCAAGGCTAAGCTCAAAGAGCTAGAACCCTCCTTGCCACAAGGCGTGAAAGTGATCAGCACCTACGACCGGAGCGATCTCATTCGGGAGTCGATCGCTACCGCGAGCGAGAGTTTGGCGGAAGAGCTCATCGTTACCGGCGTGCTGATCCTGGCGTTCTTACTCCATGTCCGTTCGGCGATTGTCCCGATCCTGACGCTTCCGCTCGCCATCCTGATCTCGTTCATTCCCATCTACCTGATGAACATCGGCATGAACATCATGTCCTTGGGCGGCATCATTGTGGCGATCGGCGATATGGTCGATGCCGCGATCGTGATGGTGGACAACGCTCACAAGCGCCTTGAGGAATGGGAACGGGATGGGAAGATCGGCGACAGGCTCCAAATCCTAATCGATTCCGCCAAAGAAGTCGGGCCGCCCATTTTTGCCTCTGTGCTCGTCATTGCGATTTCCTTCATCCCGGTCTTTGCGCTCGAAGCGCAAGAAGGTCGCATGTTCAAGCCGCTGGCTTGGACCAACAACCTGGCTATTGTGATGTGTGCCGTGCTGGCCATCACGTTGGTCCCGGCCTGTTTACCAACCTTCATTCGAGGCAAGATCTTTCCGGAACTGAAGCATCCTGTCACCCGCTCACTCCAACGCTTCTATGCGCCTCTATTGCGCATGGCCCTGCATTATCGGAAAGCGGTTATGATGGGTGCCATCATGTTGATGGCCAGCACCGTGCCGATCTACCAGCAGATGGGTTCCGAGTTTATGCCTCCCTTATATGAAGGGACCATTCTCTATATGCCGACGACGTTGCCGGGCTTGTCGGTGACGGAGGCCAGCCGTCTGCTTCAGATCATGGATCAAAAGTTGCGATCCTTTCCAGAGGTGGAGCAGGTCTTTGGTAAGGCTGGACGCGCTGAAACCTCCACCGACTCCGCACCCTTCAGCATGATGGAAGTGGTGGTTGCGCTCAAATCGAAGGATCAGTGGCGACCAGGGTTGAGCTATGAGGGACTCGTGGATGAGATGGACCGCGCGCTTCAGATTCCTGGTGTGACGAACGCGTGGACGATGCCGATTAAGGCGCGGATCGATATGCTGACGACTGGGATTCGGACGCCGGTGGGGATCAAGGTCTTTGGCCCCGATCTGAAGCAGGTCGAACAGATCGGCGAGCATCTGGAGATGGTTCTCAAGGATGTCCCTGGGACCAGGAGTGTGTATGCGGAGCGTGTGTCCGGTGGCTACTTTCTCGATTTCGATATCAACCGTGAGCAGGTCGCGCGCTACGGGCTCAGACTGATGGATGTTGGAAAAATCATCGAGATCGCCATCGGAGGTGAAAATATTGCCACAACCATAGAAGGCCGGGAACGCTATCCGATCAACATCCGCTATCTCCGTGAGTTGCGGGATGATCCTGAAAAGCTGAAGCGCGTGTTCGTTGATACGCCGACCGGTGCGCAAGTGCCGCTCGCACAGCTTGCGACGCTCCGATTTGTCCATGGTCCCCCTATGATTCGGGACGAAAATGGCTTGCTTGCGGGGTATGTCTTTCTCGACATGGCGGGGCGGGATGTCGGCGGCTATGTGGAAGATCTCAAAAGGGTTGTGGCCGAAAAGGTGGTGTTGCCGGCTGGTTATACGATTGTGTGGTCCGGCCAATACGAATTCATGGAACGGGTGAAAGAACGGCTGACGCTAGTCGTCCCGCTGACGCTCATCTTCATTTTCGTCACCTTCTATTTCGCCTTCCGGTCGGTCGCACAAACCTGCATGGTCATGGTGGGGGTCCCCCTCTCCCTCGTGGGCGCGGTCTGGTATCTGTCGATCCTCGGCTACAACATGAGCATTGCGGTATGGGTGGGACTCATCACCGTTGTGGGCACGGCGGCAGAGACCAGCGCCGTCATGTTGGCCTATCTGGATGAGGCCTGCGCGCGACGCAAAGCGGCCGGTGGCCTGACGTCCCTCCAGGATGTGATCGAAACGGTTCAATTCGGCGCGGTGGAGCGGATTCGACCCATGATGATGATTGGCCTGGTGGATGTGATTGGGTTGATCCCGGTGATGTGGGCGACTGGAACCGGCGCCGATGTCATGAAACGCATTGCAGCGCCTCAAGTCGGTGGAGTCTTTTCCGCCATGTTGCTTACGCTGTTTGTCCTTCCGCCGGTCTATGTGATGTGGCGGTGGTGGAGAGAACAAAAGGAAATCTAGGTGTAGTCATGTTGTGAGCCCCCCGCAACGGTAGAACTCACTCTAGGAGTGAGGGCATCCTATGATCGCGAGTTCCGCAACCACGCAGAATTGTAGCTTAATGGCGCTTGATGCGGGCGAAATTAGTTCACGGAGTGTTGTCGGAGCCACCGACCGGACGCCGGCAGCGATGGCGGATCATGAACTGCCAGCCGGATCATGAGACTTCCCGAGACCGGCTATACGCGTTGGAGACGCCGGTCCTCATTAGGTTTGAAGCCGCGGGTAACTATCATCGCCCCCTGGCATATTATCTGGGCCAATGCGGCTTCGAGTTGCACATAATTTCGTCGCTCGCAGTGGTGCGAACGCTTGATGCGCTCTACAACTCTGAGGATAAGAATGATCCAAAGAAGTATTGCTCCATTTGTTCCAATGGGAGCATGGTGTCTAAGCCAACGACTGTGGAGGGTACATAGAGATTATGTAAAGGAGCATTGTACTGGATGAGACAACGGAACGCGGCTTGGCCGCACTGCTCGTTCATGGGGGCCCTACAGGGGGGCGCAGCACGGTGTACATCTGCAGTTCATTCAGCCTGGGAAGCCGGTGCCGAACGCCTTTATCGAGAGCTTCAACGGCAAGTTTCGTGATGAATGTCTCGACGAACATTGGTTACTGTGATTCTGCAGGAAGCCCAGCTCGTGATTGAAGTGTGGCGGCGCGAATACAATGAACAACGAATCCAGTGGCCTGCTGCCGGTTTCAAAGGCACTGCGTTAGGTGTATCAATGAAATCGAAGGTGCGCCATGGAGCGACGCAAGTTCGCGCGAGAGTTTAAGCTGGAGGCGGTGAAACTGGTTCGAGAACGAGGCGTGACGGCGGCACAAGCCGCGCGGGATTTGGGTGTGCAGGCACCATGTTACGCCGATGGGTCCAGGAGCATGCTGCCGATTCGCAGCAGGCCTTTCCCGGTCAGGGACAGATGAAAACCGGATCAAGTGGGGATCAAACGCCTCTGACCCGAGGGGACCAAGCTCAAGGCCGAGCGGGACATTCTAAAAAAAGCCGCGGTGGGTTCAACCAGTGAGCGCAACACTTGCTGCGAGTATAGCTGCTGGCGTCTGAAACTCCAACGTCTTCCGCGGCGTTGATTCAATCATAACGCGATTCTGTTCAAGTCTGCCTGGGAGTGCTGCGACGGGTCCGTGCCTTTCGAGAAGTACTGATGCAGCAAGCGGTTCGTATTTTCGTTTGTGCCACGCTGCCAGGGACATTAGAGGTCACAGAAATAGACCTGTACTTTGGTCGCGAGAATGAATTGTTTATGCCGCGCCAATTCCATGCCGCGATCCCAGGTCAAGGATCGACGCAAGGCTGCAGGCCGGGTGCCTACGTGCCGGCTCAGCGCCGCCACCACACTCGTCGTTTCTTTCTCCGGTACCTTGACCAGCATGGTGAAGCGCGACTGCTGCTCTACCAACGTGGCGATGTGTGAATTCTGTGAGCCAGCCAGCAAATCCCCAATGACCGGAGATCGTCCGGTCGTCGATGCCCGCAGGACGATCTCGGATCGAGATCCCGTCGATAATCTGCCCCTGTGGCTGGCCTTCCGTGCTCGCGTGGAGTGCCCGCCGCATGCGCCGCCGAGATCGGAGCTGTCTCAGCAATTCTTTCTTGAGCACGTCGCGGGCCTGAATGAACAGGCTGCGCTAGGTCGGTTCGTGAGACACCACGCATCGTGTCCTGATCGGGAAATTCCCGTTTGAGCCACCCTGCAATTTGTTCAGGCGACCAATCGCACGCAGTTTACTGGCGACGAGTCGTTGGAGTGCGGGAGACTGTCGCGAGCCGACAGGGTTCGGGACGCCGCGCACGCTCCCAGGCCCGCGCGTCGGCTGCGGCGGCGCGATACGCGCAGCGCCCACCCTGGCAGGTGATTTCCCGAATGACCGCCGACGGCGCACGACCGAGCGGGGCGGCGATCTGACGAATGAAGAGTTGCTTCGCCATGCCCCGAGAAATCTCTTCTCGCTCCGCCAGCGTCAGTGATCAGCGTGATTGTCGGCGGGCAGCCGGTGCGAATCCTCCAGTCGATACACCACGCCATGAATTGATCCCGCGTGCTTGCCGAGCGCACGGCCGATGTTGCTCAACGGTTGCCCCTGTTTCCATCGTTGCCATAGCTCCGCTTTCTGAGCCGCAGATAACCCCGGACGCCCCATATGCCCCATACAAATCTCCCTTTGCATCCATCGTAGGCCACAGGGTGTTGTCGTCATCAGTTGAGCCCACCGCGGCCTACTTCGCGAAGGCGTCGCTGTGACGTGCGGTTTCATCGTGAAGCACCGAGGGAACTGGCCGACGGCGTGGTAATCCGAGGCGCTCGGTTTCTCGCGGGGTGGGTTCTATGCGTGGCTGACGCGGCCACGCAGCCAGCGTGCGTCTCAAGACGAGGTGTTGGGCGCCAAGATCCGGACGAGTTTCCTGCAGAGTGACCGGACCTACGGCGCGAGATGTGTGGCACGACCTGCTGGCCGAGGGTGAATCCTGCGGCCTCCATCGAATCGAGCGGCTGATGCGGCAATAGGCCTTGCAGCGGCGTGGCATTTGAGGAACGACGGCCCAGTGGGCGAATCACAACAGGCATGGCCTAAGGGAGGCACCTTTTTCGGACTACTCCCGCAACAGGTGGTTGTCAGTCAAGAGGTCTGCCACGAGCCGTTTCGGCTAACGGTTCTCCTTTTCGAGCTGCCGACAGAGGTTGATGACGGGGGCCGGATTCGGCCTGGCAAAGGGGATAGACAATCTGCTCTTCGGTGAATTTTGACCGCTTCATCGATTCACTTCTTTTGGCGAGGCCCGCTCCAGCCGGCATTCTACTCTCGTTGTCCGTTGTTTTCGGGGAGATGTCAGTGAGGTTCCGCAAGAGCTTGGTCGATCAGCGTCTGGAATTCGTTAAATGATCGTGCTCCGATAAGAGGACGCCCGTTGACAAAGAATGTGGGCGTGTTCATGACGCCCAGATTCAGAGCGTCTCGAAAGTCACTCTCCACTTCAGATGCGTATTGATGGGTGTCTAGGCAACGAGAAAAGACATCTACATCGAGCGAAGCCTCCTGAGCGAGCCCGTAGAAGTCCCATCCTGCGCCAGGTTTTTGGTATTCAAAGAGGAGGTCATGGTAGGCCCAGAACTTTCCCTGGGCAGCTGCGCATTGAGCTGCCTCGGCAGCATGCTTCGCATGCCTATGATTTGGTGCCGGGTAATCTCGATACACGAACCGGACTCTTTGTCCATACGTGCGGAGGAGTTGCTTCACTACCTGTGCACTTTGTTTGCAGAACGGACATTGAAAGTCAGAAAACTCAACAATTGTCACCGGTGCGCTCGCCGGGCCCACCGAGGGATCATCATCGGTAGAGACAGCTAACACCGGCTCGGTGATTCGTGGAAGGCTCAGGTGGACCGAAGTTTGTCGTCGTAGTGATGCCAGCAAGGCTTGCCGTCGCTGTGATAGCGCGTTTGCATTGTCGAATACGTGGGCTTGAGTGGGTGCAGGAGAGAAATGACCCGCATCGATGGAGCTACGTGGAATACCTAACAGTTGTTCTATGGATTTTCCCGTCCGCGCTGCTTCAACCTGCAACAGTTCTGAATCAATGAGTTGTTGCACCGCAAACAGGAGGAGTTGTGTGCGTTGCTGATCAAGCTGGTAAAGTGCGAGTGCCACTTGCCGTTCAGCTTCGACCAGTGTAATCGAGTGATTTCCAACTGTCGCGACTATAGGCGAGTCAGACACGTCACTCACTCTCGCTGGTGATATGGCTACAGGGAGCATCAGAATGAAGCATGTTGTGGCGAGCCCTACCACGGCAAGCGTTCGCCATAGCATCGACCTAGAGAGAACTATCGTAGTGCGTTCATACCCTCTCATTAGGACTCCTTCTGGCGTCTAGTCTCTCAGACCAGCCCCGCGCGAGTGTGTTCGAAGTGAGGGATTGTCCTGTCGTCAGGCGCATTGCTGCAATCCCCCCGAACAGACGGACCAGATCCCTACGAGTGACGGATAGCTATTGTGGAGGCAGCACCCTATCCTGCCGTGCACTGGCCTTGTGAAGGTGGAGCAGGAGCCCTATACCAGCCCGGACAGTCGTCGCGACCTCGGAGATGTTGTAGAAACCTCGGGAGGACATGGTATGCACAGCTGGGAAAAAACATTAATCGGAACAAGCAAGTGTTTTCTGCAAGCAACTGGCATGATCCCGATGCTGAGCGTAGCCAAATCAACAGTGTTGATAACGGGAGAGACGGGAACAGGGAAAGAACTCTTTGCACGAGCCATCCACTATACGAGTGAACGACGAGGGAATCCGTTCGTTCCCGTCAATTGTGCCGCTCTTCCGGATCATCTGATCGAAAGCGAGCTGTTCGGTCATAGCAAAGGTGCCTTCACCGGTGCATCGAGTGAGAAGGCCGGATTATTCCAAGCGGCCAACGGCGGGACGTTGTTTCTCGATGAAATCAACTCTCTCAACCTGACGGTCCAGAGCAAGCTTCTGAGGGTGTTGCAAGATCAAGAATTTCGGCCAGTGGGCTCGACCAGGACTCAGCGGGTGGACGTGAAAATCGTAGCGGCCAGCAATACGAATTTACGTCACTTGGTTGAACAGCGTCACTTTAGAGAAGACTTATTCCACCGACTGAATGTGCTCGCAGTACAAGTGCCTTCTTTGCGCGACCGGAAAGAGGACATTCTCCTACTGGCAACGCATTTTTTAAGGATTCACGCGAAAGAATTCGGTAGGGGACATCTCGAATTGGGAGCTTCAGCCAAAGCAACACTGCTTGGATACTCTTGGCCGGGAAATGTGAGGGAGTTGGAAGGTGTAGTTCAACGTGCCGTAGTTATAGCCGCGGGGGATGTACTTCAGGCCCATGACTTTGATTTGCCCGATGGCGGACAACCTGAGGCTGCGGGGCCGACCATGATCTTGTTAGCACGAGAAAAGGTTTTTGAGGAGTCCGGCTTTCAGAAGATGAAAATGAAAGTGATCGAAGAATTCGAGCGGACGTATCTGTGTGAGCTGCTGTCGGTACATCATGGGAACGTTTCACAGGCTGCTCGAGTTGCCAAGAAAGAGCGTCGAGCCTTTCAGCGTCTCTTGCATAAGCATGGGTTGGATCGGCGCGAGTTTTCTGCCGCGTAGGGTTGGTCCCCCTGAGGGGGAAGTGCCGCGCTTCGCGTCCGCCGATACTGAGATCGGCGTACCGGCGTGTACTTAAGGTGAAGACGTATCAGGTACTCATATTGCTCCTATACACGTCAGGGGTGAACATGTTGGGTCAACCTGAGCAGAACAATGTTGTGGCGTGGCTTATCCTGGGATACCTCTGCTCTCATCCGGATGCGAAGGATACAGTCGTGGGGGTAGAGAAATGGTGGCTCCAACCTGAAGGGGTAGAGGTCAGTACAAGACAGGTTCAGAGCACACTGGATGGTTTGGTGGAATGGGGATGGCTGACGTCTATGACCAGCCCTTCGACCGTTACTGTCTATGGATTGAACAAGGCGTGTCTATCTCTTCTCCGGCGGTTGCTCCAAGGTCAGTCGTCTACGCACTGATGTTTATGGGCATGATGTGGGGGCTAGGATATTGGGCGCAGACGGCTGTTCGCCCGCATTCGTGAGCATTTGCCGTGCTCGGCGCAGGTTTTCGCTGGCCTTTTCGTAGAACTGAGGGTTCAGTTCGATCGCCTTTTGGAAGCAGGATTCCGCTTGCCTTGTGTTCCCCATGTTTAAGAGCACAACTCCGAGATTGTTATAGGCGTGAGGCTCATCGGTTGCCTTTTTGAAAGCGCTCAGCGCTTCGGCGTACCGCCCGCGATGGGCATAGGCAATGCCCAGATTATTGTGCAGTTTGGGCGATGCAGCGCCGGTTGCCACTGCCTGCTCGTAGGCATGGATCGCGGCATCATGATCGCCATTCAAGGCATAGGCGAGTCCGAGGTTGTTGAGCACTCCTGGTTCGCGTGGGTTTAAAGCCAATGCGGCTTTATAGGCGGTAATGGCTTCGCTGTACCGTTGCTCTTGGTCATACGTAAGACCGAGTAGGTTCTGTGAGAGCCAGTCGGAGGGGGCCAGGATAATGGCCTTGGTGAGGGCTTCCTCGGCATCCCGCCATTTGTGTTGCATGAGGAAGGCATATCCAATACCTCGATGAGCTACGGCCGAATTGGGATCTTGAGCCCGTAAATTCTGGAACTGTGCCAGCGCGGCTTCAAACATGCCTTGCTGCAAATAAAGGTGTCCAAGTTTAAGGCGTACGCCGTTTCGTGTCGGGTCTCCCCGTAGTGCCTTGTCGTAGTGAAGGCCGGCCAGAGGATAATTGCGGTGTTGCATATCCATGTCACCTGCGTGCTCGTGTTCTTCAGGTGTCATTTCTTGGCCTGATGAGTCTTGCCCTGCCGTCATAGCCTGTTCGCTCTTCTGCTGGTCGACCACCTTCCGATACTCCGTCATGTCAATGAGCCCAGTTGGTGGTTCCTTTGTGCCCGCGCAGCTCGTCACAACACAAGCTTGTGCGAGTAACCCAACAATGATCAGAAGCTTGCCTAGCTTTGAAGTAAACATGCGGATCCCTTTCTGCCGGGCTATGTACGAAACAAGACTAGATCAGCATTACGTGAAGCGTGCGGGATGGTCAAACAAATCAGTATTTCTGCTTCCGGAAGATGGGCAGTGTGGCCGTTACACCCTGACATGCGGTCAGTGAGCCGCAGGGGAAGGGAGGAATGCGACCAGTTGCCTGAGGCCTGTATGCCGCAGACTGAGAGGCATTGCCCACGAATGGTTCGGAATCACAAGCAGTTGTGAGCGACTGTGTGGTTGGCGGATTGATTGCAATGTCCTGTGTCCATGCGGTGACGAGATTTGGCGGCGACCACCCGGGTGAAGGAGGTGAGGAATTCCCGATTGGTTCGATGGGTCGTGCCGGAAGAGTCGGAGCCGCAGAACGAACAGAAGACCATAGAACCATTTCTATTCATGGAACACGTAGGAAAGGAAAAACAGCCATGATGAATGCGATTCGTCGGTTTGTGATGGAAGAAGAGGGTGCGTCGGCTGCGGAATATGCGCTCTTAGTTGGATTGATTACGGTATTGATGGCCGCGGCGGTGACGGGTCTTGGCGGCGCCATTATTACCGCACTGAACAACGCGACTGCTGCTATTAGCTAATTGGGAGAGTCTAGGGTTGGCCCGGCGATGGCCGGGCCAACCGTGTTGGTGCTCCATCTCGGAAAAGGACACCAATGTGAGGCCGATGCTGAAGGGCGATGCACAGGATTTGGGGTGAATGTCGGGCCAAGGCACCCTTCTCCTTAATGAATCAGATGGTACAGGAAGGGCGAATCCTATGATGGCGGAAATCGTAGCCGCAGCACTTACAGGAGTCCTGGTCACGGCCATGTGGACCGACCTGCGCTCTTCTCGGATCCCGAATTCCTTGACTTTCCCCGCGATGGTATTCGCGCTGATCGTGCATACCTGGTTTAGTGGGGGACAAGGGCTAATGTTCAGCCTGACAGGACTTGGGGCAGGTTGGGCTCTCTTCATGGTCTTGTATGTATCCGGAAGCATCGGGGCGGGTGATGTGAAGCTGATGGCTGCCGTCGGCGCCTTTATCGGCCCGTACGGTGCTGTCGTTTCCGGAGTCCTGGCCCTAATGGTTGGCGGCGTTTATGCCTTGGGAGCCATGTACTACCAGTGGGGAGTTGTCGGTGCGAGCCGAAAACTTGTTTCTGCCATGCAGGGAGCCGTCTCGGTCGGAGGCAAGGCGTGGACATTGGATCTCATGCTTCCCTTCCGCCTGCGGTATGGGCTGGCGATTGCTGGCGGCACCCTACTTTTTCACCTAGGGTTTCGCCCTTTTGGTGGGTAGGCCTATCCGAGAATTTGGCTAGACTCAAGCATGCAGGGTTGCGTGTGGGTGTCCAGGCAAGAATGGGCGTAGATGTTACGGCTTGAAGAGGAGAGAGCACGATGAAGCGGTATCGGCCCTTGGTATTTTTTGGTATGGCGATGGTGCTTGGATTAATCACCAGCGGCTTGGTGTTTACCTGGTTGCAGAACGAAAAAAACCGCTTAATGGCCGCGCCTCTTCCGATAACCACAAATGTTCACGTGCTGGTCGCCAATGCAGATTTGTCGTGGGGCACCAAGCTGACGCCAGAAATGACGCAGTTGATGGAATTTGTACCGGGCGCGGTACCGGAAGGACACTTTACGAGTGCAGAGGTCATTAGGGATCGCGTCCTTTTGGTGGACCTTAAACGAAACGAGTTGGTTCTGGAGTCAAAACTCGCGCCGATTGGCACAACGAGCGGAGGGGTCGCGGCAGTCACTGATCCTCACAAGCGGGCGATGTCGGTGAAGGTTGATGATGTTATCGGGGTGGCCGGGTTCATCAAGCCGGGTGATCATGTCGATGTCATGGTGACCATTGAGCCGCCCGGTGGGAAGCAGGCGAATTCAATTTCAAAGATGATTTTGGAGAATGTGAAGGTGCTGGCCGCGGGAACGCAGATGGAGCGAAAGGGCAAGGACGAAGAGCCCAAGCAGGTGCAGGTCATTACGGTCGAAGTTGATGTGGAAGAAGCTGAAAAGTTGGCGCTTGCTTCGACCCAGGGACGGCTACGGCTGGCTCTGAGGAATCCGCTTAACAAAGAGCATGTACTGACGAAGGGCGCCAATGTCGGGACCCTCTTAAGTTCCTTCCGTCCGAAACAGTCCGCCAAACCGAAAGTCGAAGACGATGGGAGTATTCGAATAGAAGTCATTAAGGGAGATGTCCGAAAGGAACTCAAGTTTTAGGATTTATGGAGGCACGGTGATGAAGATGACGAATTCGCATAATGCGGGTGCCATTCGATTCGTAAGGATGCTGGTCATCGGCGGGCTTGTGGTGGCAGGGGAGGTGGCCATAGCAGCGACAGAAGGCATATATCAATCGGCGAAGGTTCCGGATACACAGCAAGTGGCGCTGGTTGTTGGGAAATCGACGGTGGTGGATATGCCTGTGGCGATCAAGCGCGCTTCCTTGGCCGATCCTCAAATTGCCGATGCCATCGTCCTTAGTCCGAAGCAGATCTATGTCACTGGTAAAGGGTATGGCACTACCAATCTGACGTTGTGGGGCAAGGACGACCAGGTGCTCGCGGTGTTCGACTTGGACGTCGGAATCGATCTGGCCCGATTGACGCAACAGCTCGGAGAGCTGTTGCCTGATGAGACTAACCTTCGACTGAAGGGAACACATGACCACGTCGCGATTTCCGGCACGGTATCGAGTGAAGCACGACTTAGTCAAGTATTGGCTGTGGCCGAAGCGTACGCTCCAAAGCGTGTCCTCAACTTTCTGAAGGTATATCCAGAGCCCATCGGCAACCCTGCACCGGACGTGCAGACGGTTACCGTGGAAGTGATTAAAGGGACGGCCGTGAATGCGGTTAAGTTCTGAAGGTGATCAATGCAGTGAGCACTGAGTGTGGAAACGATTCTGGAGGACCATCTCAATGATACAACGTGGCACGGTCATAGCTGTGGGATTGCTGTTGGGGATGTGTGGGGCGCCGACAACATATGCTGAGGAACCTGTGGTGGCCACTCCAGTGGGCGGTTCGATGGACCAGCGCGAGATTCATAAATTGGAGTTGACGTTAGGCAAGTCCAAGGTACTGGACTTGCCTACGGCAATCAAGCGGGCCTCCCTGGCGAACCCGGAGGTAGCGGACACCGTGGTATTGTCTCCGACTCAGATCTATGTGACGGGCAAGGCAACAGGGGTGACAAACCTGACGCTTTGGAACGAGAACGACAAGATGATGGGTGTCTATGACGTGGTCATTGGTCCAGATTTGACCCGCTTGAAGGAAAACCTTCACCAAGCGTTGCCGGAAGAAAAGGGCATTCTGGTCACCTCTAGCCACGATCACATTACCCTCTCCGGCACGGCCTCGAATGCCAATAACCTGGGTAGGGCCATGAGTATCGCGGAAGCGTATGCCCCTAAAAAGGTCGTAAATGCATTGCAGGTCGGTGGCGTGCAACAGGTCATGCTTGAAGTCCGTGTGGCTGAAATGAATCGAGAGTTGATCAAGCGGCTGGGAGTCAATTTCAGTGCTATCGGTCCGAACGAGTTCGGCGTCTCGGTCCTTGGCGGATTAACGACTCTGACAAACTTCACAAATCCCGGCGTAGGAGGTGGCGCGGCTACCGTCACCACTGCGGTGACCTCGGCGATCCAAGGAGTATTTGGGTTCGATACGGGCAGCATTTCATGGACTGGGCTGGTTGATGCACTCAAGGAAGAAAACCTCATCAAGGTATTGGCGAAGCCCACTCTCGTCGCCTTGAATGGGCAGGAGGCGGCTTTTCTAGCCGGCGGCGAGTTTCCCATTCCTGTTCCTCAGGCCTTTGGATTGGTGACGGTTCAATTCAAGAAATTCGGGGTGGGCTTGGTGTTTACCCCCAACATCATGAATAGCAAGCATATCAGTTTGAATGTGGCGCCAGAGGTTTCGGAGCTGGACTTCCAGAATGCGTTACGCCTGCAAGGATTTCTTGTGCCGGCTATTACGACGAGACGGGCCGCAACCACCATTGAACTGGCGGACGGACAAAGTTTCGCCATCGGTGGGCTGATGCGAGACAATGTTCGTGAGTCGGTGAAGAAGGTTCCCTTCCTGGGTGAAATTCCTATTCTGGGTGCATTGTTCCGCAGCAGTTCGTTTCAGAAAAATGAAACAGAACTCGTGATCATTGTAACCCCGCACCTCGTGAAACCATTGGATCTGACGGCACAGACGCTGCCGACCGATTACTATGTGGAGCCAAACGACTTTGAGTTCTACCTGTTGGGGTTTTCTGAAAAGGGCGGATTTGGTGGCAAGGCTGGGCAGCGATCGCCGGCCGCTGAAATGCTTTCTAACCGCGTGGGACGGGCGGCTGCCATGGAGGGACAATTCGGACACATCGTCCCATAATTCAGTCGTGCATGACATGGATTGGAGGAAGGAGATCTCAATGAACATGATGACCAGAACGGTGGTGGGGATGGTGGTTGGTGTATCGGTCGGAGCTTGCGCTCCCACGACGATCAGTCCGAATTGGGGTGTGGCCTATCAAAACATGCGAGCGCAGCAAGTTTTGAACCCCGCTGCCGGCGAGCAACTCGATCCGGTCGAGGGCCAGGATGGAAAGGTGAGCGCCACGGCGATGGAAGCGTATCGGAAGAATTTTGAGAAGCCGGATGCGGAGTTCACTCGGTCGGCCGTGGCAAGCGGGGTGCAAACCAAGTAGCCCACGATGAGGATGGATTTCATGCAAAAGCTGGATGAGCGTGGCGTAGTGGCAGCGGAATTTGCCCTCCTACTGCCAGTGCTCCTGACAATCCTCTTCAGCATTATCGAATTCGGCATGATCATGTATGGACGTGAGGTCGTGACCAACGCTAGCCGGGAGGGGGCACGCGCGGGGATCGTGCAGGTTTCTCCCAAGCCGACATCAGGCGATATCACGACGATCACGACAAATTACCTGGCCGGGACAGGGATTAACGTGGCAGATGTCACCATTACTGTGTCAGGGGCCGGTGGCGCGAACCCTGCGACGTTGACGGTCACGGCAACCTATAACTATTCCTGGTTGATCCCCTATATCCCCACCCTATTGGGTTTGCCAAGCCCCTTGCCGATCACGATGGCAACGACCATGCGTCATGAATAAGACACTGCATCAACAAAGGAATGTCTCCATGCTCAGCCTGTACGCAAACCAGATCATGGCGCCGCTCAAGAATTCGCGTGGAGCGGCGGCAGTCATGGTAGCGGTTACGCTCACAGTGTTGCTGGCGATGGGAGCTGCCGCTATCGATATTGGTCATGCACTCGTGGCCCGAAACGAGCTTCAAAATGCCGCAGACGCTGCTGCATTGGCTGGTGCCAGGGCGTTGGGCATCGCCTATGAAGGAATGACGCCCGATCAAATGGCGAACTATACGCTGACGGGAGGAGATCAGGCTGCCATTGTGGCTGCGGCTCAGGCGACGAGTGCGTTGAATCAGGCGGCGGCGGTCAGTGTATCTGTGAACGCGGCCGACGTGCAGATCGGGCTATGGAATTCCGCGACGCGGACTTTTACGCCGACGGCCAACCAACCTCGATCTGTCAGAGTCGTCACGCACCGAGACGGCAGCGCGAATGGTCCGATCAGCACGTTCCTGGCCAACGTCGTCGGTATGTCGAGTGTGAATGTGAGTGCAGCCGCAACGGCAGAGTTAGCGGCCATCGGCTCCACCCCGTTGGGTGCGTTGGATCTGCCGGTGGCTATTTCCGAGTTGTTCTTCAGCCAGTTCGGTTGTGGGGACAGTATTCAATTGTATCCCAGCAATGGCACACCACAGTCGTGCGCCGGGTTTACGACATTTCTGCAAACTCCCTCCAATGACATGGCGATGAGAACTATCATCAATGGCATGATCGATGGAAGTTACCAGGTGCCGCCCACGACGGCAGGCGTGACACACATAGAATTTACGAACGGAACATTGAGTAACCCAACGTGGAATGCACTCACTAACCTATTCATTCTTCGGAGTGCCGGAACAGGTTATTGGGACGCCTTGGTGCCGGTGTATCAAGGGGGTGACTGTAGCCCGAGCGGCGCGATTCCGATCGTCGGGTATGCCAATATTCGCATCACGAATGTGCAGGGGCCGCCGAATCATCTGATTACTGGGAATGTCTCGTGTCCCCTCTTCCAGGGGGGGGGAGTGGGGGGAGGTCCGTCGTTCGGGGTCTTCACCACGTTACCTGGTCTGGTTGAATAGGTTGCGTATTCAAAGAGGAGCAGATCTCGTATGGCTCGACTGATTGCAGTGTCGATCGACTGTCGAACTGCCGCGTCGCGGCAAACGTTTGAAGAGATTGTCTCGCGTCGTCGCGACTACCTGGTGTCGAAGGGGCAGTGCACAGGTGCTGCCGACATGCTGCTGCTTGAATTGGACGAACTCCGCCCGCAACAGACATTCGCCCATATTCGTGAATTGTTGAACGTATCGCCGAATCTTGAAGTGTTTCTAACGGCCTCGCGGACCGATCCACAAGTTCTTTTGGAGGCCTTCCGGGTTGGGGTGAAGGAATTCTTGCCACAGCCTTTGACTCGCCAAGAGGTTGAATCGGCACTGACACGCTTTGAGGAGCGCTTCGCCTGTCGAGTGTCCGATGTGCATCGGCAGTCCGGAAGGGTGGTCGCGGTGATCGGTGCGAGAGGGGGCGTAGGTACGAGCACTGTGGCCACAAACCTGGCAATGTCGGTGCAGCAGATGAACCAACAGGAGCCTGTCGCGTTGATGGATCTCGATCTGCTCGGGGGAGATCTCGGTATGTTTTTGGATTTGCGCACGACGCAAGGGCTGAAACATCTCTCAAAAGATATTTCCAGGTTGGATGAGACAATCGTCAAGAGTACGTTGGTCTCGCATGGGTCCGGTCTCCAGCTACTCCCCTCGGGCTATGAAGGCTTTGAGGAAATGCTGCATATGCCTGGCAGCACGATGCGGGTGATCGGTATCTTGCGTGCCATGCATCGGCATGTGCTCGTCGATTGCGGACATGTGCTAGATCCGGCGGTCAAGGAGGCATTGGATTGTTCGGATCAGATCATCGTCGTGACCACACTGTCATTGCCCGCCATTCGCCGAACCAAGCGGCTGCTAGAAGTGTTGCGCACAGCGAGCTACCCACCGGGAAAGATGGGGGTGGTAGTTAATCGTTATGTCAGTGACCAGAAGGAGTTCTTGGGTGAGACCGAAGACCTTTTGGGGATGTCAATAGCTGGATTGATCCCGAATGATTATGGGACAGCCAGCGAAGCAATCAACCATGGCAAGCCTCTGAGCATTATGGCATCGCGGTCGTCCATAGGTCAGTGGTATTTGCGAGGGAGTGAGTCTCTCATCGGTGACACCTCGCACGCCGGACGGCCTGATCCTCGAAATGGGGCAGAGAAGAAGCCCTCATTCTTAGGCCGTTGTTTCTCGACCTTGGGCTTGGAACCTGGGCGCAAACCATCCGCTGTCTGATAGCAGGCAGAATAGTGCTCTCAACGAATTCGAAGGAAGGCGCCATACATTATGTTGACGATGAAATCCATGAACAGTGCGGAAGCCGGGTTTCAACATCATGAGTTGAAGGATCGTCTTCATCAGCGCGTCATTGAGATGTTGGATTTGAACGCTATCAGCGCGATGTCGCACGCGGCCGTCGTGGAGCAGCTGACCAAGCTCATCGAGCAGCTTTTGCAGCAAGAGTCGGTGCCTCTCAATCAGCGGGAGCGGGCCCAGGTCACGCAGGATATCCTTCACGAGGTGCTCGGGCTGGGGCCCCTGGAACCGTTGTTGGCGGATCATACCGTCAACGATATTCTGGTCAATGGACACAAACAGGTGTTCGTCGAACGATTCGGTCGATTGGAGTTGACGCCGATCCAGTTTAAAGATGATGCGCATCTTAAAAAGATCATCGAGAAAATTGTCTCGCGCGTCGGACGTCGCATCGACGAGTCGGTACCGATGGTAGATGCCAGACTCGCTGATGGGTCACGCGTCAATGCAATCATCCCACCCCTGGCCATCGACGGGCCCTCTCTTTCGATTAGAAAGTTCAGCAAAGATCCGCTCCAGCTGTATCACCTGGTTGAAAAGCGATCGCTGACGCCGGAGATCGGAGAACTCATGAAGGCCATTGTGCAGGCCAGATTGAATATTCTGATATCGGGTGGAACGGGGTCTGGGAAGACAACCTTACTGAATGTGTTGTCTGGCTTCATCCCTAATGACGAGCGGATCGTCACGATCGAAGATGCCGCCGAGTTGCAATTGCGCCAGGATCATGTGGTGCGCTTAGAAACACGTCCGGCCAATATTGAGGGCAAAGGGGAAATTGCGCAGCGTGAGCTCGTCAAGAATGCCCTCCGAATGCGTCCCGATCGTATTATCTTGGGTGAGGTGCGTGGTGCGGAGAGCTTGGACATGCTTCAAGCGATGAACACCGGGCACGATGGATCCCTCACGACGGTGCATGCGAATTCGGCCCGCGACGCGTTAACGAGGATCGAGACTCTCGTGTCCATGGCCGGGCTCAACCTCGGAACGAAGGCGATGCGGCATTACGTCTCATCCGCGCTGGATGTCATCATCCAAATCGCTCGGTTGTCCGACGGCACGAGAAAATTGATCAGTTTGCAGGAAGTTGTGGGTATGGAGGGCGACCTGATTACCCTTCAGGAGATCTTTGTCTTTCAGCAGACTGGTGTGGATGGGAATCACAAAGTAAAAGGTCGATTCAAGGCGACTGGTGTGCGCCCCAAGTTTGCCGAGCGGTTAGCCGCCAAAGGTGTGGCGTTGTCGCCTGACCTCTTTGACCCATCAAAGGTGTACGAATGCTGAACGCACTCATTGCCCTCGGAATTTTGGGGACGATTCTGCTGTTGATGTTCGCCTGTAACTCGGCATACCGGATCCTCATGCCTCGTGGCAGTGATCGCGCAGTCGAACGGCTTCAAGCCTGGACAGCGCCGGTTGAAATGAAACAATTCGAAATCGTTCGAAAAGAGTCTCTTAGCAATATTCCATGGTTGAACGACTTGCTTCTGAAAGCCAAGCAGTTGCAGCCGTTGCGGGTGCTTCATCGGCGGGCGGACTGTCGACTTCCGCTGGGAGTCTTTGTGCTGGCTTCTCCTCTTCTTGCCATTGGAGGGATGTTGCTGGCGCTGATCACAAACCAGACAAACATGGCGGCTGTTTTATGCGCGGTCATACTGGGTTCGAGTCCTGCGGCATATCTCTATTGGTTGAAGAATCGTAGGATGGCAGAGATCGAGCGTCAGCTTCCGGAGGCGCTCGAATTGGTTTCACGTGCCTTACGAGCAGGGCATGCGTTTTCTGTGGGATTGAAAATCGTCGGGGATGAAGCGGCCGATCCTATTGGCCGAGAGTTTCGGCATGTGTTCAGTGAAGTGTCGATGGGGGTGGCACTTCCGCAAGCCCTTTCCAATATGACCGAGCGGATTGACAGCGTCGATGTGCGGTTTTTTGTCACTTCGGTTATGGTGCAGCGGGAAACCGGTGGCAACTTGGCTGAAATTATCGACTCTCTGGCCGGGTTGATACGGAAACGGTTTGAACTTCAACTAAAGGTTCGAGCGTTGTCTGCTGAGGGGCGGTTCTCTGCCATGATTCTTCTGGGGCTTCCGATTGTGATCGGTCTGTTGTTGTACAAACTGAACCCAGACTATGTGGGGCTCTTGTTCTCAGACCCTATGGGGCAAACCCTTACGACGGCCGGCAGCATCATGATGGTACTAGGGGCGGTTGTGATGAAACGGATGGTGGTGATCAAGGTCTGAGGAGCAACCCATGGAATTGCCTGTATTCGCGGCATTGTCTACCTTCCTGGTGATTCTGTTGGCTGGTGCGGCGTTATTTCTGTATCTCAATTCGCGTGAGATGCTGCAGACCTGGCGGCGTCGAGTGGAAGGGCACACGACGGTTGAGGCAGACGGTGGGGTGTCGGGTGGATTTGCCGAGCAGGTTCACGCTCATGTGCGTGCGTTGCTGGAATGGTTCGCGAAGTTTAATCAGCCGTCCAGCGTGGATGACATGCGGGCTACGAGGCGTCGTGTGATAACCGCCGGGTATCGGGGAGCGAAAGCGCCCGTCTTCTACATGGGTACGAAGTTGCTGTTAGCTGTGCTCGCGGTGGCGATGGTTGCGATGATTCCTGCCAAGGCGCTTGGATTCCCGACGGCCACTAACTTGATTATTTTCTATCTGCTTGCTGCAACCTGTGCCTATTATGCTCCATCGATATGGCTCTCCCAGGCCATTGCTCATCGGCAGGACGCATTGCTACGGGCGATTCCTGACGCGTTAGACTTGATGGTGGTATGCGTGGAGGCGGGATTGGGGTTGGATCAAGCGATTGCCCGCGTCGGAGAAGACGTCAAGCAAACGCATCCGGTCTTGGGCGAGGAGCTGAATGTGCTGGCCTTGGAGTTGAGGACTGGTGTGCAACGACAGGAGGCACTCAGAAATCTTGCTTACCGTACCGATCTTGAAGAAGTAAAAAATCTTGTAGCGCTCCTTGTGCAGACAGACCGCTTCGGGACAAGCATCGGCCAAGCGCTTCGGGTTCACGCGGACTCCATGAGGGCGACGCGCAGGCTCAAGGCGGAGGAATTAGCGGCTAAATTGCCCGTGAAGCTTTTGTTGCCTCTGATTTTCTTCATCTTCCCGAGCATGTTTGTGGTGACCATTGGTCCTGCCGTCATCAGAATGGTCAGGGTCTTGTTCCCCGCACTTGCTGGGCATTAGCCCAGCAAGTGCTGTGGTTGGGGGTTGCGGTGAAGCGCCTACTTCGAGAGGCTCTTTCAAAACGGACTCTGTTGGATGGCGGACTGGCGGATCGGCCCAACGGAGTGTTTCGAGTTGACGCCACGGCGCTGGCGATATTGTCCCTGGCTGCCTCCGGGGAGCCCCATGAATCACTCGAGCATGGTCGTGCGCGTCTGAAACTGGAGCAGGGCGCCGACGGACGTGTCTGGGTGAGTCGGCGGCATCCGGCCTCATACTGGCCAACCCCCCTTGCTATTCTTGCCTGGCAGAATTCTCCATCAAGTGAAATCGCTCAAGGTCGCGCCGTCCAATTCCTCTTGGGCACCACTGGTAACCACTTCTCTCCGAAGCCTGATGCCCCGTGGGCGCATGATACGTCCCTGAAGGGATGGCCATGGATCGAGGAGACACATTCATGGGTTGAGCCTACTGCGATGGGCGTGATGGCACTGCGGGCGACAGGCTATGCCCAGCACGAGCGCGCAAAGGAGGCTGTTCGAATGCTGATTGACCGTCAGTTGCCTCATGGGGGATGGAACTCGGGGAATACGCTCATATTTGGCAAGGAACTCCATCCGAATGCAGAGGGTACAGGATCTGCTTTGGCCAGCTTGGCGGGCCAAGTGGAGCAGGCGGTTGTGTCACGGAGCCTCGAGTATCTTCAGGGCGAAGTGGCTCGATTGCGCACACCCATATCACTGGGATGGGCCTTGCTCGGCCTTGCAGCTTGGGCGCAGTACCCGTCGAACGGCATCGCTCTGGTTGATCTCTGCCTGGCGAGGCAGCCACGCTATGGGGAATACGAAACGTCGGCGTTGTGCCTTCTTTTCTTGGGCGCCTTAGCCGGAGAGTCAACGGTACGTCACCCCCTGTTGGCATATTCGGATTCTATACCGCCGGTCTAGACACACTGAGGGATTTCGTGTCGAAAGATGCAAAAGCGAGATCAGAGTGGGGGCTCACACGTCGTGATATCCTCATGGCGGCTGGAGTTGGCCTGGTGTTGGGGGCTGGTTCGCTCATCGTCCCCAGACGATATTTCCGCTTGCCGCAACGAGCGCACGTGTTTGTGGCCAGAGCCGCGCATTACCAGCTGGATATCGCCGAGGTCATTACGAGAGGTATTCGAGAGTTGGGTGTTACTGCGGATGAGTTGAGAGGGAAGCGCATTCTCCTGAAGCCAAACCTTGTCGAAACCGCCTCAACAGCTCCCCACATCAATACGCATCCTCTGGTGTTGCGTGGAGCTATCGAGGCTTTTCTGCGGCTGGGCGCGACCACGGTAATGGTGGCCGAAGGCCCTGGCCATCGACGCGACACGTTGGCGGTCTATGAAGAGTCCGGATTGGCAGATGTGCTCACGGAAGATCGTATTGCGTTTCACGACTTGAATTACATCACGGGCTATGAGTTGCCGAATGCCGGTCGCCAATCTTCACTGCGGGCGTTGACCTTTCCATCTCTTTTCCAAGAAGTGGATTGGATTGTCTCCGTCGCCAAGATGAAAACACACCATTGGGCTGGTGCTACGCTAGCGATGAAGAATCTCTTTGGTGTGATGCCTGGCATCTACTACGGGTGGCCCAAGAATGTGTTGCATCATGCCGGGATAGAGAACTCGATTTTGGATATCAATGCGACGTTGAAGCCGCAGTTTGCCATTGTCGATGGCATCGTGGGAATGGAAGGGGATGGGCCCATCACAGGGGATCCAAAGAAGGCTGCCGTTCTCGTGATGGGACGAAATCCTGCTGCAGTCGATGCAACGTGTTGTCGTATCATGGGCATTGATCCCTATCGAGTGTCTTACCTGGAACGAGCTGATAACTGGCTGGGGCCGATTGCTGAAAGCGCGATTGAACAACGTGGGGAGGCTATTGCCTCTGTTCGAACGAATTTCACCTTGATCGAGACGATTCCGGCTCAGCGGGGGATACGACTCATCTAACAAGGGCTCGTCATGATGATCCTGGGATTATGCATACTCTTGATGTTACCGGCTGTGGCTCACTCGACTGAGGGCGAATCGACACGTGTCGAAGTGGATGAACTAAAACTGTACGACCACTTTCGCGCCTTGAAGCGAATGCAGGAAAGTATGGCCGCCCGTTCTCTTGAAGCGCAGGCTCAGCTGCAGCCGTCAATTAAACGGGCAGAGCGGCGCGCTTGTGAACAATTCAGAAGAGAGCGCCGCGAAGGTGTGTCGAAAGAAGAGTACCGTCGCCAGGGCGGAGACGAGTTTCTGGTCTTTTCACTTCAGTTGGAGCAGTATTGCGAGACGCTCCCTTGAAACTCGAAGCGGTGCGAGGCAACTCGCTTGTGGTGTAGCGGTCTGAAAGTGAAGAGAATTTCCCGTGAGAGGAAGTATCCCTGGACCTGCCTGAGAATCTCTTTGGCTCGATCCGTAGACTGCCAAGCCCAATGTTGCCGACCAGATTGGTAGATTGGCGAAGGTGCTGCTTGTTGAGGGCTGGACGGACACAGCTTGGTTCTCAAAGCCAGGATTTGCCCCAGTGTCAAGTTTGGAGCTGGCTTTAGACCTGAGAGACGGGGGAAATGCAAGTTGGAGGTTTGGGAGAGATAGACGATCTGTTCTGTC
>WBZO01001152.1_pt1 | contig 44321 bp, 40 predicted proteins | sample 5204261 | NCBI WGS metagenome assembly WBZO01 (sample SAMN12412400, study PRJNA552823) | activated sludge metagenome | isolation source: activated sludge from anammox sidestream of wastewater treatment plant... | place: USA: North Carolina | collected 2017-09
AATAACGCCTTAGCGGTAGGAATATTACAAGTGAATGTAGTTTGCTTGCAACGCGATTTCCGATTGCATCTGGCTTTTTCGCTCACCTTTTTCCCCGCGATATTACTTCGTGCTCCCGGTTTTCAGAGGGGCACACGTTAAAACAGGCGTCTTTGCATGTTATTGCCGGTTTTGGAATGAATGGAATTAAAGCCGGTTTCAAGGTTTGTTCGAAATTACATACTAATTTTGCTGCAGTAATCTGTTGCAAATTTCAGACAGGAGTCCCTTTATGAGTGGTGGCCTCGAACAGTTTTACGAGATATTTTTTGAGGAAGCGGGTGAATTGCTGGCAGAAATGGAAACACGTCTGCTGAGGCTGAATGTTCAGTCTCCCGATCCGGAAGATCTGAACGCGATATTCCGTGTCGCCCACTCAATCAAGGGCGGGGCAGGCACCTTTGGTTTTACCGATATGACAGAGCTCACCCACGTGCTCGAATCCCTGCTGGACAGGTTGCGCAAGGATGAACTTGAACTGCGCTCCGAGATGGTCGATGCTTTTCTTCATGCCAGGGATATTTTGGTCAGTCAGCTGGAAGGCCATAAGGGCAATGATTCGGTTGAACCGGCGGAAGTGGAAACCATCATTGGCACACTGAAAGAGCTGGAGAACGATACCAGTGACAGCGCAGCCATGGTTGAACCGGCGGCTGCACCCATGACATCCATGGAATCACCCCCCGAGGAAGAGCAGACTGTCGCCAGCGAAGCAGGAGAATTAGCCGATAAGACCGAACAAACCAGGGAGATGGCCGAAAGTGTATTTGATCCGGAAGGCGCAACCACTTATCTGATTGAATTTGGCTGCGACAATCTCGCCAAACCGGTGATGGATAAATTACTGGCTGATCTGGCGCGGCTGGGAAAATTGATCAATCTGACCGGGCCGGATAATGGCCAGGTATGCAAATTGCAGCTTGCCACCCGCGTGAGTGAGGAAGATGTCTGGGAATCACTCGCATTCCTGGTTGATCCCACTCGCTTGATCATCAAGGTGGCCGGTAAAACGGCAGACACATCCTCAGCAGACGCGATCACGCCCGAACCGTCAGTCAGACAAGATCAGGTGCAATCGCCTGCTGCTGATCCGGTTCCTGCAAAGGTTGAAGCACAACAGGCCGTAGCAGAACCAGTTGTAACATCCGCAGCAGCAGCTGCGCCGCCTGTTATGCCCGAACCGGCAACCGCTGCTAGCCAGGAAACAAAACAGCCTGCCAAAACAACCACCAGCGCAACCACCAGCGCACAGCGCACAAAAGCGCCGGCCGAACCATCTGCTGCAGCCGGTGGTGAATCTTCCTCCATTCGCGTCAGCGTGGAAAAAGTGGATCAAATGATCAATCTGGTGGGTGAGCTGGTGATTACCCAGGCCATGCTGGCCCAGACCGCCAGCCAGATCGACCCGGTCATTTACGAGAAATTGCTCAATGGCCTGAACCAGCTCGAACGCAACACCCGCGATCTGCAGGAAGCAGTCATGTCCATTCGCATGATGCCGATCAGTTTTGTGTTCAGTCGTTTCCCCAGAGTGGTAAGAGATGTCGCTTCCAAGCTGGGCAAGCAGGTGGATCTCAAAACTGTGGGTGAAGGCACCGAACTGGATAAAGGTCTGATTGAAAAAATCACCGATCCGCTCACGCACCTGATTCGCAACAGCCTCGATCACGGCATTGAAACTCCGGAAAAACGCAAGGCGCTGGGCAAACCAGAGCGCGGCACCATCACGCTGCGTGCCTCTCATCAGGGGGGCAGCATCATTATCGAAGTGGCCGATGACGGCGGTGGATTGAACCGGGAAAAAATTCTGAAAAAAGCGCGCAGTCGTGGATTGCCGGTGAGCGAAAACATGACCGATCAGGAAGTGTGGATGCTGATTTTCGAAGCCGGTTTTTCTACTGCTGATGTCGTGACGGATGTTTCCGGCCGGGGCGTGGGCATGGATGTGGTCAAGCGCAATATCGAGGGACTGGATGGACGGGTGGAGATCGACTCGGTAACCGGACAGGGAACCAGAATCTCGATCCGCCTGCCGCTGACGCTGGCCATTCTCGATGGATTGTCGGTCGCCGTGGGCGATCAGATGTTCATTATTCCGCTGGGGTATATCACCGAATCGCTCAAGCCCGCAGCCGGAGATATTCGCACCATACGCGGCCAGGGCCGGGTGGTGCAGGTGCGCGGGGAATACCTGCCAGTGATTGCCCTGCATGAAATCTTCAATATCGAACCTGTTGTGCAGCAGATTCACGAAGGCATTCTGGTCATCCTCGATGCCGAGGGCAGCAAGGCCGCCATGTTTGTCGATACGCTGGTTGGCCAGCATCAGGTGGTAATTAAGAGTCTGGAAAGCAACTACCGTCGGGTACAGGGTGTTTCCGGTGCCACCATCATGGGAGATGGCAGTGTTGCCCTGATTCTCGATGCTGCCGGGCTGGTCAATGTCACAAAACAGAGAATGATCAATGCAGCATAAAGATTGATCAAATTCCGGCTGGAAAGGCCGATAAAACTGGCAGCCAATTCGTCACATTACTGAGGAGCAAACCATGTTGTTGACACAAGCCGCAGCCACCGGGGAATCACATCACTCGATTGGAAACCTTGCCAGCAGTGAATTCCTGATCTTCCGTCTGGGCAAGGAGGAATACGGAATCGAGATTTTGAAAGTCCAGGAAATACGCGGCTATGACACGATCACCCGCATTGCCAATTCACCCGAATTCATCAAGGGCGTGATCAATCTGCGCGGTGTCATCGTCCCGATTGTCGATATGCGAATCAAATTCAATCTGGGTGAGGCGCATTACGACCAGTTTACCGTGGTCATCATCCTGAATCTGTCCGGCCGCGTCATTGGCATCGTGGTAGATGGCGTATCCGATGTGACCAATCTTGATACCGGGCAATTACGCCCGGCTCCGGAGTTTGGCGGGGTGATCGATACCGAATACATCATCGGGCTGGGAACAGTAGAGGAACGCATGCTGATTCTGGTGGATATCGAAAAGCTCATGAGCAGTTCGGAAATGGGTCTGCTGGAGCAGGCAGGCAAATAGACGCAATAAAACGATGGCTGTGGCTATAGCGGTAGCACAGTATTCAGGAATCAGATTATTTAATCGGGAGCATAAATGTTGCAGAACATGACAATCAAAGCACGGCTGGTTTTTATGATCGGCTTGCTGTCCGTCGCACTGATCAGCGTGGGCGGGGTGGGGTTATACGGCGTGAATCAATCAAAGGAAAGGCTGGAAACGATTTACCAGGATCGGGTAATCGCACTCCAGCATTTGTCCCATCTGCTGGTTATCGTGCAGAAGATTCGCGCTGCTGCCCTGCAGGCGGGCAATATGCGTGATGTCGAAGTAGTCAGAAAGCGCGCCACCATGATCGTCAGTGGAGATGAGGAAGTCACTGAGCACTGGCGACAATTCAACCTTACCCACCTCCTGCCGGAAGAACAATTGCTCGCCAACCGTTTTGTCGAGAGCTGGAAGACATATCAGGCCGGACGTAATCAAGTCATCAATGCAGCAATCAAGGGCGATTTCGAGGCGGCATACCACCTCGTCAACGATCAGGTTCCGCCTCTGTATGACGCGGTTATGTCCTCGTTGAACAAATTGGGAGAATTCCAGGAGAACTTTGTCGCGCAGACCTACCAGGAAACACAGACAGAGGCGACCCGGATGATTACAGCCACCATTGCCCTGGTTGTCCTTGGCATCCTGCTGGCAGGCGGCATCGGGTTCGTGCTAATCCGGGGCATCAGCCGTTCGATCAATCAGGCAGTGCAGGTGGCGGATGGCATTGCCGAGGGACGGCTGGATCAGCATATCGAAATAACAGGGCGTGATGAAATCTCCAGATTGATGCAGTCAATGCACAAAATGGTGGAAGTGCTGAACAGTTTTGTTGCTGCCGAGAAAAAAATGAGCCAGCAGCACGAAGCAGGGGTAATCAGCTACCGGATACCGGCTAACCAGTTTTCCGGCAGTTACGGAGAAATGGCCAGTTCGGTCAATGAACTGGTGGCCGCACATATCGCTGTCAAAATGCGAGTGGTGGAGGTTGTTACACGCTATGCGCAGGGTGATCTGTCAGTGGAAATGGACCGGTTGCCCGGCGAGAAGGCAAAAGTGACCGAAGCAATGGACAAGGTCAGGGCCAGTATGCAGGCCATCAATGCCGAAATCGACCATCTGGTGGAAGGAGCAGTGGCAGGGGATTTCTCCCGCCGGGGGGATGCCGGCAAATACCAGCATGAGTTCCGTGTCATGGTGAGCAATCTGAACCAGCTGATGCAGACTTGTGAAACCAGTCTGGAAGATGTTATCCGTATCATGGATGCCTTGGCTGATGGCGATCTGACCCAGAAAATTACCCGTGAATACCAGGGCATGTTTGCCACCATGAAAGATGACGCCAACCTCACCGTGGGACAGCTGGCCAATATCGTCCGACAGATCAAGGATGCCGCCGGGTTGATCACCACCGCATCGAAAGAAATTGCTGATGGCAATTCGGATCTCTCGCAACGCACCGAAGAACAGGCTGCCAATCTGGAAGAGACGGCTGCCAGCATGGAAGAACTGACCTCGACCGTAAGACAGAATGCGGACAATGCCCGTCAGGCCAATCAACTGGCGGCTTCCGCTTCTGACGTGGCCGTGAAAGGAGGTGAGGTCGTCGGTCAGGTGGTGGAAACCATGAGTGCGATCAACGATAGCTCCAAGAAAATTGTGGACATCATCAGCGTGATCGACGGTATTGCCTTCCAGACCAATATCCTCGCGCTGAATGCAGCAGTGGAAGCAGCGCGTGCCGGTGAACAGGGTCGCGGATTTGCCGTAGTGGCTACCGAAGTGCGCACCCTGGCACAGCGTTCAGCAGCAGCCGCGCGCGAAATCAAGGAACTAATCAATAACTCGGTACACAAGGTGGAAGACGGCACCCAGCTGGTCGATCAGGCTGGCCGGACGATGGAAGAAGTGGTGCAGTCGGTCAAGCGCGTGACCGACATCATGGGTGAGATTTCCGCCGCTTCGCAGGAACAGAGTCAAGGTATCGAGCAAGTCAACCAAGCCATTACGCAAATGGATGAAATCACCCAGCAGAACGCCGCGCTGGTGGAACAGGCTGCCGCCGCTTCCGAATCCATGCGCGAACAGGCTGATCAACTTTCCCGCGCCGTATCCGCCTTCAAGCTGGAACAAGGCATGGCATCAGCCCCGGTAGCTCGTCAGCCGGGGGTCGAACGCCGCAGCCCCAATCGTGCAACCAATGTTGAAAGATTGCCACAGGCTAAAGGTACCAGGAAGGCTACTTCTACGAATGTTTCAACCCCGGCACCCACCGGCACAGACGGTGACTGGGAAGAGTTCTGATCCTGATAGTGATTGCCCTGCAATTCGCAATGACAAAAACGCCGTCATTGCGAATTGCAGGGATGAAGCAATCCGGTAACACCACCGTTGCGATCTTTGCGAACACTAAAGGTGTGAAGCAACCCAGAAAGTGATGGTGACAAGGGCGCTGGGTCGCCACGCTGCTACGCAGCTCGCGAGATGAAAACGCCGTCATTGCGAATCTTGCAGGGATGAAGCAATCCAGTGATGAAGAAAGAAATCTGGATTGCCACGCGACCAGCGGTCGGCTCGCAAAGACGGGTTGAGAGTGGCGCAGGGTGTTCTGGTGCATCGGGTTTTTACAAGAAACATAACTTATAGAGGAAGCTGAATCATGCGGGTCAATATGCCGGTTACTAATGTCGAACATGAAATGAAGGATGGTGAATTCCTCGTTTCCATGACGACGCCCAAGGGTGTGATTACCTATATCAATGAGCCTTTCATCAGAATGAGTGGTTTCACTGGACAGGAGCTGATTGGACAGGCGCATAACATCATCCGCCACCCGGACATGCCGCAGGAAGCATTCAAGGATTTCTGGGATACGATCAAACAGGGTAGACCGTGGAGCGGCATAGTCAAGAACCGGAGCAAGGATGGCAGCTATTACTGGGTGTATGCCAATGCAACCCCAATCAAGGAGCATGGCAAGATTACTGGGCACATGTCGGTACGCAGCAAACCTTCGCGCGAACAGATTCAGGAGGCCGAGACACTGTATCGCCAGATGCGCGAGGGGGTAGCGAAGGTGCGGATTGTTGCCGGGGATGTAATTGCGGATAGCTGGCTGGGCTCGTTGCGTGAAAAATTGCGCCATCTCGGCCTGATAACCCGGATTGCCGGATTGGGTGCAATACCGTTATTCACCATGGCGGGTTCTGCTGGTCTGTTGTGGCTGGGCCAGCTTGAGCTGGCATTGGTCGGGATGGGAGCGGGCGTTTGTCTCACAGCGGGCATGGGTGCCTTGTTATACCGGAGCATCCGTCAGCCAGTGGATACGCTGGTGCACCATCTGGAGAAAATGGCGCAGGGCGATTACACCAGTCAGATTACAGTGGATCGTCACGATGAAATCGGGAAATTGACCGAAGCACTCAAATCCATGCAGATCCGGGCGGGGGTGGATTTCACCGAAACCAAGCGGATGAATACGGAAAATCTGCGCGTACGTAATGCGCTCGATATTGCTACTTCAGCAGTGATGATTGCAGATAATTTCGGCACGGTCATTTTCATGAACCGGATGGTACGGGAAATTCTGGCGAATCCAGCGGATGAGGCAAAAGTACGCGATTCACTGCAAGGTCAGTTGAAAACATTGGCCGGACAGCAGCAGGTTGATAACGTCAGAGTCGGAGAGCGAACCTATTCACTGGTATTGATGCCGGTGATCAGCGAATCCGGAGAGCGGGTGGGATCAGTAGTCGAATGGCGCGATCGCACGCAAGAGCTGACGGTCGAGAAGGAAGTCATGGAGATTGTCCAGGCGGGTGTGGCGGGAGATTTCAGCAAACGACTGGCGCTGGCAGGCAAGGAAGGTTTCTTCAAGCAGCTGGCGGAAGGGATCAACCGGCTGATGGAGAGCACTTCCCAGGGACTGGATGAGCTGGCAACCATGCTGGAAGCACTGGCACAAGGCAATCTGACCATGCATATCACCCGGGATTATCAGGGCATGCTGGGCAGGTTGAAGGAAGATTCGAATTCAACAGTGGATCAGCTGGCGAGTATTGTCCGGCAGATCAAGGATGCTGCCGGATTGATTACTACCGCTTCAAAAGAAATAGCTGACGGGAATGTCGATCTTTCACAGCGTACCGAACAGCAGGCGTCTAATCTGGAGAAAACTGCCGCCAGCATGGAGGAATTGACCTCGACCGTGAAACAGAACGCGGACAACGCCCGCCAGGCCAATCAACTGGCGGCTTCCGCTTCCAATGTGGCCGTGAAAGGAGGGGAAATTGTCGGTGATGTAGTGCAGACCATGAATGCCATTAATGAAAGTTCGAAAAAGGTCGTTGACATTATCAGTGTGATCGACGGCATTGCCTTCCAGACCAACATTTTGGCGCTGAATGCGGCAGTGGAAGCGGCACGTGCCGGCGAACAGGGGCGTGGATTTGCTGTGGTAGCGACCGAAGTACGCACCCTGGCGCAACGTTCGGCAGCTGCAGCCAAGGAAATCAAGGAGCTGATTGGTAATTCGGTGATGAAGGTGGAAGACGGTACCCAGTTGGTCGATCAGGCCGGCCGGACGATGGAAGAGATCGTGCAGTCAGTCAAGCGCGTGACCGACATCATGGGAGAAATCTCGGCAGCCTCGCACGAACAGAGTATAGGTATCGAGCAAGTCAATCAGGCTATTACGCAAATGGACGAAATCACCCAGCAGAACGCCGCTCTGGTGGAACAGGCTGCAGCCGCTTCCGAATCCATGCGCGAACAGGCGGATCAACTCTCACTCGCGGTGGCTGTTTTCAAATTGGAGCAAGGTATGGCGTCCGTGCAATCGGCCAACCAGCCAATGATCGAACGCCGGGGCCCTAACCGGGCAACCAATGTCGAACGGCTGCCGCAGGCGAAGAGCAACAGGAAAGCTGCCTCTCCGGGATCATCCGCTCCGAAGCCTACCGGCACGGAAGGTGACTGGGAAGAGTTTTGATCCTGATAGTGATTGTCCGATTGCCCGCGTGATTCGCAATGACAGAAACGCCGTCATTGTGAATTGCGGGGATGGAGTAATTCGGTAACACCGCCGCTGCTGTCATTGCGAACACCGAAGGTGTGAAGCAACCCAGAAAGTGATGGTGGCAAGGGTGCTGGGTCGCCACGCTGCTGCGCAGCTCGCGAAGACGGGGGTGGATGAGCAGCTCGCGAAGATGGAAGTGGGCGTGGTACGGCTCGCGAAAACGAAAACGCCATTGTTGCGAATTGCAGGGATGAAGTAATCCGATAACACCACCACTGTGGTCATTGCGAACACCGAAGGTGTGAAGCAACCCAGAGAGTGATGGTGGCAAGGGCACTGGGTCGCCACGCTGCTGCGCAGCTCGCGAAGACGGAGTTGGCGGGTGTGCAGCCTGCGATATGCAGATTGAAGATGCGATGCCAGATGAGGATCGGAAAGATTCAGGTGCTGGAGGAATGATTTGCCGGGTTTTAGTCATAGCCAGGCGGAAGATTTGTTTTATTTGGGTTATTTGCTATGAATGTACGCACAGCCAGTGAACAAAACACACGCGAATATGCATTTTCCCCGCGTGATTTCGAATGCGTGAAGAAACTGATTTACGCGCGTGCCGGTATTGCTCTGGCGGAGAATCGTCAGGAGATGGTGTATACCCGCCTGTCGCGACGGTTGCGGGCGACGGGTTCAAGGGGATTTGATGATTATCTGGAACGACTGGAAAGAGATGGTCAGGATGCGGAGTGGGAATCCTTCGTCAATGCGCTGACTACCAATCTGACATCGTTTTTCCGTGAGGAACACCATTTTCCTATCCTCGCCAATTTTGTAAAAAAACGGCAGCCCGGCCAAACCATGAAGCTTTGGTGCAGCGCGGCTTCCACCGGTGAGGAGCCTTATTCAATGGCGATGACGATGATCGAAACCTTTGAATCACTCAAGCCTCCTGTTCGTATTCTTGCAACCGATATTGATACCGATGTGCTGGCGACGGCGCGTGAAGGGGTGTATTCCCTCGACAAGCTGGATTCGATGCCGCCAGAGCGGGTCAGGCGTTTTTTTATGAAAGGTAAAAACGGCACGGCTGGCTATGCCCGGGTACGGCAGGAGGTGCGTGATCTGGTGACTTTCCGGCAACTTAATCTGCTGGATCCCAAATGGCCGATGCGCGGGCCTTTTGATGCCATTTTCTGCCGTAATGTCATGATTTATTTCGATAAGCCGACGCAATACCGGATTTTGCAGAAATTTGTGCCGTTACTGGATCGTGATGGGTTGTTGTTCATGGGTCATTCGGAAGTGTTTCAGCATGCCGCCGATCTGATCAAACTGATCGACCGGACGGTTTATAAACCGGTGGTGAAGTAGATGGCAATAGAGTCCCTGTTTGTCTCCATTTTTTCACTCTGTTTTCGCGAATTTTCTCTTTTTATTCCGTCTTCGCGAGCTGCGCATCCACTAACTCCGTCTTCGCGAGCTGCGCAGCAGCGTGGCGACCCAGTGCCCTTGTTATCGCCATCACTGGGTTGTTCCACATCTTTGGTGTTCGCAAAGACTGTAGTGATGGTATTGCCGGATTGCTTCCTGCTTCATTGTATTCGCAGTCGCAATGACAATTTGCGATTAAATCAGCGCTTTCCTGGTTCTGGCTATCGTGGAATAAATGAGCTTTTTAAGTTGATTTTTAACGTAAAAATGACAATACAAGTGGTTTTGCAGAGATTTCCTAGAAAGGTTCGATAAATTACTGGATAGCAATGGCCCAATATGATCAATCCCCAGATTGCCTCAAATTTTTATTTCGATCAGCACTTGAACATGGAGGCTGTGAAATTGCTGCCTGGGGAATTTTTTGTCACCACCCGGGATATGGTGCTGAGCACGGTGCTGGGTTCCTGTGTTTCGGCCTGTATTTTTGATAACCAGAGTGGTGTGGGGGGGATGAATCATTTCATGCTGCCCAAGGGAGAGGATGATCAGGGGATTCAGAAGGAATGCGCGCGTTTTGGCGGGTACGCGATGGATATTCTGATTCGTGAATTGCTCAGAAACGGCGCTCGCAAGGAAAATCTGGCCGCCAAGGTGTTTGGCGGCGGCAACGTGCAGCGTGCCATGGTGTCCTCGGCAATCGGCTCGCAAAACGCAAAATTTGTAAAAAAATATCTGGCGGAACGGGGTATTCCCATTCTGGCAGCGGATCTGGAAGGCGAGTGCCCGCGCAAGATCCATTTTTTTACTAAAAACGGCCGGGTGTTGCAAAAGAAATTATATGTCTCGCGTAACGATACCATTGTTGAACGTGAACAGAATTACAGCCGGTTGCTGTTGTCTGCGGCGCAGCCGGAAATTCAGTTGAGCTCTTGTGAAAATTGAGAGGTGATGCATGAAAAAAATCAGTGTAATCGTCATTGATGATTCGGCCTTGATCCGCAAGCTGTTATCCGAAATCATCAATTCGCAACCGGATATGGAAGTGGTTGGCGCGGCTCCGGATCCGATCATGGCGCGCGAAATGATCCGGACATTGAATCCGGATGTGCTGACGCTGGATGTGGAAATGCCGAAGATGGACGGACTGGAATTCCTGGAGAAGCTGATGCGCTTGCGGCCCATGCCGGTGGTAATGGTTTCCACACTGACCGAACGAGGCTCGGAAACCACGTTCCGGGCGCTTGAGCTGGGTGCTGTTGATTTTGTCGCCAAACCCAAAATGGATATTCGTAACAGTCTTGAAACCTATACTGATGAGATTGCCGACAAGATTCGTGTCGCCAGCCGGGCGCGTGTCCGCCGTCTGGAACCGGTTGCCGGTAATGGACAAGGTACGGCGAACGGAGTCGTAGCGCCGATTGCACGCCATTATGGTATTTCTACCGAGAAACTGATCATCATTGGCGCTTCCACGGGAGGTACCGAAGCCATCAAGGATGTACTGGTTCACCTGCCACCGGATTGTCCCGGCATTCTGATTGCCCAACACATGCCGGAAGGATTTACCCGTTCCTTTGCTGAACGGCTGGACCGGGTATGCAAAATCCGGGTCAAGGAGTCGGAGGGGGGGGAACGGGTGCTGCCGGGTCATGCCTATATTGCACCGGGTCATTCTCATCTTCTGCTGAAAAAAAGCGGCGCCAATTATGTAACCGAGCTGAGTCAGGCGGATCCGGTCAATCGTCATCGCCCTTCTGTTGATGTGTTGTTTCAGTCTGCTGCCCATTGCGCCGGGAAAAATGCCCTTGGTGTAATCCTGACGGGGATGGGTAAGGATGGCGCAGCAGGTATGCTCGATATGCGACATGCTGGTGCCTATAACCTGGCGCAGGATGAGGGTAGTTGTGTGGTATTCGGTATGCCGAGGGAAGCAATCGCGATGGGCGCCGTTGATGAAATCGTGCCATTGAAAGATATGGCCGGGCGTATCCTGGCCAAATTGGCGGGTACGGTCAAACAGGCTGTTCGTATCTGAGGGCGTACCCTGAAATCAGGGATCGCCACGGCGTTTCCGCTGATCGCGATGGTACAAATTTTGTGTTGTTATGGTTAGCCGTGAGTGTTGTGTACCAATGTTTTGACTTCGGCTGGTGTAATACGTAGTAATTCGCTGATAGCGGTGTAGTCGTCCGGCAAGGCGGCATCATCCCAGCCCTGGGCGCTGTGTCTGGCAAGGTTGACTGCCAGCACAACATTGCGCACCCGGGGATGTGCAGCCTGTTCTTTATCCATCAGCATAATCAGCAATTCGGGTAATCCCCAGGTTTTTATCAGCGTAGTTTGCAAATCCTGTATTGAGAAGCCGAGCACCGTTTTCTGGGCGGCAGTGCTACGCAGGGCTTTATCCTGTTGCTGCAATTTGTCGATTTCGAGCATTTTGTCCGGAACGAAACAGCGCAGCAGCATTTCAGTAATATCGTGCAGCAGTGCGGCGGCCCGGATTTCTTCAAAACGGGTATCGTGCAGGCGCACGGCCCATTCAAACGCATAACCGGATGCTGTGTGTGCACGATGTATCAATTGCAGCAGATGGAGCAGTGCGGCTGAGCGGCTTTGCAACAGGTGTTCCACGAGAGGTTCGGCCGCAACCTGATTGAGCGCATTTTCCACCCCGAGCATGATTAACGCCTGTTCGACCTGCATGATTTCCTGCTGCTGGCGCTTGTGTTTGTGTTGTTGCAGATGACGCAACAATTTGACCGTCATGAGTGGGTCGCGCCTGATGATGAGGGCGGCATCGCGGGCACTGGGGCTGGATTCCAGTTTGCGGAGTGCTGTCAGATCATTGGCGGTTTTCCGTAGAACGGGAATTTCCACTTCACCGAGAAAACGGGTCCACTCGGTCAGTGTGCGAAAATTTTCCGGTTGTATCGTCATTTTCTATTCACTCTTGATAAAGGCTGATTCGGATACACGCCAATGCGTGCGCGCTGGTACAGGTTAATCAGACTTCTTCGGCAAGCGAATGGAATAGTTTAGTGCTTGCGGAAAATCGCCATGATTTCGACATGCGGTGTATGTGGAAACAGATCCACCAGCTGGATGTCGGCGAGTTTCCAGCCATGCCTGCAGAATGTCCAGGCATCGCGTGCGAAGGTAATCGGATCGCAGGAGATGTAGCAGATGGTCTCAAGCGCAGCGAAGGTGTCAAAAAATCCCTGCAGGGTTTTCAGCCCGGAGCGGGGAGGATCCAGCACCAGGGTGTCAGCATTTCTGGTACTTTTTTTGAGGGTTTTCCAGATAAACGGATGATAAAGATCGGCTGTTCTGGCTGTGACGTTGGGTAGTTGTTTTTGCTGCAGTGCCGTAATTGCCTGGGAATCCGCTTCGTAAGCCAGGATTTCCGGACACCCGGTTTGTGCGATGACTTCAGTGAAATTGCCCGATCCGCAGAACAGCTCCACAATTTTTCGCCGGGGGCTGTGTTGTTCCAGTTTGTTTCCCAGCCATGTTTTCATCCACTGGTTCTGTGCGCTGTTACCTTGCTGGAAAGGCTGTTTCCGATTGAGCAACACGGGCTCTGTCGGTGACTGATCGTCCAGATCGATGAAATTCCAGTCGTTACCCGGTGCCGGTATCCATGCGCGATTGGGCAGGCGTTGGCGCAGGGCATGGAGGTGTTGGCGGCAGGTGTCGTTGAGAATCAGGCAATCTTCAATCGGGACGATATGGTGCGAGCCTTCGGCGACAAAGCCCAGTTTCTCGCCATCGGTTTTGACCTGAAAACGGTTACGGTAGCCGATCTGATTGGGAGCGGGGTGTACTAATCTGGCGTCCAGCGTATCAGGGTTGAAGCCAGCACGGCGCATGGCATGCAGAAACCGGTTTTTCTTTTGTTCCAGCTGGCTGCTGTAGTCGGCAATCATCCACGGGCAGCCGGAGCACTCCTTGCCACTAAAGCCCAGAAACTGGCATTCGGGTGTTTTGCGCTGAGGGGAAGGTTGCATTAAACGAAGCAACCGGGCGTAGCCGTATTTTTTGTTGTTCAGGGCGCGATCGGTAATCTCAAATTCGCCCATGTCGCCTGGCCAGGTACCGGCAACAAAGTAGGAAAGGCCGTTTTCTGGATGTTGTACGACTCCCAGGCCTTTCTGGGATAAATGGGTAATTTCACCCTGGAATGACATGATGGATTAGCTGAAGAAACAACCCTCTGCCGGTGTTGCTATCTGGCAGAGGGTGTGGGTTGGAGAGCGGTCGCTCAGGCTTGTCCGGCGGCGGACTGGTTTTGCTCCTGCTGCTCCTGATGGCCGGATGGATTAGTGAACTGATCGTTCAGCATCTGGATGTAGTCGTTGGCATCTTCCTTGACTTCCGCCAGGATGCGGCGATTGGTGGTATTCCAGCCAGCAGGTTTTTTCAGGAACATGGGGCGGTAGCCGGCCGTGCTTTTACTGAAGGCGCGGCAGAATTGCCGGGCGGCGTTGTGATCATGCCCGAATTCTTTTGGCAGCTGTTTCAGGATGCTGCGGGCGATACTTTTGCGCACAGCAAAGTGAATATAGCCGATGACACCCAGGACAAGCGCGATCGAGAGGATCGGCAGTACACCGCCAGCAGAGATCCCCTCAATGCATTCCCTGGCCAGATGCCAGCTTTCTGTCACGGTCAGTCCAATGCCGGTCAATGCGGCCAGCAAACCGATCAGTATGCCGTCCAGGGTAAATACCTGGTTTCTCCATTGGTCAATGACGGTTTCCAGTTTGCCAACCACCTGGTTTTCGATTGTGTTGGCCGTTTGTTCCAGCATGGCGGCGATACGGTAAGAGCGCTCAATCTCGATTTGTTGCATGCGTGTGCTGATATCGGCCATATCCTCTTCGCGTTTCTGTTCGAAACGCTCCCGGATCTGGGGATCTTCAATCGGGCTGGCAGCTTCCTTGTCATAGATCCGGTAGAAGCGGCCGGCTAGTAATCCGGCCTGCGCCAGTGAACGTTGCCAGGCGGAGATGACTTCTTCCGGATTGTCTTCCTTCGCCGTTACATCGATCTGGTTGAGGATGTACAAAAACTTGTTGGCATCCGGACGGTTGATGGTGGAGGCAACCAGATATTCGAGCGTATCTTTCATGGCGCCGGGTTCCGGATGGCGTGCATCGAAGAACACGAGCACCAGATCGGACAGATCAATGATGTGTTGCGTGAGTCGCAGGGTGGAGGTGCGCTGGCTATCGGCATCGAATCCCGGGGAATCGATCAGGATTTTGCCGCGAATCTGTTCAGACGGGCAGGTTTTGAGCTGAATGTAGGCATCAATGCGCTGCGGCCCGGCTTCGGCAATTTCATCAATGCTGTGGCTGATCTGGTAGAACGGAAAACGCGGATCGGCATCGAGCGCCACGCCGGGCAAGGTCTTGACTTCATCATGACGGCTGTAGCAGATCACCGTGAACTTGTCATCGACCGCCTGATTGCCGGTGCGTTGCAGCGTCAGATTCAGGTAGGAGTTGATGAAAGTCGATTTTCCCGATGAAAAAGTCCCCAGCACGGCAATCATTGGCCACCAGGTAACATAGGTGGCATAGGATTCGTTCAGCTCCAGCAATCCGAGTGCCTGGGCCACGCTATCCAGTTTTCTGAAGCTGTGGACGGCTTTGGTCAGGACCGGATTGTCCGGGTGTTCTTCTGCGAGATGTTTTTCAAGATTGGCGAGGTGCTTGACGATGTTGGTCGTACTCATGGTTGAAGATCCTTGTGGTTGGTGAATGTGTGCTGCTTTGCCGGGAGGCGCATGGCTTGATCTGCGTGGGCCGGACAAGGCAGATTGCAGATGCCGGCTTGTATTGTGTTGCTAAAAATATGGGTTGGTGACACGTTGCTCCTTTTTTCTTTCCCGGCCTGATTTTATTGCGACTGCTGTGGCTTGACAATGAACCTGTTCGTTGTTTGGGTGCGTTAAGGTTTGTCTATCCCGGCCAGAAGCTGTTGCATCATGGTTTCTGCCTGGCTTTGGTATTGCGGCCCGAACAGGTTGAGGTGATTCAGGATATGGTAAAGGTTATACAGTTGCTTGCGGGTGGCATAACCGGTATCCACCGGCCAGGCATCATGATACGCCGCATAAAAACTAGCCGGGAATCCACCGAACAGCTCCGTCATCGCCAGATCCGTTTCCCGGTCACCATAATAAACCGCCGGATCGAAAATAACGGGTTGTCCTTGATCATCGAAAGCGAAGTTTCCTCCCCACAAATCCCCATGCAACAGTGAAGGTTGCGGCGTGTAGCCGGTAAAGAAATGCGGCAATGCTGACAGCAGACGTTCCCCGAGTGATTGCAGCGAGCCGGTGTAGCCGTTTTTACGGGCGAGGCGTAACTGGTGACCCAGGCGGTGCTGCCGCCAAAATGCAATCCAGTCGGTTTCAGCCGGATTGGGTTGCGGGGTCGAGCCGATGGTGTTATCGCGGATCCAGCCGAATTTTTCGGAAGTCAGCCGGTGCATCTGCGCCAGCCCGTGACCCAGTGCAGCTGCATTTCCCTGTTGTTGCAGGCTGATATATTCCAGCACCAGCCAGGCATGGCCATGTCCGCTTCCGCTACAAAGCGGCCGGGGTACGCGCAGACTGGCCGCGTTGCGCATTTCCTCCAACCCTGCTGCCTCGGCTGCAAACATAGCCAGATATTCCGCACGGTTCAGTTTGACGAAAAATGACTGATCAGCAGCGTGAACGGCAAAGGTCTGGTTGATACAGCCACCGCCTGCCGAAGAAATGTGATCCGGGTTGAATGGCTGCCGGGTATGTTGCGTAATCTGCGTGGCAATGGTTGCCCACAGTGGTGTGGCCGTATGCAGTAATCCCTGTTGCATTTTCTGTTTTCGTTCCGGCGGGTTTCTGGCCACTCCTTCTTATCCGGGCAATAGTGAACGGGCCCGGCAGATGGCCGCGCGTACCTGCTCCGGTGCCGTACCACCGGGATGATTGCGGCTTTGCAGGGAGCCTTCCAGCGTCAGTACCGCAAATACATCCTGTTCGATGTTTGCAGAGAATTGCTGCAGATCGGCCAGAGAGAGTTCGCTCAGATCACGCCCCTTTGTTTCGGCAAACCGCACTGCCTGGGCCACAATCTCATGCGCATTGCGGAACGGCGTACCTTTCTTGACCAGGTAATCGGCCAGATCAGTGGCTGTGGCATAACCGCGCTGCGCTGCCTGGCGCATGGCTTCCGGGTTGACATGCAGGCCGGCCAACATGTCGGCGTAAATGGTCAGGGTATCCTTCAGGGTATCGACGGTATCAAACAGCGGCTCCTTGTCTTCCTGGTTATCTTTGTTGTACGCCAATGGTTGTGATTTCATCAATGTCAGCAAGGCGACCAGATGGCCGTTGATACGTCCGGTTTTGCCACGCACCAGTTCGGGTACGTCCGGGTTTTTCTTTTGCGGCATGATGGATGAGCCGGTGCAGAACCGGTCTGCTAGCCGGATGAAACCGAATGCCGGGCTCATCCATAGAATCAGTTCTTCCGACAGGCGGGAAAGGTGCGTCATGACGAGTGCTGCGCTGGCGCAGAATTCGATGGCAAAATCGCGATCGGAAACGGCGTCCAGCGAGTTGTGGCAAATATCGTCAAACCCGAGTTCCTGCGCAACCTGCTGCCGATTGATGGGGTAGCTGGTGCCGGCCAGCGCGGCTGCGCCCAGCGGGAGCTGATTGACCCGTTTCCGACAATCCTGCAGGCGCTGTCCATCGCGCTGCAACATTTCGTAATAGGCGAGCAGGTGGTGTCCGAAGGAGACGGGTTGCGCCACCTGCAGGTGGGTGAATCCGGGCATGATCGTTGCTGCATGCAGCTCTGCCAGATCCAGCAATACGTGCTGCAGGGCATGGATGAGATCAATGATTTCGTCGATGGCAGCGCGCAAATAAAGCCGGATGTCAGTGGCTACCTGATCGTTGCGCGAACGGGCTGTATGCAGCCTTTTGCCAGCATCCCCCACCAGCACGGTCAAACGCCGTTCGATGTTCAGATGGACATCCTCCTGTTCAAGCTGCCATTCAAACTGGCCATTCCGGATTTCTTCCCGGATTTGTGTCAATCCATGCTCGATTGCCGCAAGATCGACAGGCTGAATGATGCCGGTGGCAGCCAGCATGCGTGCATGCGCAAGCGAACCCTGAATGTCGTACTCGGCCAGCCGGTAATCAAATCCAACTGATGCGGTATAGCGTTGCACGAGTAATGCGACGGGTTCACTGAAACGGCCCGACCAGGTTTTTTTGTCTTTTTCCACGGGAATGCCTGCTGTTTGTTGAAACCCCGTATTTTACCCGCAAGCGGACAGGAATCGACTGGCAGATTTCGCAACACATATGCATAATATGCGCTGTTTATTGACGGCGCTGCTTTCCCTGAGATTGGGAATGGTGGATAATTAGCGCCTTTCATTCGAGTCACTTATTAAGAAGGAGCAATTCATGTCGGATCAATACACGCACAACGAGGGCGATCAGTCCAAAGACAAGATCGAATGGACCAAGCCCGCCTCATTATTCAATATTCTGGGCAACAAGTTTGCGCCGATTGCCGACCTGCAGAACAAGCAGCTGCCTTCCTGGGCATTGCTGGTTTTTCTGGGTGTATTGCTGCTGATGTTTATCTGGAAACAAATTGCGGTTAATCAGGCTGAATCCCGACTGGAAAAAGGCGAAGCCCGGATTGCGCAACAGCTTGAGGAAAAGAGCAAGGAACTGGTTACAAAAGCGCGCGAATATGCGGATAACCAATACAAAAAAGAAGAAGAACGGTTTGGGCAGGTGTTGGCATGGGCTGTGCGTGGCGAGCTGATTCGCAACAATCTGGATCAGATTGACCAGTATTTGACCGAGCTGGTTAAAACCAGGGATACCGAACGTGTTGTGCTGATTAGTGACGAAGGCAAATTGCTGGTATCAACTGACAAAAAACTGGAAAGTGAAGAAGCTGCAAGCCTTTATCCCCAGGAAATTCTTGGCCTGCAAACAGTTACGGTCAAATCGGATGTGAATAACAGAAAGTTGCTGGTTGTCCCTGTGATGGGCCTGAACAAACGCCTGGCTACCATCGTTATCAGCTACAACCCACCATCCTTGCTGAAAGACTGATTCAGTCAACAGATTGTCGTTAAAAACCCCCGCATAATGGGGGTTTTTAATTGGTGCGCGTGATTTGTGCGCCAGCCTGAGTCAGCTTGCGTTCAATATGTTCATAGCCCCGATCCAGGTGATAGATCCGGTCAACAATGGTTTCGCCCTGCGCCACCAGGCCCGCAATGATCAGGCAGGCTGAAGCGCGCAAATCGGTCGCCATCACACTGGCGCCATCCAGCCGGGGAATACCGCGCACGATCGCCGTATTGCCTTCCACCTGAATATCCGCATTCAGCCGCTTGAGTTCCTGCACATGCATGAAGCGGTTTTCGAAAATCGTTTCCGTGATGACGGCAGTGCCGTCGGCGATGCAGTTCATAGCCATGAACTGCGCCTGCATGTCGGTGGGAAAAGCGGGATAGGGTGCAGTGCGCAGACTGACCGGCTGTGGTCGTTGTTGCATGCGCAAACGAATCCAGCCCTCGCCTGTTTCGATTAATGCGCCGGCCTCGGTCAGTTTACCAAGAACAACATCCAGCGTATCCGCGCGTGTCCGGGTCAGGGTGAGATCGCCGCCGCAGGCAGCGGCTGCGGTCAGGAAGGTGCCGGTTTCAATGCGATCAGGCATGACGGTATGCGAACAGCCGTGCAGGCGATCCACTCCGTGAATCACAATGATGTCACTGCCTGCACCCTCGATTTTTGCACCCATGCGAATGAGGCAATCTGCCAGATCGGTCACTTCGGGTTCGCGGGCGGCATTTTCCAGAATGGTGGTACCGGAGGCGAGTGTGGCCGCCATCATCAGGTTTTCCGTGCCGGTGACCGTGACCAGATCCATGACGATGCGCGTGCCGGTAAGGCGGCTGGCCTGGGCACGGATATAGCCTTGCTCAATGCTGATTTCAGCACCCATCGCCTGCAACCCCTTGATATGCTGATCCACCGGACGCATGCCGATGGCACATCCTCCGGGCAGAGAGATATAGGCTTGCCCCGTGCGTGCCAGCAGTGGGCCCAATACCAGAATGGCAGCCCGCATGGTTTTCACCATGTCGTAAGAAGCTGTCGGGTTGGTAATGCTGGCGGCAGACAGTTCTGCAGTACCCGGCTCATTTGCTAGAATGCGCACACCGGTTTGTTCGAGCAATGCCCGCATGGTGGTGACATCCCGAAGGTGTGGAATGTTTTGCAGGGTCAGTGTATCGGCGGTCAGTAGCGATGCGCACAATAACGGCAAGGCGGCATTTTTGGCACCGGAAATACTGATTTCACCCTGGAGCCTGTGCCCCCCGTGAATGACAAGTTTCTGCATGAATTGATGGTGAGTTGAGAGTTAAGCCCGCTATCGGTATGGGTTATATTGCGCGGGCACCGGTTTTTTATCCTATTGTACTATCCGAGGAGTCAGAATGAGCAAATTCACAATCAGTACTGGCGATGCCCCGCAGGCAATCGGCACCTATTCCCAGGCGATTCGCGTGACAGGCGGGGAAACCGTATATCTTTCCGGCCAGATCGGGCTTGATCCGGCCAGCATGGACATGGTGCAGGGGATCGATGCCCAGATCGAACAGGTCATTGCCAATCTCAAGGCAGTTATCGCGGCCAGCGGCGGTAATCTGGGCGATGTAGTCAAACTGAACGTTTATCTGACTGATCTGGGCAATTTCGCCAAAGTAAACGAAATCATGGGCAAGCATTTCAGCCAGCCTTATCCTGCGCGTGCCGCCATTGGTGTATCAGCGTTGCCGCGTGGCGCGCTGGTGGAAATGGATGCCGTGGTGGTGCTGGATAAATAAACACTTTCACACCTTCCGCATTCCTCTGTTGGCCGTGTCGTCTTTTGGTTCGCTGGATGAAGCCTTACGCAAGAAACTCGAAAAACTGGGCCTGTTCAGCGATCTCGATCTGGTGTTGCACTTGCCGCTGCGTTATGAAGATGAAACACAGCTGTTACCCATCAGCGCAGCAATCCCGGGAAATCTCGTTCAGGTAGAAGGCGTGGTGGTTGAGCAGGAGATACTGCTTCGTCCGCGCCGTCAGCTGGTATGCCGGATCAGCGACGACAGCGGCACGCTTTGCCTGCGATTCTTCAGTTTTTATGCCAGCCAGACAGTTGCCTGGTCACCGGGAACGCGCCTGCGTGTGTTGGGCGAAGTGCGGGCCGGATTCCGGGGGGCAGAGATGGTGCACCCGAAATGCCGGGTGGTACGCGACAATCTGCCGCTGGCAACCACGCTGACACCGGTTTATCCGGTGACGGCAGGGCTGCCGCAGCGCACACTCTCCCGCCTGATTACCCAGGCATTTGCCCGTTTGCAGCAAAAACAGCTGTTGCAGGAAATCCTGCCGCAAACCATCCTGTCTGCCTGCCAGTTGTCCGGCTTCGTAGACAGCCTGTCCTTGCTGCATTGCCCCCCTGTCGGAGTGCCGATGGTGGCCCTGCAACAGCGTTCTCACCCTGCCTGGCAGCGGATCAAGTTCGACGAATTGCTGGCGCAGCAGCTTTCACTGCGTTGTCATTACCACCAGCGGCACAGCCAGCGGGCACCTGCGTTGCCGCAGCAGGCCGGTTTGCAGCAGAAGCTGCTGGCAGTGCTGCCATTCGGTCTGACTGATGCACAACGCAAGGTGGTGGCTGAAATCGGCAGGGATCTTGCACAGCCTTATCCCATGCAGAGATTGCTGCAGGGCGATGTGGGCAGTGGCAAAACGGTGGTAGCGGCACTGGCTGCCTTGCAGGCGATCGGCAATGGTTATCAGGTTGCGGTCATGGCGCCAACAGAGATTCTGGCCGAGCAGCATTTTCGCAAGCTGTCAGACTGGTTGATTCCCCTTGGGGTGGGCGTGGGCTGGTTATCCGGCAGCCAGAAAAAAAACCAGCGCCAGCAAGAGCTGGAAAGAACGGCAACCGGAGCGGCCATGCTTGTCATTGGCACGCATGCACTGTTTCAGGAAACCGTACAGTTCAACCGGCTGGGGCTGGTGATTATCGACGAGCAACATCGTTTCGGTGTGGGGCAGCGGCTGGCCCTGCGCCTGAAAGGAGGCGGCGAGGCATCCATCCCGCATCAGTTGATGATGAGTGCCACCCCCATCCCACGAACGCTTTCCATGAGCTATTTCGCCGATCTGGATGTGTCTGTCATCAACCAGCTGCCGCCTGGTAGATCACCGGTGGTCACCCGGTTGATAGACGACAGTCGGCGCGATGAAATCGTGGCGCGCATCCGCGAAGCCTGCCTGGCTGGCCGACAGGCTTACTGGGTGTGCCCGCTGATCGAGGAATCCGAGGCATTGCAGCTGAAAACCGCAGTGGAAACCTGCGAAATGCTGAGCCAGACCTTTCCCGAACTCAGCATCGCTCTGATTCATGGCCGGCTTGGCAGCGAGGAAAAATCCGCGATCATGGCGCAATTCAGTCAGGGAGCGGTACAGCTGCTGGTAGCCACAACCGTGATCGAAGTAGGGGTGGATGTCCCCAATGCCTCGCTCATGGTGATCGAGCACGCTGAACGCATGGGATTGTCGCAACTGCACCAGTTGCGCGGGCGGATCGGCCGTGGATCAGCCGCCGGTGTGTGTGTGCTGCTGTATCAGCAGCCGTTATCCGAAGTAGCGCGTAAACGGCTGCAAATCATTTTTGAACATGGCGATGGCTTCGAAATCGCCCGCCAGGATCTGCTGCTGCGCGGCCCGGGAGAATTTCTCGGCACTCGCCAGAGTGGCGTACCCCTGTTGCGGTTTGCCGATCTGGAAGAAGATGCCGATCTGCTCGAAATGGCGCGGAATGTTGCTGAAGACATGCTGCGCGATTATCCGCACGAAGCGCAGCGCCACATGCAGCGCTGGCTGGGAAGGAAAGAAGATTACCTGCGCGCGTAGTGCTGATTGTATTCTGTCAGGCCGCGATGACGTACCAGCACGTGTGCATCGTCGCGGAAATGCAACGCAAGCTTTTCTACAAAATAAACCGAGCGATGCTGCCCGCCGGTACAGCCGATAGCCACCGTGAGATAAGCCCGGTTATCCCGGATATAGGCCGGTAGCCAGGTGTTGAGAAAGCTGCTGATATCCCTCAGCATTTTCGAAGCATCCGGCTGGGATTCCATGAAGCGGATGACTTCGGGATCATGGCCGGTTAGTTCCTTCAGTTGTGGATCATAGAACGGATTAGGCAGGCAGCGGATATCAAATACCAGATCGGCATCCAGCGGAAGACCGTGTTTATAGCCGAATGACTGGAACAGCAAGGTTAATTGGGGCAGGTTGCGGCTCTCGGCGATGAAATCCTTGATGAAAGCACGCAGCGCATTGGGCCGCAACGCGCTCGTATCAATATGATGACCGATCCCTATCAGCGAGGCGAGCGCTTCACGTTCCCGCCGGATAGCTTCTTCCAGCGTAATGTTTGCATCACTCATGGGATGCCTGCGGCGGGTCTCGGAAAAACGCTGCATCAGCGTTTCAGTACGCGCATCCAGAAAGATGAATCTCGTCTGGATGCTTTTGTCGATCATCTTGAGCTGCCACGGCAGCACGGTGATGTTTTCGCCGCTGCGCATGTCGATAGCCACTGCAATATGCGTGTGCTGCTGCATTTGCAGATGATTGATGAGGACGACGAGCAGTGACGCGGGAAGATTATCGACACAGTAATACCCTGAATCTTCCAGGACATTGAGCGCGATGGATTTTCCCGAACCGGACAACCCGCTGATAATGATGACTTGCATGCGAACGAGTATAACAAAGAGTCTTGTTGGGGAGCCATGGGCAGTCAAGCGGGAAAATGACAGGGGAGACTGCGATATAACAAATTCCTTCATTGCAGACCCGCAAAAACGAAGCAATCCCGCAACTACCTTGCTGTCTTTGCGAATTGACCTGTTATTGCGGGGAAATCTCGGGCTGACGTGGTAACCCAGTAATCAGGAAGCAACCCGGTAACACTACCACTGCCGTCTTTGTGAACACCGAAGGTGTGAAGCAACCCAGTAGCGGCGATAACAAGGGCACTGGGTCGCCACGCTGCTGTGCACGATCAGATTGCGGCTCTTGTAGATGTGGCGGTCGAACGTGCGCGGGTTGAGTCTGTTGGAGCGTGGCGGGATGACCGCCTGACTGCCTTGGTTTGTAATCGCGGTGACGAAGGCATCCGAGTCGTACCCTTTGTCGGCCACAACGAATTCGACGGGCTGATCCTTGATCAGTGCGGTCGCTTGTTCGATATCGGCAATCTGGCCGGCCGAGAGAATTATCCGCAGCGGATTGCCCAAGGCATCCACGGCGACATGCAGTTTGGTGGTCAGTCTGCCTCGCGAACGGCCAATTTCCTGTTGGCCTGCTTTTTTTGGGCGCCAGCGGAGTGCTGGTGGGCGCGCACGATGGTCGAATCAATGAACAAATGCTCCATGTCAGCATCGCCTTGCAGTGCTATTGCCACACGCTCCCAGACACCTTTCTCGCGCCAGCGCGAGAAGCGGACGAAAGTCCGGTGCCAATGCCCAAGCTCTTCGGGCAAGTCTCGCCACGGACTGCCGGTACGCATGATCCAGAGAACGGCTTCGACAAAGCGTCGGTTGTCCTTCGCCGTACAGCCAGGATCGCCCTTCTTGCCCGGCAATAGCTGCTCAATGCGTGCCCACTGGTCATCTCGTAACATCGTCCGGTCCATCCTGACTCCTGCGCAAAAATCAGGATATGACCATAATTCATCCACTGTGAACAGCCCCTCGCCATGTCATTGACCGTGAACGATTTATTCGGCGTCAATTGCATATGGCATACAGCTATTCGCATGATTGAGAACAAACCCTAAATTTGCTACTTAACGACCATGCATTGAATCTTTTGTAGATGAAGTTCCAGCAGCCAAACGCCTTTGGCAAGTCTCGCCACGGGCAGCCAACCCGCATTCGATCCAGCATGCCTTCTACTGCCATGCGCAGGTTGCGCTTGTTATAAATCGCTTCTTGAAGCAGAATCTTCTTCAGCTTCGACCACAGTTCGTCATTGAGCATCAGTCGGGACATCGCAAACTCGTTTTGTTGGTGGTATGGGAACCTCAATATTACGAGTTTGCTCCTCCTTATTAAATACTTAGCTCAAAACGTCAACAGACCCTAGGAAAACCAAATTGAAACAGGAGTATGCCATGCTGTTTACGGGTAAAGAAAAATCCCAACACTCAACCGATCTCTCGGCCTGCGCATGCTGCAGTCCGCAAACGCAACAGCTGTTCGCACGTATTAATAAAGAACTGTCCCGCAGATCTGTATTAAAAGGGATCGTGGCAAGTTTTGCCGCCCCGATTCTCGGAATGACCGGTTCTACCTTCGCACAGGCATCCGGAAAACCAGATACCTTTGTGCAGGGGACTGAGAAATCGGGTAGCTCTACCCCGGAATCCGGCAAGCCGATCCGGTTGACGAACGTTCGCATCTTTGACGGCATGAGCGCAAAGCTCATAGAAGGGAAAGACGTATTGGTCGAAGGTAAATTGATTAAAGCCCTCATTGGTCGTGGTGACGCCGTCGCTGAGGTGGACACGATTGATTGCGGCGGCCGGACACTGATGCCGGGTATGATTGATGCGCATTGGCATTCGATGCTTGCCGGCATTCCGCAGATGACGGCGATGACGGCTGACGTCGCCTACATACATCTTGTTGCCGCGGAAGAAGCGAGGCGCACAATGCTGCGCGGGTTCACGACGGTCAGAGATGTTGGCGGGCCGTCCTTCGCATTGAAACGCGCCATCGACGAGGGGCGTTTTCCCGGTCCACGTATCTATCCATCTGGCGCGATGATCTCGCAAACGTCGGGGCATGGCGATTTTCGCATGCGCACCGATCTGCCTCGCACGGCGCAGAGTGATCTCAGCGCCGCCGAGAGAGCGGGCATTTCGGCCATTGCTGATGGGAACGAAGAGATACTGCGCCGAGTGCGCGAACAACTCATGCTGGGCGCCAGCCAAATCAAGATCATGGGCAGCGGCGGTGTTTCATCCGTCTATGACCCGATTGACGCGCTTCAATATACGGTTGCCGAGATGAAGGCGGCGGTATCGGCTGCAAGCGACTGGGGCACTTATGTTTGTGTGCACACCTATACGCCTGCTGGTATTCAGCGAGCGCTCGCCGCCGGGATAAAGTCGATCGAGCACGGGCAATTGGCTGATGAAGAAACGGTCAAGCGCATGGCAGATGCGGATGTCTGGTGGAGCATTCAACCTTTTCTCGCTGACGAAGATGCGAGTACCCATATTTCACCGGAAAAGCGCGCGGATCAAAAACGCATCGCCGAGGGAACTGCCCGGGCTGTCGAACTGGGGCGCAAATACAAAATCAAGATGGCCATTGGCACGGATATATTATTCAACCCCGAGCTGGCGGCAACCCAGGGCAAGCAGCTCGCCAAGTTCGCCCGGTGGTATGACAATGTGGACGTTCTACGCTTCCTGACTAGCGGAAATGCCGATCTGACAGCGCTTTCAGGTAACCGTAATCCTTATCCCGGCAAACTCGGCCGGATTGAAGCGGGAGCGTACGCGGATATGCTCGTGCTGGATGGCAATCCGCTTGAAGATATATCGCTGATCACGGATCCCGATAAAACGATGAAACTCATCATGAAAGATGGCCGCATCCACAAGAACGATCTTGGATAGTGAGATGGAAGGGTTGATGAGGAAATCCGCGGCATCAGTTACTTTGGATTCATCAACCAATACCATGTCGCGTAATACATTTGCTCTTTTGGTATTGGCCACGTCGCTATCCGTTGTGATGGGAGCGATGACCGCATCCCGTGAATCCTGGGTCGAGCAGCAGTAAAACTCATTTTGTATTACACGAGTTTCAGTCCGGCTGATTTATTTCAGGGGCGGCAGATGACGTTGGTCCCGGGCATCCAGTACTCGTTGAATAGCCTCGCACCAATCGGGGCTGCCGGCCGCTGGCAGCTGCTCAGGCTTCAATCCGAGGCGATACATGACCGAGTACTGCCACTCGCCCGAGCCAATATCCGGACCATGGCCCTGGCCATCCGAAGTATCCAGGCGCGCTTCAATGGCAGCAAACTCGGCTTCGGTACAGCTTGGTTCAACCTGTTCGCTCTGAATCACCATGTCGAGCACATAGGCAAAGCGTGACGCATCGGTCGGCGAGTTCTGACGTTCGTAGCGATCGATACGCAGTACAGTGCGCACACCCGGCTCGAAGTTAAAGCCTTCAATTTCGTCATAGAAAAGCGTAAATTCTTGCGGCTCGCCGACTTCTAAACCCCGCTCATCAAAATGACGTTCACGCACTTGCAGGCACTGAAAATCAAGAATCGACGGATGGCTACAGGCCTGCCGCTGTGGTGCCACCTCAAGGAAGATTCGCACCGGCTCAGAGCCAAAACGGGTACGTGCCGTCGGCACAGCATCAAAGACCAGCTTTTGCTCGCTGCGAGTCAGAATCAGCTGCATCTGTGTCGTCAACTCCAGATTATGACGGCCATCCAGAGCGGCGCTGACTTTCTCATCCAAGCCTTCCAGCTCACCAAAGCAGGCGCGGCGAGTTGACCGCATCTGGCCAACTTTCAGCTGGCTGCCATTGAGCAGGGCGTCAGCGCTTAGGATATTGCAGCTATTGCTCACCAGCAGACGACCTGAGTCAAAGTCCAGCGTAATGGGCGCTTTTGGTCGCACCAGAGTCGCATCGCTACCTGCGCTGAGCTGCCAGTGATAGGCTTGCAACAGCTCCTGATTGATACTAGCCTGCTGCGGTTGAGTATGAGTGACCACGGAGTCCACCTTTGTTTTGGGACCGCAGGCCGCTACAGCCAGACAGAGTGGCAAAATCCAGAATCGATATTTCATAACTATGTTTCAAAATTAGGATGTACTTATGGTGCCATAGTTTGACTGGACGCTGTGCGGTTAAAAGTTGGTGCGGCCGTTACCAGTTGCGAATCCCCTTGCAGGCTACCGGCCCTTGCCACCGGACAGTTCGTGCCGGGCGAGCACCTCACCACCTTGCAAGTCTGTAATGTGCAACTGGCTACCGCTTTCCAGCACCCCCACATGACTTTGCTGCCATGCCATCGGCACCGAGTATTTGTTGGCCTTCCAGGAGATCAGCCCGGTTTTATCCACCTTGCGGGTTTCGCTGGCCACCAGTGTGACACAGGCTGGTGACAGATAAGATTTGAGCTGGACGCGCTCATCCCGCTCAAACCGCTCAAACCGCTCCCGTGGCAACTCGCCGGTGGTGCCGTGCATCCATGGTGGCTGTCAGTGTGGCGGTGGCAGCAAGGTTGGGCGTGGCCAGTGTGGCGTTGATCAGACCGGTACCAGCATAGTCGTTCAGATTGCCTGAGGCAACGTTGCCGGTGATGTTGGTGACGATTGATGCAGAGGTTTGCGATCCCCAGTTGCACGAGATATATCCAGTCATACCCATCGCCAGCCCGCAATCGCTGCCTGTCTGGGTAATGTTTGGTGTAAACGCGGCGTTAAACCCCGATGTGCTGAGCAATGCCGAGCTGGTGCCACTCCCGCTCGCGGTACGCCCCGGGCCATTATTCTTGACGCCGGTGCCATTGATGGTTTGGGTGCGGCTGGATTTCAGCTGTAATTCCACACTGGTCAACACGCCGATTGATGTGTCAAATTGCCCGAGTGAAACCGTTGCGACAGATGCATTGTTGTTTGTATTGCTGACAGCAGTTTTGCTGGTTGATGTCGCTGTGACCGAGGCATTGCCGGAGAAGCTTTGCACGCCGGAGCTGGTGGTCAGACTGGCGTGGGAAAAATTGCCGATTCCTGCCAGGATGGCGGTCGCTGCGAACTGATAGACGTATTTCATGAAGTAACCCTCAATTTGTTGATTTATTGTGTTGTTTTTATGTAAGGCTGTTGCCGCACCGGTTTTGCGAGGCACGACAATTGCTTTACAAGCACGAGTGTTTGAATGATGTTCCGGGGGATATGCGGCCGGATTCCTTTTTGCGAGGTATCGCAGTGCATTGGTGATTTGGAACTTCCCTGTCATTCCAGGGAGGTAACCCGGCCATCTTCAGGTGTTGAACGGAATAGACAATATCCGTTGCTGGTAAACAATCTTAAGATCCGTAGGTTTTTCGAGCTCGTTTCACAACGAGGGTGGCTTTTGCTGAGGGTTGCAATTATGTTTAAAAATGAGCGGGATACGATGCGACATAATGTCGCATCGTGGCTGGTGTGCGGCACAAGAGAGCTTCTGAAAAATTATCTGCGTTGTCATTTCTGCGTTAAAACCGGCTCAAAATGATCATTTATTACGTATAAACTCCGTTTTTTTACCGATTTTTGCCTTGAACTGACTGCCGCGCTGACGTTTTTCAGAGGTTCCTAAGGGTTGTCGAGTTTGTGAAACAGGATGCTTATACGGAACAAATGGTGGAAACGGGTTTTCCGGCAGTTTTGTAGTGTATGTTTGGCGTTGGGTGATTTTTATTGGTGGCTGGTGACGATGAGCAAGGCATTTGTTAAAGAAAATGATGATGAAGATGAACTCGATGATGCGCCGCAACCGCAGCAGGGGGGTAAAAACTATATGACTCCCCGGGGGTATGCGCGGTTGAAGGAGGAGTTCGACCGGTTATGGAAAGTGGAGCGTCCGGAGGTGGTCAAAATTGTTTCCTGGGCGGCATCGAATGGAGATCGCTCGGAAAATGGCGATTACATCTATGGCAAACGGCGCTTGCGTGAAATTGATCGCCGTTTGCGTTTTTTATCCAGGCGTCTGGATAACGCTGAAATTATCGATCCGGAACGGCGCGGCGAGTGTGACCAGGTTTTTTTTGGGGCGACGGTAACAGTTTGTAATCAGCATGGCGAGGAGCACACGTACAGCATCGTTGGTATTGATGAAGCCGAGCCGGGCCGGGGCTGGATCAGCTGGATTTCACCATTGGCAAGATGTTTGCTGAAGGCGCACGAGGGGGATGTGGTGTCATTGCAAACCCCGGGCGGATTGGAGGAGCTGGAGGTGGTGGAAATCCGTTATGAGGCGTTGTAAGCCGGATAAATAGTCAAATCCCTTGGGAATCTCCGAAAAACGACCTGTGTTGTCATTTTCGCGTTAAACATCGTCTCAAAATGCAAAATGCTCATTTATTACGTATAAATTCCGCTTTTTTGTTGATTTTTGCCTTGAACTGACTGTCTCGCTGACATTTTTCAGAGGTTTCCTTACTTTTTTAACATCGTATTTCTGACCTTAAATGAAACTGCATTTATTTATTCCTGATTTATTTTGGCCTGATAGTTCACAAGCAGATATTTACCGGCAGCTGGAATTGCCGGCGCTGGAGGTGATTTTGTCCAAAAGTTCACGCGGGCAAACGGTCGCCGGGCAATCGCCGGAATCCTGGCTGTGTAAAAATTTTAACGTGGATAAACAGCAGGATTGGCCTGTTGCTTCCATATTGCTGCAGCATGAGAAAAAAGAAATCGAGGTGGGAGAGAGTTATTGGTTGCGCGTTGATCCCGTTCATCTCAGGATCGAGAATAACCATATGCTTCTTGGAGATAATCAAATTTTGAATATTTCCTTAAAGGAAGCGGTTGCTCTTGCCGATAGTATCAATACGTTTTTTTCAGATGATGGCGTGACGGTGTTGCCTCTTTATCCTGATCGCTGGTATTTGAAATGTAATCAAATTCCGGAGTTGCAGACTGCTCTTCTGAGTGAGGTTGTAGGAAAAAATATCAATTATCTTCTGCCGCAAGGAAAGGATGGCGCAGTCTGGAATAGCAGAATCAACGAAATCCAGATGCTGTTTTATGATCATCCGGTCAACCGGGATCGGGAGATACGTGGCGAGTTGGCAATCAATAGTGTCTGGATATGGGGCGGAGGTACCCGACCAGCCAAAGTACACGCTTCCTGTGCCAAGGTTTGGAGTAACCATGAATTGGCTTGTGCCCTGGCAGAAATGGGCCGGATTGAAAATCAGGTTTTGCCAAAGGATGCAAACAGGGTACAGGAGCAAATGGGTGTCTCGGGAGAACAGTTGATTATCCTGGATAGCCTCCGGAAATATGCCTGCTATAGAGATGCTTACGAATGGCGGAATGAATTGGTTGAAATGGAAGATAAATGGTTTGCTCCATTACTCCAGATGTTAAGAAAGAAGCAGATTCAGGAATTAAGGTTAACTGTCACCAATGAAAATTCGACCAGAGATTTCATATTGACACCGAGTATGCTCTGGAAATTCTGGGCCGCAGTCCGGCCTGTGGAAACTTATCGATATTTGTAAAGGGCCAACCATTTGCCGCCTCACTCGTTTTTCATCCGTAAAACATTGTGTGCGGCTATGCGGGATTTAATCAGGGGTTCCTTGATTTTTTCCAGGCTGATTTCTGAAAGAAGATTGTTTTAACTGGATTTGTCGATACGATTATGCATACCAATCCAAAAATAAGCGCAGTCAAATCTTTCTCGCCTGGTGCTGTGGCACTGGTTGTTGCAGGCTTGTTGATTGCTTTCAATCATTCCCTGATCGTTATTGATTCGTATGTTGTCGTAGGTTTATGGGTGATCCTGCTGGCAACAATACTGATCATGGTTGTGCAGATTGCACATACCGAGAAAATTTTTTCCAAACAGTTTGCACAATTGGCGGTACAAAAGGAGCGGCTTGCAAACGAAATCAAATATCGGCTGTGGGCTGAAAAAACATCCTCGGAGAACAAAGCTAGGCTGCAAATTGTTGATGAAAATTTCCCGGTCATGTTGGCTTATTTTAATTCGGAGCAGCAGTGTTGTTACCATAACCGCGCTTTCCGGCAATGGTTTGGGTTGCGGCCTGAGCAAATAGAAAGCCGGTTCTTTAAGGAATTCCTTGATAGACCTCTATTTTCCGGAATTAGTAACGATATAGCGCGCGTGCTATCCGGGGAGACCGTGCAGAATCAGCATGTTCAGCAGCTTGCAAATCAGGCTTCTTGTGTTGTTATAAGCCACCTGGCGCCTCATTTCGATGCTGCAGGAAAAATAATTGGCTTTTACGTACTTTATACGCCTCGCCTAATGAAGAAAGGAGAGGAAATTAAAGATCAGGCCAAGACAGAGCACAGCTTCCCCCAGGAAGATAAGAATAAACAGGATTCCGGGAAAAATGCTGCTCAGGAGCCGCCAAGGGCTTCCATGGATTCTTCCAGGCGAATTATTCAGGCAATCGAACAGGATAAATTCCAGTTGTACTGTCAGAGCATCATCCCTGCGAGCTTGAATCAGGATATACCAACGTACTATGAAGTGCTGATCCGTATGGCGGAAGAAGAATCCAATCTGATTCCTCCAGGAGCCTTCCTTCCATTCATTGAAAAATACGGTTTGATGTCACGTCTTGATGGCTGGGTGGTCAAGAAAGCGGTGCATTATCTTGCTAACAATCTGTTTGACGATCAGGTTTCATTTTGTATCAATCTGGCCCGGAGCACGCTTGAAGATCCATCATTTGCTGATCATGTTCGAGCTTTGTTGAATGCCGTGGCGGTAGAACCCCGGAGAATATGTTTTGAAATTGAAACACCGGATGCTATTGCTCATCTGCAGACAACGGCGCAATTTACAAAAAAATTACAACAATCGGGTTGCCTGATTTCCCTGTGTAGTTTTAATCACGATCGCATCTCTTTTGATTTGCTTAAACATATCCGGAGCGATTTTCTGAAAATTGATGGTGATTTGATATGCAATATTCTGCGTGATGAAGAAGATTTGAAAAAAGTCGAAAATATCAGCAAGTTTGCACGCGCCCTGAAAATCAAAACGATAGGAGAGCTGGTTGAAACACAGGATATTCAGGAAAAACTGATCAGAATCGGTGTGGATTATGTGCAGGGATTCAAGGTAGGGCGACCATTCCCGATTGAGAAAATCGGGCAGAAAGACAGCAGATTGCTGTGATAAACAGCAAGCCGTTATGTTGTCAACGTCCGATAAGCTTCCTGGTATTTTGCAATAGTCTGGGCAAGAATTTCATCAGGGATGGATGGGGCGGGTGGGGTTTTGTTCCAGCCAGTTTGCTCAAGCCAGTCACGGATAAACTGTTTGTCGTAGCTTGGAGGTGTTTTGCCAGGCTGATAGCTTGTAGCCGGCCAGAAACGAGAGGAATCTGGTGTCAGCGCTTCATCAATCAGATAGAGCTGATTGGTTTCATCCAGGCCAAACTCAAATTTGGTGTCGGCAATAATGATCCCGCGCGTTAGAGCATAATCTGCAGCGGCTGTGTAAAGCGCAATAGCGTTTTTTCTGACATCCGAAGCAAGTTGTGTTCCCAGTAGTTGTTCACAGGTGATATATGAAATATTTTCATCATGATCACCGATTGCGGCCTTGGTCGAAGGTGTGAAAATTGCACCACCAGGAATTTTGTCTGCTTCGCGCAGATTTTCTGGCAGGGCGATGCCGCAGATCGCACCACTACGTTGGTAATCCTTCCAGCCAGAGCCTGAAATATAACCGCGAACGATGGCTTCAACCGGCAGTGGTTTCAATTTCCTGACCACAAAGGCACGATCTATCACCTGATTACGTTCACGCGGCAAGACGACAGATTCTGGTGCGATGCCGGTGAGATGATTGGGAATGATATGCGCCAGTTTATCGAACCAGAAACGGGAAATGCCTGTCAGGATTTTCCCCTTTTCCGGAATTGGGGTGGGGAGTATTACATCAAATGCCGAAACACGATCGGTTTGGATAATCAGCAAATTATTTTTATCCACTTCATATATGTCGCGTACCTTGCCGCGATGCAGCAAGGGCAGGCTGGAAATGCTGGTTTCAAACAATGTTGTGATCGTCATTTGTTGGCTGCTCGTGATAGGCGTGTATCAGCGCTGAAGATCCTGTCTTATACGCTGGGTGTGTTGTAGTGCTTCTTCGATGGTCTCTGCCAGTACGGTGAAGTGTCCCATTTTTCGGCCTGGTTTCGCGGCCCGTTTGCCATAGAGGTGCAGTTTGGCCTGGGGGTGGCGGAGTATTTCATTCCAGGCGGGCTCGCCATTTTTCCATAAGTCCCCAAGGATATTTGTCATGACGGCGGGCTGGATCAGCCTGGTGCTGCCGTGAGGCAATCCGCAAAGCATGCGTACTTGCTGCTCAAACTGGGAGGTAATGCATGCATTCAGTGAATAATGCCCGCTGTTGTGCGGACGGGGTGCGATTTCGTTGATCAGAATCCGGTCATCTTCGAGAACGAAAAATTCCACGCATAAAATACCGATGTAATTGAGCTTGCTTGCAATTTGTCCGGCCAGTTCGCACGCCTTCGCTGTGATTTCATCTGATAATGTGGCTGGAATAATGCTCGTATCCAGAATTCCCTGTTCGTGGCGATTTTCGGGGATTGGGAAAAAGGTGATCTGATTCAGGCGATCTCGGGCCAGAATGACGGAAATTTCCCGGTCAAGCGGCAGTCGTTTTTCCAGTACACATGGCCTGTTGCCGAGATTCGAGAATGCTTCCGGTAAATCTTCCGTTTTATCAATACGTATCTGTCCCTTGCCGTCATAGCCAAACTGACTGATTTTGAGGATGGCCGGGAATAGGGCAGGATCAATCTGGTGCATATCCTGCGCGTTGTGGATGACAATAAATGGCCCAACCGGGAAATTGTTTCCGGCAAGAAATTCTTTTTCAAGAATACGGTTTTGCGCTATCGAGACACTATCTGCATCGGGACTGACTACACATCGTTGTGCCAGGGTGCGTAATGCCTGAGCAGGTACATTCTCAAACTCGATGGTAATCGCGGCGCATGTTGTCCCCAATTCATGCAAAGCCTGCGCATCCAGATAATCTGCCTGCAAATGCCGCTCGGCAATACTGCCCGCTGGGCTTTCTGCTGCCGGGTCAAGCACGGTTACCCGATACCCCATTTGTTGTGCGGCCATGGCAAACATTCTTCCCAGCTGGCCGCCGCCCAGCATGCCCAGCATGCTGCCCGGTTTTATATACATGATTCCGGGAGTGTCATTGCCGCGACAGCAGCCGCCTGATCCTTGCGGAATTGATCCAGTTTTTCAGCAAGAGCGGGATCTTCTCCAGCCAGAATGGCTGCTGCAAATAACGCGGCGTTGGTTGCTCCTGCTTCGCCGATGGCAAAAGTGGCAACCGGCACACCCTTGGGCATCTGTACGATGGACAAGAGTGAATCCATGCCTTGTAAATGTTTTGAGGTGACGGGGACACCCAAAACAGGAAGAGTAGTTTTGGCTGCGACCATACCGGGGAGATGTGCAGCGCCACCTGCACCGGCGATGATGCATCTGATGCCACGGCCACGGGCAGCTTCGGCATATTCGAACATTTTGTCAGGTGTGCGATGTGCCGAAACCACAAGAGCTTCATGCGGGATGCAAAATTTTTTCAGAATGGTTGCGGCATGCTGCATGACTGGCCAATCACTGCTGCTGCCCATGATAATTCCAACTACAGGACGATCCACTTAAAACCTTTTGCGAAGTACGGAAACAACTCAAAATATGCCTAGGCATGGTGAAAGTGGCAATAATAAACTAGAATTAAGCTTATCGATCCGCAAGTTTGAAGCAGGGTCGCTGTATCTGTTTTTCTGATTACAGCAAAATGGGTCGCAATCAGCAGCTTTTTATCAGCCTAATATCCGGAATAAAATGAATTTTCAGCGTGGGCGAAAAAAAGAAGAGCCCGAGATCAATCTCGTGCCCATGATTGATGTGTTGCTGGTGATTCTTATATTCTTGGTCATCACCACTACATATTCAAAGTTTTCCGAGCTGGAAATTACCTTGCCTCAGGTTGCTGCAACCGAAGAAGAACGTGCGGCGGATGCATCAAAGGTAATTGATGTTTCGGTCAGCGCAACTGGTGACTATACGATTAACCTGACGCCAATCAAATTCACCAGTATTGAAAGCTTGCGGGATGCACTGCAATCAGCGGCCAACAACCAGAAAAATCCGGTCATCATTATTAGTGCTGATGCAAAAGCCGCGCACCAATCAGTTATTACAGTCATGGAAGCTGCGAGATTGGCCGGATACAATCAGGTAACCTTTACAACAGAAGTATTGGGCGACAATCCGTAACATTCCTTTTTACTCAGACTATCCGATCTTATGTTTTCGCTATTCAAAGCAGTTTTCAGAAATAAAGGAGAGAAAATGAGCACCAATCTGGATAATTTTTCAAAGGCTGCACAATCAGGAGATGCCTATGTGCTGGCACCCCTTCCCTATGCTGATAATGCACTGGAGCCGGTTATTTCCGCCCACACTCTGAATTTCCACTATGGCAAGCATCACAAGGCTTATGTGGATAACCTGAACAAGCTTGTTGCTGGAACAGCGTTTTCCGGACAATCGCTGGAACAGATCATTACCGCTACCGTCGGCCAGGCGGATAAAGCCGGAATTTTCAACAATGCCGCGCAAATCTGGAACCATATGTTTTACTGGCACAGCCTTAGCCCAAAGGGAGGCGGGGAGCCACCTGCCGCATTGAAACAGAAGATTGAAGAATCCTTTGGTAGCGTAGACGCCTTCAAACAGGAATTTGCCAATGCGGCCATCACGCAATTCGGCAGCGGCTGGGCCTGGCTTGCTCAAGATGGGTCCAGGCTATCCATAGTCAAAACAGCCAATGCGGAAACTCCTTTGACACGCGGCATTCGTCCACTGCTGACGATCGACGTATGGGAACACGCGTATTACCTGGATTTTCAGAACCGTCGCCCGGATTATGTCAATACAGTCATCGACAAACTGATCAACTGGGAATTTGCTGCGGCAAATCTTGGATAACGCCTGTTAATGTCTGATATCACGATTGCCCTTTCCAAAGGGCGGATTTTTGAAGATACCATGCCGTTCCTGAAGGCGGCCGGTATCATCCCGAGTGATGATCCGGGTTCCTCGCGCAAGTTGATTATCGGGACCAATCGACCGGATGTCAGGCTCGTCATGGTGCGCGCAACCGATGTGCCAACCTATGTGCAATATGGAGCGGCTGATCTGGGGGTGGCGGGGAAAGATGTCCTGCTGGAGCATGATGGGATCGGGCTGTACCAGCCGTTGGATCTGAAAATTGCCCGCTGCCGTATGATGGTCGCCGTGCGGGATGATTTTGACTATGCTTCGGCAGTCTTTCGTGGCGCACGTTTGCGAGTGGCCACCAAATATGTCAAAACCGCACGCAACCACTTTGCTGCAAAAGGAATGCATGTCGATCTGATCAAGCTATACGGATCAATGGAACTTGCGCCACTCGTTGATCTGGCTGATGCAATCGTCGATCTGGTTTCAACCGGCAGTACGCTCAAAGCCAATCATTTGCAGGCAGTCGAGGAAATCATGCCGATTTCTGCACGTCTGATTGTCAATCAGGCAGCATTAAAGTTGAAGAACACCAAGATACAACCCTTGCTGGAAGCGTTTAATGCGGCAGTACCGGCAAATTCATAATCCAGTAATTCCGGAATGATCATGATCCCAATCAGGCGGCTGTCATCGGCCGATTCTTTTTTTCAGGCAGAGCTCGACAAGTTGTTGAGTTTTGATCTTTCCGTTGATAACGAAATTGAACGTGCCGTAACGCAAATCCTGCATCAGGTCAGGGCACAAGGTGATGCTGCGTTACTCGAATTCACCCGCCGGTTTGATCACCTGGAGATTGCCCGGATCGGAGAAATCGAACTGCCCCGTGAGCAATGCCAATCTGCTCTGGCAGCACTGGACAGAGTACAGCGGGAAGCATTGGAACAAGCTGCTTTCCGCATACGCACCTATCATGAAAAACAGCAATCACAGTCGTGGGATTACACTGAGCCAGATGGTACGCGGCTGGGACAAAAAATAACCGCACTGGATCGGGTCGGGCTCTATGTTCCCGGCGGCAAGGCTTCCTATCCTTCTTCCGTGCTGATGAATGCCATCCCTGCCAAGGTGGCTGGTGTTCAGGAGCTGATCATGGTGACACCAACACCAAGGGGCGAAAAGAATCCGCTGGTCCTGGCTGCGGCTGCTATTTGCGGAGTCGATCGCGTTTTCACCATTGGCGGTGCCCAGGCAGTTGCTGCCCTGGCTTATGGCACAGCCACCATCCCGAAGGTGGATAAAATTGTCGGGCCAGGTAATGCCTATGTGGCTGCAGCAAAACGGCATGTCTTTGGTGCAGTCGGCATTGACATGCTAGCGGGGCCATCAGAAATTCTGGTGATCTGTGACGGAAAAACCAACCCGGATTGGATTGCAATGGATCTGTTCTCGCAGGCCGAGCATGATGAACAGGCTCAGTCGATCCTGCTCAGCCCGGATAAAATTTTTCTGGATGCCGTGGCAGACAGTATTTCCCGCCTGGTGGATATGCTGCCGCGCCGGGATGTGATTCGCTCTTCTCTGGAAAATCGCGGTGCGTTGATACAGGTGCGTGATCTGGAAGAAGCCTGCCAGATTGCCAACCGGATTGCGCCCGAACATCTGGAATTGTCCGTTGACCAGCCGGAACAGTGGGTCGATCGCATCCGGCATGCGGGCGCCATTTTCCTGGGTCGATATACCTGTGAAGCCTTGGGAGATTATTGTGCAGGGCCTAATCATGTCCTCCCCACTTCCGGCACGGCGCGTTTCTCCTCGCCACTGGGTGTGTATGATTTTCAGAAACGCACCAGCCTGATCCAGGTTTCGGCTGTAGGAGCATCCAGGCTGGGTGAAATCGCATCGATTCTGGCCAGAGGAGAGGGGCTGGATGCCCATGCCAGATCTGCTGAATTCCGTTACAAATCATCATGAATCCGAATATCAGAGTCTGGCTGATCTGTTCGCTGCTTCGCTCTGATGTGAATAGCCATGTCTGAACAGCAATTCGATATTGTCATTGTAGGTGGTGGACCGGTTGGAATGGCTCTGGCGCTGGCTCTGCGTGACTATGATTTAACGGTTTTGCTGCTTGAGGCACGGGCGTTGCCTGAGAAAGTGGATGATCCGCGCCCGCTGGCGCTCTCCCATGGCAGCCAGCTTATTTTGCAGCGGCTGGGTATCTGGCAAAACCTGGTGCAATCCACGCCTATCACCACGATTCATATTTCCAATCATGGTCATTTTGGTCATGCCATTCTCACACCGGAAGATGTGGGTGTTCCCGCTCTGGGTTATGTGGTCAATTACCACGATCTCTATCATTCCATGGGTCGTATGGTGCGTGAAGGCAGCAATCTGGATTACCAGACCAATGCGCTGGTGACGGCTGTCCGGACTGATCTGCCATTAGCTCAGGTAACGTATCAGCAACATGGAATGACCAGGCAGGTACGGGCCAAACTGCTGGTGCTGGCGGATGGGGGCAAACTCGCGGAACAGATTGACGGAATCAGATACCAGACCCACGATTACCAGCAAACAGCCATCGTGGCCAACGTCAGGGCCGAATTGCCGCAACCGGGGACAGCGTATGAACGCTTTACCCTGAACGGGCCGCTGGCGCTTCTGCCATCCGGTGATGAATACGCGCTGGTATGGACCATGCCGATCGCCGAGGCAGCAAAAAAATTGAAGCTTGATGACAGTCATTTCTTGCAGCAGTTGCATGAGCAATTTGGTGATCGTATGGGAAATTTTACCCATGTCGGCCAACGGTCAAGTTTTCCGCTGATACTCAAACACGCATCGGGGATTGCTGGCCATCGGGCAGTGCTGATAGGGAACGCTGCACAAACATTGCACCCGGTTGCCGGACAGGGGTTCAACCTGGGTTTGCGCGATGCCTGGGAGCTGGCCAGCGAGATCAGCCGTGTTCCGCCGGATACTCCCGGCGAGCCGGGGTCGGCTCGTATGCTGGCGGCTTACAGCAGGCGGCGCCAGAGTGATAAACGCACCAGCCGGATATTTACCGATTCTCTGGTAAAACTGTTTACGGTTGATTTGTCACTGGTACAAAGCTGCAGCAGCCTTGGGCTGACCGCGCTGGACTGCCTGCCGCCTGCCAAACGTCTGGTGGCCCATCAGATGATATTTGGTACTAAAGGCTGGTTTATTGGATAATCTGGCCTCTTTCGAGCGATCTGCCAGGAATGTATCCAGTACCGGGCAATCAACGGATCAAAATTTTTTGAATAACCCTATCGAATTGGATGTAATTGCCGGAATTGGCCGGTGATTCCCGGATTCTCCCGCGAATGTTTTAAACGAGCTTTGCCTGTTTCATGCAAATTGGTTCCTATACACTCAAAAACAAACTGATTGTTGCCCCCATGGCGGGTGTCACTGATCGCCCTTTCCGGCAGTTGTGCAAGCGGATGGGGGCCGCGATGGCTGTTTCCGAAATGGTTTCAAGCAATTCTCTGCTGTATGGTTCGGAAAAAACCCGCCGCCGTGCCTGTCACGAAGGTGAAGTCAGGCCGGTTTCAGTGCAGATTGCAGGAGCCGATCCAGCCATGATGGCGCAGGCTGCCCGCCACAATGCAGATCATGGCGCAGAGATCATCGATATCAACATGGGGTGCCCCGCCAAAAAAATCTGCAATGTCATGGCGGGATCGGCACTGCTGAAGGATGAAGGACTGGTCAGCAGTATCCTGGATGCTGTGGTACAGGCCGTGGATATTCCGGTTACCCTGAAAATCAGAACCGGCTGGGATACGCAGCATAAAAATGCAGTTGCCGTTGCACGCATTGCGGAGAGTGCAGGCATACAGGCACTGGCTATCCATGGCCGCACCCGGGCTTGTGCCTACCGGGGGCAGGCAGAATATGACACGATCGCTGCAGTCAAGGCGTCGATCCGCATACCTGTCATTGCCAATGGAGACATCACCACTCCGGAAAAAGCAAAGGAAGTGCTCGAATACACGGGGGCCGATGCTGTCATGATTGGCCGCGCCGCCCAGGGGAGACCCTGGATTTTTCGGGAGATTGATCATTATCTGACAACAGGCAGTTTTCTGCCCCCTCCCGAAGTAGCCGAAATCCAGCGTGTTCTGATGGATCATCTGCAAGAGCTGTATCAGTTTTATGGCGAATACTCCGGCGTGCGTATCGCCCGCAAACATATTTCGTGGTATACGCGGGGATTATCGGGATCGGCGGCTTTTCGCCATGCCATGAACCGGCTTGCGACGGTTGAAGAACAACTGGCTGCCACCCAACAATTTTTTGCGGAGCTGGCTGATCAGGGCCGCACGCTTATCTATATTGATGAAGAGATGATTGAGGCATGACAATTATCAACGAAAATGAAATTGCGCTCTGCGTCCGCAAGGCAGTGGAAGCTTATTTCCAGGATTTGGATGGCGAAAAACCTTGCGCCATTTATGAGACAGTAATACACAGCGTGGAAAAACCGCTGATAGAGATTGCAATGCACTATGCCCAGGGCAACCAGAGCAAGGCGGCCGAACTGCTCGGCATCAATCGCAATACCTTGCGCAACCGACTTACCAAACATCAGATCGGATAAATCTACAAATGAGCATAAAACAGGCACTGATCAGTGTTTCCGACAAAACGGGCGTGGTGGAACTGGCAACAGCCTTGCGCCAATACAACATCACCCTTCTTTCCACGGGTGGAACGGCAAAATTGCTGCAGGAGGCTGGCATTCCGGTAGTTGAGGTGGGCGACTATACCGGTTTCCCCGAAATGCTGGATGGCCGGGTCAAAACTCTGCATCCCAAGGTGCATGCCGGGATTCTGGCCAGAATGGATTTGCCTGAACATCGCCAGACGATGGAACAGGCGCAAATTCCGACCATTGATCTGGTGGTGGTCAACCTGTATCCGTTTACCCGGACAATCGCCAAACCGGATTGCCCGTTTGAAGAAGCGATTGAAAATATCGACATTGGCGGACCTACTATGATCCGCGCCGCAGCCAAAAATTTCCAGCGCGTTGCCGTTGTGACCGATCCCCGGGATTACAACTCCTTGCTGGAGCAGTTGCGCGCCAATAATGGATCGGTTGATGATGCGTACCGGTTTCAGCTGGCACAAAAGGCGTTTTCCCATACGGCGAGCTATGATGGCGCTATCAGCAATTATCTGACAGCACTTGAGCCGTCAAGCCATCAGCGTAAACCGTTCCCGGATCAGCTCAATCTGGGATTCACCCTGGCACAGCCATTGCGCTACGGTGAAAATCCCCACCAGCAGGCGGCCTTTTATCGTGACATGGCTGACATTTCAGGCAGCCTGGCGGATTATCACCAACTTCAGGGAAAGGAGCTCTCGTACAACAACATTGCCGATACCGATGCAGCGTGGGCGTGTGTCCGCACTTTCGACCAACCAGCCTGCGTCATCATCAAGCATGCCAATCCGTGTGGCGTGGCCGTGGCCGATACACCTCTGGCGGCTTACCAGAAAGCATTTTCCACCGATCCGGTATCTGCCTTTGGTGGCATCATCGCGCTTAACCGTACAGTCGGTGCCGATCTGGCCAAAGCAGTACTGCAACAGTTCGTGGAAGTCATCATTGCACCGGAATTCAGCCCGGAGGCCGGACGTTTGCTGGCAGACAAACCCAATATCCGGGTGCTGACCGTGCCGCTGGCCAATCATGCCAATCGATTTGACCTGAAACGGATCGATGGCGGATTGCTGGTGCAGACGCCGGATGATCTCAATATCACGGCAGATCAGCTGCAGGTGGTCACGCAGTTAAAACCCACCCGCGAGCAGATCGAGGATTGTCTGTTTGCCTGGCGAGTGGCAAAGTTCGTCAAATCCAACACCATCGTGTTTTGTGCCAATGGCCAGACACTGGGTATTGGTGCCGGGCAGATGAGCCGGGTGGATAGTGCGCGCATTGCTTCCATCAAGGCTAACCAGGCCAACCTTGATTTACATGGATCCGTGGTCGCATCAGACGCCTTCTTCCCGTTCCGGGATGGTCTGGATGTACTCGCCCAGGCAGGAGCCAAAGTGGTCATCCAGCCCGGCGGCAGTATCCGTGACGAGGAAGTCATTGCGGCAGCCGATGAACAGGGTGTCGCAATGGTATTTACCGGCGTCAGGCATTTCAGGCATTAGCATGAAACTACTCGTGATCGGCAGTGGTGGCAGGGAACACGCCATCGCGTGGAAGCTGGCTCAATCTCCCCTGGTTGAACAGGTGTTTGTTGCTCCCGGCAATGCCGGAACAGCGCTGGAAGCCAAACTGGAGAATGTGCCCATCACGTCCATTCCGGAGCTTGCAGCGTTTGCCCGGCAGGAAACAATCAACCTGACCGTGGTCGGGCCGGAAGCACCGCTGACCGAGGGAATTGTCGATACCTTTCAGGCTGCAGGCTTACGCATCTTTGGGCCAGGCCAGTTTGCCGCGCAGCTGGAAGGCTCCAAGAATTTTGCCAAGGCATTCATGCTCAGCCACGGCATTCCAACTGCAGCCAGCGAAACCTTCAGTGATGCAACAGCCGCACATCGCTATCTTGATCAGCATTCCCTGCCGGTTGTCATCAAGGCTGATGGTCTGGCTGCCGGCAAGGGCGTGATCGTGGCGCAAACACTGGCCGAGGCACATGCAGCCGTTGACGCTATGCTGGTGGATAACCGGCTGGGAGCAGCCGGTGCGCATATCCTGATCGAAGATTATCTGGAAGGAGAGGAAGCCAGCTTTATCGTCGTATCGGACGGTAGGCACGTTTTGCCACTTGCCACCAGTCAGGATCACAAACGTTTGCTGGATAACGATGAAGGGCCCAACACTGGCGGCATGGGTGCTTATTCTCCTGCGCCGGTCATTACTCCCGCTTTGCATGACGAAATCATGCAAAAGGTCATTCTGCCAGTCATTCACGGCATGGCTCAACAAGGACACCCATATACCGGATTTCTATATGCTGGGCTGATGATCTCGCCGCAAGGTGAGGTCAGGGTGCTGGAATTCAATTGCCGCCTTGGCGATCCGGAAACCCAGGCCATCCTGTTGCGTCTGAAATCCGATTTGTTCACTTTGCTGGATCACGCGGTCAACGGCACGCTGGATCAGGTGCGGATCGAATGGGATCAGCGCTCGGCATTATGTGTGGTCATGGCCGCGCAAGGCTATCCCGACAATCCCAGAAAAAATGACGAGATTCATGGATTGGAATCCATGGTGGCACGACAAAATGAAGCCGGTGAGTTTCATGTTTTTCACGCAGGCACCACATCCGGCAGCCAGCATCCCGGAAAAATCCTGACTTCGGGAGGGCGTGTGCTGAGTGTAGCTGCTCTGGGGGAAAATATCCGGCAGGCACGCTCAAACGCTTATGCAATCGCAGAGGATATTCGCTTCGATGGCTGCCAGCTGCGTAGGGATATTGGCCATAAAGGAATCCCTGATTAAGTCTCACATGGCTGCGCACCGTGTTTCGCGAATGGAATGCAAGGCAGGTGAGGCAGTGAATGGTTGCCCCTTCACAATGAGCTCAACGCTGCAGTTCATCTGCAAAACCAGTGTCCAAAGGGTTGCGGAAAAATCATATACCCCACTCTATTGTAAACAAGACATTTTTATCTTTTATATTCAATGGCTTATTTTCCTGCTAATTGGTAATACCATGAAAAATACCATGCTCAGAAAAGGCTTAACAATATTTTGAAAAATTGCCTACTGAG
>WBZO01001153.1_pt1 | contig 44312 bp, 36 predicted proteins | sample 5204261 | NCBI WGS metagenome assembly WBZO01 (sample SAMN12412400, study PRJNA552823) | activated sludge metagenome | isolation source: activated sludge from anammox sidestream of wastewater treatment plant... | place: USA: North Carolina | collected 2017-09
TGATCCGCGACGGCTTCGGATCGGTCGAGCACAGCGTGCCCTACATCGAGTGTCCGCGGCATCGCTTCCATGTCCCGGTGTGGTCGCGGGTGGTGATCCGCGACGTCGCCACGCTGCAGGCCTTGCCGGCTGGACAGCCGGGATTCCTCAACTTCCTCTCGGCCTACATCACCTCGGCGCCATCGCACAGCGTGATCATGGGCGATCTGGCGGCCTGGTATCCGGGCAGCGCCTGCGGTTGCGGCCTGGACGCGCCTTGGTTCGACCTGCTCGGCCGCGCCGGTCAAGGCAAGAACCGCAGCTGCGCGGTGGCCGCCGCCGAACTGCTCAAGGGGAATGCCGCATGAACTGGAGTCCACCCGATCCCGCCACGCCGCACCTGTGGCAAGGCCAGTGGCTCGACGATGCCGCGCTCGATGCCCGCCTGGCCACGCTCGCCGACGATCTGCATGCCGACCTGGCGCGCGCGGTACCTCTGCAGGCGCTGCTGCGCGCGGCCGATGCACTCAGCGCACGCATCGGCGACGGCGCGGCGCGTGACGATGCCCTGATCGCAGCGCTGCTGCACACGCTGCAGCAGGATCCGGGCACCTGCGAAAGCGAGGCCCTCGGCATGCTGGCCACGCTCGCCCGCCACCTGTCGCGCGATGCGCTGGAGCGCAAGCTGCGCCGCGAGCTGGGCAGTCTGCAGCCGCATACACCACGTCGCATCGATGGCGACGAGGATGCCTTCGAAGCCTGGGCGCCACTGGGCCTGCTGGTGCACATCGCCCCCGGCAATGTCCCGACCGTGGCCCCGCTGTCGGTCATCGAGGGCCTGCTGGCCGGCAACCTCAACATTCTCAAGAGCAGCAGCCACGTCCCGCCCTTTGCGCAGCAACTGCTGGCCGCGTTGCTCGCCTGCGATGCCAGCGGCACGCTGGCGCCCTTCATCAGCGTGGTGGCCGTACCTTCGCGCGACATCGCCCGCCTGCAGCCGATGTTCGCGCTCGCCGACGGCATCGCCGCATGGGGCGGCGAGGCGGCGATCGCAGCCATCGGCAACCTGGCGCCGGCCGGTTGCCGCGTGGTCGACTGGGGACACAAGATCTCCTTCGCCTATCTGGCCGCCGAATGCCTGGACGACGTGAGCGTGCTCGAAGCCGCCGCGCGTGACGTCTGCCTGATCGAGCAGCAGGCCTGTTCGAGTCCGCAGTGCCTGTACGTGGAGGTGGCCGACCGTCAGGCCTTGTTCGCCTTTGCGCAACGCTTTGCCGAGGTGCTCGCCCGCGTATCGGCCAGCATGCCACGCAGCGCCGGTGCCGAGCCGGGGCAGCACGAATGGGCCGACATCACCACCGCACAGCTGCTGGCCGAACTGGAACGCAGCTACGCGGACACCACCCGCGTGTTCGCCGCAGCCGATCGCTCCTGGCGCGTCTTCGCCGAAGATCATCCGGCGCTGCGCGCCTCGCCGCTGTTCCGCACCCTCTGGATCAAGCCGATGCAGGTCGAACACATCGTCGACACGCTGCGACCGATGCGCCGCTGGCTGCAGACGGCCGGACTGGCTTGCGCCACGCCGCGCCTGGCGGCACTGTCCACCCGCATGATCGCCGCCGGCGTGACGCGCGTGGCGCGCATCGGCGAACAGCTCGGCGGCTACGTCGGCGGCCCGCACGATGGCGTCTACGCATTGCAGCGCTACAGCCGGCGCGTGAGCCTGGAACTGCCGGCCAGCGTGCGCAGCGTGTCGAGCTTCGACGAACTGCTTGCTCCGGTTTCGCCCGTGCGGCCCGGGACGCCAGTGATGGACAAGGCCGCCTTCGTCGCCCTGAGCGCCGACCCGGCCAAGGCACAGCTGTGCTTTCGCAGCGGCGGCAGCTCGGGCGATCCGAAGATGTCGGTCTTCAGCTGGGACGACTACCACGCCCAGATGCGTGCCGCCGCCGATGGCTTGCGTGCCGCCGGACTCGATCCCACGCACGACCGCACGATCAACCTGTTCTTTGCCGGGCACCTGTACGGCGGCTTCGTGAGCTTCTGGAGCATTCTCGAACAGCTCGGCGTGGCGCAGCTGCCCATGGCCGGCGTCGACGATCTGTCGGAAGTCGCGCACGCCATCGTCACGCGCAAGGTCAACACCGTGCTGGGCATGCCGTTCTACCTCAACCGCCTGTTCACCGAGCAGGCCGATGCGCTGCGCGCCTATCGCGGCGTGAAGAAGGTGTTTTTCGGCGGCGAGCACATGGCCGCGGCGCTGCGCCAGCGCCTGCGTGAAGAGTTCGGCGTCGAGCTGATCCGCGCCGCCTCCTACGGCAGCAACGACGCCGGCCCGCTCGGCTATCAGTGCGCTCACTGCGACGACTCGGTCTATCACGTGCTCACGCAATCGCAGCATCTGGAAATTCTCGACGTCGATGCCGATCGCCCCGCCCCACCCGGCACGCCAGGTCGTCTCGTGTTCACTTCGCTGCGCCGTGCCAGCGTACCGGTCGAGCGCTACGAAATCGGCGACATGGGCCGCGCCATCAGCGATCCCTGCGCCTGCGGCCGGGCAGCCCCGCGCTTCGAGCTGCTGGGTCGCTACGGCGACCTGTTCCGTGCGCCGGCCTTCTTCAACTACAGCCGTTTCGTGCGCACGCTGTCCGAGCACGGCGGCTATGCCGGACCGGTGCAGCTGGTGCTCAGCCACGACGGCAAGCTCAATCGCATCAAGGTGCGCGTGCTGGCCGACGCTGCCGCATCCGCCGAAACACTGCGTGCGCTGCTGCTCGCGCACGATCCCGACCTGCGCCACTTCGTGACCGATGGCGAACCGATGACCGGCCTCGACATCGAGCATGCCACGCTGGATCAGTTCGTCGCCCTGCCGGTCACCGGCAAGCTCAAGCCCATCGTTGATTTGCGGAGCCCGGCATGATCGTCCATCACGCTCTCGATAACCTGATCGCGGTCGCGCGCGCGCTGTCTCCCTACTACCGCGCGCTGTATGCCGACCTGCCGCACCAGCCGACGCTGCAGCAACTGCCGGTCGTCGAGCAGAAGTCGTTCTGGGCCGCCAACACGCAAGGAAACAACCAACTGCTCACCGGTGCGATGCACGACGGCATCGTGTTCAAGAGCGGCGGCACCACGGGCGAACCCAAGTTTTCGGTGTACAGCCGCACCGAGTGGGAAACCTTCACCCAGGTATTCGGCATGGGGCTGGATGCCGGCGGCCTGCGCGACGGCGATCGGGTCGCCAACCTGTTCTATGCCGGCGACCTGTACGCCTCCTTCATCTTCATCATGCGCTCGCTCGATCACGCCCGCGCCGGCTGCGTGCAGTTTCCGCTGTCCGGCCGGGCCGAGGCATCGGTGATCGAGCATGCGGTGGCCGATTTCTCGATCGACACCATCGTCGGCGCGCCGACGACACTGATGAATCTGGCCGCCCACTACATCGCCAGCGGCCGACAGGCTCCCGGCGTGCGCCGGCTGCTGTTCGGTGGTGAATCGCTGTACGCCGACCAGCGCGAAACCCTGCGCCGCGCATTTCCCCACGCCAGCGCCGGCTCGATCGGCTACGCCAGCGTCGACGCAGGCCTGCTCGGCTACGCCGACGCGAGCTGCGGGCCGGATGAACACCGCATGTTCTCGCAGCATGCGCTGATCGAAATCCTCGACGAGGCCAGCGGCGAGCCCATCCTTGAGGAAGGCCGCGTCGGCCGCGTGGTGGTGACCAACCTCACGCGCCTGTTGATGCCGATCATCCGCTATCCGGCCGGCGACATGGCCTGCTGGGTCGAGCCTCCCGGCACTCCGGATCGCAAATTCCGCCTGATGGGACGTAGCGAGGAAGGAGCGCGCATCGGCCCGGCCACGCTGTATGTCGAGGACGTGCGGCAGGTGCTCGGCGGCTTCCGCGACTCGCTTGGTGCCGTCGATTTCCAGATGCTGGTCGATCATGCCGACCATCGCGACCGCCTGACCCTGCGCCTGGCCAGCGAAGCATCCGCCGCCACCCGCAGCGCAGTCGAAGGCGCACTGACCGCCGCGCTGCATGCTGCCCGCCCGATGCTCGACGATCTGCTGCGCCAGGACATGATCCATCCGCTGCACATCGAATGGGTGGCGCTGGGCGCTCTCGAAATCAATCCGCGCTCGGGCAAGCTCAAGCGCGTCATCGACCGCCGCCATGAGCAGCGCTGAAACCGTACTGCCGGCCGACGCCTGCCGGCTGATCCTGACCAACCAGCCGCGCTCCACCGCGCTGGCCTGCGCGCTGGCACGCTGCCACGCCGAACAGCTGGGGTTTTCGGCGCAGGAACTGGCGCAGATCGAACTGGGCGTGGAGGAAGCCGTCTCCAACGTGGTGCGGCACGCATTCCCCAGCGACGAATTGCATAGCTTCCAGATGCAATGCCAGCCTTCACCGCTGGGGCTGGAGATCCTCATCCACGACCAAGGCCTGCCTTTCGATCCCGGTCGCATCGCCGACTACGATCCACAGGCCGCTCCCGACACGCAGTGGCAGGCAGGGCTGGGCATGCATCTGATGCGCAGCGCGTTCGACCAGGTCGACTACCGCAACCTGGGTCGCGGCGGCAAGGAAACGCGCCTGCTCAAGCATCGCGCCCTGGTACCGATCGGCGAGCGCCTGACGTCGCCACCGCCGCAGACTCCCGAAGCCGAGCAGGTCAGCCAGATCCGCCTGCTGCATGCCGACGACGCGCTCGAGGTTTCGCGGCTGATCCACGAAGCCTACGGTTACTCCTATCCCTACGAGCACATCTACTTCCCCGAGCGGGTCAGCGCCCTCAACGCCAGCGGACAACTGCTTTCGGCGCTCGCGGTGACACCCTCCGGACGCATTGCCGGCCACGCCGCCCTGGTCATCGACGATGCGACGCCCGATCGTGCCGAACTGGCCATCGTGGTCACGCGCATGGAGTATCGCGGCCAGGGCGTGGCACGCCGCATTGGCGATTTTCTCGTCGATATGGCCCGCGCGCGCGGCATGCATCTGCTGTTCACCCATGCGGTGACTGCCCACCCGTATACCCAGCAATTCATGCATCAACTGGGCTTTCGTGACTGCGCGCTGCTGCCAGGCCACGCACCGGCATCGCTGCGCTTTCGCAAGATCGCCGAAGCGCTCCCGCAGCGCGAAAGCTGCATGCTTGCAGTCCGCCCGCTCGATGCGCATGCCTGCCTGCCGCGCAGCCTCGATCCGCAGCTTGCCGAACATGCCCTGATCGCCGAGATCTACGCCGGGCTCGGGATTCCATTGCACCCGCGTCCGCGGACTCCGGACATCCCGGCTCCGCCGGCGCAGGGGCAGGTCGACGCATCGATCCACGCCGGCCTCGAACTGGCCCAGCTCAAGGTGACGCGCTGGGGAGCCGACGTGCTCGACCTGCTGCGCGCCCGCCTGGCGCAGCTGCGCCGCGAGCGCATGGCGGTGATCGAACTGCAATTGCCGCTGTGCGATGCGTACACGGCACCGGCATTGCCGGCGATCGAAGCCCTGGGCTTCGTCTTCAGCGGCGTCAGTCCGGGCGTGCTGGCCGAGGAGGATCGGCTGGTGTTCGACCATGTCGTCGATCCCGGCTTCGACTACGACACGCCCAGGATCCATTCCGAGCTGGGGCAACGCCTGCGTGCGCAGATGCGCGCACGTACCGCAAACCCATGACCCGCCTGCACCTGCGCCCGCGCTGGAGCTCGCGGCTGCCCGCGCGGCTGATCCTCGCCATCGGCCTGCTGCTGATCGTCATCGAAGGCCTGCGCATGCTGGCCGGCTACCGCGACGACCGCCTTGCCGCCGAAACGCAGGCCCGCGCCTATCTGGTGGAAGTCACCCGCCAGCGCGCGCAGACACTGGCTTCGCACCTGGCCAGCGTGATGCAGGCGACGCGCTCGGCGGCCTGGTTCCTGTCGACGCTGCCCCTGCCACTGGATCGCCCCACCCTGCTCGACGTGATCGCCGGAGTGGCCGAGCAGTCGCCGCTGATCTACGGCAGTGCCGTGGCCTTCGTGCCGGCCAGCGGCCATGGCGCGTACTACGTGCAGCGCGACGCACACGCGCTCAAGCGCATCGACTACGCCGAGCGCGGCGTGGACTACGCACAGCAGGACTGGTTTCGCCGCGTCGTGCACGGCACCACGTCATCCTGGAGCGCGCCATATTTCGACGCCGGCATCGGCAATGCCCGCATGGTCACCTATTCCGTGCCCTGGCGCGCGCCCGATGGCAGCGCCGCGGTGCTCACCGCCGACATTGCGCTCAGCGCGCTCGACAGCGGCTGGTCGAGCCCGTGGGGCGGTGCCACGCGCATCGTCGATGCGCAGGGCCAGTATCTGGCCCATTCCGGGGATTTGCCGCCGATGGGTGACAACCTGTTCACGATCGCACGCCACCTGCACCTGCCCGAGCTGGAGCGCGCGGGGCGGGCCATGCAGCGCGGCGAAAGCGGCATCGTGCAGGTATCCGATCGCAGCGACGAGCGCGGCGGCGTGTGGCTGTCGTGGGCGCCGATCAGCGGTACTCCGTGGAGCCTGATGGCGCTGCTGCAAGAAGATCGCGTGCTGGCCAATGCCCGCGAGCAGCTGCTGCACCAGCTGGCCTTGTCGCTGGGCGCGCTGGGCCTGGTGCTGGCCACCCTGGTGCTGGTCACGCGGCGTTTGACGCGACCGCTCGACGACCTGCGCCGCGTCGCACGCGCGGTGCGCCATGGCGATCATTCGCAACGCACCGGTATCAGCGGCGCGCGCGATGAAATCAGCCAGTTCGCCCAGGCCTTCGACGGCATGCTCGATGCCCTCGATGTCAGCCAGAACGAACGCCTGCGCGAGGCGGAACAGCGACAACGCATCGAAGGCGAGCTCACCGCCGCGCGCAGCATCCAGCGCCGGCTGCTGCCGCCCCCCTGGCCGCAATGGAGCCAGCAGGCCGGCGCCACGCCAGGCTTCGCATTCCATGGCCTGTGCCAGCCGGCAACCCTGATGAGCGGCGATTTCTACGATGCCTGGCGGCTGGATGCCGACATCGTCGTGCTGGTCGTGGCCGACGTCTGCGGCAAGGGCACGCCAGCCGCGTTGTACATGACCCTGGTGCGCACGCACCTGCGCGACTTCACCCGCCCCGGCTGCAGTCCCGCGCAGACCCTGAGCGAGGTCAACCGCGTGCTGTGCGAGGCCGGCCATGACGATATGTTCGTCACCCTCGTGCTCGCCCACTATCACTGGCGCAGCGGACGCCTGGACTATGTCTGCGCCGGCCATCCACCGCCACTGCTGCTGCGCGCGGATGGCCGGGTGCAATGCGACGAAACACATTCCGGCCTGGTCGGCGCCTTCGCCGAACTGGACTACGCCGACACCCGCGCCCAGCTCGGCATCGGCGACACGCTGCTGCTCTACAGCGACGGCATCACCGAAGCGGGACGTTCGTCGGGCACGCTGTACGGGCGCGCCCGCCTGGAAGCCCAACTGGCCCACGCCGCACGGTCCACGCCGGAGGCACTGTGCACTGCGATCGTCGCCGATGTCATGGCGGACGGCGACCCGCAGCTGCAGGATGACATCACCCTGCTGGCGGTGCGTCGCTCGGCGCCGTGAGCGCATCCTCGCGCGCAAAGCACAGCCGCAGCTGATTGCCATGCGCGACACGCCGATAGTCGATCGATGTCGCCAGCTGCCGCACCAGGATCAGCCCCAGTCCGCCGATCGGCGCCTCGTCCAGCGAGCGGGCCACCGGCGCGGATGGCGCATGGCGCGGATCGAACGGCGCGCCGTGATCGACAAGCAGCAACTCGATCTGCGCCGGCTGCTCCGTCAGACGCACCTCGAACGGCACTGCCGTCGCCGCGTGCTCGACGAGATTGGCCGCCAGTTCGTCGAGCGCGAGCAGCACGGCCTGCGCACGACGCGGAGCCAGGCCGATTCGCGCCAGCCACGCCGCTGCCTGCGCCTGCAGCGCGGCGAGGCCCGCCATGTCCGCCGGCACGCGCCAGTGACCGTCGCCAATTACTTCCACGCGGGCTACTCGACCAGGCGCAGGTGCCGATCCAGTCCCGCCATCGCAAACACCTCGCGCACGCCGGGAGTCAGTCGCGCCAGCTCGAAACGCTCGCTGCCCAGCGCCTTGGCTGCCTGGATGCAGAGCCGCAGAAAGGCCGAAGCCACGAAATCCACGCCAGCCAGATCAAACCGCAGGCGCTGTCCAGCCGCCACCTGCGCGATGTGTTCGAGCACGGCGGCCTGGATGAGCGACGATCCGGCACTGTCGAGCCGTCCGCGAAATCTCAGGTTCACGCACCGTGCGTGAGTTTCAACCTCGATCTGCGGCTGCGACATGTCCATTCTCCGATGACTGGCCGAATCGTGCGCCCCTGCGTCGCACGCATCCCCGCAGCATAGCCGCAACCGAAGCGATCCGCGCTGCATTCGCACGGCGCTCTGGCAGCGCACGCTGCACGATGACACGCACGCAGGCACAATGCCGCTCTCGTCATCGCTTGCCCTGATGAATTTCCATCGCACCGACCAACCCTCCGGCGCCATGCGCGCGCTGGGCCGCTCGCGCCAGTACACGCTGGTCGATCTGCCGGCTCGCCTGCGTCACTGGCATGCCCCCCGCGCCAACCGCTGGGAATATCTGCGCGTGACCGCCGGCTGCGTCGACATCGAGTGGATCGACGCCACCGACGTGATACCGCAGACCCTGGGCGTCGACGCAGTCCGCTGGATCGCACCCGGTACCCGCTGGCGGGTGGCGCGACTGGATGCGCACAGCGCGTTCGTGCTCGAAATCCACGCCGACGACGCGCTCCCGGCAGCCGCACCGCAACCCGTGCGCACGGCCCTGCTCGATGCGGCAGCCTGCCTGCGTCCCGCCGATGCCGCCGATCTGCACGCCCGGCTGGCGGCGCTGGTGGCGGGCGAGCACTACCTGCTGCGCACTGCATTCGATCCCACCCCGTCGATGCGCGCCGCCATCGATGCCGCCGGCGGTCATCTCAGCTGGCATCCGCTGGCCGCCGGCGCGAGCGAACACGTGGCGCTGGTCGTGCGCAGCGCACAACCCGTCGGCCTGCTCGAATACCTGGGCCGCGACCATGCGCTGATCGAGGCCGCGCTGGCCGGTGCGCTGCACGGCGATGCCGAGCGCGAATGCTGGATGCGCAATGCACTGGCACGGCATCTGGTGATCGAAGAGGAATGGCTGTTTCCGGCCTATCTGGCGGGCGGTGGCAATGCCGGCTGGGTGCGCGGGCTGTGCAACGAACACCGCCACCTGCGCCGCGACATCGATCATCTCGACGATCCGCCCACCCGCCGCCGCTTTCTGCTGCTGCTCGACGGTCATGACGAGAAGGAGGAGCAGCTGGTCTATCCGGACATTCTCGCGCGTGCAGTCGACGCATCGACCCTGCATGCGCAGGTCATGCGTCTGGCAGCCTCGGAGTGGCCGAGCGCGGGGCGCTAACGGCCTCCTGCGCACGCGCGCATTGCGCCGCCTCGGTGGCGAGGCAATAGCGATCGCGGCCTTCCTGCTTGCTGCGGTACAACGCCTCGTCCGCACGCCGGAGCAGGGTTTCGGGTACATCGCCCGCCACCGCGACGGTGACGCCAATGCTCACCGTGACCGCCCGATGCGGCCATGCCGTGGCACGAAACGCGGCCAGCACGCGCTGCGCCACACGTTCGGCGCGCAGGGCATCGCCCTTGGGCAGCACGATAACGAATTCCTCGCCGCCATAGCGGGCCACCAGATCGCGTGGACGCACCTCGGCATGCAGCAGGTGACCGGTTTCGCGCAGCACCGCATCACCTGCCTGATGACCGAAGCTGTCGTTGTAGCGTTTGAAGTGATCGAGATCGAGCATCAGCAGGGCGAACGGCTCGCCCGCATCCAGGGCCTTGGCCAGGGCCGCATCGAGCGCGCGACGATTGGCCAACCCGGTCAGGGCATCGGTCGCCGCGTCCTCGCGCAGGGCGACCACCGCGCGCCGCTGGCGTTCGCCGCGGTCGAGCAGGACGGCCACCCACACGATCATCGTCGCCACCGCACCGCCGGTCGATACCGCTGCCAGCGCCAGTGTCAGCGATTCGGACAGGTCGAAGTGCAGCTGCATGCCGCGGAACGCGAACGTCAGCAGCACCGGCAGAAACAGCGACGGCAGGATCAGGCGCCGCGCGAACGCACCGCCGGGGCTGTCGGCTACCGCCACCCGCGTCAAGCCGGTGGTCGGCACCTGCGACATCCAGGCCAGTGCCAGCAGCAGTAGCAGGGCCGCCGTCATGATCGGCAGGCGGGTCAGCAAGTCCACGCTGTCGCCGGCCAGCACCAGACCGTAGGAAGCACCTGCCGTCATGGCGATGGCGATGACCGCCAGCGCGCAGACTTCGCGCAGCCACACGTACCGTCCCAGCGCCACGGCAATGCCCACCACGCCAAGCAGCACGAAGGCCAGCGCGGCCACTGCCGTCATGTGCGCCTGCGGACGATCCGGCCAGTCGGGCAGCAGCGTGGCTGTCCAATCTCCGGCCGGCAGCAGGAAATCGTAAACGTAATCGAACAGCTCGATGCCACCGGACAGTGCCACCAGCAGCGACAGTCCGACGCTGATGCGCGGCATCCGCTGCCCCAGCAGCAGTGCCAGTGCCGCCAGCAGGGCCACCAGCGCCGCCCCCGCGCGGGAACCGATTTCCGACTGCAGAATCCCACGCAGCGGCCCCGCGCCGACAACCCAGGTCAGCAGCACTGCCAGCGCCAGCAGCACCACGATCCAGCCGGCAATGCGCGCAAAGGCCACGAAGGCCCGCACGACCGTCGTATCGAAACGTATGTCCTCCGCCGGCATCTCCGTCCCCCGTGCAACGCTGCTTCAGCGCGACGCGGCGTGAGGGCTCACGTAATCACCGACCGGAGTGCGGAAGGCCACGTTGAGCCGGTTCCAGCCGTTGATTGCGATGATGGCCAGCGTGAGATCGACCAGGGCCTTCTCGTCGAAATGCCGTCGCGCCTGCTCGTACACCGCATCGGGCACGCCATGCGCGCCGGCGAGCTGCGTCAGCGCCTCGGTCCATGCCAGCGCCGCGCGTTCGCGCTCGCTGTAGCACGGCGCATCGCGCCACACCGGCAGCAGATGCAGGCGCTGCTCGGTCTCTCCCAGCGCACGCGCATCCTTGCTGTGCATGTCCAGGCACCATGCACAGCCATTGAGCTGCGAGGCGCGCGCCTTGACCAGCTCCAGAAGCGAAGTTTCGAGCCCGCCGCGTGCAACCTGCGCCTGCAGCGCGAGCATGGCCCTGAAGGCGTCGGGTGACGCGGCTTTGTAGTCGATATGCGAGTGCATGAAGATTCTTCCGTCGTGACCAGCGCCCTGCCGAATGCAAGCGGTCAACGCTAGCGCAAATCGACACCCGACTGCCGTGTCCGCCGCCCGCCCTGCAGCAAATTTTACGATCGTGCGCGCTCCCGGGTCTTCCCGCCTCCGGGAATGGGCATATACCCGGGCACACGACGACGGCATCGTGGCGCGCTGCTAACATGCACCGATGAACTCTTCCGCCAGCGTGGATTTCACGCTCGAACCGGCCGACGGCGAGCGTCTGGCCAATCTTGCCGGCCCCTTCGACGAGCACCTGCGCCAGATCGAGCTGCGCCTGGGCGTGACCATCGCCAACCGTGGCGAGGTGTTTCGCCTCAGCGGCAGCCCGGCGGCGATCCGGATCGGCGAACGCGTGCTGCGCACGCTGTATGACGAAACCGCGCAGCGCACCCTGCTCGGCGCGCAAGTCAATCTCGCCCTGTCCGAAGCCGGCGCCGAGGCACTCCAGGCGCACGCCGGCGATGCCCAGGAAGTGGCGATCAAGACCAAGCGCGGCACGATCCGCGGCCGCGGCGCCAATCAGCAACGCTACCTGCACGCAATCGCCACCCACGACATCAATTTCGGCGTCGGCCCGGCCGGTACCGGCAAGACCTGGCTGGCGGTGGCCATGGCGGTCGATGCGCTCAACGACAGCCGCGTGCAGCGGCTGATTCTCGTGCGTCCGGCGGTCGAAGCCGGGGAGAAGCTCGGCTTTCTGCCCGGCGATCTCACCCAGAAGGTCGATCCGTACCTGCGCCCCTTGTACGACGCGCTGTACGAAATGCTCGGCATCGAGAAGGTCATGAAACTGATCGAGCGCAACGTGATCGAGATCGCACCGCTCGCCTACATGCGCGGGCGCACGCTCAACGACGCCTTCGTGATCCTCGACGAAGCACAGAACACCACCATCGAGCAGATGAAGATGTTCCTCACCCGCATCGGCTTCGGCTCGGTCGCGGTGGTCACCGGCGACCTGACGCAGACCGACCTGCCGCGCAGTACCAAGTCGGGCCTGCGCGACGCCATCGAAGTGCTGCGCGAAGTCGATGGCGTGAGCTTCACCTACTTCACCGCCAGGGACGTGGTGCGCCATCCGCTGGTGCAGCGCATCGTGCGCGCCTACGAGGCCCACGCCTCGGCAGCCGACGCTGCCGGCAAGCCGACGCGGGAACCAGCACCATGACCGTGCACGTCACGATCGAGAATCGCGCCGGTCGCAAGGGGGTTCCCCTGCGCCGCTCGTTCCAGCAGTGGATCGAAGCCATTCCCCAGGTGCGCAAGCGGCGCCTCGCGGAAGTCGCCATCGTCATCGTCGGTACCGCGCAAGGACGACAATTCAACCGGCACTATCGTGGCCGGGACTACGCCACCAACGTGCTGAGTTTTCCCTGGCAGCGCCTGCCCGGCGACCGCACCGGCCTGCTCGGCGATTTGATCATCTGCGCCCCCGTGGTCACCCGCGAGGCACGCGAGCAGGGCAAACGACCGCGTGACCATTACGCGCACATGACCATACACGGCGTGCTGCACCTGCTCGGCCACGACCACGAAACCACGGCCGAAGCCGAACGCATGGAAGCACTCGAGCGCAGGATCCTGGCCTCGCTCGACATCGCCGACCCCTACCGCGAGCCCTCCGTCCCTTCGCAGGCCAGGCGCAGGACGCCACGCGGCAGCCGATGACCCCGGGAACGGGGAAGGCCGATCGCACGACACTGGCAACCGGGCAGGTCGTCGGCTTCAGAAAGATTCCCGCCCGACCTGCCGCCCATCCTCGCGCTCCGGCGCCGCGCGTGTCGGTTTTCGTCCCCGCCGCAATCGCGCAGCAAGCCGGATCCGCTGCAACTTCCCGCCCGGCAGGCGCGCAACCCATTGATCGATTAATGCCTGCCTCGCCGACAGCGCTTTGCTACACTGCCCTGCCGCCCGACCGGGCATGCACAAGCAGCAGATGAGCGAGGATCCTCCCAGTAGTCCCGCACCACGATCGTGGTTCGAACGCATCACCCAGGCGCTTTCCGGCGAACCGCAAAGCCGCGAGGAGCTCATCGAGGAGCTGCGCCACGCCCAGGCCAACGGGCTGATGTCCAACGACACCTTGTCGATGGTCGAGGGAGCCATCGAAGTCGCCGACCTGAGCGTCGCCGACGTGATGATCCCGCGCGTGCAGATGGTGTCGCTGCCGATCGACGCCCCCCTGTCGCAGGTACTCGACATCGTCATCGAATCGGGGCATTCGCGCTTTCCCGTGCACGATGGCGACAAGGACGAAATTCTCGGCATCCTGCTCGCCAAGGACCTGTTGCGCTGCATGCAAAGTGGCGCGGCGCAGGACATCCGCCCGCTGCTGCGCCCGGCAACGATGATTCCCGAGTCCAAGCGCCTCAACATCCTGCTCAAGGAATTTCGTCTTTCACGCAACCACATGGCGATCGTGGTCGACGAGTACGGCGGCGTCTCGGGCCTGGTCACCATCGAGGACGTGCTGGAGCAGATCGTCGGCGACATCGATGACGAACACGACGACGACGACGACCAGGACACCTTGATCGTGGCCGGCGCCAACGGCGATTTCCTGGTCAGCGCACTGACTCCGATCGGCGAGTTCAACGAACGCTTCGGCAGCCAGTTCAGCGACGAGGAATTCGATACCGTCGGCGGCATGGTGACGGCGGAGATCGGTCATCTGCCCGAGGTCGGCGAGGACATCCCCCTCGGCGGCTTCCTGTTCCACGTCGCCAAGGCCGATGCGCGCCGCGTGCAGCAATTTGCGGTGCGCGTGCATGAGGCTTGAGCAGCGCGCGGCTCGGGCATTGCGCCACGGCACGCTCTCCGGATTCGTCTGCCTGCTGCTGTTCGCCATTGTGGCCGGGCTTGGCCAGGCCCGGGCGCAGTCCATCGACACCCCGGCAATCGAGGCGCGGACGCCGTCGCCCGCGCTCGATGCACCGCCTCGAATCAGCCTGCTCACCGTCGGCCCCGGCCCACTGTTTTTCGAGCGTTTCGGCCACAACGCGCTGGTGGTGCGCGATGCCGCACAGGACACGGCCATCGCCTACAACTACGGCATGTTCGATTTCGGCGAAGCTGATTTCCTGCTCAATTTCGTCCGCGGCCACATGATGTACCGCATCGTCGCCGACGATCTGGACGAGGACCTGGCCCTGTATCGCGCGGAAGGCCGCAGCATCGAGGAGCAGGCGCTGGATCTCACGCCCGCGCAGGCGCGCGAGCTGGCGCAGTTTCTGCGATGGAATGCGCAGCCGGAAAATGCGCGCTATCGCTACGACTACTTCACTTCCAACTGCTCCACCCGTGTGCGCGATGCGCTCGATCGCGCACTCGGCGGCGCCTTGCGCGCGCACAGCGAGGGGCGTTCGCGCGGTTACACCTATCGACTGGACGCGCTGCGCCTGATGGCGCCCGAGCCGTGGCTCATGCTCGTCATAGATCTGGGACTCGGGCCATACGCCGATCGCCGCCTGGACTACTGGGACGAGAGCTTCGTGCCGGCGACGCTGTCGCATGTCGTCGCCCGGGCGCACGTGGGCGCTGGCGGGCGGCTCCTGGGCGCCGATGCGCGGCTTCTGGCGCCCAATCGCGTCGAAGTGCCGCCGGAACTTCCGCCCGACCTGCGCTGGCCGTTTCTCGTCATCGGCGCCCTGCTCGGCCTGATGCTGGGCTGGCTCGGCCGGCGCGCCTCGCGCCGTGCGAGCGGTGGCGTGGCCGCGTTTGCGCTGCTGTTCGAATCGCTCTGCGGCCTGGGCGGCTGCGTGCTGCTGTTGCTGTGGCTGGGCACCGATCATCGCGCCGCCTGGCGCAACGAGAATCTGCTGCTGCTCAATCCACTGTGCCTGCTGCTGCTGCCCGCCTGGTGGGCGGTGCTGCGCCAGCGCATGGCCAGCCCATTCGCGCGCGCGCTGGCCTGGGGCGTGTTCGTGGTGGCCGCATTCGCGCTGGCCGCAAAGATCCTGCCCTGGTTTGAACAGGCCAATCTGCACTGGATCGTGCTGCTACTGCCCATTCATCTGGCGCTGGCGCTGAGCCTGTCGCAGCACGCCGGCAGGCGACCGATGGCCGGTTCGTCCGCCGACTGAGGCTTTTCCACCACGGCATCCCGCCCGATGGCCGGATCCGAGGAATCGCAGCGTAGCGGACGATTGCCGCGCCACCGGATGGCGCGGCATCATCGCGGCATGAACCAGCTCTCCAACGACCTGCCCAGCGATCCTGCCTGCGACGGCCCGATCGTCGTCAACTGCGTGGCCTACTCGGCCGGCGGCCAGCGCCTGCGCGACATCAGCGTCGACGAAATCAGCGACGTCATCGCCACCCCGGATCAATGGGTGTGGGTGGGACTGCGCGAGCCAACCGAGGTCATGCTGGAGAAGCTGCAGGAGGAGTTCGGCCTGCACGAGCTGGCGATCGAGGACGCCCACAAGGCACACCAGCGGCCCAAGATCGAGGTGTACGGCGATTCGTTGTTCATCGTCATGCACACCGCGCAGACGGTGAACGGCAAGATCGAATTCGGCGAAACCCACGTGTTCCTCGGCAAGCGCTACGTGGTGACCGTGCGCCATGGCGCCTCGCTGTCCTACGCCGCCGCGCGGCGCAGCTGCGAGCAGGATCCCGAGCAGCTCGCCTTCGGGCCGAGCTACGCGGTGTATGCGGTGATCGACTTCATCGTCGACAACTTCTTTCCGATCGTGGCCGAATTCCGCGAGGAGTTGCAGGAACTCGAGGAGGAAGTGTTCGAGGACACCTTCAAGCGCGAGACGATCCGCCGCCTGTACGAACTCAAGAAGGAACTGGTCACGCTGCGCCTGGCGATCGCGCCGATCCAGGACATCGCCAACCAGCTCAGCCGGCAGTATCCAACGCTCGTCCGCGACGAGGTGCGACCGTATTTTCGTGACGTCTACGATCACGCCACGCGCATCAACGACGCCACCGACACCATGCGCGAAATGCTGACCGCGGCCATCAGCGTCAACCTGGCCTTGGTCGGCGTGGCGCAGAACGAAGTGGTCAAGCGCCTGGCCGGCTGGGCCGCGCTGCTGGCCGCCCCCACGCTGATCGCCAGCTGGTACGGCATGAACTTCCACCACATGCCCGAGCTCGACGAGCCATGGGGCTATCAGGCCATGATCGGCCTCACTCTCGGCATCTGCACCACGCTGTATTTCGTGCTCAAGCGCGCCAAATGGCTGTAGTGCCCGGGTCGTGCGCGGTGTTTCGCATGCTGGCCGGTTTGCACCGACCACCCATTCCCCCTACCCTGCGCATTCATCTGATCTTTCCGGCGGCATTGCCCAACAATGACCTGCACGTTGGCGCATGAATATCGGCGATGAAGACACCGCGGCCCTGCTGAGCCGCTGTTCGCGCGGAGATGAGGACGCCTACGGAAAGCTGTTCGAGCGCATCTACGCCGACCTGCATCGACGGGCGCGGCGCTGGGTCGGCAGCGCCGGCGCCACCCTGTCGACCACCGCACTGGTGCACGAAACCTTCGTCACCCTCGCCGGCACGCACATCACGCTCAACGACAAGGCGCATTTCTTCCGCCTCGCCGCCCGTGCGATGCGCCACGTGCTGGTCGACGCCAGCCGTCGCCGCGACGCACGCAAGCGTGGCGGCGGGCAGCCGGGCCTGACCCTCGACACCTCGCTCGCCGCGCCCGGCCGCGACCTGGATCTCATCGCCCTCGACCAGGCGCTGGAGCAGCTGGCCGCCAACGAGCCACGCCTGGCGCAGGTGGTCGAACTGCATTTCTACGCCGGTCTCGAATTCGCCGAGGTCGCGCGGCTCATGTCGCTGTCGGAACGCACCGTCGCACGCGACTGGCGGGCCGCGCGCGCCTTGCTGCAGCACTCGCTCACCGAAAGCCAGGCGGCCGGCGATGCCTGAATTCGATCCGCGACAAAGCCGCATCCTGCGCGCCGCGCTCGATCTGCCCACCAGCGAACGTGACGATTACGTGCAGCGCGAATGCGGCGACGACACCGCCCTGCTGGCCAGCATGCGCCAGTTGCTGGACATCGATGCCGCGACCGCGCTGCCGCTCGACCGCCCCGCCCAGGCGCACGCCGCCGAACTCGTCGCCGACGAGCCACGCGATGCGCCGCATCTGCGCGCCGGCGATCGCATCGGCCCCTACCGACTGGTGCGCGAACTCGGCCACGGCGGCATGGGCTCGGTCTGGCTGGCGCGGCGCGACGACGGCCAGTTCGAGCAGCAGGTGGCGCTCAAGCTGATCCGGCTGGGCATGGACAGCGAGTACGTCGCCCGCCAGTTCCGCCGCGAACGCGCACTGCTGGCGCGCCTGCAGCATCCCAACATCGCCCAGCTCATCGACGGCGGCATCGATGCACGCGGCCGGCCGTGGTTTGCGATGGAATACGTCGACGGCGTCGGTCTGTCGCAATGGCTGCGCACCTGCCCCGATCTGCGCACACGGCTGCAGCTGTTCGCCAAGCTCTGCCTGGCCGTCGCGCACGCGCATCGGCAGCTGATCGTGCACCGCGACCTCAAGCCGTCCAACGTGCTGGTGCAGGCCGATGGCGAACCCCGCCTGCTCGACTTCGGCATCGCCCGGCTGGTCGAGGTCGACGAGACCGGCGAACGTACCGCAACCGCGCAACGCTTCCTGACCCGTGATTTCGCGGCGCCGGAACAGCTGCGCGGCGAAATCGCCGGCACATCGGCCGATGTCTATGCGCTGGGCCTGATCCTGTTCGAACTGCTGACCGGCCAGCGCTACCGCACGCTGCACGCCGGCAACGAAACCACGCTGCGCCCCAGCGCCGCGCTCGACACGACCACCGCCACCTCGGCCGGCATCAGCCGCCTGCAGCTGCGCGGCGATCTCGACGCGATCACCCTGCGCGCACTGGCCGACGAGCCCGCGCGCCGCTACGCCGACGCGCAGCAGCTGGCCGAGGACGTGCAGCGCCATCTCGACGGCAAGCCGGTTGCGGCGCGCCCCGACCGCCTGGCCTATCGCAGCGCCAAGTTCGTGCGCCGTCATCGCGCCGCGGTAACGGTCGGCGCACTGGGCCTGATGGCCCTGCTGATGGCCAGCGGCGTGGCGCTGTGGCAGGCCGCGCAGAAAACCATCGAAGCCGAACGCGCACGCGCCGCCCTGCGCCAGTCCGAGGCGGTGCGCACCTTCATGACTTCGGTGTTCGCCCAGGCCGACCCGCTGCAGACCCGGGGCACGGACACCACCGCCGGCGAAATCCTCGCCAGCGCCCGCGAGCGCGTCACCCACGAGCTGGCCAACGAACCGGCGGTCGCTGCCGAGCTGCTCAATCAGATCGGCAATATCTACGTCTCGCTCGGCGCCGACACGCTGGCGCGCAGCACGCTGCACGAAGCCCTGGCGCTCAATGCCAAAACCGCCGCGCCATCGCCACGCATCGCCGCCCAGGCCGGCGGTCGCCTGGCCTATTACGACTATCTCGACGGTCACGCGCAGCCCGCGCTGGACGCGATCGAACGCATCCTCCACCAGCTGCGCCAGGCCGGCACGGAGGACGCCGACGTACTGGCCAAGACGCTGCAACTGCAGGCGCAACTGCTGTTCAGCACCGGCCATACCGAGGCTGCGCTGCGCGCCACCGCCGCGGCCGTGCAGGTTCTGCGACCCCAGGCCGGACGCTGGAACGCGGAATACATCAACGCCCTGATCGGACACGCCGATGCCGCGGCCGGCGTCGGCCGTGGCGCGGAGGCGTTGGCCAGCGCCGAACTCGCCTTGGCGCAACCGCTGCTGGCCAGCCGCCCGGACTCGGTCACGCGGCTGGCGGCGCTGGGCGCCAAGGTGCGCGCCCTGCAGGCCCTGCACCGCGAGGCCGATGCCGAACCCACGCTCGACGAGGTCATCCGCGGATTCAGCGCCCTGTACGGCGCCAACAACTCGCGCACCCGCTACTGGCGCTACCGCCGCGCCCAGCTGCTGCAGGCGCTGGGCCGGCTCGACGCGGCCCAGACCGCCGTCGACGCCCTCGTGGCGCAACCGGCCGACGACACCGACCAGCCGGTGGCGCGCATCGCCGCCCTCGTCACCGCCGCCGACATCGCCCTCGCCCGGCGCGCGCCGGATGCCGCCAGCCGCCGCGCCACCGCCGAAGCCCAAGCCTGCGCCGGCGGTGCCGACACGCCGTTCTGCCGCAAAGCCCGCCAGCTGCGTGCGGCCACGCCCTGATCCGGCCGCGGCCGCCCGGACAGTGCAATCGACCGCTTGTCCGCCGTCACGGCAAAGCTGCCCGCTGCGTCACGTTTCATCCAAGGCCGATTTGCGCATAATGGGCCACACGCTGCGCCCCTGAAACGCAACGGTTTTTCATCATGAAAACGACGAGGCACCTGGTCGTTGTCGGCGCATCGCCGCAAGATGCCGCCGAGCTGACAACATTTCTGCGCGTCCTGCATGCGCAGCTCGATCACGACTGGAAGTTGGCCGGAGAAGGCGACGAGGTCGATGCGATCTTTGCCGATCTCGAAGATTTCGGCGGTCGCTGCGCGCGCATCCGCGCCCTCGACGAAGGTCGCCATCTGGTGATCGTCGCCAATCCCGGCGCCAACGTGCTCGATGCCGAACTGGTGCTGGAGCGCCCCTTCGCGGCCAAGGCACTGACCGGCCTGCTCAACTACCTCGGCTCGACGACGCCGCCGGCGCCGCGTCGGCATACCGACTTCAGCGCGCGCGAGCGCCCCATCGGCGGCACGCGCCGCGCCACCACGACATCGCAGGATGACGACGACACCGCCGCCAACACGCGCGCGAACTTCCTCGACATCCAGTACGAACGCAAGTGCACCAATCTCGACGCCCTGCTCAAGCGCGGCGCCCTGCTGATCCGCCGCCCGGGACTGCCGCCGCTGCTGGTCGACCCGGTGACCGACGCCTTCCACAGCAGCGCCCGCCTACCCGAGCTCGAACCCTATTTCCTCGAACCGCTCAATGGGCATGAATACCTGCGCATCGGCGGCCAGCAACTGGCCCAGCTGCAAAGAGAGCACCCGCCGCGACCGCTGGTGCGCCTGCGCTGGCTCAATGCCTTCCTGCGTTCCAATGGCTGGCTCGCGCGTCATCTCGATCCGAGCGCGCTGTACCGCCTGCGCCAGTGGCTGCCGCTGGACAACGACTATCGCAAGCAGCATCGCATTGCGCTCACCCTGATGCGCGAGGCGCCGCTGCACATCATCGCCGCACGCGCCAAGGCGCGCATGGCCGACGTGTTCGACGTGGTCAATGCCTACGATGCCATGGGCCTGATCGAAACGCGCCGGCAGTCGGGCGCCATCCCAAGCGGCGAAGGCCGCAAGCGCGCATCGCGCAAGACCCGGCAACTGCTGGCGGCCACCTTGTTCACACGCTGAAGACGACTGCACCAGCGCCTCGCCAACCTGCTACCGTGCGCGTCCGTTTCCTGCGGACTCATCGCATGCACCTGCATCTCGCCCTGCAACCGCTGCTCGCCCTGCTGGCCGGCATCCTCATCCTGATCCGGCCGCGACTGCTGCCCTTCATCGTCGCCATCTACCTCATCATCATCGGCGTGCTCGGCTTGTTTCCGAACCTGCGCCTGTGAGTCCGCGCGGCGCACCGCGAAACCAGAATTCACCGCGAGCCGTGCGTTGGGTTTGCTATAAACGCGCCATGCGCTCGCCCGGTTTTGCCTCCCCTTCCCGCCGCATGGCCGCCTTCGGCCTCGGGCTTCTGCTGTGCGCCGCCTTCGGCCCGGCGCAGGCGGCGCGCGTCGCGCTGCAAGTGGAGGGCGTGGATGGCACGCTCAGGGACGCCGTGCTCGCCGGCGTGGAGCTGACGCAGTATCAGGAGCGTGAAGTCACCGCCGCACAGGCTCAACGCCTGTACGAGCGCGCCCAGGCCCAGGCAGCACGCGCCCTCGAACCTTACGGCTATTTTTCCGCCGAGGTCGACGGCAAGCTCGCCCAGGAAGGCGAGCGCTATCTCGCCACGCTGCGCGTGACCGCCGGCCCGGCAACCCGCGTGGCGCGGCTCGACATCCGCCTCGACGGCGATGCCGACGGCCAGGACATCGTGCGCAAGGCGCTCGCCGCCTTCGCTCCCGCCCAGGGGCAACCGCTCGATCAGGCCGCCTACGAGAAAAGCAAGGCAGCCCTGCAGGCCGCGCTGTTCGCCGCCGGCTATCTCGATGCGGAGCTGACCACTCATCAAATCCGGGTGACGCGCGCGCAGAACAGCGCCGACATCCAGCTGGCGTGGAACGTCGGCACGCGCTACCGCCTCGGCGCCACGCATTTCGAGGGCGGGCAGTTTTCCGATGCGCTGCTGGCGCGCTACATCCCGTGGCGCGAGGGCGACTTCTACACCCAGGCACGCCTGCTCGCCTTTCAGCAGCGACTGATCGACGCCGACTATTTCTCGATGGTGCAGGTGCAGCCCGACCTGCAACAGGCACACGATGGCATCGTGCCGATCAAGGTCGCCCTGGCCCCGGCCAAGCGCACGATCTACAGCGGCGGCCTGTTCGTCGGCACCGACACCGGCCCGGGCGTGCGCGGCGGCATTCAGCGCCGCTGGCTCAATGCGCGCGGTCACAAGATGGCAGTCGATGCCCTCGTCGCCACCCGGCTGAAAACCGCCTCGGCGCAGTACACGATTCCGCTCGCCGGACTCGACAACCACACCCTGTCGTTCGGCGCCAACTTCCGCAACGAGGACACCGACGCCGCCTATTCGCGCACCTTTGGCCTGGCGGCGACCGATTCACGGCTGTGGCACGGCTGGACGCGCACCCTCGGCCTGAAATTCCTCACCGGCAATTTCAAGGTGGCCAATCTCTACGGCGACACCACCCTGCTCTACCCGGAAGCCTCGCTGGCGCGCAAGCATGCCGACGACCCGCTGTTCGTGCGCAATGGCTGGTCGCTGACCCTGAGCGGTCGCGCCAGCTTCGGCGACCTGCTCTCGGAGGCGAGCTTTGCGCAGGCCAGTGCCGATGCGAAATGGATTCACGCGCTTGGCGAACGCTCGCGCTTCATCGCCCGTGGCGCACTCGGCGCCACCTGGACCGACGACTTCGACAAGCTGCCCCCGGAACTGCGCTTCTTCGCCGGCGGCGACCGCTCGATTCGCGGCTACGGTTATCAGACCATCGGCCCGCCGCTGCCCGCCGCGCTGGTGCCGATCGCGCAGGCCGAATGCGCCGCGCACCCCGACCGCACCTGCCAGGATCTGGTCATCGGCGGCCAGTACCTGGCCGTGGCCAGTGCCGAATACGAGTACTACTTCAAACCGAACTGGGGCATCGCCGTCTTCGTCGACAGCGGTGATGCCTTCACGCACTTCGACACCTACCGGCAAAACGTCGGCGCCGGTTTCGGCCTGCGCTGGCGCTCGCCGGTCGGCATCGTGCGCGCCGACCTGGGTTTTCCCGTGCACGACCGCCAGCACGATGGCGTGCAGCTGCACATCGTCATCGGGCCCGACCTGTGAACGCGCGCCGCCACCATGCAATCTGCTCCGCACGCCGACGGCAGCGCGGCCACGCCATGCGCCGCCTGCTGAAGTGGCTGGGCCTCGGCCTGCTGAGCGTGCTGCTGCTGATCGCCATGCTGGCCGGATGGCTGCTCGGCAGCGAATCGGGAGCGCGTTTCGCGCTGGCGCGCGCGATCGGCGCCACCGACGGCAAGCTCTCGGTCGAGCGTTCCCACGGCCGGCTCGTCGGCCCGCTCACCCTCGAAGGCGTGCGCTGGAACGACGCGCAAGGTGGCGTCGATGCGCGCATCGCCAAGCTGCGCATCGATCTCAAGCCGCTGCCGCTGCTGGCCTTGCGCGTGCAGGTGACGGCACTCGATGTCGACGATGTCGAGGTCGCCCTGAGCACGCGCCCGCCGGAGGCCACGCCGGCGCCCGCCCCGGTATCGCCACCGTCGCTGGCCGCGCCGATCGACATCACCCTCGACCGCCTCAGCGTGCGCCATGCCCGCATTGCCCGGGATGGCCAACCGGTGTTCGCGCTCGATCAACTCGATCTCGGCGCACAGTGGACGCGCCAGCAGGCGACGATCCGCTCGCTCGCGCTGCGCGCACCCGACGGCCAGCTCGACCTGCACGCCACGCTCGCGGCCGCCGCCGGCCATGCCGGCAATGGCGCGGCGACCTTCCGCTGGCGATTGGGCGAGGTCGACTACGCCGGCACGCTCAAGGCACAAGGCGACGGCCAGCGCGCCTCGCTGGCCGTGACGCTCGATGCGCCGGTTCCAGCCACACTCGACGCCACGCTGACGCAAAGCGCCAGCCTGCCATGGACGCTGAAACTGAACGTGCCACGCTTCGATCCCAAGCGCGTGCAGAAGACCTCGACGCTGTCCTCGCTCGCGCTCACCCTCGAAGGCGGCGGCGATCGCGGCAGCGGTCGGCTCGGCGGCCATGCCGTCATCAACGACCACGCCGTGCAGCTGGATGCGCTGCGCTACGCCTTCGACGGGCACGCGCTCAAGCTCGAAACCCTCAACCTCAAATCCCCCGAAGCCGCCGGCATGCTGCATGCCAGCGGCGCGCTGCAGCTGGATGCCCAGCCCCCGACCCTGCAAGCCGACCTGCAGTGGCAGGGCGTGGAAATTCCCGCCGATCTGGCCGGGCAGGCGCTCGCCACGCACGGCAAGCTCAGCGCCCGCGGCAGCGCCGAGCAATTCCATGCCGAGGGCACGCTGGCGCTCGGCCCGCCCGGACAACTGGCCGATCTCACGCTCGACCTCGACGGCACGCCGCAGGCGATCACGCTCAAGCAGCTGGCGCTCAAGCAGGCCCGGGGCGGTCTCGATGCCCACGGCACGCTCACCCTCAAGCCCGCGCTCGGTTGGGACATGACCGCCAAGGCCAGCCAATTCGATCCGGGCGCCTTCGTCGCGCAGTGGCCGGGGGCGCTCGACTTCGAACTGGCCAGCCAGGGCACGCTCACCGAGCACGGCCCCGAGGCGACGCTCCGGCTCGCACACCTGAGCGGCACGCTGCGCAAGCAGGCCGTGTCGGGACAGGCCGACTTGCACGCAAAGCCCGGTCATCTCGTCGACGGCACGCTGATGCTGGCTTCGGGCAGGAGCCGCATCGACATCAGCGGCACCGCCGGCCTCACCGGCTCCAGCGACGCCACGATCCAGCTCGCCGTCGCCTCGCTCGGTGACTGGCTGCCCGATGCGCACGGCCGTCTGGACGGCCAAATCCACATCCGCGGCCAGTGGCCGGCGCTGGCCATCGACAGCCGCCTGCACGGCGCGGACTTTGCCCACGACGGCACGCAGCTCGCTACCCTCGATCTCGATGCCCAACTCGCCAGCCTCGACCCGCCGCAAGGCCGGCTGGCATTGCAGCTCGGCAAGCTCAAGGCCGGCGCCCTGGCCTTCGACAGCCTGCGCGTCGCCGCGCAAGGCGATCGCGCCGCACATCAGCTGGAAGTCACCGCCCGCGGCACGCCTCTCGGCTTCAGGCTGGCGCTCGACGGCAGCGCCAAGGACAGTGGCGCATGGAACGGCCGGCTGCGTGATTTCGACATCGACCTCGACCAGGCTCCGCCCCTGCATCTGCAGCAGCCCGCTGCCCTGAGCTGGAATGCCGGCGCCTTCAATGTCGACGAAACGTGCCTGAGCGCCGACGACGCCAATCTGTGCGCCAGCGCCAGCGGCCTTGCCGACGGCAGTCTCGATGCGCGCTATCGCCTTGCCCGCTGGCCGCTGGCCCTGTTCGCCCGGCTCGCTTCGCCCGAGGCCGCATTCAAGCTCGATGGCCTGCTCGATGGCCAGGGACGGGTTCATCGTGATTCCCGCGGCCAGCTCGATGGCCAGATCCGCCTGGAATCGGCCACCGGCAGCCTGGCCCAATCCGAGCCAGGCCAGGCGCCGCTGCTCGCATGGCGGGATTTTTCCGTCGACGCCACCTTGTCGCCGCAGGCCACCCAGGCTCGCGTGCACGCCGCCCTCGATCACGATGGCCTGCTCGATGGCGAGGTCACATTGTCCGGAGCCGCCGACGCGCCCCGGGCGCTGTCCGGCCGCGTCGATCTTGCGCTCAACCGCCTCGATTTCGTCGCCCAGCTCAGCCGCGAAGTGGCCAACGTCCAGGGTCGCGTCACCGCCCATTACACGGTCGCCGGCACATCCAGCGCGCCCGAGCTGACCGGCGCGCTCAAGCTGCAGGATTTCGCCGCCGAGCTGCCCAGCGCAGGCATCAAGCTGCAGAACGGCAACCTCGCGGTGCGTGCTGTCGATGCCGAGCATTTCGCACTCGAAGGCTCGCTGCAGTCCGGACAGGGCACGCTCACCCTGGCCGGTACCGGCGGCGTCACGGCCGATGCACCATTGCAGGCCAGCATCAAGGGCGAGCGTTTCCTGGCCGCCGACATACCCGCCGCGCGCGTGGTGATTTCGCCCGATCTGCGCATCGACCGCGATCAGCGGACGCTGCGTGTCAGCGGCAGCGTGAGCATTCCCGAAACCGACCTCAACCTGGCCAAGCTGCCGGGGGGCGGCGTCAACCAATCCTCGCCCGATCTCGTCATCGTCGATGCCGAACAGGCCGCTCCCGGCCCGGCGCTGCCGCTGACGGCCGCGCTCGACATCAAGCTCGGCGACGCGGTCAAGCTGGCCGGCCTGGGGCTGGATGGCCGGGTCAGCGGGCAGTTGCGCATCGACCAGCGCCCCGGTCGCACGCCTGTCGGCACCGGCACGCTCAATGCCGAAGGCACGTACAAGGCCTATGGCCAGAACCTCACCATCGAAACCGGGCGCCTGCTGTTCGCCGGCACCTCGCTCGACAATCCGGGGCTCGACATCCGCGCCGTGCGCAAGATTTCCAGCGCATCGGGCGGGGCCTTCGACGAGGGCATCGTTGCCGGCCTGCAAGTGCGCGGCACCGCTCTCGCGCCGCAGCTGACGGTGTTCTCCAAGCCCGTCATGGAGCAGTCCGAGGCGCTGTCCTACCTGCTCACCGGCAAGCCGCTGTCGAGCCTCAAGAGCGGCGAAGGCGACATGCTCGGCAGCGCCGCGCGCGCGCTCGGCAGCGCCACCGGCGACCTGCTCGCCAAAGGCATCGGCGCGCGCCTGGGCGTGGATGCCGGCGTGTCCGACAACGCCGCGCTCGGCGGCGCCGCATTCACGGTCGGCAAATATCTTTCGCCCAAGCTCTATCTGAGCTACGGCGTGGGCCTGTTCACGCCCGGCGAAGTGGTCAGCCTGAAGTACTTCTTCAACCGGCGCTTCAACTTCGAGGCACAGAACGCCACCACCGGCAGCCGCGCCGGCCTCAACTACCGCTACGAACGCTGAGTCGACGCCGGTGCGCCGTTTTCGCCTGACCGAACCCCTGGTGATGCTGGCCACCGTCGCGCAGTGGCTGATCCTGGCCACGGCCACCGGCCTGGTCGTCGGGGCCGGTTGCGCGTTTTTCCTGCATGCGCTGCAGGCCAGCGAAGGCCGGTTTTACGCGGCGCCCTGGTGGACGCTGGCCCTGCTGCTGCCGCTGGCGGGGTTGGCCAACGGCCTGCTGCTGCACTACGGCTATCGCCTGCGCCGCTCGCATTTCGACGACGACCCGATCATTGCCATCAACGAACAGCAAGGCAAACTACCGTTCCGCACGATGTGGATCAAGCCGCTGGCGGCACTGATCACGCTTGCCTGCGGTGGTTCGGCCGGCAAGGAAGGGCCGTGCTCGCACATCGGGGCAAGCATCGCCGCCATCATCGGCCGCGGGCTGCACCTGAATCCGGAAATGCGCAAGCGCCTGCTCGCCTGCGGCGTCAGCGCGGGGTTTTCCAGCGTGTTCGGCACCCCGATCGCCGGCGCGATCTACGGCATCGAAATGCTGGCCATCGGTCGCATCCGCCACGACTTCCTGTTTCCCGGCATCGTTGCCGGAGTGACTGCGGTCGAAGTGTCGCGTCGTCTCGGTGTGCCGTACGCGCATTACGCCATCGACTTCAGCGGCCGCTTCACCGAGCTGCTGTTCTTCAAGACCGTGCTGATCGGCGTGCTGTGCGGCGCGGTCGCGTGGGTCTTCGTCGAGCTGCTGCGCCAGTCGCGCCGGCTGTTCCGGCATCTGCGCGAGCGCAGCGCCTGCTGGCCACCGCTGGTTCCGATGCTCGGCGGCGCGATTCTCGCCTTGCTGGTGATCGTCATTCCGACGCAATACCTGGGCCTGAGCCTGCCGATCATGGAACGCGCGCTGCAGGGCGAAGCGATGCCGTATGCGGGCTTCCTGTGCAAGGCCCTGCTGGTAGCCATCACCCTTGGATCGGGTTTCTACGGCGGCATCGTCACGCCGCAGTTCGTGCTGGGTGCACTGGCCGGCGGTGCGCTCGCGCCGCTGCTCGGCCTGCCACCGGCGCTGGGCGCGGCGGTGGGGCTGGTGGCCGTGGTCGCTGCCGCCTCCAATGCCCCGCTGGCGGCGATTTTCATGGGCGTGGAACTGTTTGGTGCCGACGCCACCCTGCACGTCGCGGGAGCCTGCGTGGCGGCCTATCTGATCATCGGCCATCGCAGCGTGTATCCCGAGCAGCAGATCGCATTCAGCAAGTCATCGTGGATCTTCGCCCATGCCGACCTGCCGGTCGGCCAGGAGAAAGTGCGTCTGTCCTACGGCCTGCTGCGCTGGTTGCGCATGCGCCGGCGACGCGCGCGCGATGTGCGCTGAGCAGCTGCGAACCGCTCAGTGCCGCCCGGCGGCCAGGTCGACCAGGCGGTGGCGCAGCGGCGCGAGGCGCCCGGCAATGCCGAGCGCCGCTCCGCGCAGCAGCGCCAGCGGCATGGCGTCGCTGCCGTAGATGCGTTCGATGGCGTCGAAGCTGCGGGCGGCCAGCGTGTTCTCGCTGCGCCGCTCGCGCGCGTAGCGCTGCAGCACGTGCGCCGCTCCCGGATCGCTGCCTCGCTCGCGCGCCTCGCGCAGCACGCGGCGCAGACAGGCCACGTCGCGCAGGCCCAGGTTCATGCCCTGGCCAGCCAGCGGATGCACTTGATGCGCGGTGTCGCCGGCCAGCACGCAGCGTCCGACGACATAGTGCGAGGCCAGGCGCAAGCGCAACGGAAAGGCGGCACGGCGCGTCGCCGCACGAATCCGCCCCAGGCGGAAATCGGCGGCCGCGCCCAGCTCGGCGCAGAACGCCGCATCGTCGAGCGCAAGCACGCGCCCGGCCTCGGATTCGGGCAGCGACCAGACGATCGAGCAGCGACCGTCGAGCAGCGGCAGGAAGGCCAGCGGGCCGCCGGGCAGAAACCGCTGCCAGGCGGTGTGTTCGTGCGCGCGCTCGGTGGCGACATGCGCCACCACGGCACGGGCCTGATAGTCGCGCCCGGCAAAGTCGATGCCCAGCCGCTGGCGCAGCGATGACTCGGCGCCTTCGGCCGCCACCAACACGCGCGCGCGCAGCCGCGTGCCGTCGGCAAGCGTGGCGGTGACGGCTGTCGCGTCCTGCTCGACATCGGCAAGCGTGGCCGGGCAGCACAGCCGCGGCGGCGGGGTTGCTGCCTGACAGGCCTGCCACAACGCCTGCTGGATCAGCTTGTTTTCGACGATCCAGCCCAGCGCCGCCGCGCCCCGCTCCGCCGCGTCGAAGGCCAGCTCGCCGGGCGCCAGCGCATCCCACACGCGCATGCGGCGGTACGGCGAGGCGCGCGCCGCGTCGATCGTCGTCCAGACCTGCAGCTCGTCGAGCAGATCGCGGGCATCGGGGGCCAGCGCCACCACGCGCAAGTCGACCTCGTCCTCGCTGCGCCATGGCGCCGGCTCGCGTGCCTCGACCAGCGCCACCGAAAATCCGTCACGCGCCAGCGCCAGCGCCAGCGCGCCACCAACCGCGCCTGCACCGACGACGATTACATCCAATTCACTGCGGCGGCTCATGTGCTCAACCCCAGCAGCGGCGTATCGCCGCGATAACCCATGCCACGCAGCGCGAACCGGCGCTTGAGCGGCGTGATGCGATCGACCACCTGCAGGCCGATCGAGCGCGCCAGGCGCAACGGTGCAAAATCGCTGCCCATCAGGCGCACCAGATCGTCGCTGAACGACGTCGTCGCCTCGCGGTCGACCTGCCGCCGCTGCGCGTAGTGCGCGAGCAGTTCGTCGGCGCCGCAATCGCCTGCGTCCGCGACGGCGGCGCGCAGCAGTTCGGCCAGGGTCAGCGCGTCGCGCAATCCCAGATTGAAGCCCTGCGCGCCCAACGGGTGCACGGTCTGCGCGGCATTGCCCACCAGCACGCAGCGCGGCGCGGTGATGCGCTCGGCCAGCAGGCGCGCCAGCGGATACGGCTTGCGCCTGCCGGGCCGCGACAGGCGACCGGCGCGCCAGCCGAAGCGCTCATGCACCAGCGCGATGAACGCGGCGTCATCCAGCGCGGCAATGGCCGGGGCATCGGCCCCCGGCACGCTCAGCACCAGACCGGCGCGGCGCTCGCCCATCGGCAGCAGCGCCACCGGGCCGCTGTCGGTGAACCGTTCGTAGGCCGTGCCATCGAGTGCGCGCTCGACCGTCAGCGTGGTGACGATGGCCGATTGCGCGTAGTCGGTGCGCGTGGTGCCGATGCCGAAGGCGTCGCGCACGAACGAAGTCGTGCCGTCGGCGCCGACCAGCAGCCGCGTGCTCACGCTGCGCCGCCCTGTGGGCGTGTCCAGCTCGACGCGCACGCGCGCGCCCTCGCGGTCGATCGCGCATGCCGCCGCCGGCGCAATGCGCAGCAGATCGGAGCAGCGGTCGAGCCGCCGCAGCAGGCCATTGCCCAGTTCGCGCGCAGGCAGCACCGCACCGAACGGCGGCAGGCCGAGTGCCTCGGCATCCATGCGCACGGCGCCGAAGTCGCCGCGGCTGCTGATGTGGATGCGGCGGATCGGTGTGGCCGGCGTGGCGGCATCGAACACGCCCAGGCGGGTCAGCGCATTGACGCTGGCGCGCGCCAGCGCAAGATTGCGCTCGTCGTAGCTGGGCTGCAGATCGACGCGCGGCGCCGCCGCCTCGACCAGCGCCACGCGCAACGGTGTGCCGTCCAACGCAATGGCCAGGCTCGCGCCGACCAGTCCGCCGCCCACGATCATTACATCCACTTCGCTCATGCCGGCATCATACCGCGCCGCATGCAGCCCCTTGGGCTACACTGTCGGTCTTTCCAACCGTCACTGCCACGGGTGCCGCCATGCACGCTACTTCCTCCTCGTCCGGCCTTTCCTGGCGCAGCGGCCTGTTTGCCCTGCTCGCCCTGATCATGATCGCCACGCGTTCCTCGCTGATGCGCGATCACATCGCTCCCCTGCCGGACGCCTCGTGGGCAGTGTTCTTCATCGCCGGCTTCTATTTTTCGGGCGCCACGCGCGCGCGGCTGTACGGCCTTCTCGCGCCCACGCTGGCCGCGGCCTCGTTCGTGCTGCTCATGACGCTGGCCGTGCTGATCGACTACGTGGTCATCTCCGCGCAGGGCATCGCGTTCTGGAGCCACTACTGCGTATCGCCGGGCTACTGGGTGCTGCTGCCGGCCTATGCCGTGCTGTGGCTGGGCGGCGCGTGGCTGCGCGCGCATTACCGCGGCCTGCATGCCCGCGAGCTGGGCTTGCTGGCGCTGAGCGCCGTGGTGGCGATCGGCCTGTGCTTTGCCATTTCCGACAGCAGCTACTACTGGCTCAGCGACAGCTGGATGGCCGGCACCACGGCCACCCGCAGCGTGGCCGGCTGGCTGAAGAACTTCACCGACTGGTACTGGATCTTCACCCGCACCACGCTGGCCTATCTGGCCGTCGCCGCGCTCATTCATGCCCTGGCCGTCCAGTGGCTGCGCGCGCTGCCAACAGCCGCAGCCAGCCGTTCGCAGCACTGAGCGCGCTGGAGACCCGATCACGTGGGACATCGCCTTTCGAAAATCTACACGCGCACCGGAGATGACGGCACGACCGGACTCGGTGACGGTTCGCGGGTGGGCAAGGATTCGCTGCGCGTCGAGGCCTACGGCACGGTCGACGAGCTCAACAGCGCGATCGGCATCGTGCTGGCCTGCGAGCTCGATGCGCGACAGCGCGAGTCGCTGACGCAGATCCAGCACGATCTGTTCGACCTGGGTGGCGAGCTGTGCATTCCGGGCATGGCGATGGTGCACGATGCCGATGTCGAGCGTCTCGAACAGGTGCTCGACGCCTTCAACGAAGGCCTGCCGCCGCTCAAGGAATTCATCCTGCCCGGCGGCGGCATGGCGGCCGCGCAATGTCACCTCGCGCGCACCATCTGCCGCCGCGCCGAGCGCTGCGTGGTGGCGCTGATGCGCGTGGAGGACGTGCGCCCGCAGGCTGCGCATTATCTCAACCGTCTGTCCGACCTGCTGTTCGTGCTGGCCCGCGTGCTGGCCCGCGCCAGCGGCCATGGCGAAGTGCTCTGGCAGCACGAGCGCCGCAAGCGCCAGTGAACGCGCGCCGCGCCAGTGCGGCGGCGACCCGCGGCGCCGGTGTTGCGCTGTACACCCACGAGGCCTGCCTCGACCACGACCCAGGCCCGGCTCATCCGGAGAATCCAGCGCGACTGCAGGCCGTGCTCGAAGCGCTCGACGCGCACGCCTTTCCGGCGTTGCAGCGCCGCCTGGCGCCCCGCGCGACCCGCGCGCAGCTGGCGCGCGTGCACACCGCGCGGCACATCGACGACATCCTCGAACATGGCCCGCTGCACTACTGGCGCATGCTCGACGCCGACACCCTGATTTCACCGGGTTCGGCCGAAGCCGCCCTGCGTGCCGCCGGCGCGGTCTGCGCCGCGGTCGATGCCGTGATCGACGGCCCGCTGCGGCGCGCCTTCTGCGCCGTGCGCCCGCCCGGCCATCACGCCATGCCCACCGCGCCGATGGGATTCTGCCTGTTCAACAACATTGCCATCGGTGCCGCGCACGCCCTGGCCGCCCACGGCCTGCACCGCGTCGCCATCGTCGATTTCGACGTGCATCATGGCAATGGCACGCAGGACATCTTCTGCTGCGAGCCCCGCGTGCTGTACGTTTCCACCCATCAATGGCCGCTGTATCCGGGCAGCGGCTCGCCGGACGAAACCGGCGCCGGCAATCTCGTCAACGTCGCATTGCCGCCGGGCACGGGGTCGGCGCGCTTCCGTGCCCTCTGCATGCAGGCCGTGCTGCCGGCCATCGATGCCTTTGCCCCGCAGCTGCTGCTGATTTCCGCCGGCTTCGACGCGCACCGCCTGGATCCGCTGGCCAGCCTCGAACTCGACACCGACGACTACGCCTGGATCACACGGCAGCTGGTGGACATCGCGCTGCGCCACGCCGGGGGGCGCATCGTGTCGAGCCTGGAAGGCGGCTACAACCTCGATGCGCTGCGCGCCTCGGTGGCTGCACACGTGGCTGCGCTCGGCAGTTGAGCTGGCCGCGTCCGTCCCGGTTTGCCGCCGGGCGAGGCTTTGGGCAAGCTAGCGCCTTTGGTTTTGCCTGCGGGAATCCCGTGTCGCCCATTTCACGCCTTCCATCGACGCGGCGCGGCCTTGCGCTGGCGCTGCTCCTTGCCTTTCCGGCCGCTGCCGCGCTCGCCGACGACGCCCCTGCGAACTGCGAAATCGGCGTGCTCAAATGCGCCAAGAAACCGCTCGACTGGGGCATGTGCGGCAAAAACGACCTGCTCGACTTCTACGTGCCGGGCCTGCCGGTCGAAGGCGACCGCAATGCCGCCGAACGCACCCTGAGCGCGCTCAAGGTGAGCAGCAGCGACAAGAGCCACTTCACGCTCGAAGGCCAGGCGCAGATTCGCCAGCTCGACCTGTTCCTCCACGCCCGGAAGATCACCTACGACACCGAAACCACCGATTTCAGCGCCGAAGGCCCGGTGACCTACCAGGATCGCAACCTGCTGCTGTCGGCAACGCAGGCACAGGGCAACACCGACCTCGACCGCTGCACGCTCGAAGGCGTGCGCTACCAGCTCATCCAGGCGCGCGGCAACGGCATGGCGCAGGTGGTGATCATGGACGACGCCGATCACGCCAAGCTGCGCGACGCCACCTATTCGACCTGTAGCCCGCGCGACCAGCAATGGGCGTTCGCGGCACGCGAGCTCGACCTGGATCGCGCCGAAGGCGTCGGCCGCGCGCACAATGTCACGCTGCGCGTGCGCAATGTGCCGGTGTTCTGGTTTCCCTACCTGCGCTTTCCGCTCGACGAGCGCCGCGCCTCGGGCCTGCTCTATCCGGACATCGGCTACAGCAATCGCCGTGGCTTCGACTACGCGCAGCCGTACTATTTCAATCTGGCGCCCAATTACGATGCCACCCTCACCCCGCGCATCATGACCGAACGCGGCGTGATGCTCGGTGGCGAATTCCGCTACCTCACCGAGCACAGCAGCGGCGAGTTGCACGCGGAATTCCTCGGCCACGACAACGGCGCCGCCGACGAGAGCCGCGAGCTCGGCACGCCGGTACCCGAGCGCCGCTGGTGGTACCAGTGGAAGGACTACACCCGCATTACCCCGGACTGGAGCGCGACGGTCGACCTCAACCGCGTGTCCGACGACCATTACTTCGAGGACTTCGGCCGCGGCCTGTACAGCTCAGCGATCAGCCTGCTGCCGTCGAGCGCCTATCTCCACGGCCAGGGCAGCTGGTGGACGGCCTCGCTCGGCGGCGACCAGTACCAGATCACCGATCCAACCCTGTCCGAAAGCTACGAGCCGTATCGCCGCCTGCCGCGCGCCACGCTCAACCTCGACAAGGCCATCGGTGGCGGGTTCGAGGGTGCGCTGGATGCCGAATTCGTCGCCTTCGACAAGGATCATGCCCTGACCGGCCAGCGCCTGGACCTGTATCCGCACCTGCGCTTCCCGATCGAAACCGCCGGCTATTTCCTGCGGCCGGAGATCGGCTATCGCTACACCAGCTATCGCCTCGATGACCTGGCCGACAGCACCAATCCGCTGCTGCGCTCGACCCATCCGCATCGCGGCACGCCGATCTTCAGCCTCGACGCCGGCCTGGTGTTCGAACGCGACCTGCAATGGGGCAAGTCGGCGTGGACGCAAACCCTGGAGCCGCGCGCCTATTACCTGCGCGTGCCCTACCGCAACCAGGACGAACTGCCGATTTTCGACACCCAGGAAGTCCCGTTCACCTTCGGCCAGATGTTCCGCAGCAACCGCTTCGTCGGCGCCGACCGGCAGATGGATGCCAACAATCTCACCCTTGCGCTGACCACGCGCATGCTCGAAGACGCCAGCGGCACCGAGCGCGTTTCGGCGAGCATCGGCCAGATCCGCTATTTCGACGAGCAGCGGGTGCAGATGCCCGGCGCGCCGCGCACCGACTACAGTGGCTCGGCATATGCCGGCGAGCTGTCCCTGCACCTGTCCGATCGCTGGCGCCTGGTCCTGGATCAGCAGTGGAATCCCGAAGAACATCGCACCGACCTGTCCACGCTCGGTCTGCAGACCCGCTTTGGCGACGGCGGCGTGGTCAATTTTTCCTACCGCTACCGGCGCGACTATCTGGAGCAGGTCGATCTGAGCGCGGCCATCCCGATCGCCGACGGCTGGCGCCTGATCGGCCGCCACAACTATGCGCTGAACAATCCGCGCGCCCTGCCCGGCGATCCGCACGGCAAGGACGGACGGACACTGGAGGCCTTCCTCGGCGTCGAGCACGACACCTGCTGCGTCACCTGGCGCGTCCTCGCCCGGCATTGGGTGCGCGACGTGCAGGGGCGTTCCGACAACGCCCTGTACTTCGAACTGGAACTCAAGGGCATCGGTTCGATCGGCCAGAAAACGGACTCGTTCCTGCGCCGTGCTATCCTAGGTTATCAATGACTTGCAGCCGCGACGGCTCGGCCTCGCGGTCGCCCCCAAGGCGCAATTCCCACCGCGCAATCCCTGTTCGGAAAATCCCGATGAAGCAATTCCTGTTGGCCCTTCTCGCCGTCGCCACGGCTGTCTTCCACCCGTCGCCGGCCGTCGCGCAAGGTACCGCGCAGCCGCTCGACAGCATCGTCGCCGTCGTCAACGACGATGTCGTGCTGCGCAGCGAGCTCGATCGCCAGATTGCGCAGGTCAATGCGCAGTTCGCCAACAATCCCGGCCAGCTGCCGCCGCGCGATGTGCTCGAACGCCAGCTGCTCGACCGGCTGATCCTGCAGAAGCTGCAGATTGCCCGCGCCAATGATTCGGGCATCAAGGTATCCGATGCGCAGATCGACGGCGCCATGCGCCAGATCGCGCAGCAGAACCACATCGAGGTCGGCCAGCTGCGCGGCGCGCTGCAGAGCCAGGGCATCGACTACGAGCAGTTCCGCAACAACCTGCGCGATCAGCTGCTGGTGCAGCAGCTGCGCCAGCAGGTGGGCCAGTCGCGCGCGCAGGTCAGCGAGGCGGAAATCGACAGCCTGATCAAGAACGGCAAGGTGCGCACCGAGCAGCTGCACATCGCGCACATCGTCATCAACCTGCCCGAAGGCGCCACGCCCGACCAGATCGACAGCACGCGCAGCAAGGCCGAAGACGTCGTGCGCCAGATCCGCGGCGGCATGGACTTCGGCGCAGCCGCGATCCGCTACTCCAATGCCGAGGACGCGCTGCAGGGCGGCGACCTGGGCTGGCGCAACATCAACGAACTGCCGCCGGCCTTCGTCGATGCCGCCGACAAGCTGCAGGAAGGCCAGGTCACCGATCCGCTGCGCGGCCCCAACGGCTTCCACATCATCAAGCTCGTCGGCAAGCGTGACGCCGGCGCGCAGGTGGTCACCGAGTACAACGTGCGGCACATCCTCATCAAGACCAGCGAACTGGTGTCGAGCGAGCAGGCCAAGCAGAAGATCGAGGACATCCGTCGCCGCATCGAGGCTGGCGAGGATTTCGCCAAGGCCGCCACCGACAACTCGCAGGAAGTGGAAACCGCACGCCTGGGCGGCGACATGGGCTGGTTTCCCGCCGGCGCCTACGGCCCGAAGGTGCAGCAGATTCTCGATGGCCTGAAGAAGGGCGAGGTTTCGCAGCCGTTCGAGGCACCGCCGGGCTGGCATCTGCTCAAGCTGGTTGACGAACGGCAGAGCAACGTCGCCAGCGAAATGCAGCGCAACGAAGCCAAGGGCATGATCTTCCAGCGCAAGGCCGAAGAGGAATATCTGAGCTTCCTGCGCCAGCTGCGCAGCGAGGCCTATGTCGAAATCCGCCTGCCGGGCACCGAGCCGTCCAAGTCGGGCGGCCTGTAAGCGGCATGACCGCGCGCGGTGAACGCACGCCCGCGGCCCTGCCGCGCATTGCGCTCACCGCGGGCGAGCCGGCCGGCATCGGCAGCGAGCTGCTGGTGCATCTGGCGGCCAGCGACCTGGCCGCCGATCTAGTCGCCATCGCCGATCCCGGGTTGCTCGAACGCGCCGCACGCACGCTCGGCGTGCCGCTCGTGCTGCAGCCCTGCACGCCGCGCACTGCCGTCGCTGCGCGCGCTCCGGGCACGCTGCGCGTGATCCCGATCGAACTCGCCGCTGCCGTCACGCCCGGCCAGCTCGACAAGCGCAACGCCGCGCATGTGCTGGCCATGCTCGCCCGCGCGGCCGATGGCGCGGCAGCAGGCGAGTTCGACGCCATCGTCACCGCTCCGGTGCACAAGGGCATCATCAACGATGCCGGCGTGGCCTTTTCCGGCCATACCGAATTCTTCGCCGAGCGCGCCCGCTGCGAAGTGGTGATGATGCTGGCCACCGATCGCACCGATGCCACGCCGCTGCGCGTGGCGCTGGCCACCACGCACTTGCCGCTGGCCCGGCTGCCGCAGGCGATCACGCGCGATTCGCTCACGCGCACGCTGCGCATCCTCGACCACGACCTGCGCGTCCGCTTCGGCATTGCCGCGCCGCGCATCGCCGTGCTCGGCCTCAATCCGCATGCCGGCGAGGGTGGCCATCTGGGGCGCGAGGAAATCGACATCATCGCGCCCGTGCTGGCCGCGCTGCGCGACGCGGGGCTCGACCTGCATGGGCCGTTGCCGGCCGATACCGCGTTCGTGCCGCGCGTCCTGTCGACCTGCGATGCCGTGCTGGCGATGTATCACGACCAGGGACTGCCGGTACTCAAGTACGCGGGCTTCGGCCATGCGGTCAACATCACGCTGGGCCTGCCCTACGTGCGCACTTCGGTCGATCATGGCACCGCTCTCGACCTTGCCGGCAAGGCCTGCGCCGATCCCGGCAGCCTGTTCGCGGCCACACGTCTGGCCATGCAGCTGGCGGCGCAGCGGCACCGCTGAAGCCGCATCCATCTTCAGATCGGCAAGTCGAGGCTTGCGACGAACGCCCGCAGCGTCGCTCCGCGCCAGCGCCCGCGCCGCAGCAGCAGCCACAATGTGCGTCGCAGGTCGAGGAATGGCGTGCGCAGGACGGCGATGCGCCGCGCTGCCAGCGCGTCGGCGATCGCCGCCTGCGGCAGGCAGGCAATGCCCAGGCCGGCAATGACTGCCTGCTTGATCGCCTCACTCTGCCCCAGTTCGAGTGCCACATCGATCGGCCCCAGGGTGTCGCGGGTTGCCCGTTCGAGCAGGCTGCGCGTTCCCGATCCCGACTCGCGCACGATCCAGCGCTGCCCATTCAAGTCGGCCGCGCGCAGCCGCCGGCGTCCGGCCAGCGCATGATCCGCGCGCACGCAGATGCGCAGCTCATCCTCGCGCCACGCCACCCGCTCGATGTCGGCGTGCTGCAGATCCGATTCGATGCAGCCCGCATCGAGACTGCAGTCGAGCACGCCGGCGAGAATCTGCTCGCTGTTGGCCACGCGCAGACCAACCCGCACCTGCGGCTGTGCGGCGACGAAGCGCCCGAGCAGGTCGCCCACCAGATAGTTGCCCACCGTATTGCTGGCACCGATGGCCAGCGTCGCCTCCCATCGGCGTGCCTGCACCTGTGGCGCCAGCTCGCGCAGCCGTTCGATGATCTCGCGTGCCGCCGGCAGCAGCGCCTGGCCGTTTTCGTTGAGTATCAAGCGCCGCTGTCGTCGATCGAACAGGCGGCGGTCGAGCAAGCGTTCCAGCTCGGCCAGGGCCATGCTGGCCGCCGGCTGGGTCAATCCCAGACGCTCGGCAGCTGCGCGCACGCTGCCACAGGCGACGATCGTGGCGAACACTTCGAGCTGGCGCGGGCTGATCGCTATCATCAAATTTAATGATAAGGCATATCCATATTACGGATTGTTCTTATCATCGAAGAAGGCCCAGAATGCCGCCCGAAACCTCCACTCCCGTTCTTTCGCGGCTCATCCGCGTGCATCGACCGGTTCCGCACAGCGGGTTCCGTCCGGCGGCGCATGACCGCTTCGCCATTCCTGCCCGGCAATGCCCACTTTCACTTCGCCTGCCTCCTGGGTTCGACCGCTGCACGCCCGTGCAGCCGGCATCGGACTTGCCCTGCTGATCGGCCTTGGCGCCACCGGCATCACCACGCTGCCGACCCTGCAGTCATGGCGGCTCTCGGCGCTGACCGTGGCCATCCTCATCGGCATGCTGGTTGGCAACGCCTTCGGCGCGCAGCTTCCGAGCCGGCTGGTTCCCGGCATTGCCTGCGCGCAACGTGATCTGCTGCGTGCCGGAGTCGTGCTGTACGGCTTGCGCCTGAGTTTTCAGCAAGTGCTCGCCCTCGGCCCCGCGGCCCTCCTGCTCGATCTGCTGATCGTCACCAGCACGCTGCTCCTGGGCACGGCAGTTGGCCGTCGCCTGCTCGGTCTCGACCGCGATACCGCGCTGCTCACCGCCTGCGGCAGCGCCATCTGCGGCGCCGCAGCCATTCTTGCGGTCGAGCGCCTGCTGAAACCCGAACCAAGCAAGGTGACGATGGCGGTCGCCACGGTGGTGCTGTTCGGCACGCTCGATATCTTTCTTTATCCGCAGATCGCGCACTGGCTTGCCATGCCCGAAGCGCACTATGGCCTCTACGTCGGCGCCACCGTGCATGAAGTCGCACAGGTCGTCGCCGCGGCAAGCGCATCGGGAGACGCCGCATCCGACACCGCCGTCATCGTCAAGCTGACCCGTGTCCTGCTACTGGTTCCGGTGCTTTTCGCGCTCGCCTGGCAGCGTGAGCGCGATACCGCAGCGGATCGTGGTGGGCGTGGCCGTTTCAGCGTGCCCTGGTTCGCCCTGGCCTTTCTGGGGATGTGCATCCTCAACTCGCTGCTTGCGCTGCCTGCGGCGTGGCGCAACCTCCTGCTCGATCTCGACACGCTCCTGCTGGCGACCGCCATGGCGGCGCTCGGCCTGGATACGCGCCTCGCGCGGCTGCGCGCGCTCGGGCCCAAGCCGTTGCTGCTGGCGCTGATCCTGTTCGTCTGGCTGTGTGTCGGCGGCTACGCGATGATGCGGCTCTGCGTCGGATGAAATCACGGCCCCCGCATCGGCTACGATGCCGGCATGAGCCAGACGCGCCACCTTCACAAGAAACAGTTCGGACAGCATTTTCTGCACGATGCGCGGGTCGTTGCCGACATCGTGCGCGCGATCGCCCCGCAGGCCGGCGAGCGCATCGTCGAGATCGGCCCCGGCGACGGGGCACTGACCCTGCCGCTGCTGCGCGCGCTTGGCCAGCTCACCGTGATCGAGCTCGACCGCGACCTGGTACCGCGCCTGCAGCGTGCGGCCGAGGGCGTCGGTGAGCTGTCGATCGTCCACGCCGACGTGCTCGGCGTGGATCTTTCGCAGCTGGCCGGCGGTGCGCGGCTGCGCGTGGTCGGCAACTTGCCGTACAACATTTCCTCGCCGATCCTGTTTCATTGCCTGGATCATCTGGCGGCGATCACCGACATGGTGTTCATGCTGCAGAAGGAAGTCGTCGATCGCATGGCAGCGGCTCCCGGCAGCAAGGTGTACGGCCGCCTGTCGGTGATGCTGCAGCTGGCCTGCCGCGTCGAACCGCTGCTGCATGTGCCGCCGCAGGCATTCCAGCCGCCGCCGAAAGTCGACTCGGCCGTGGTGCGCCTGCGTCCCAGGCCAGCGACGGAACGCCACGATGCCGACCCGCAGCGCCTGGCCGCCGTGGTGCGCGCCGCCTTCGGTCAGCGCCGCAAGACGCTCGGCAACGCCCTGCAAGGCGTGCTCGATGCACCGCGCATCGCCGCGGCCGGAGTCGATCCGCGCGCCCGCGCCGAGCAGATCGCACCGGAAAAATTCGTCGCGCTGGCGCATGCCGCCGCTGCCGCCGGCAGCTGAGACCGGCATGCGGCACGGCCTGCCTGCGCGCGGACGCTCCGCTCGTGCTGCCGCGGATGCTTGCCGGCATCGCTCAGGTCACCGAAAATCACCACCATGAGCGGCAAGAAACCCTACGACATCGCCATTTCGGTCGACACGCGCTTCCTCGACGAGCAATCGGCTCCGGGAGAGAACCGTTACGCCTTCGCCTACACCATCACCATCGCCAACCACGGCACGGTGGGCGCGCGCCTGCTGTCACGCCACTGGGTCATCACCGACGCCAACGGCAAGGTGCACGAGGTGCGCGGCGATGGCGTGGTCGGCGAGCAACCCTGGATGCGCCCCGGCGGCGGCTTCGAATACACCTCGGGCGCAGTCATCGAAACCGAGCTGGGCACGATGCGCGGCAGCTACCAAATGGTGGCCGATGACGGCACGCAGTTCGATGCGTTGATCCCGACATTCGTGCTGACCACTCCGCGGACGCTGCACTGATGGCCACGTGGGCGATCGGCGACGTCCAGGGCTGCCACGACGAACTGTCCCGCCTCATCGACAAGCTGCGCTTCGATCCGTCGCGCGACACCTTGTGGTTCTGCGGTGATCTGGTCAATCGCGGCGGCCAGTCGCTGGCGGTGCTGCGCCTGATCAAATCGCTGGGCGAGCGTGCGGTCGTCGTGCTCGGCAATCACGACCTGTCCCTGCTCGCCATCGCCGAGCGCAAGCGCGAGGATCAGGCGCGCGTCAACCCGGAACTGCGCGAAGTACTGTTTGCCCCCGATGGCGAGGAGCTGATCGGCTGGCTGCGCCAACGCAAGCTGGTGCATGTGGATCGGCAGCTGGGCTATCTGCTGGTGCACGCCGGCCTGTTCCCGCGCTGGACGACCCAGCAGGCCGAATCGCTGGCCCGCGAGATCGAGGACAAGCTGCACGGCGACTCGTATCGCCGCCTGCTCAAGCAGATGTTCGGCAACAAACCGGATCTGTGGACGCCCAAGCTGCGCGGCATCGATCGCTGGCGCGCTGGCATCAACGTATTCACGCGCATGCGCTTTGCCGATGTGCGCGGACGCATCGCATTCGGCGACAAGGGCGCACCCGGCACGCAACGTCCCGGCCTGTATCCCTGGTTCGAGGTTCCCGGCCATGTCGCACGCGATCTGAAGATCGTCTGCGGCCACTGGTCGGCGCTGGGCCGTTTCAGCGGCCTCGGCGTGCATGCGATCGACACCGGCTGCGTCTGGGGCGGTCAGCTGACCGCACTGCGCCTGGATACCGCAGAACCCGAATACGTCACACTGCAGTCCTCGCGCAAACCGGCTCCCGGCAAGGACATGGACTGATCCGCGGCCAGCGCGTTCAGCGCGTGCCGCGACGGTAATCGACGAAGGTCATGGCGTGCGCATGGCGCGCATCGGCGGCATGCGCTTCACGCGCATATTCGTGCCATTCCCCGGCCGCGAACCGCGGAAAGAACGCATCCGCGCCGGCAGTCGCCACATCGACCCAGGTCAGATGCAGATGCGTGGCCAGCGGCAAGGCCAGCGTATACACCTCGCCACCGCCGATCACTGCCAGCTCGCCCGCTTCGCGCGCGTGCGCCAAGGCGGCATCGAGCGAATGCACCACGCTCTGCCCCGCGAACGGCGCCGCGTCGCCACGGCTGAGCACCAGATTGTCGCGCCCGGGCAGAGCACGCCCGATGGCCAGCGCGGTCTTGCGTCCCATCAGCACCGGCTTGCCGAGCGTGAGCGCCTTGAACCGCTTGAGATCGTCTGGCAGATGCCACGGCATCGCGCCCTCGCGTCCGATGGCATAGTTGCGATCGAGTGCGGCGATCAGCGCGATGCGGAGTGTCGGCGACGTGCTCACACCGCCACCGGCGCCTTGATCGCCGGATGTGGCGCGTAGTCGGCAATGCGCACATCCTCGTAGCGGAAATCGAAGATCGAACGCACCTGCGGATTGAGCTCCAGCCGCGGCAGTGTGCGCGGCGTGCGCGTCAGCTGCTCGCGCGCCTGGTCGAAATGGTTGGCGTACAGATGGGCATCGCCCAGCGTGTGCACGAAGTCTCCCGGGGCCAGTCCGCAAACCTGCGCGATCATGTGCGTGAGCAGCGCGTAACTGGCGATGTTGAACGGCACACCCAGGAAGATGTCGGCCGACCGCTGGTAGAGCTGGCACGACAGCCGGCCGTCGGCCACGTAAAACTGGAACAGCGCATGGCAGGGCTGCAGCGCCATTCTCGGCAGGTCGGCGACATTCCAGGCACTGACGATCAGGCGCCGCGAATCGGGGTTGCGGCGGATTTCGTCGATGACGGCGCTGATCTGGTCGATCGCCTGCCCGTCACGGGTGGGCCAGGCGCGCCACTGGCGGCCATACACCGGCCCCAGGTCGCCATGCTCGTCGGCCCACTCGTCCCAGATCGAAACCCCATGCTCCTTGAGGTAGGCGATGTTGGTGTCGCCGCGCAGGAACCAGATCAGTTCGTGCACGATCGAGCGCACATGCAGTTTCTTGGTGGTGAGCAGCGGGAATCCCTGCGCCAGATCGAAACGCATCTGCCAGCCGAACACACTGCGCGTGCCGGTGCCGGTGCGATCGGACTTTGGCGTGCCCTGCTCAAGCACATGGCGCATCAAGTCGAGATAGGCGCGCATCAGCGGGTTTCCGCAGTCCGGGGAGCGGCGTGCGCTGCGGGCTGCAGCGGCAGAGTCGGCGCCGAGCGCGAACGCCACAGCAGGAACAGGCCGATCAGGATCAACGGCAGCGACAGGACCTGCCCCATGGTCAGCCAACCGAATGCAAGATAGCCGAGCTGGACGTCGGGCACGCGCACGAACTCCACCGCAAAGCGGAACACGCCATACAGCAGCGCAAACAGTCCGGAAACGGCATAGCGCGGCCGCGGCTTGCGCGAATACAGCCACAGCAGGACGAACATGACCACGCCTTCGAGCGCGAATTCGTAAAGCTGCGAGGGATGGCGTGCATACTGGCCGAGCTGCCCGGCCTGATGCAGCGCCTGCAGCTGATCGCGCGTCTTGTCGATGAGCTCGGGCGCATTGGGAAAAATCATGCCCCACGGCTTGTCGGTCGGCGAACCCCACAACTCGCCATTGATGAAGTTGCCCAGCCGCCCCAGGCCCAGACCGATCGGCACCAGCGGCGCCACGAAATCGATGGTGTCGAAAAAATGCAGCTTGTGGCGCCGCGTCCAGATCCAGCCGGCAAGCAGCACGCCGAGCAGCCCGCCATGAAACGACATGCCACCATCCCAGACCCGGAAGATGTCGAGCGGATGCGCAAGGTACTGACCGAAGTTGTAGAACAGCACATAGCCGATGCGCCCGCCGAGAATCACGCCGAGCGTCGCCCACAGCACGAAATCGTCGAAGTCCAGCGTGGTGAGCGGCGCCGGCCCGCCCCACAGCCGCTCGTTGCGGATGAGCGCGCGGGCATAGAGCCAGCCCAGCAGGATGCCGACGATGTAGGCGAGCGCATACCAGCGCACCGCGAGCGGGCCGACCGACACCAGCACGGGGTCGATGGCGGGGAAGGGGATGACGAAGAGCGGCATCGGGAGGTCGGATCTCCGGCGCGGAGCGTCGGTCATGGTGGCCGCGGGGAACCAAGTCAAGGCGCCTGCCGGCCGCGCCGGGGGCTTGCGCCGTTGACCCTCCGCCGCGAACGGGCTTGCGCCCGGCTCCCGCGCGACCCTCGCCTGGGACGAACCGAAGCATGTCCTGGCCAAGATCACGGCCGACGAGAAGGGCAAGTTC
>WBZO01001154.1_pt1 | contig 44293 bp, 27 predicted proteins | sample 5204261 | NCBI WGS metagenome assembly WBZO01 (sample SAMN12412400, study PRJNA552823) | activated sludge metagenome | isolation source: activated sludge from anammox sidestream of wastewater treatment plant... | place: USA: North Carolina | collected 2017-09
CTGCCGGTCTTCTGGGCGCTGCCGACCCGATTCCTGGCCGGCACGGCTGCGGCCGGCGGCATCGGCCTGATCAACTCGATGGGCAACCTCGGCGGGTTCGCCGCTCCGTACGCCACCGGGGCCCTGCAAGACCTGACCGGAAACAACCGGGCCGGCATGTGGGCGGTGGGCTTGGTCATGCTGTTCTGCGCCGGTCTGGTGGTCGCGTTGCGGGCCGCACCGCCGCCCGACGGGGCCGCCGGCGGCGCCGCGGCTGCCGACCTGGGGGCACACGGCGGGTAGTACCCTCGGTCCCAACCCACCGGTTAATCGGCAGCAACGAGAGGCCATCGAACCATGCCCATCGCGATCACCTCTGAGCACCAGGATCTGGCCGACTCGGTCCGCGCGCTGGTGAAGCGCGTCGCCCCGGCCGAGGTCCTGCACGCGGCGCTGGAAACCCCGATCGCCAGCCCACCGCCGTACTGGCGCGCCGCGGCTGATCAGGGTCTCCACGGTCTGCACCTCTCCGAGGCGGTCGGCGGCCAGGGTTTCGGCCTGCTGGAGGCGGCGATCGCGATCGCCGAGTTCGGCTACGGCGCGGTACCCGGCCCCTACGTGCCGTCGGCGATCGCCGCCGCCCTGATCTCCGCCCACGACCCCGAGGCCAAGGTCCTCTCCAGTCTGGCGGCCGGTGAGGCCGTCGCCGCCTTCGCGCTGGAGTCCGAACTGACCGCCAGCCGGCAGGGCGACATCCTGGTGATCCGCGGCGAGGCGCGTTCGGTGCCCGCCGCCACCCAGGCCTCGGTGCTGGTCCTGCCGGTGAACATCGAAAGCGGCATCGAATGGGCGGTCCTCGACGCCGACTCACTGGAGATCGTTCCGCTGCGCTCGGTGGATCCGCTGCGCCCGGTGGCCCACGTGCGCGCCAACGGCGTCGAGATCGGCGTGGACCGGTTGCTGTCCAAGGTCTCCCAGGCCGCGGGACGGGCGATCGCCACCAGCCTGCTCTCGGCCGAGGCGGTTGGCGTCGCCCGCTGGGCGACCGACACCGCCTCGGAGTACGCAAAGATCCGCGAGCAGTTTGGCCGCCCGATCGGGCAGTTCCAGGCGATCAAGCACAAGTGCGCCGAGATGATCGCGACCACCGAGCGGGCCACCGCGGCGGTGTGGGATGCCGTCCGCGCGATCGACGAAGCGGCCGAACAAGATTGGGATAACGCAGCCACCCACTACGAGTTCGCCGCCGCGGTCGCCGCGACGCTGGCGCCCACCGCGGCCCAGCGCTGCACGCAGGACTGCATCCAGGTGCACGGCGGGATCGGCTTCACCTGGGAGCACGACACCAACGTCTACTACCGGCACACCCTCGGCCTGGTGGCGGCGTTCGGGCGCTCGCACGACTACCCGCAGCGGGTGTTCGACACCGCGACGGCCACCGGGATGCGGCCGCTGGATATCGACCTCGACCCCGACACCGAGAAGCTGCGTGCGGAGATCCGCGCCGAAGTCGCTGCGCTCAAAGAGATTCCGCGCGACGAGCGCAAGGCCGCCATCGCGGAGGGCGGTTGGGTACTGCCCTACCTGCCCCGGCCGTGGGGCCGTGAGGCCACGCCGGTGGAGCAGATCATCATCTCCCAGGAGTTCAGTAGCGGTCGGGTGAAACGGCCCGCGATGGGTATCGCCGCCTGGCTGATCCCGTCGATCGTGGCGTTCGGCACCGACGAGCAGAAGCAGCGCTTCCTGCCGCCCACCTTCCGCGGCGAAATGATTTGGTGCCAGCTGTTTTCCGAGCCGGGTGCGGGTTCGGACCTGGCCAGCCTGACCACCAAGGCCACCAAGGTCGACGGCGGCTGGCGGATCACCGGCCAGAAGATCTGGACCACCGCCGCGCAGTTTTCGCAGTGGGGTGCGCTGCTGGCGCGCACGAATCCCGACGCTCCGAAGCACAACGGCATCACCTACTTCCTGCTGGACATGAAGCAGCCCGGGGTGGAGGTCAAGCCGCTGCGCGAACTGACCGGCAACGCGCTGTTCAACACCGTCTTCATCGACGACGTGTTCGTGCCCGACGAGCTGGTGCTCGGCCAGGTGGACCAGGGCTGGGAAGTCAGCCGCAATACCCTTACCGCGGAACGGGTTTCGATCGGCAGCGACGAGCCGTGGTTCCTGCCGAGCCTCAACAAGTTCATTGACTTCGTCGCCGACGGCCACTTCGACCAGGTGGGTCACCACCGCGCCGGTGAGTTGATCGCCGAGGGCCACGCCGCCAAGCTGCTGAACATGCGCTCGACACTGCTGACCCTGGCCGGCGGCGACGCCATGCCGTCGGCGGCCATCTCCAAGCTGCTGTCGATGAGAACCGGGCAGGGCTACGCGGAGTTCGCGGTGTCCTCGTTCGGCATCGACGGCGCGATCTGGGAAGAGGACTCACTGCAGGGCAAGTGGGCGGAATACCTTCTGGCCAGCCGTGCGACGACGATCTACGGCGGCACCTCCGAGGTGCAGCTCAACATCATCGCCGAGCGCCTGCTGGGCCTCCCCCGCGACCCGTAGGGGTCAATCTCCCTCGCGAGCAGACGTAAAGGACCCAGCACGCTCGGCGTGTCTGGGTCTTTTACGTCTGCTCGGCGGAAGAACGGAACCTACTCGATCTCGATCTGGCGCAGTTCGCGCTTGAGGATCTTGCCGGTCGGGTTACGCGGAAGCTCGGACAGGAAGATCACCTCGCGCGGAACCTTGTAGCGCGCCAGGTGATCCCGGACGTACTCCTTGATGGTGTCCTCGGTGGCCTCCGCGCCGTCCTTCAGCACGACGAAGGCCCGCAGTCGCGCCCCGAAGTCCTTGTCCTCCACGCCGAGTGCGGTGGCCTCGATGACGTCAGGGTGGCCACTGATGAGGTCCTCGACCTCGGCGGGGAAGACGTTCTCACCGCCGGAGACGATCATCTCGTCGTCGCGGCCGCTGACGTAGAGCAGGTCGTCGTCGTCGAAGTAGCCGACGTCGCCGGAGGACATCAGCCCGTCGATGATCTCCTTGCCGCCGCCACCGGTGTAGCCCTCGAACGGGAAGAAGTTGCCGACGAAAATCCGGCCCACCTGACCCTTGGGCACCTCGTGGCCGTGCTCGTCGAGGATCTTGACCTTGACACCCTTGATGATCGGGCCGACGGTCGCGGGGTTCTTTTTCAGATCCTGCGGCCGGGCGATCGACACGAACGCGATTTCCGTTGAGCCGTAAAGGTTGTAGACCACCGGGCCGATGTCCTTCATCGTCCGGCTGGCCAGTTCGGCGCCCAGCTGCGAACCGGAGACGAAGATGATCCGCAGCGAGGACAGGTCCGGTTTGGCGTCCATCTTCTCCAGGGCGTCGAGCATCCGAGAGAGCATCACCGGGACAACGACGATCGCCGTCACCTTGTGCTTGGGGATGTCTTCGAGGACCGTCGCCGGCTTGAACTTGCGGTGCAGCACCAGCGTCGAGCCCATCGTCATCGCGATGGTGGCGTGCAGGTAACCCAGCGCGTGGAACATCGGCGACGGCAGGGACGTCACCTCCCGCGCCTTGAACGGGACGTGGGACAGCACACCGCCGATCGGCGCGAGTGTGGGCGGGGCGTGCCGGTTGGCGCCCTTCGGGGTGCCGGTGGTGCCGCTGGTCAGGATGATGATCGACGACCGTTTGCTCGCTTTCGGCGCCGGGGCGGTGCTGCTGCGGGCCACCAGGCTCGCGAGTGTCTCGTCGGTGCTGCCCGACGGTTCGGCGGCGTCGGGATTGCTGCCGAGGGCCCGCAGTTTGCCCAGCGGCGTCTCGGCCAGTTTCACCGCGTCGCTGTACTCGTCGTCGTAGATGACGACTTTGGCGCCCTCGCGGGCCGCCACGTCGCGGATCTGCGGGCCGGAGAACTCGGTGTTGAGCAGGATCGTGCGGGCTCCCACCCGGGCGGCCGCGTAGTTGGCGATCAGGAACCAGCGATGGTTGCGCGCCAGGATCGCCACCCCGTCACCACCCTTGACGCCCATCGACAGCAGTCCGTTCGCGGCGGCGTTGGACGCATCGTTGAGTTCGGCGAACGTCATCGATCCCTCGTCGTCGATGATCGCCGTCCGGTGCGGGGTCCGCCGGGCGTTCAGCGCCGGGATCATGCCGACCTCACCCCACCGGCGGATGTCGGCCAGCATGCCGGCCAGGTTCTGCGGCGGCTCGATGCCGAACGCGCCGGACTGAATCATCTTCTGCAGGTAGTGAAGTTCGGCCGATCCCCGTTCAGCGAGTTGCTGAACCTTGTCCATCACTTGCGCGCGCAGATCCGAAAGCATGACGCCAACCCTATGTGACCCCGATAACTACGATTGCCAACATGGGCGGATCGCCGCAAAAAGGGGCAATCCTCGACGTGGCCGGCCGCCAAGTGGCCATCACCCACCCGGACAAGCCGGTGTTCCCACCGACCGAAGAGCGGCCGGCGATCACCAAGATGGACCTCATCGACTACTACCTCGCGGTGTCCGACGGCGCGCTGCGCGGCGTCGCCGACCGGCCGATGATCCTCAAGCGGTTCGTCAAGGGCATCACCGTCGAAGCGGTGTTCCAGAAGCGGGCGCCGCAGAAGCGGCCGGAGTGGGTGGACGTCGCCGAACTGCGTTACGCCTCGGGCACCTCGGCTGCCGAGGCGGTGATCCACGACGCCGCGGGGCTGATCTGGGCGGTGAACCTCGGCTGCGTCGACTTCAACCCGCACGCGGTGCGGGCCGCGGATCTGGACCATCCCGACGAACTGCGCATCGACCTCGATCCGCTGCCGGGGGTCGAGTGGGCACAGATCCGCGACGTCGCCGCCGTGGTGCGCGAAGTCCTCGAGGACCACGGGCTGACCCCGTGGCCGAAAACCTCCGGCTCGCGCGGCTTTCACGTTTACGCACCGATCACACCGCGCCGGCCCTTCACCCAGGTTCGGCTGGCCGCGCAGACCGTGGCGCGCGAAGTCGAGCGCCGGGCCCCGAACCTCGCCACCAGCCAATGGTGGAAGCAGGAACGCCACGGGGTGTTCGTCGACTTCAACCAGAACGCCAAGGACCGCACCATGGCGTCGGCCTACTCGGTGCGCGCCAACCCGGGAGCGCGGGTATCGACACCATTGCTGTGGGACGAGGTGCCGGACTGCCGGCCCGAGCAGTTCACCCTCCACACCGTCCCCCGGCGCTTCGCCGACCGCGGCGACCCGTGGACCGGAATGGAGAAGACCGCGGGCTCGCTGGACGCACTGCTGCGACTCGCCGAGGAACTCGGGCCGCCCGAGCGCGCACCCAAAGATGCCAAATCGCTGATCGAGATCGCGCGCACCAAGACCCGCGACGAGGCGATGGCCGCCCTGGAGGAGTGGCGCGGGCGCCATCCCGCAGCCGCCGCGCTGCTGCATCCCGCCGACGTCCTCGTCGACGGGATGCGCGGCCCGAGCTCGATCTGGTACCGGATCCGGATCAATCTTGAGCACGTCCCGGAGGCCGACCGCCCGCCGCAGGAGAAGCTGATCGCCGACTACAGCCCGTGGGAAGGATATTCGGGCCATACCGGGCGCCCGTGAGGTTGGATGGTCCCGTGGCCTCCATCAGCCGCTCCCGGATCATCGCCGCGCCCGCGCAGGCGGTGTGGGATGCGCTGGCGGACTTCGGCGCACTGAGTTCCTGGGCTCGCAACGTCGACCACTCGTGTCTTCTCGAGCACGGCGCGGACGGCACGGCCGTCGGCACCTCACGCCGCGTGCAGGTGGGCCGCGACGCCCTGGTGGAGCGGATCACCGAATCCACCGCGCCCGCCGCCCTCGCCTACGACATCGAGGGTCTCCCCCGCCGCCTGCGCCGGGTTCAGAACCGGTGGACGCTGAAACCCGCCGGCGGCTCATGCGAAGTCACGCTCACCACCACCGTGGAGATCGCCGCCAATCCCGTGGCGGCGGTCGCCGAACGGGCCATGTGCCGGTACATGGCCAGACAGTCCGACGTGATGCTCGCCGGGCTCGCCGCACGATTGGAAGGAGCAGGATGAGCCACCGTCCCGACATCGTCATCGTCATGACCGACGAGGAACGCGCGATCCCGCCGTACGAGTCCCAGGACGTGCTGGCCTGGCGCGACCGGGTGCTGTCCGGACGTAAGTGGTTCGACGAGCACGGGGTCAGCTTCACCCGGCATTACACCGGTTCGCTGGCCTGCGTGCCCAGCCGGCCGACCATCTTCACCGGTCAGTACCCGGATCTGCACGGCGTGACGCAGACCGACGGTATCGGCAAGGCGTACGACGACTCACGGATGCGCTGGCTGCGCCCCGGGGAGGTGCCCACTCTGGGCAACTGGTTCCGGGCCGCCGGATACGACACCCATTACGACGGTAAGTGGCACATCTCCCACGCCGACCTGGAAGACCCGGCGACGGGCAGGCCGCTGGCCACCAACGACGACGACGGAGCCGTGGACGCCGACGCCGTCGCACGCTATCTCGACGCCGATCCCCTTGCCCCCTACGGCTTTTCCGGCTGGGTCGGTCCCGAGCCGCACGGGGCGGGCCTGGCGAACAGCGGCCTGCGTCGCGACCCCCTGATCGCCGATCGGGTGGTGGCCTGGCTGCAGGACCGCTACGCCCGCCGCCGGGCCGGTGACCCGGAGGCGATGCGGCCCTTCCTGCTGGTGGCCAGCTTCGTCAACCCGCATGACATCGTGCTGTTCCCCACCTGGGTGTTGCGCAGCCCGGTGAAGCGCTCCCCGCAGGACCCGCCGCACATCCTGCCCGCGCCCACCGCCGAGGAGGACCTGCGCACCAAGCCCGCCGCACAGATCGCCTTCCGGGAGGCCTACTACTCCGGCTACGGGCCGGCCGCGGCGATACAGCAGATCTACGACCGCAACGCCCAGCGGTACCGCGACCTCTACTACCGGCTGCACGCCGAGGTCGACGGCCCGATCGACCGGGTCCGGCGCGCGGTCACCGAGGGCTCGACGGATGCGGTGCTGGTCCGCACCTCCGACCACGGCGACCTGCTGGGCGCGCACGGCGGTCTGCACCAGAAGTGGTTCAACCTCTACGACGAGGCCACCCGGGTCCCGTTCACCGTCGCGCGGGTCGGCCGGCGCGGCACCGAGCCGCGGGTGGTCGACGCACCGACATCGCACGTCGACCTGGTGCCGACGCTGCTCGGCGCCGCCGGCATCGACGTCGACGGCGTCGCAGCGGTTCTGCGGGAATCGTTCTCCGAGGTTCATCCGCTGCCGGGACGCGACCTGATGCCGGTGGTTGACGGCGCCTCGGCCGACGAGCACCGCGCCGTGTACCTGATGACACGCGACAACATTCTCGAGGGCGACTCCGGCGCCTCGGGCTTGGGCCGCCAGCTCAAGCAGACGTCGAATCCGCCTGCGCCGCTTCGCATCCGGATTCCGGCGCACACCGCGGCGAACTTCGAGGGTCTTGTGGTCCGGGTCGACGAGGCCGACGCGCCCGGCGGCGCCGGCCACCGCTGGAAACTGGTCCGCAGCTTCGACGACCCCTCGACCTGGACCGAACCCGGGGTTCGCCAGCTGGCCGCCAACGGCATGGGCGGGGAGGTGTACCGCTTCAGCCCGCTGGACGACCAGTGGGAGCTCTACGACCTCACCAACGACCCGGACGAGGCCGAAAACCGTTGGGACGAACCGGACCTGCACGAACTGCGGAGCCATCTGCGGATGCGCCTCAAGCAGAGCCGGGCCGAGTCGGTGCCCGAACGCAACCATCCGTGGCCGTACGCCGCGCGGCAATCGTAGCCATGGCCGATGAAGCGGGCGCATCGGAACTTCATCAGCTGGCCGACACACTGATCGCCGCGATCGAGAAGCGACTCGGGGGCATCCCGGACGCCGAGGACCTCGAGGCGGCGCTGGGCGCCTTCCGCCACGGTGCGGTGCAATTCGTCCGTCGCTACCACCGGCTCCAGATCGACCTGGAGGTCACGTCGCTGCCCAAGCCGGTGCTGTTCGTCGCCAACCACGGCTTCGGGGGCATCTTCGACCTGAACGTCATGGCCGCCACCGCCGCGCTCGAAGACCTCAAACTCGACCGGCCGGTCACCTTCCTCACCCATCAGCTGGCCTGGACGCTCGGGGTCGGGCCGATCATCGAGCTCCTCGGGGCGCGGCCGGCCAGCGAGGAGAGCGCCACCGAAGCCTTCGCGAACGGCCACCACGTCATGGTGTTTCCCGGCGGGGACCTCGACGCCGGCAAGTCGTTCGCACACCGCAACGAGATCGTCTTCGGCGGCCGCCGCGGCTTCGCGCGTTTGGCGATCGAGCAGAAGGTGCCGATCGTCCCGATCGTCACCGCGGGCGCCGGCGAGTCGGTGCTGGTCCTGACCGACGGCAAACCGCTGGCGAAGGCACTGCGGCTCGATAAGTTGTTGCGGATCAAGACGTTACCGATCAGCGTGTCGCTGCCGTGGGGGGTCAGCGTGGGGTTCGCCGGGGTTGCGCCCTACCTTCCGCTGCCGAGCAAACTGCACACCACGGTGCTACCCGCGATGAAGGCGCGCAGGGGCGAGGAATCCACGGCGTTCGCCGATCGGGTCCAGGCCACCATGCAGAACGCGATGACGGCGATGACGGCGGACCGCCGCCCGCTGCTGGGGTAACCGCCCGGGCCTATCGTTGACGGGCATGGACTCCACTCTGCTGTCCCGGCGCGACATCGACTTCCTGCTGTTCGAATGGCTGGGCGTCGACGACCTGACCAAGCGGGAGCGGTTCCGCGAGCATTCCCGCGAGACCTTCGACGGCCTGCTCGACCTGTGCCAGGACCTCGCCACGCGCTACTTCGCGCCGCACAACAAGAAGAACGACGCCTGTGAGCCGACGTTCGACGGCGAACGGGTCAGCCTCAACCCGGAGGTCAAGGAGGCGCTGGACGCCTTTGCCAGAGCCGACCTGCTGGCGATGAGCATGGACGCCGAACTGGGTGGCCAGCAGGTGCCGATGGCGGTCGCCGGGGCGGGGCTGGCATGGTTTCACGCCGCCAACGTGGGCACCGCCGCCTACGTGCTGTTGAGCGTCGCCAACGCGAACCTGCTGTCCACCTACGGCACACCCGAGCAGATCGAGCGCTTCGTCAAACCCACGCTCGCCGGACGTTTCACCGGCACGATGTGCCTGTCCGAACCGCAGGCCGGCTCCTCGCTGGCCGACATCACCACCCGCGCCGAACCGCAGGACGACGGGACCTACCGGCTCTTCGGGTCGAAGATGTGGATCTCCGGCGGCGATCACGAACTCTCCGAGAACATCGTCCATCTGGTGCTCGCCAAGATCGCCGGGGCGCCGGCCGGCACGCGTGGCATCTCGCTGTTCGTCGTCCCGAAGTTCCTGGTTGACGACGACGGCTCGCTCGGCGATCGCAACGATGTGACACTGGCCGGACTCAACCACAAGATGGGCTACCGCGGAACGGTCAACACCGCGCTGAACTTCGGCGAGGGCCGCCACCATCCGCTCGGCCGGCCCGGCGCGGTGGGCTATCTGGTCGGCGAGCCCAACCGGGGCCTTGCCGCCATGTTCCACATGATGAACGAAGCCCGGCTGGGCGTGGGCCTGGGGGCAATCGCGTTGGGCTACACCGGATATCTGAAGTCGCTGCAGTACGCCCGCGAGCGGCCGCAGGGCCGGCCCGTCACCCCCAAGGACCCGGCGGCACCCCAGGTGCCGATCATCGACCATCCCGACGTCAAGCGAATGTTGCTGGCGCAGAAGGCCTATGTGGAGGGCGCGCTGGCGCTGGCTCTGTACTGCGGCCGGCTGGTGGACGTCGCCGCCAGCCCCGAGTCGCCGGCGGAAGCCGAGTCGGCGCACCGGCTGCTGGACATCCTCACCCCGGTGGCCAAGAGCTGGCCGTCGCAGTGGTGCCTGGAAGCCAACAGCCTGGCCATCCAGGTGCACGGCGGCTACGGGTACACCCGCGAGTACGACGTCGAGCAGCACTACCGCGACAACCGTCTCAACCCGATCCACGAGGGCACGCACGGCATCCAGAGCCTGGACCTGTTGGGACGCAAGGTCGTTGCCGATGGCGGCGCGAACGTCGCGGCGCTCGCCGCCGCCGTGACCACGACGGTCGCCGCGGCGACGGCGGCCGGCGGCGAGGCTGCGGAACTCGCCGTCGAACTCGACAGCACCTGGCAGCGGCTGACGGCGGTGACCGCGTCGATGTTCGCCTGCGGTGACGTCGACGCCGCGTTGGCCAACAGCGTCGTGTATCTCGAGGCGTTCGGCCACATCGTCATCGCTTGGATCTGGCTGGAGCAGCTCCTGGCCGCCGACGGCAAGACCGGCGACTTCTACGACGGCAAGCGTCAGGCGGCCCGGTACTTCTTCCGATACGAACTGCCCAGGACCGCGCCGCAGTTGGATCTCCTCGAGCGCCTGGACCGCACCACGCTGGAGATGAAGGACAGCTGGTTCTGATCCGCTACCTGCGGACCCGGATGGCGGCCTCGACCTCGTCGGCCGGAATCTCCTTGGTGCAGAAGAACCAGTCCTCGCACTCGACGCCCTCGGCGCGACCCTCCATGCGGTCGTTGGCGACACCGCACGACCCGGCCGGCGGAACGATCACCCGATCACCCGGGCGCCAGTCCGCCGGAGTCGCCACCTCGAAGTGATCGGCGGTCTGCAACGCCTTGACCACGCGCAGCAGCTCGTCGAAATTGCGGCCCAGGCTCAGCGGGTAGTAGATGATCGCCCGGATCACGCACTTGGGGTCGATGACGAACACCGCACGAACCGCTTTCGTGGAGTCCTCGCCGGGCATGATCATCCCGTAACGCTTGGCGACCTCCATCGTGACGTCGTCCACCAGCGGGAAGGTGACGTCGACGTTCGACATGTCGCGGTAGGTGATCTTGTCCTTGATGGTCCGCAGCCACGCGATGTGGCTGTAGAGACCGTCGACGGACAGGCCGACCAGCTGGGTGTTGTACGCCGCGAACTGCTCCTGCATGGACGCGAACGTCATGAACTCGCTGGTGCACACCGGGGTGAAGTCCGCCGGGTGGGAGAAGAAGATGACCCACCGGCCGGCGTAGTCGCCGGGGAAGTTGACGACGCCCTGGGTGGAGTTGGCGGTGAACGTCGGGGCCGGGTCGCCGATCCTCGGCATGCTGGTCGCGGCTGCGGGTGTCTCTGACACGGACGGGTCCTCCTGGTCGGGTACTCCCGTGAATCCTATGAGGCGTCAGTGCCCGCGCTCCATCCGGCGGCTGATCCGCCGCGCACGCCGTCACCGACAGGCCGGCACAGTTCATGTAGCGATTTCCTAAGAATGGTTCCCGACGCTCGGACCGCGCGGCGGCCGAGTGCTACCAGTTGCATTCATGATTCGACGCCTGTGCCTGGTGACCGGATGCCTGGTGCTTCTCGTCATGGGATTGTTCGGGCCGGCGCTGGCACTGCCGCCCGGCGCCCTCGCCGACCCCGGCTCACCCGTCGCTCCCAGCCCGCCGTCAAGCCCCAGCCCACCGTCCAAACCCGGCCCCACCGCGGTGACCTACGGCATCTACATCAACAATCTGGAAAACATCGACCTGGCCAGCAACAGCTACAGCATCGACCTGTACCTGTGGCTGCGGTGGAAGGACTCGACGATCGACCCATCGACGTCGATCGAGGTGATGAACACCCTGAGCGGCGACGGCACAGTCCAGGTGCAACGGTTGTTCGACGAACCGGTGGACATGCCGGACGGGTCCAAGTACACGGCCTTTCGGATGCACGGCTCGTTCAACAGCAAGATGGACCTGGCCAGGTACCCCTTCGACGTCCAGACCCTGGTGGTCGATCTTGAGGATTCCAAGTACGACAGCACGATGATCGAATACGTCCCGGACACCAACCCGGTGACGATCAGCGCCAAGGTGACACTGCCCGGCTACATCGTCGGTGAACCCACCGCCTCCGCGGTAGAACATCGCTACCCCACCAACTTCGGCGACCTGAGAGTTCCCGACCAGCCCTCCTACTCCCGGATCAGCATCACGCTTCCGGTGCAGCGCCACGTGTTGCCTTCCATGGTCAAGATCGTCGTGCCGATCTTTCTCGTGATACTGATCACCTCGCTGATCTTCCTGCTTCCCGGGCGCTTCGAAGACTCCCGCATCGGCATCGGCGTGACCGCGATGCTGACGATGGTGGCCCTGCAGTGGAGCACCACCAGCGACCTGCCCAACGTCGAGTACCTGATGATGATCGACTTGATCTACATGCTCTCGACCGGCTACGTCCTGGCGGCGATGGCCTACTCGGTCTTCGCCAGCCGAAGGGAGATACACGACGCATCCGAGGCGGCTCTCGACCGACGGGTCGGCATTGCTTCGCTGATCGTCTACGGCGTGCTGTTGACCCTGACGATCGTCGGATACCTGACGTTCAACAGTTGAGCGGCTTCGCTACCACTGCATTACTCTCGCCCGCGTGGGCGCGCACCGGACCAGGCGTGAATTCCTCGCGTTGGGCGCCGCGGCCGGGTTCACTCTGACCGCCGCCTGCGCGCGTCCCGGCGGCGGACGCGTGGACGGCGGATCCGGGGCCGTCACGGTCCGGCACGTCTTCGGGGAAACCGTGCTGCCCGCACCCCCGGCCCGCGTCGTCAGCGCGGGCCTGACCGAGCAGGACGACCTGCTGGCCGCCGGCGTCGTGCCGATCGCGGTGACCAACTGGTTCGGCGACCAGCCGTACGGGGTGTGGCCCTGGGCGCAACGGCAATTGGGCGATGCCAAGCCCGCTCTGCTCAACCTGGACAACGGCATTCAGGTCGACGCCATCGCCGCGCTCAAGCCCGACCTGATCGTCGCGGTGAACGCCGGGCTGGACGCCGAAACCTACAAGAAGCTGTCCGCGATCGCACCGACCATCGCGCAGTCCGGCGGCGAGGCCTTCTTCGAGCCGTGGAAGGACCAGGCGACGGCGGTGGCCACGGCGGTGTTCAAGAAGGACGAGATGGGCCGGCTGATCGATGCGGTGGACGCGAAGTTCGCGGCTGCCGGACAGGCGAACCCGTCTTTCAAGGACCGCACGGCGGTGCTGCTCGAGGGCCGCTTCACCGGTGACGCCGTCACCGCCACCGTCGGCGGCTGGCGAACCGATTTCCTCAGCGCGCTGGGCCTCGCCGTCCCGGAGAGCGTCAAGGGACTGCAGGCAAGCGGCGGCCAGGCGACGATTCCCCGCGCGGAACTCGCCGCCGCGGTCGACGGCGCCGACGTGCTGATCTGGTGCACCGACAGCGACGCCGAACAGGCCGCCCTGCTCGCCGATCCGACCGTCGCCGAACTGAGGGCCACCACCATGAAACGCAATGTCTTCACCCCCGCCGAGCTGTCCGCGGCGATCGCCTTCGCCTCCCCGCTGTCCTATCCGCTGGTGGCCGACCAGTTGCCGCCGTTAATCGCGCGGACACTGTCCTGACACTCGTGCTTGGATGAGCAGCGTGACCGCGGGAACCGACGCCGACCGGCCGTCAGCCGACGCACCGGTTTTCGCGCAGGTCGGCAGCCGCTACTACCCGGTCCTCGTCGCCGTGTTCACCGCCTTGGTGATCATCTCCAACGTGACGGCCACCAAGGGTGTGGCGTTCGGGCCGATCATCACCGACGGCGGGTTCATCGTCTTCCCGCTGACTTACATCATCGGCGACGTGCTGGCCGAGGTCTACGGTTTCAGCGCCGCCCGGCGCGCGATCATTCTCGGTTTCCTGATGAACGGCCTTGCCGCGCTGGCGTTCTGGGTCACGGTGTACCTGCCGGCGGCCGACTTCTATCCCAACCAGGAACACTTCGCCAACGTCGTCGGCGCCTACACCCAGTTGATCGTGGCGGGCCTGGCCGGCTTCATCGTCGGGCAGACCATCAACGCCTGGACCGTGGTGAAGATCAAGGAACACACCAAGGAGAAGCACCTCTGGGCCCGCCTGGTGGGCTCGACGTTCGCCGGGCAGCTCGGCGACACCCTGGTGTTCTGCAGCATCGCCGCGCACGCCATCGGCATCAACACCTTCCGCGATTTCGCCACCTACACCGCGCTCGGCTGGTTCTACAAGACCGCCGTGGAGGTGGTCATGCTCCCGATCACCTACCGCGTGATCGCCTACGTCAAGCTCCACGAGCCCACCTATCGGGCGTGACGGCACGAGTCCTGGATTACGGCGACCGGGCGCTGCTCATCGAATGCGGTTCCACCGGTGAGGTTCTCGCGGTCGCGGCGGCGCTGCGCAGCGCGGACTTCGACGAGGTGATCGACATTGTCCCGGCCGCCCGCACCGTCCTGGTGACGGTCGCCGAACCACGGCGCCAGGCGGCCGCCCGTCGCCTGCTCGAAGGCATGCCGGATCCCGAGCCGGTGCTCTCGCCGCCCGGGGCGGCCGACGTCGTGGTCGACGTGGTGTACGACGGCGCCGACCTCGCCTGGGTGGCCGAGCACCTCGGGATGACGCGTGACGAATTGATCGGGGCCCACACCGGCACGCCCTGGGAGGTCGGATTCACCGGATTCGCACCGGGATTCGCGTATCTGGTGGGCGGCGACCCGCGGTTGTCGGTTCCCCGGCGAGCCGAGCCGCGCCCGCGCGTGCCGGCCGGTTCGGTGGCGCTGGCCGGGGAGTTCAGTGGGATCTATCCGCGTGAGTCGCCCGGCGGCTGGCAGCTCATCGGCCGCACCGACGCCGTGCTCTGGGACGTCGAGCGTCCCGACCCGGCCCTGCTGACACCCGGAATGTGGGTGCGATTCCGCGACGCGGGCCCATCGTGACGGTGCTGGAGATTCTTCGCACCGGGCTGACGCTGGTGCAGGATCTCGGGCGGCCCGGCCTGGCTCACCTCGGCGTGAGCCCCTCGGGAGCTGCCGACCGGCGGGCACATGCGCTGGCCAACCGGCTGGTCGCCAATCCCGATGACCGGGCGACGCTGGAGATCACCGTCGGTGGATTCAGCGCGCGGGTGCGTGGCGGCGCGCTCGACGTCGCCGTCACCGGCGCCGGAGCCCAGCCGTCCGCCGACGGAATCCCGTTCGGGCTCAACAGCGTTCACCGTCTACACCCCGGCCAGGTGCTGTCCCTCGGTGTTCCGCAGACCGGCCTGCGCAGCTATCTCGCCGTGCGCGGCGGAATCTCGGTGCCCGCGGTCCTGGGGTCGCGCAGCTACGACACCCTCGCGCGGATCGGCCCTGCCCCGCTGCGGCCCGGCGACACCGTGCCGGTCGGCGCGCCCGCCGAATCGTTTCCGCGCCTCAACCAGGCGCCGGCCGCTCCCATCACCGCCGGAGCGGTGACACTGACGGTGATCCCCGGCCCGCGGGCCGACTGGTTCGTCGATCCGGATGCGCTGGTGCGCAGCGACTGGCTGGCCTCGGCTCTCTGCGACCGGGTCGGGGTGCGACTCACCGGGCCAACGCTGCTGCCCACCTGGCCGGGCCGTCAGCTCCCCAGCGAGGGGGCCACCCGCGGCGCGATCCAGGTGCCGCCCAACGGCCAACCGGTGATCCTCGGACCGGACCACCCGGTGACGGGCGGGTACCCGGTGATCGGCGTGGTGACCGACGCCGACACCGACACGCTGGCCCAGCTACGGCCCGGGCAGGCCGTGCGGCTGCGGTGGGACCGCGGTCGTATCGCCGCGCACCGCGCCGCGGACTGGTAGAGCTGAGACCGTGACGTCGCCCCCGTCCCGACAGGTGCACACCGCCCGGCTCGTCCACACCAGCGACCTGGACGCCGAAACGCTGCACAGCGCCCGGCAGATGCTGGTCGAGGCCTATGGCGGGCAGTTCAGCGACGCCGACTGGGAACACACCCTCGGCGGTATGCACGCGATCGTCCTGCACCGCGGGGCCCTGATCGCCCACGCGGCGGTGATCCAGCGCCGGCTTTTCTACCGTGACATCGCACTGCGCTGCGGCTATGTGGAAGCGGTTGCGGTGCAAGAGGATTGGCGTGGACGGGGTTTGGGCAACGCGGTCCTGGACGCCGCCGAGCAGGTGATCCGGGGCGCCTACCAACTGGGCGCACTCAGCGCGTCAGGGGCAGGCGAGCGGCTCTACCGGCCCCGCGGCTGGCTGGCCTGGCAGGGCCCCACGTCGGTGCTGACGCCGTCCGGCATGCGGCCCACTCCGGAGGACGACGGCTGCGTCTTCGTGCTGCCGGTCGGGGTGGACGTGGACCCGGATGCGCCGTTGGCGTGCGACTGGCGCGACGGCGACGTCTGGTAGTCCGCCACCGGCCCGCCGGGAATCAACCCCGGCGAGCCCACTCGACCGTGCGGCGCAGGCCCTCCTCGAACGGGATCCGGGCCCTGAAACCGAGCACCCGTTCGGCCTTGGCGATGTCGGCGCGGGAGTGCCGCACGTCACCCTCCCGCTCGGGAACGTGGACGGGCGCGGGCAGTGGGCCGACGATCCGGCCGAGGGCATCCCAGGCCTGGTTGAGCGAGACACTGGCGCCGGTGGCGACGTTGATCACCTCACCGGAGGCCGCAGGGACATCGACCGCGCGCATCACACCGTCCACGATGTCGTAGACATAGGTGAAGTCCCTGGTCTGTTCCCCGTCGCCGTAGATCGTCGCGGCCTCCCCGGCCAGCGCCGCCTTGATGAACAGCGAGAGCACGCCCGAATACGGCGACGACGGGTTCTGGCGGGGGCCGAAGACGTTGAAATACCGGATCGCGACGGTCTGCAGCCCGTACAACTCGGTGAAGAGGCGGCAATAGGATTCGCCGACCTGCTTCTGCAGCGCGTACGGCGAGCACGGGTCGGCGGGCATGTCCTCGACTTTGGGCAGTTCCGGGGAGTTGCCGTAGACCGCCGAGGACGCGGCGAAGACCACGCGGCGGACACCGGCGTCCCGGGCGGCCAGCAGGACGTTGAAGGTTCCGTTGATGTTGGCGTCGTGCGCGGTCCGGGGCTCGGCGATGGACTGCGGGACCGACGCGACCGCGGCCTGGTGCAGGACGACCTCGCATCCGGCCGTCGCCGCCGCGACCGTCGCCGGGTCCCGCACGTCGCCCTCGACGAACTCGGCGCCGGACGGAACATTGGCCCGCAGCCCGGTGGTGAGGTTGTCCAGCACCCGGACGTCATGTCCGCGCTCGAGCAGTGCCCCGGCCAGGTGGGATCCGATGAAGCCGGCCCCACCGGTGACCAAGAACATCGTCATCAACCTCCTCCACGCTCCATTAGACATCCGCCGCCCCGGATACCCCGTCGGCCCGGCCGCTCCGCGACACTCTCGGAGCATTACCCCGCCGATGTGGCTAACATCGAACCAGGCGTCGTGTGACGCACGACACTGCCACCCGAGGAGGGCTCGAATGTCGAAAGCCGCTGAACTGGCTGAACTGCAGCATCTGGCCGGGGACCTGCGTCGGTGCGTGACCGTGCTGCAACACCGCTACGGCGCCAACCCGGCAATGCGGCGGGTGGTGATCGACACCGAACGCATCATCGGGGACCTGGAGATCCTCGAGATGGACGCCGGCGAACTCGAACATGCCTCGCACGTGAGCGTGGTGAGTTCCGGCGAGAAGATTCAGATCCCGGATGCTCCCTACGACCGTGAGTTGTTCCGCGACGTCGACGACGAGGGTGTGGGCGGGCACTTCAGGCGCTGACACGCCGCCGATTCCGCGGCCCACCAGTCGATATGGTGTGCCAGATCACATACCGCCCCGGTTTTAATCCGGGCCACTGAAATGGGTAGTGTTCGGGTCAGTTGACTCGAAGGGGATCACTGCAGATGAGCGCACCCACAGCCAATCGGCGTGCCACCGGCGTCTTCTCGCCCGGCCGGGCCCAGATCCCGCAGAAGACGCTGCGCACCGACAACTGGCGCAAGTCACCGATCCTCACCGATCTGGGGTTCGCGGCCTTCGTGATCTACGCCACGGTCCGGGCGTTCCAGCGGGACCACTTCTTCGTTGAGAAGTACCACTACCTGACGCCGTTCTACTCGCCGTGCATGAGCGTCAAGTGCGGTGCGGCCAGCGAGTTCTGGCCACAGATCCTGCCCGCCAACGGCCTGTTCTCGCTGCTGCCCTACGCGCTGTTCTCGCTGCCGTTCCTGCTGCTGTTCCGGCTGACCTGCTACTACTACCGCGGCGCCTACTACCGCTCGGTGTGGCAGTCCCCCACCGCCTGCGCCGTCGCCGAACCGCACGCCACCTACACCGGCGAGACCCGCTTCCCGCTGATCCTGCAGAACCTGCACCGGTACTTCTTCTACATCGCCGCCATCATCTCGCTGATCAACACCTGGGACGCGATCAAGGCCATGCACTCGCCGTCCGGCTTCGGGTTCGGCCTGGGCAACGTCATCCTGTGGGTGAACGTCATCCTGCTGTGGACCTACACCGTCTCGTGCCACTCCTGCCGGCACGTCATGGGCGGCCGGCTCAAGCACTTCTCGAAGCACCCTGTGCGGTACTGGATGTGGACGAAGATCTCCAAGCTCAACGTCCATCACAAGAAGTTCGCATGGATCACCCTGGGCACCCTGATGTTCACCGACTTCTACATCATGCTGGTGGCCAGCGGCGCCATCTCCGACCTGAGATTCATTGGCTGACAAGCCAACACACACTTACCGAGTTCTAGGAGCGAGGGCACATGGTTGAGGTCGAGCGGCACCAATACGACGTCGTCGTGATCGGCGCCGGCGGTTCGGGGTTGCGCGCCGTCATCGAGGCACGTCAGCGCGGGCTGAAGGTGGCCGTCGTCACCAAGTCGCTGTTCGGCAAGGCCCACACGGTGATGGCCGAGGGCGGCTGCGCCGCGGCGATGGGCAACGCGAACCCCAAGGACAACTGGAAGGTCCACTTCGCCGACACCATGCGCGGCGGAAAGTTCCTCAACAACTGGCGGATGGCCGAACTGCACGCGCAGGAGGCACCCGACCGGGTGTGGGAGCTGGAGACCTACGGCGCGCTGTTCGACCGGACCAAGGACGGCCGGATCAGCCAGCGCAACTTCGGCGGCCACACCTACCCGCGGCTGGCGCACGTCGGCGACCGCACCGGCCTGGAGATCATCCGCACCCTGCAGCAGAAGATCGTGTCGCTGCAGCAGGAGGACAAGGCCGAGCTCGGCGACTACGAGGCCCGGATCAAGGTCTTCCACGAGTGCGCGATCACCGAACTCATCAAGGACGGGGACCGGATCGCCGGCGCGTTCGGCTACTGGCGCGAAACCGGCAAGTTCATCCTCTTCGAGGCGCCGGCCATCGTGCTGGCCACCGGCGGCATCGGCAAGTCCTTCAAGGTGTCGTCGAACTCCTGGGAGTACACCGGCGACGGCCACGCACTGGCGATGCGGGCGGGCGCCGGCCTGATCAACATGGAGTTCATCCAGTTCCACCCGACCGGGATGGTCTGGCCGCTGTCGGTGAAGGGCATCCTGGTCACCGAGGGCGTGCGCGGCGACGGCGGAGTGCTGAAGAACTCCGAGGGCAAGCGCTTCATGTTCGACTACATCCCCGCGGTCTTCAAGGGGCAGTACGCCGAGACCGAAGCGGAAGCCGACCAATGGCTCAAGGACAACGACTCCGCTCGCCGCACCCCTGATCTGCTGCCCCGCGACGAGGTGGCCCGCGCCATCAACTCCGAGGTGAAGGCCGGCCGCGGCAGCCCACACGGCGGGGTCTACCTCGACATCGCCACCCGCATGACGCCCGAGGAGATCAAGCGGCGCCTGCCGTCGATGTACCACCAGTTCATGGAGCTGGCCGAGGTCGACATCACCAAGGACGAGATGGAGGTCGGTCCGACCTGTCACTACGTCATGGGCGGGATCGAGGTCGACCCGGACACCGGCGCAGCCGCCACCCCGGGTCTGTTCGCCGCCGGCGAGTGCTCCGGCGGTATGCACGGCTCCAACCGCCTCGGCGGCAACTCGCTGTCCGATCTGCTGGTGTTCGGCCGCCGGGCCGGTCTGGGCGCCTCGGACTACGTGCGCTCCCTGGGTGAGCGTCCCGCCGTCTCCGAGTCGGCCGTCGAGGAGGCCGCGACGATCGCGCTGACGCCGTTCAACGGACCGCAGGGACATGCCAAGCCCGAGAATCCCTACACTCTGCACGCCGAACTGCAGCAGACGATGAACGACCTGGTCGGCATCATCCGCACCGGCGCGGAGATGCAGGAGGCCCTCGACAAGATCGAGGAGTACAAGGTCCGCTTCCGCAACATCGAGTCCGACGGCCGCCGGGAGTTCAACCCGGGCTGGCACCTGGCCATGGACATGCGCAACATGCTGCTGGTCAGCGAATGCGTAGCCCGCTCGGCACTGGCCCGCACCGAGAGCCGTGGCGGCCACACCCGCGACGACTACCCGAAGATGGATGCGGAGTGGCGCCACTCGCTGGTGGTGTGCCGCTCCGCCGGTGATGACCCGGTGATGCCCACGGTCACCGTCACCCGCGAACAGCAGCCGCCGATGCGGGAGGACCTGCTCGAACTGTTCGAGCTCGAAGAGCTCGGGAAGTACTTCACCGACGAAGAACTTGCGGCGCATCCGGGACGGAGAAGCGAATGAGCTACCAGGCGAACCTCAGAGTCTGGCGCGGCGACGACGAGGGCGGGGGTTTGCACGACTACGCCGTCGACGTCAACGAGGGCGAGGTCGTCCTCGACATCATCCATCGGCTGCAGGCCGAGCAGGCGCCGGATCTCGCGGTGCGGTGGAACTGCAAGGCCGGCAAGTGCGGTTCGTGCTCGGCGGAGATCAACGGCCGTCCGCGGCTGATGTGCATGACCCGGATGTCGACGTTCGAGCCGACCGAGACCATCACCATCACCCCGATGCGCACCTTCCCGGTGATCCGCGACCTGGTGACCGACGTTTCGTTCAACTACGAGAAGGCCAGGGAGATCCCGGCTTTCGCGCCGCCGAAGGAACTGCAGCCCGGCGAGTACCGGATGGCGCAGATCGACGTGGAACGCTCGCAGGAGTTCCGCAAGTGCATCGAGTGCTTCATGTGCAACAACGTCTGCCACACCATCCGCGACCACGAGGAGAACAAGAAGTCCTTCGCCGGCCCGCGGTACCTGATGCGCATCGCCGAACTCGACATGCATCCGCTGGACACCATGGACCGCCAGCACCAGGCCCAGGACGAGTTCGGCCTCGGCTTCTGCAACATCAACAAGTGCTGCACCGAGGTGTGCCCCGAGCACATCAAGATCACCGACAATGCCCTGATCCCGATGAAGGAGCGCGTCGCCGACCGCAAGTACGACCCGGTCGTCTGGTTGGGCAACAGGCTGTTCCGGCGAACCAAGTGAGCGGAACCATCGAGCTCAGCAGAAGAAAGTAAGAGAATCGCGCCGATCTCTCGCACTGGGCGCACGTTCGGCGTTATGGGGTGAGTCGGCGAAAGCCGCTGCGGTGGAACACGATCGGGGCCACCTCATCGTGCACGTGCACATCGTGGATGCGCATGATCACGATGGTGTGGTCACCCGCCGGCACTTCCTGTTCGACGGCGCTTTCCAGCCACACGCTGGTGCCCTTGATGAAAACAGCGCCGCCGCCCGACGATACGGTCTCCACCCCCGCGAAGCGGTCGCCGGTCCTGGCGGCCAGGGTGCGCGCGGCCTTGTCGTGGGACTCGCCGAGCACGCTGATGCCCAGGAGCGGCACATCCTTGATCCTGGGCCATGTCTCGGAGGTGTTCTGTATGCAGAACGACACCAGCGGCGGATCCAGCGAGACCGGGACGAACGTACTGGCCGCCAAACCGACCCGCGTTCCGTCGATTTCGGCGGCGACGGCGATCACTCCGGACGGGAAGTGGCTGAACGCCTCACGCAAGGCGGCGGGGGTCAATGGCGTCGTTCTCGGCGGGGGGTTGCCCATAGCATTTGTATCTTCACACGTTGAGTAGCCTGACGGGATGCCGGAAGTCTCCATCCTGTCCGTCCTGCGCGAACGCGCCGTTCAGACCCCTGATGACCTCGCCTTCACCTTCACCGACTACGACCGGGACTGGGAGGGCGTCACCGAGAGCCTGACCTGGTCACAGCTCTTCCGACGCACACTCAATACGGCCGAGGAGGTCAGCAGGCACGGCGTGCCCGGCGACCGTGCGCTGATCGTCGCACCGCAGGGCCTGGAGTTCGTCGTCGCGTTCCTCGGCGCCATGCAGGCCGGGTTCATCGCGGTTCCGCTGGCTGTCCCGGTGCCCGGCTCGCACGACGAGCGACTCAGCGCCGTGGTCACCGACACCTCGCCGTCGGTGGTGCTGACCACCACCGGGGTGTTCGACATCGCCGCGCAGTACGTCGACGACGGCGCCGCGGTGATCGCGGCGATCGCCGTGGACACCATGGACCTGGACGTCGAACCCACGATCGGCCCCGAGATCCCCGACGGCCCGGACATCGCGTACCTGCAGTACACCTCGGGGTCGACGCGGCTTCCGGCGGGCGTGATGATCTCCCACCGCAACCTGACCGCGAACTTCGAACAGCTGATGCCCGACTATTTCTCGGAGTACAACGGTGCACTGCCGCCGGGGGGCAAGCTGGTCTCCTGGCTGCCGTTCTATCACGATATGGGCCTGATGCTCGGAATCGCGGCGCCGATCCTCGACGGCTGCGGCGCCGACCTGATGAGCCCACTGGGGTTCCTCGCCCGACCTTCGCGGTGGGTGCACGCGATGTCCCGGAACGGGAAGGCATTCTCGGCGGCACCCAACTTCGCCTTCGACCTCACCGCGCGCCGCATCACCGACGCCGAAATGGAGGGCCTCGACCTCAGCGGTCTCATCGGCATCATCAACGGGGCGGAACGCATCCATCCGTCGACTCTGGTCCGGTTCACCGAGCGCTTCCGGCCGGTGGGCTTCCGGCCGGAGATGATCCGGCCCTCCTATGGCCTCGCCGAGGCGACCGTCTTCGTCGCCAGCGGCAGCAACGGCCACGCACCGGAAGTGGTCGACTTCGACTCCGACCAGCTCACCCTGGGCACCGCCGTCCGCAAGGCCGGCGGCGCGCCCCTGCTGCGCTACGGACTACCGACGTCTCCACGGGTGATAATCGTTGACCCGGACACCCACCAGCCGTGCCCGGACGGCACCGTCGGCGAGATCTGGACCCATGGCGAGAACGTCTCGGCGGGGTACTGGCGCAAGCCTGAGCAGACCGGATCGGCTTTCGGCGCGACGCTGATCGACCCGCCCGCCGGGATGCCCGAGACCCGTTGGCTGCGCACGGGTGACCGCGGCTTCGTCTCCGAGGGAGAACTGTTCATCGTCGGCCGTATCAAGGACATGCTGATCGTCCGCGGCCGCAACCACTACTCCGAAGACATCGAGGGGACGGTGCAGAAGATCACCCGCGGGCGGGTGGCGGCCATCGCGGTCTCCGATGAGCAGGACAGCTCCGACGAACAGACCGAGAAGCTCGTGACGATCGTCGAACTGAAGAACGGCGGCCAAGCCGAAGAGCTGGCCGTGGTGAGAAACGATGTGATCGCCGCGATTTCACGGGCGCACGGCCTTCAGGTCGCCGATATCGTGCTGGTGGAACCGGGGTCGATCCCGACGACCACGAGCGGCAAGATCCGCCGTTCGGCCTGCGTGGAGCAGTACCGGCAAGGACGTTTCGTCCGGCGGGATGCGTAGCCGATCCTCCGATGTGGATCACCCTGCTGGTGATGGCTGTCGCAGTCAGTCTGGAGCCGTTCCGCATCGGGATGTCCGTGCTGATGCTCAACCGGCCCCGGCCGCACCTGCAACTAGCCGGATTCCTCGCCGGCGGTTTCCTGATGGGCCTGACGGTGGGTTCGGTCGTGCTGTTCGCGTTGGAGTCCCGGCTCCTGCCGTCCGCGCATTTCACCCTGCCCCGGGTGCAGGTCGTCATCGGCACGCTGGCCCTGCTGGGGGCCGTGATCATGGCAACCACGAAAGGCCGGGCACGCACCCCACCAGGGTGGCTCACCCGACTGCTCGGGGGGCAGTCGCTGTGGGTGGCCGGCGTCGCCGGTCTGGCTATTGCGCTGCCCTCGGTGGACTATTTGGCGGCGCTGGCTGTGATCGCCGCGGGCAGCACCGCGACGGCAACCCAGCTGTCCGCCCTGGTGATGTTCAACGTCGTGGCGTTCGCCATGGTGGAGATCCCACTGCTGGCCTATCTGGTGGCCCCGCAACGCACACTGGCGGCGATGACCGGCCTGCACCAGTGGATCCGCGCCCGACGCCGCCGCGAGGTCGCGGTGCTGCTGGCCGTCGTCGGCGTCGTGCTGGTGACGGCCGGACTGCTGGGGGTGTGAGGCCGCTTCCCCGGGGGCAGCAGCGGAGCGACCCGGGGAAGATCCGGTTCAGCGACCCCGTCAGCCCCCGGCTTCAGCTGCCAGAGGCGGCCCGGCAGCGGGCGCAGGACCGCCGGAACCGCCGCCGCCTGAGCCGAGACTGCCGACGAGCGCCAGCAGCTGCGACAGGGGGTCCGTGCCGACCCCCTCTCCGTAGGTCGCCTGGGTGGCCGGCGCGGTGACCTCGGCCGGGTCGTAGCCGTTGACCGGGTCCACGGTGATCGGTGCCGTCGCCGGGTTGTCGTTGCGGGAGTACCCGGAGTCGACCATCGGCTGCAGCACGGCGTCGAGCTTGTTGAGCGTGGCCTCGTCGATGCCGGCGTATTTGAACGGCATCACCATCGGCAGGTGCTGCTCGGGGATCATGAACGTCGTCGTCTTGCCGCCCCGGGAGTTGACCGTCGTCACGATGTTGCGGGCCGGGACGTTGCGGGGGTTGGTGAACGCCACGGCGGTGTGGCCGGTGGCCAGCCCGACGATCGCGTTCAACATGGCCATCCAGTTGTCCGTGCGGTCCGGCCAGTCGGCGATGCTGTCGTAGGCGGACACGAACGAGTATGTGTCGTACTGACTTTCGACCTGCGGGGGGATGACGAAGTCCATCGACGGGACCATCTCGCCCACCCGGAAGTTCTGCCGCAGCCACCCCTCGCCGAAGGCGTGCTGGCCGATCGGGTCGCCGAAGACGGCAAAGGACAGCTGATCGGGTGGCGGAGCGTTGGGATCGGCGGCCAGCCGGGCCTGCACGGCGTTGACGACCATCGCCCCCTCGGACAGGCCCAGCACCGTGCCGGGGCCGTCCTGATTCAGCGTCGTGATGACGTTGCCGGCACCCTGGTCCACCGACTCGCCGATGCTCGGGCCGTCCAGCCCCGTCCCCGGGAAGGCCCTGTCGATACCCGGGAACAGCCGCTCCAGGGTGTGACCCTGGACCTGGCCGGCCCAATAGTCGACCTTCTGGCGCTGCAGACCCGGGAACCACTCCGCGCCGGTCATGCGGATGTACTGGTCGTACGGAATGCCGGCGACGTGTGCGCCGCCCAACCCGTATCCCTTCGGCGGCGTGCCTTCCAGGGTGGTGGCGGTGCCCTCCGGGGAGATGTACGGAGCGGAGAAAAACGGGGCGAAGACATCGGAGGAGGAACCGTCCGTTGAGGGTTCGTCAGCGTTGGCGACCGCGCCCGAGGCCGACACCGTGAGCACTGCGGTGACTGCGGCCAGCACCTTCTTCATGCCCGGGCCCTCCTCTGCCATCTCAGTCGCGACGGCCACCAGTTGTTCTTGCCCATCAGGCTGGCGATGGCCGGCACCAGGACGGTCCGCACCAGGAAGGTGTCCAACAGGATCCCGGCGCCGATGACGAACCCGCCCTGAACCACGGTACCAATGCTGGAGAACAACAATCCCCACATGGACGCGGCGAAGATCAGCCCCGCCGCGGTGATCACACCACCGGTCGATGACAGCGTCCGCACGATGCCGTAGCGGGTGCCGTTCGGGGACTCGTCGCGCAGTCGCGACGCGAAGAGCAGGTTGTAGTCGGCGCCCACCGCGACCAGCACGACGAACGCCAACGGCGGCACCGTCCAGTGCAGCGGCGCGTTCAGCCCGTACTGGAAGGTCAAGACCCCCAGCCCCAGCGCCCCGAAGTACGAAATGATCACGGAACCAACCAGATACAGCGGTGCGGTGATCGCCCGCAGCAGAAGCATCAGCGTCACGAGAACGACGAAGACCGTCGCCAGGACGATGAACCGGATGTCGTCGCGGTAGTAGTTGCGGGTGTCCCGCAGCGCGGCGGGGTATCCGCCGATGGTGATCGTCGCGTTCTGCAGGGTCGTGTTCGGCTGGGCCGCCCGGGCGGTTTCCAGGATGGCGTTGACCTGATCCATCGCCGCGGGGCTGAACGGGTCGAGCTTGGTGAACACCAGATACCGTGCCCAGTGCCCGTCGGGCGAGATGAACGTCTTGGAGGCCGCCCGGAACTCGGGCGTGTTGAGCACCTCCGGCGGAATGTTGAACCCCGCCATCGAGGAGCCCGCGGCGTCCTCCCTCATCGACTCCAGAAACGCCGCCGCCTGGTCCAGACCGGTACGCATGGTCTCGATCTGCTCGACCACCTGATCCACCCCGGCAGCCACCTGCTGGCTTCCCACGGCAGCGCGGTCGGCCTGGTCGCGGAACTCGTTCATGGTGCTCTGCGCGCCGGCGGGGGTGTCGAGGCCCATGGTGCGCATCACCGCGGTCAGCTTGGCGTAGGAGTCCCTGAGCTGATTGAGCGTCGCGCTCAGCGACTGGGTGTTCTGCAGGTCCTTCAGTTCCCGGGCCAGGCCGTTGATCTTGTCGATCGATGCCTGGTTCCGGGGGTCGACGATGCTCTGGAAGTGACCCCGGGTCTCGGCGCAGGACGGGTTGAGGTCGCAGACGACGTTGCCGGTCAACGCGGCCAGCACCGGGCCCACCCAGCCGAGCAGGTTGCGGCCCGCCGTGTAGGTGACGCCCATGGAGTTGCCGAGCTCGTTGATCGCCTGGACGAGCTTGGCGGCCAACTCGACGTTCTTGACCAGGTTGTCGCCGCTGTACTCGACCTTCAGGGCGCTGAACGCGTTGACCATGCCCTGGATGTTCGTCGCGAGCTCGTTCACCTGGACGCGGACGTCGCCGAGACCGGTCGCCAACTCATTGGCACCCGAGGACAGCCGGTTGAGGCCCGCCATGTTGTCGGTGATGGTGGCCGATCCGTCGCTGAGCTTGTCCCCGACGATGCCGGCCTGATAGGTGGCCCGGAACTCCTTGGGCACCTTGCCCAGCGGCCTGGTGACGCCGTTGACCATCCCGATGTTGGGCAGCTGGCTGATGCGGTCGGCCATCTGCTCCATATCGGCCAGCGCCAGCGGCGTGCGCAGGTTGCGCGGCGAATGGATCAGCACGTAGGACGGCACGAACTGGTTGATGTCGAAATGGCGCTCCAGCGCGGCGTATCCCACCGAACTCGGGTCGGTCCGCGGCACCGCCTTGCGGTCGTCGTAGTTGTAACGCGCCAGTCCGGCACTCCCGGCCAGGAGCAGCAACACCAGCAGGCTGGCCACCAGGTGGGCCCGCGGCCGGCGCACGATCCGGATCCCGGAGCGCCGCCAGAAGCGGGCGGTGAGCTCCCGGCGCGGCTTGATCCAGCCCCACCGGCCGACGACGGCCAGGATGGCGGGCAGCAGGGTCAGCGCGGCCAGGAACGCGACGCCGACGCCCACTGCCGAGGACACCCCGACGGTGGAGAACACCCCCATCTTGGCGAAGCTGATCGCCAGGAACGTCAGCCCGATGGTGGCCGCCGACGCCGTGATGACCTTGCCGACCGAGGTCAGCGCCTGCCGCACCGCGGTGTCGGAGTCCTCGCCGCGGCGCACGTAGTCGTGGTAGCGGCTGATCAGGAAGACGGCGTAGTCCGTCCCGGCGCCGGCGATCATCGCGCTCAGCAGGATGATGGCCTGGTTGGAGACGCCGAGGCCGGTCCATTCCGACAGCCCGGCGACCGTCGACTGGGCGATCACCAGGGACATGCCGATCCCGATCAGCGGGATCAGCATGGCGACGGGGTTGCGGTACACCACCAGCAGCACGACCAGCACCAGGACGCCGATCGCGATCTCGATCGGCATTCGGTCACGCTGGCCGGCCACGGTCAGGTCGGCGACGGTGGCCGCCGGTCCCGTCAGGTTGACCTGCAGGCGGCTGCCCGCGGTGGTCCGGTCGACGATCTCGGACACGCGGGTGAACGCCGAGAAGGACTTCGGGGTGCCCAGGGCGCCGGCCAGGCCCACCGGCACCACCCAGGCCTTGCCGTCCTTGCTGGTCAAAAACGGACGCAGGGACGGTGTTTCGATGAAGTCCTGAAGCATGACGACGTCGTCGTCACGGCGCAGGGCGTCGACGAGACTCCGGTAGACGGGTTCCTGGTCGGGGCCCACCCCGCGCTCGTCGGAGAGGACCACCAGCAGCAGGTCGTCGGTCCCGGTTTCCTGGAACCCCTTCGTCATCTCGCGAGCGGCGACGGTGGACGGCGCGTCGGCGGGCAGCATGGCCAACGGGTGCTTCTGCGCCATGTCGTTGAGATTCGGCAGCGACAGTGGCAGCGCGACCGCCAGGGCGATCCAGAAGGCGATGACGGCGAACGGCCACCGCACGACCAGACTGGCTAGCCGTCGCATGAACTAGACACCGTGGCCCCAATCGCCGTTGTCCGCGATCTGCTGGCACACCGACCGCATCTCCCCGATGTACCGGGCGATCGACTTCTGCGCGATCGGGTTGTCGGGCCCGAGCACCGACATGGCGGTGCCGCCGTCGTAGAGGAAGACGTAGATCGTCAGCTGGTAGGAGAACCGGCCGTCGGAGTAGATCCCGATGTTGTTCGAGTACCCCAGTTCGGTGGCCGCCAGGATCGCGTTGAGCGGTGCGGCGCCGCCGTGCAGGAAGTTGGCCACCGGGAAGTTCGGTCGCGGTTTCTCCAGCCACGGCGCGAGTTCGAGCACCCGGTAGTACGGCACACGGGCAAGCTTCTGGCCCGTGTCGAACGAGGTCTGGGCGGCCCAGGCCGCCTGGGCGAACGTCGTCGCGGCGATGGGCACGGTGATCGGGACCAGGCCGGTGAACCAGCCCTGGGTGGTGAAGTTGTCCGACGTCCGGCGGGTGTCCCGCGGCGTGAGCCCGTAGTAGGTGGCGGCGCCGGTGAGCTCGTGTTCGACCTTGGCGGTGCAGGCGAAGAGGCCGCCGACGAAGCGCACGCCCGCCTCCGCGCACGCCGCTTCGAATCGCCTGGTCTGTTCGGCGTCCATGATCATCTCACCGGTCATCTCGGCGACCGTGGGCTCCAGCGGATTGCCCAGCGGCAGGGGGAATTCCGGAAGCGTCCCGCCCGAGTTCTCAGCAAACTCGATCCATTCGCGGACCTCCGGGGAATCCACCGTCAACTTCGCCGTCGCCTCACGTTCCTGGAGGCAGAAATCGTCGAAACTCCCGGCGTCCGGTAGCGGCATCGGCTGACCGGTCTCCTTCAGCGACGTGTACATCCCGTGCGCCTCGAGCATGGTGATCCCGATCAGGGCCGCGTCGCCGTGCACATGGTCGATGCTGGCGTAGAAATCGAAATGGTCGTCGCTCTGGACAATTCCGAAAGAAAAGCAGCCCCACTCGAATGGGCTCGGAATGTCCACCATGTGTTTCCGCGCCTCTTCGGTGGACATTTCACCGTGATCGACCGGTTCGAATTCAATATCGGCGGCATCGGCAATTGTGCGTCGGACAATTTCTCCGTCGCCGTCGTATTCGAACCAGCTGCGATACGTGTCGTGTCGGCGGAGATACGCATTGATGGCGTGATTCATCGCCGAAATATCGCACTGACCTGGGACCTCACAGGTCGCGATGATCTGCCGCGAATAGTCCAGTCCAGCCGCGTCCTGATGAAAAACCCCGCGAAGATGCTGCCCCTGCATGAAACTGACGGGGACGTGACTCACCGGCGCGCGGAGCGCGATTTCCATCGACGCGGCGGTGGGATGCCAAGAAATCAGCGTGCCGGGACTGGGCGTCCAATCATCGACCGTGCCGACCGTAATTTTACCGATCTGCAATATTTCTCTCCCCGACTCTTGCCGGCGGCGGCCTGCGGGCCGGCAACACTGATAGCGAGTCCAAGATAGTCCCCGCGGCTGTGACGGTCACCGTCGAACCCTCCGCTCCCGGCAGAACCGCCCGATCACGCCGGCTACGACGGAACCGCGGTGGGGGTCCGGGGCCCCGCGGGGGCGGGACGGCGCGGCACGCCAGCAACACATGCAATACTGACCGGCGGGAGATGAGCCGACCTTGGCCGTCCCGTCGCCGTTCGAACCACCCGATGGTTGTGACGCGATCTCCCATATGGCACGAAACTTCAACGCTCGAAGCGGGGGTATTTTCCTCATGGCGAACACCAAACGCCCGGCGGAGGACGCACCCCGTTTCGCCATCATCGGTTATGCGGCCCGCCTGCCCGGGGCCGCCGATGCCGACCAGTACTGGGACGTGCTGCATTCGGGCCGGGAGGCCATCTCGGAGGTCCCGGCGGACCGCTGGGACGTCGAGGACTTCTACGACCCGGATCCGGCCGCACCCGGCAAGATCGTCACCCGGCGCGGCGGCTTCGTCGACGATGTGACCGGCTTCGACGCCCCCTTCTTCGGGGTGTCGGCGCGCGAGGCCGAGTGGATCGACCCGCAGCACCGCCTGCTGATGGAGACCGCCTGGCGGGCCGTGGAGCACGCCGGCATCGCCCCCTCGGACCTGGCCAACAGCCGCACCGGCGTGTTCGTCGGCCTGGCCACCCACGACTACCTGGGCATTGCCTCCGACGAGCTGACCTACCCCGAACTCGAGGCCTACCTGGCTATCGGCACGTCCGGCGCCGCCGGAGCGGGCCGGATCAGCTACCGGCTCGGGTTGCAGGGGCCGGCGGTCAGCGTCGACACCGCGTGCAGCTCGTCGCTGGTCGCCATTCACCAGGCCTGCCAGGCGCTGCGCCTGGGCGAATGCGACCTGGCCCTGGCGGGCGGCGCCAACGCCCTGCTCACGCCGGCGACCATGATCGCCTTCTCCCAGTCGCGGATGCTGGCGCCGGACGGCAAGTGCAAGACGTTCGACGCCGCCGCCGACGGCTACGTGCGCGGCGAGGGCTGCGGGGTCATCGCCATCAAGCGCCTCGAGGACGCGATCCGCGACGGCGACCACATCCGGGCGGTGATCCGCGGCAGCGCGATCAATCAGGACGGCGCCTCCGGTGGTCTGACCGTGCCCAACGGGGTGGCCCAGCAGCGGGTCATCACCGAGGCGCTGAAAGCCTCCGGCGTGGCCGCCGCCGACGTCGACTATCTGGAGGCGCACGGGACGGGGACGTCGCTCGGCGACCCCATCGAGGTGCAGGCCGCCGCTGCCGTCCTCGGTCAGGGCCGGGACGCCGGGCGCCCGCTGCTGATCGGCTCGGCCAAGACCAACATCGGCCACCTGGAGGCCGCCGCGGGTATCGCCGGCGTCCTCAAGGTCGTGCTCTCCCTCGAGCATCAGGAACTCCCCAAACACCTGAACTTCCGCAACCCCTCACCGCATATCCCGTGGGACCGCATCCCGGTCCGCGTCGTCGACGAGTCGGTGGCCTGGGAGCGCACCAACCGGCCCCGCATCGCCGGGGTGAGCTCGTTCGGCTTCACCGGCACCAACGCCCACGTGATCCTGGAGGAAGCTCCTTCCGTCGCGCCCGCACCCTCGGATGCCGCCGACGACTCCGACGCCCGCCGCTTCGCGGTGCTGCCGCTGTCCGCGCGCACCCCGGGCGCCCTGGCGCAGACGGCCGCCGACTACCGCGACTGGCTGACCGGGCATCCCGAAGCCTCCCTGGCCGACGTGTGCCTGACGGCCGGGACGGCCCGCGCCCACCTCGAGCACCGGGCCGCGTGCGTGGTCAACTCCCTGGATTCCGCGCGCGAGCTGCTCGACGCACTGGCCGACGACCGGCCGGCGCCCGGCCTGCTGCGCGGGGACTGCGCCGACGCACCGAAGACGGCGTGGCTGTTCCCGGGACAGGGCAGCCAGTACGTCGGCATGGCCCGGGAGCTGTTCGACACCGAGCCGGTGTTCGCCGAGACCATGACCCGGTGCGCCGAGGCGGTCGCCGGCATCCTCGACCGCCCGCTACTCGACGTCATCTTCGGCATCGACGACCCGGACGCCGCGGAGACCCTGCAGCAGACCCGGCACGCCCAGCCGGCGATCTTCGCCGTGGAGATGGGCCTGGCCCGGCTCTGGCAGTCCTGGGGCTTCGAGCCCGACGTGGTGATCGGGCACAGCGTCGGCCAGTACGCGGCGGCCTGCGTCGCCGGGGTGTTCGGCCTGGAGGACGGCGCCCGTCTGCTCGCCGAACGTGGCCGGCTGTTCGGTGACCTGCCGGCCGGCGGCCGGATGGCGGCGATCTTCGCCGACCCCGAGCGGGTCGAGCGGCTCACCGACGAGTTCCCGAGCCTGTCGGTGGCCGCCTACAACGGTGCCAACACCGTCCTGTCCGGACCCGGCGCCGACCTCGAGCAAGCCGTCGCCCGGCTCAGCGCCGACGGCGTCCGCTGCGACTGGCTGGACACCAGCCACGCCTTCCACTCCGCACTGCTCGACCCGGCGCTCGACGCGTTCGAGACCTACGCCGACGGGTTCGAATTCCGTTCTCCGCAAAAGATTTTGATCTGCAACCGGACCGGTGCCGCCCTCGGACGCACCGCCACCTTCGACGGCGCCTACTGGCGTCGCCACTCGCGCCAGCCGGTCGAGTTCGCCAAGGGCGTGGCCACCCTGGCCCAGCTCGGCTGCACGCTGCTGGTGGAAGTCGGCCCCCAGCCGGTGCTCACCGCCGCGGCGCTGCGGGCCTGGCCGGACACCGCGGCCACCCCGAAGGCCCTCGCCTCGCTGCGCAAGAACGTCGCCGACCACCGCCAGATCACCGAAGCGGTGGCGGGCACCTTCATCGCCGGGCATGTTCCCGACTTCGGCGTCCTCGTGCACGGCCCGGCGCGCAAGGTCGACCTGCCGCCCTACCCCTTCGAGCATCGGCAGTACTGGTTCAACGACCGCCAGCCGATCCGGCCGCAGCACAAGCTGCTGAGCACCCGGCCGTCGATTGCCGACATTCGTTACGAAATCCGTTGGCAGCCATCGTCGTCGGCTGCCGCGACCGCCGCCGCCCAGGACGCGGTCTGGTTCGTCGTCGGCGACGAAGCCGCCGTCACCGGGCAGCTGGCCGGTGCGCTGAGCGCGGCCGGACACCGCCACCACGTGGTGGGGCTGCCGACCTCGGACGCCGGTGAGGAGGCCTTGCTGGGCGACCTGCGCGCGGCCGGCGCCGACGGGTCGGCGATCCGCATCCTGAACGTCGCGGCACTGGACTCCGACCGCTCGTCGATGCGGTCGCTGCTGCGGATGCAGCACCGCGTCCTGACCGGCACGCAGCGGCTGTTCCGCGCGGCCGCCGCCGCCGAACTGAACGGATCCATCTGGGTCATCACCCAAGGCGCACAACGGGTTACCGACGGTGACACCGTCGCACCCGAGCAGAGCAGCCTGTGGGGCTTCTGCCGCGCCGCGGCCCTGGAGTACCCGCAGGTGTGGGGCGGGCTGGCGGACCTGCCAGCCGGGTTCGGCGAATGGCCGCGCCTGATCGCCCAGGTCTCGGGCGTCACCCCCGGCGAGGACCAGATGGCACTCCGCGAGCGCGGCGTTCATGTCCCGCGCCTGGTCCGCCGCGCCGCGGCACCGGAAGGCGCGCCGCTGCAATTGCGTTCCGACGCAAGCTATCTGGTCACCGGCGGCCTCGGCGCCATCGGCTTGGAGATGGCCGGATACCTGGCCGCACACGGTGCCGGGAACCTGGTGCTGACCAGCCGCCGCACGCCCGACGACACCACCCAGGCCCGCATCGACGCGCTCCAGCAGGAGCACGGCTGCACCGTCCGCGTCGTCACGGCCGACGTCGCCGACCCGCATGACGTCGCCCGCCTGCTGAGCACCGTGGCGGCCGAGTTGCCGGCGCTGGCCGGCATCGTCCACGCCGCCGGCGAGAACTCCACCACCCCGCTGAGTTCCCTGGACGGCGCCGAACTGGACCGGGTGTTCGCCGGAAAGGTCTGGGGCGCCTGGAATTTGGCCGAGCATCTGAGTGAGGCGGTCACCAAGGAGAAACTCGACTTCTTCCTGTCCACCTCCTCGATCTCCTCGGTCTGGGGCAGCTACGGGCAGACCGCCTACAGTGCGGCCAACGCCTTCCTCGACGGGTTGACCTGGCACCTGCGGGAGCGCGGCGTAGCGGCATTCAGCCTCAATTTCGGGCCGTGGTCGGCCGGGGAGGCCGCCGGAGCCCATGGGTCTGCGGGTATGGCCGACGCCGACGCCCGCGCCCAGCTGGAGCTGCGCGGCGTTCACACCCTCTCCCCCGCCGACGCCCTGGCCGCGACAACCGAGGTGCTGGCAGCCGGCACACCGGAAGCCGTTGTGGCCCGGATCGACTGGGCCCGTTTCCTTCCGGTGTACCTGCAGGCCGGTCGCCGGGCCCTGCTGAGCGAGGTCGCCCGCGAGATCCCGGCCTCCGAGCCGGCCGTCACCGACGCCGCCGGCAGCACCGCGCTGGTCGGCCGGCTCACCGCCGCACCGGTGCAGCAGCGCCGCAAGATCGTGCTGGACTTCCTGCGCGCCACCGTCGCCGATGTGACCCGGGTGGACGTCGCCGAGGTCCGCGAGGAGGCCGGCTTCTTCGACCTCGGCATGGACTCGCTGATGGCCATCGAACTGCGGCGCCAACTCGAGCGTGCGGTCGGCAGGGAACTGCCCGCCACGCTGGCGATGGACTATCCGCGGTTGACCGACGTCGCCGACTACCTGCTGACCGAGGTGCTCAACCTCAACGAACGGGCCGCCGCGAAGACGCCGGCCGCACCGGTCACCACGTCGGCCGACGAGCCGATCGCCATCGTCGCGGTCGCCTGCCGATTCCCCGGATCACCGGATCCCGACGCCTACTGGGACGTGCTGTCCGGCGGGGTGGACGCCATCCGGGAGATCCCCGAGGACCGCTTCGACATCGACGAGTTCTACGACCCCGATCAGCAGACGCCGGGCAAGATCTACACCCGCAACGGCGGATTCCTCGAGAGCGTCGACGGATTCGATCCGGAGTTCTTCGGCATCTCGCCGCGGGAAGCCGTCTGGATGGATCCGCAGCAGCGCCTGATGCTCGAAATCGCCTGGGAGGGCCTGGAACGCGCCGGCTACGCGCCGGCGTCGATGCGCGGCAGCCGGACCGGCGTCTTCGTCGGGGTCGGCGCCAACGAGTACGCCCACCTGATATCGGGCGACTCGGTGGACAACCTCGAGGCGTACTTCATCACCGGCAACGCACTCAACGCGGTCGCCGGCCGGGTGGCGTTCACCCTGGGCCTGGAGGGGCCGGCGGTGGCGATGGACACCGCGTGCAGTTCCTCGCTGGTGGCCGTTCACCAGGCCGTCCAGGCCCTGCACTCCGGCGACTGCGACATGGCCCTGGCCGGCGGCGTCAACATCCTGCTGAGCCCGGCGTCGATGGTCGCCGCGTCCCGTGCCCGGATGCTGTCGCCCGACGGCCGGTGCAAGACCTTCGACGCCGCCGCCGACGGGTACGCCCGCGGCGAGGGCTGCGGTGTGCTGGTGCTCAAGCGGCTGTCCGACGCGCAGCGCGACGGCGACCGGATCTGCGCGGTCATCCGCAGCACCGCGGTCAACCAGGACGGCGCATCGAGCGGTTTGACGGTGCCCAACGGCGGTGCGCAGCAACGCCTGATCGCCACCGCGCTCGGCCGCGCCGGACTGGCCGGCGGCGACGTCGACTACCTGGAGGCGCACGGCACCGGCACCCCCCTGGGTGATCCCATCGAGGTGCAGGCCGCCGCGGCGGTCTACGGCGCCGGCCGCGACCCCGACCGGCCGCTGCTGATGGGAACCGCGAAAACCAACATCGGACACCTCGAGTCCGCCGCCGGTGTCGCCGGCCTGATCAAGGTCGTGCTGTCGCTGCAACACGAACTGCTCCCGCAGACACTGCATTTCGCCAACCCCAACCCGCACATCCCGTGGGATTCGCTGCCGGTTCAGGTGGTGGAGAAGCCCACCCCGTGGCAGCCCAACGGCCGTCCGCGGCGGGCCGGAGTCAGTTCCTTCGGGTTCACCGGCACCAACGCCCATGTGGTGTTGGAGGAGGCCCCGCGCCCGTCTGCGACCGCCGAATTCCCCGACGCGACAACCGATGACGCGGTGGCGGCGGAGACGCCGCGCGAACCGTGGAGCGTGCTGCCGCTGTCGGCCCGGTCCGCGCCGGGCCTGACGGCTCTGGCCCAGCGTTACGCGACCTGGCTCGAAGAGCACCCCGAGGCGTCGCTCGCCGACGTCTGCTACATCGCCGGCGCCGGCCGTTCGCACTTCGAACACCGGGCGGCCCTGGTGGCCAACTCCGTGCACGAAACCCGGCTGCTGCTCGAAGATCTGGTGGCCGGCCGCCAGCGGCCCGGCGTGCTGCGCGGCGAGTGCACCGACCCGCCGACCACCGCCTGGTTCTTCCCCGGGCAGGGCAGCCAGTACCCGGGGATGGCGCGCGAGCTGTTCGACACCGAGCCGGTGTTCGCCGACACGGTCCGCCGCTGCGCGGAGGCCGTCGACCCGATCCTGCCGCGCCCGCTGCTGGACGTACTGCTGTCCACCGACCGCGAGGCCGTGGAGACGTTGCGGCACACCTCGTTCGCCCAGCCGGCGATCTTCGCCGTGGAGATGGGCCTGGCCCGACTGTGGCAGTCCTGGGGTGTCGAACCGGACGTCGTGCTGGGCCACAGCGTCGGCCAGTACGCCGCGGCCTGCGTTGCCGGGGTGTTCAGCCTGGAGGACGGCGCGCGGTTGATCGCCGAGCGCGGCCGGCTGTTCGGCAGCCTCCCGGCCGGCGGCCGGATGGTGGCGGTGTTCGCCGACCCCGAGTACGTGGTGGCCGCCGCGGAGAGCTTCCCGCGGGTGTCCGTCGGCGCCTACAACGGCCGCAACACGGTGCTCTCGGGACCGGCCGAGGATCTGGAGCAGATCGTCGCCGCCTGCAGTCAGGACGGCACCCGCTGCACCTGGCTGGAGACCTCCCACGCCTTCCACTCCGAACTGCTCGACCCGGTGCTCGATGAATTCGAGTCCTTCGCAGGGCAATTCAGCTTCGCGGCGCCCGCGCTGCCGCTGGTGTGCAACCGCACCGGCGCGGCGCTGAGCGCCGAGACGCCGCTGAACGCGCAGTACTGGCGCAAGCACTCCCGGCAGCCGGTCCAGTTCACCGAGAGCGTCCGCACCGTCGCGGGCTTGGGCTGCTCGGTGCTGATGGAGATCGGCCCGCAGCCGATCCTGACCGCCGCCGCGCTGCAGAGCTGGCCGGAGTCGGTCCCCACGCCGAGCACGATCGTCTCGCTGCGCAAGGGCGCCAACGCCCAGCGGCAGATGACCGAAGCCCTGGCCGCCGCCTACGTCTTCGGACACCGGCCGAACTTCGCCGCGCGCCAACACGATCCGGGCCGGCGCTTGGAGCTGCCCACCTACCCGTTCCAGCGCCGGCGCTACTGGCCGAAGGCCTCGGGCGTGGTCGGCACGGGCGGCGCCGACGGTGTCCGGATGTCCGGAATCCTCGGCAGCGCCAAGGATCTGGCCTCCGGCGACACCGTCTACAGCACCGTGCTGTCGGTCAAGACCCAGCCGTGGCTGGCCCACCACGTCATCTACGGCACGGTCGTGGTGCCGGGCGCGACCTACGCCACCATGGCGCTTGCCGCGGCCGGGGCGCCGGCGCGGGTGAAGGAAGTCTTCTTCTACGAGCCGATCATCCTGCCGGAGAAGGCCGCTCGCGAGGTCCAGCTGACCTTGCACCCCCTCGAGTCCGAGGGGGGCTGGAAGTTCCAGGTGCACAGCCGTCCCTACGGGGTGCGCGACGCCGAGTGGTCGCTGAACTCCGACGGCACCCTGCTGGCCGGCGCCGACCCGGACACCGCGACACCCGACGCGCTGACCGCCGTCGATCCGGTGGACGAGGCGATCGAGCGGATGACCCGCACCAGCCCCCAGCAGCTGTTCGAGATCTTCAACGACATGGAACTGGCGTGGGGCCCCACCTGGTCGACCTCGCTGAAGTCGTTGTGGGTCGGTGAGGGCGAAGCGATCGGCGACGTCTCGGTCGGGGACGAACTGGCCGAGCACCTCGGCGGCGAGCCCATCCACCCGGTTCTGCTGGACCTGTGCACCGGTGTGGCCTTCCCCGCCTTCCCGGCGCTGGCCGCCGCCGAGCACGGTGTGTCGGATCTGTTCCTGCCGCTGCGCTACGGGCAGGTGGAGTTGCGCGAGAACATGCCGCGCCGGTTCTACTGCCGGGCCCGCTGGCACGCCGCCGGCCTCGAGGGCGAAACCCAGGTCTTCGACATCGACTTCCTGGACCGCGACGGACACCGGCTCGGCGGCATCACCGAGTTCACCGTCAAACGCGCCCCGCGCGAGGCGCTGCTGCGCGGGCTCGGCGGCGACGCGACCCGGCTGCTCTACACCGTCGGCTGGCACGAAGCGGCCGCGCCGGAGGGTGCGGACGCCACCACCGACGGCACCTGGCTGATCGCCGGCCTCGACGAACTGGCCGACCACCGGGCCGGATCCGTGACGCTCGACCCGGCCGCCGACGCGAACGCGTGGCAGCAGGCGTTCGCCGCCGCGGCCGAGGTCGGCAAGCCCGTCGTCGGCATCGTCTGGCGCAGCCCCGCCCGTCCGGGGGCCGACGGTCCGACCGCCGATCTCGCCGCGCGACTGGAGTCCGACATCTCCGGTCTGCTCGGCGCCGCGCAGACCGCGCTGGCCCAGGACATGCTGAATCTGACCGGAGGGTTGTGGATCGTCACCGAACGGGCGGTCGCAACCGAACCCGGCGAGGACGTCGATCCGGTCAATGCCGGGCTGTGGGGAATCGGGCGCACGATCGTCGCCGAGCAGCCGACCCTGCGCTGCCGCATGGTGGACATGGATTCCTCCGAGGAGTCCGTCGACTGGCTGGCCGCCACCCTCGGAACACCGGTCACCGAACCGGAAACCGCGGTCCGGCAGGGCAAGTTCCTCGTCCCGCGGCTGCTGCACTGGGCGCGTAGCGGCCAGCTGCCGATGCCCCGCAGCGACGACTACGCGCTGGCGCCGACCGAGCGCGGAGCGATCGACAACCTGCGGCTGACCGAGATCGAGGTGGAGCCGCCCGGTCCCAACGAGGTGCAGGTCCGCATCGAGGCGGCCGGCCTGAACTTCCGCGACATCCTCAACGTGCTCGGTCTCTACCCGGGCGATCCGGGCCCGATCGGTGGCGACCTCTGCGGCGTCATCACCGAAATCGGTTCGGAGGTGACCGGATTCGAGGTCGGTCAGCGGGTCTTCGGGTCCATGCAGGGCGCGTTCGCCAGCCGGCTCAACGTGCCGGCGCCGCTGTTGGCGACGGTGCCCGCCGGCTTCGATCCGGTCGGCGCGGCAACCCTGCCGGCGGCCGCACTGACGGCCCGGCTGGCCTTCGACTGGGCGCAACTGCGCCCCGGCGACCGGGTGTTGATCCACGCCGCCAGCGGCGGCGTCGGCATGGCGGCGATCCAGCTGGCACGCCACCACGGCGCGACGGTCTTCGCCACCGCGAGCGCCCACAAGCGGGCCACGCTGCGCCGGATGGGTGTGGAGTACGTTTACGACTCCCGCACAACGGATTTCGCGGACCAGATCCTGGCGGACACCGGCGGCGAGGGCGTCGACGTCGTGCTCAACAGCCTGACCAGCGAGGGCTTCATCGAGGCGACGGTGCGGGCGACCGCCAAGGGCGGCCGGTTCGCCGAGATCGCCAAGCGTGACATCTGGACCGCCGAGCAGATGGCTGCGGTGCGTCCCGACATCAACTACGAGATCGTGGCGCTCGACGTGACGATGATGACCGATCCCGGCCACATCAAGACGTTGATGGACGAACTGTCCGAGGGCATGGCTCGCGGTGAGTGGACACCGGTCCCGGCCGAGGTCTATCCGCTGACCGAGGCGCGGACCGCGTTCCGCCGCATGCAGCAGGCACGCCACATCGGCAAGATCGTGGTCCAGATGCCCAAACCGCTTGCGCCGCGGGCGGATCGGAGCTACCTGGTGACCGGCGGCCTGGGCGCGCTGGGTCTGCACACGGCGGCGTACCTGGCCCAGCTGGGCGCCGGCGACATCGTGCTGACCAGCCGCCGCGGCCCGGACGCCGAGGCCGAGCAGGCCATCGCCGCCATCACCGAGCGGTTCCACTGCCGGGTGCACGTCTTCACCGCCGACGTCGGCGAGGAGTCCGAGGCAGCCGCGCTGCTGGACCGCATCCGCGCCGAGTTGCCGCCACTGGCCGGCATCGCACACCTGGCCGGCGTGCTCGACGACGCCCTGCTGCCGCAGCAGACGCCGGATCGGTTCCGGACCACTCTGCGGCCCAAGGCATTCGGCGCGCATCACCTGCACCGGTTGACCCGGGACGACGACCTGGAGTTCTTCATCCTCTACTCGTCGGCCTCGGCCGTGCTGGGTTCGCCGTCGCAGGCGAACTACGCCTGCGCCAATGCACTGCTCGACGGACTGGTCGCCCACCGCAGGGCGCACGGCCTGCCGGCCACCGCCGCCAACTTCGGCCCCTGGGGCCGCGGCGGCATGGCCAGCTCCCAGGCGGCACTGGCCAACCTCAGCGCCCAGGGCATGATGCCGCTGGAGCCCAGCGCCGCGCTGGCCGCACTCGGCGAGGTGGTCCGCCACGGAACCGCCCAGGCCACCGTGCTCAAGGCCAACTGGCAACGCACCGCCAAGATGCTCGGCGGCATCCGGCCCCCGTTCCTCGACCAGGTGCTGCCCACCGACGAGGGCGCGGGCACCGGGGACAGCGAGCTGCTGCGGCAGCTGCAGGAGATTCCGGTGTCGGCCCGGGTCGGGTTCATCACCGAATTCCTGCAGCGCGAGGTGCAGGGCTTCCTGCGGCTCGCACAGCCCCCGGCCGCCAGCAGCCGGTTCCTCGACCTCGGCACCGACTCGCTGATGGCGGTCGAGCTCCGCAACCGGCTGTTCGGCCAGTTCGGCGGGAAGTTCGACATCAGCCCGACGGCGGTGTTCGACTACCCGACGATCGGCGAGTTGGCCGCGCATCTGGTCTCGCAGCTGCCCGACTCCGAGGGCCCGGAGGACGGCCAGTCCGATACCGCCGCCGAAAAAGCGCAGGACTGACCAGCGCGCGGCCACGCCGCTGACCAGCCGAAAGCCGGAAAATGGGCGGTTCGGCGGTTCGGCAGGCCAACCGGTGGGTAGAGCTTGCTCACACCGGGTTGCATTCTGGTTACCCGTGGGTATAAGTTGAGGCATGTTACCGGTGGGTAACTTAAGTTTGAGTACCCAACCGAAGTACATACCCGCATATCAGGTGGCATTCTCGTCTGAGGAGGAATAGTGGGCCACTACAAGAGCAATGTCCGTGATCAGGTCTTCAACCTGTTCGAGGTTTTCGGCGTCGACAAGGCCCTGGGTCAGGGACAGTTCGCCGATCTCGATGTCGACACCGCCAAGGAGATGCTCGGCGAGATGGCCCGCCTCGCCGAGGGCCCGCTGGCCGAGTCCTTCGTCGAGGGCGACCGCAACCCGCCGGTCTTCCACCCCGACACTCACACCGTCACCATCCCCGAGAGCTTCAAGAAGTCGGTGCACACCTTCATCGAAGGTGGCTGGGACAAGGTCGGCCTGGTCGAGGAACTGGGCGGCATGCCTGCCCCCAAGGCTCTGCTGTGGGCCCTGCACGAGCACGTGCTCGGCGCCAACCCCGCCGTCTGGATGTACGCCGGCGGCGCCGGCTTCGCGCAGATCTTCTACCACCTCGGCACCGAGGAGCAGAAGAAGTGGGCCGTGATCGCCGCTGAACGCGGCTGGGGCGCCACCATGGTCCTCACCGAGCCCGACGCCGGTTCGGACGTCGGCGCCGGTCGCACCAAGGCGGTCAAGCAGGAGGACGGCTCCTGGCACATCGACGGCGTCAAGCGGTTCATCACCTCCGCCGACTCCGACGACATGTTCGAGAACATCCTGCACCTGGTGCTGGCCCGCCCCGAGGGCGCCGGACCCGGCACCAAGGGCCTGTCGCTGTTCTTCGTTCCCAAGTACCACTTCGACCCGGTGACCGGCGAGCCCGGCGAGCGCAACGGCGCCTTCGTCACCAACGTCGAGCACAAGATGGGCCTGAAGGTCTCGGCCACCTGCGAGCTGACCTTCGGTCAGCACGGCGTCCCGGCCAAGGGCTGGCTCGTCGGCGAGGTGCACGACGGCATCGCGCAGATGTTCGACGTCATCGAACAGGCCCGAATGATGGTGGGCACCAAGGCCATTGCCACGCTGTCGACCGGCTACCTCAATGCACTCGAGTACGCGAAGAACCGCGTCCAGGGTGCCGACCTGACCCAGATGATGGACAAGACCGCCCCGCGTGTCACCATCACCCATCACCCGGACGTGCGTCGCAGCCTGATGACCCAGAAGGCCTACGCCGAGGGCATGCGGGCGCTGTATCTGTTCACCGCGACCTACCAGGATCCCGAGGTCGCCCAGGCGGTCAACGGCGTCGACGCCGAGTTGGCGATGAAGGTCAACGACCTGCTGCTGCCGATCGTCAAGGGCTGCGGCTCCGAGCAGGCCTACGCCAAGCTCACCGAGAGCCTGCAGACCTTCGGCGGTTCGGGCTTCCTCCAGGACTACCCGATCGAGCAGTACATCCGCGACGCCAAGATCGACTCGCTCTACGAGGGCACCACGGCGATCCAGGCGCAGGACTTCTTCTTCCGGAAGATCATCCGCGACAAGGGCCAGGCGCTGGCCCATGTGGCCGGCCAGATCCAGGACTTCGTCAAGAACGAGTCCGGCAACGGACGGCTCAAGACCGAGCGCGCGCTGCTGGCCAAGGCCCTGGAGGACGTCCAGGCGATGGCGGCCGTGATGACCGGCTACCTGATGGCCGCCCAGGAGGATCCGAAGAGCATCTACAAGGTGGGCACCGCGTCGGTGCGCTTCCTGATGAGCGTCGGCGACCTGGTCATGGGCTGGCTGCTGCTGCGCCAGTCCGCGGTGGCCATGGCCGCCCTGGATGCGGGCGCCTCCGGATCGGAGCGTTCGTTCTACGAGGGCAAGATCGCCGCGGCGTCGTTCTTCGCGAAGAACTTCCTGCCGCTGCTGACCGGCGTTCGCCAGGTGGTCGAGTCGGTCGACAACGAGATCATGGAGCTCGACGAGGCGTCCTTCTAGACGCACCTGCTTCGACGATGACGGCCCCGGGACGGTGTTTCCCGGGGCCGTCGCCGTTTCCGGGGGCCGTTGGGGCCGGTTGTCGGTTCAGCTGTGGACTTAGGACCCTTCCCCCCTCCGTCGGTGTTGCTACCGTCGAGAGCGTGACCGAACCGCACGAGTCCGGGAACGACAAACCCTCACCCAATCCCGGCGCCCGCGCACCGCTGGGCAGCCTCGTGGGGCCGTTCACCGAGTCGTTCGTCAAGGCCGGCGGCTACTACGCCCGCTCCTGGAACGCCTACCTCGGCGGCGCCCACAGCGAGTTGCCGGTGGCGCGGCCGACCCTCTCGCTGGCCACCCACGCGCTTCGCGACGAGCTCGTCCTGGTCGGCCTGCTGTGGCGCCGGCCGCTGAGCGACCCCGCCGCCTACGAGGAGATCAACCGGGAGGTGCGCGAGGCGATCGACTTCTATCGCCGAAAAGGCTGGCTGGAGAAGCCCGCGGACTTCTTCCCGGCCCCGCCCGCTCCGACCCACGTCTCCATCCGGTCGTTCACCAATCGCGGCCGCACCCACGAGCGGCTGACCATCGCCAGCGGTTACGAACCGCACCCCGGCGAACCCGGCGCCGAGCGCTGGATGGGCTACACCGCGAACCACCGCGAATACGCATTGATGTTGCGGCACCGGGACGATCCGGCAGCCGGGCCCCGACCCTGGCTGGTGTGCGTGCACGGTACGGAGATGGGACGGGCAGCTCTGGACCTGACCCTGTTCCGGGCCTGGCACCTGCACGAGGACTTCGGCCTCAACGTCATCCTGCCGGTGCTTCCGATGCACGGCCCGCGGGCCAGGGGCCTGCCCAAGGGTGCGGTCTTCCCCGGCGAGAACGTGATGGACGACGTGCACGGCACCGCCCAGGCGGTGTGGGACGTGCGGCGGATCATCCGCTGGATCCGCGCCCAGCAACCGGAGGCCCGCATCGGGCTGAACAGCATCTCGCTGGGCGGCTACGTCGCATCCCTGGTCGCCAGCCTCGAGGACGACCTGACCTGTGCGATCCTC
>WBZO01001156.1_pt1 | contig 44240 bp, 38 predicted proteins | sample 5204261 | NCBI WGS metagenome assembly WBZO01 (sample SAMN12412400, study PRJNA552823) | activated sludge metagenome | isolation source: activated sludge from anammox sidestream of wastewater treatment plant... | place: USA: North Carolina | collected 2017-09
ATTGCCTGGGCGGGCGTGTCCGCTCCCAGTCACAGAAAGATGCGGCGGGTTTATGATCTCATCGGCAAACGGCTGGCGCAGCGCATCCAAAACCCGATCCTGGCGGATATTGCCTATCTGCTGTTGATTCCCGTAGAATATGCGTCGTTCTTTGCGCTACAATGGATCGTTCCTGAAATTCAAAGTCTGTCGGACCGTCTGTATCATTCATAAAAGGAGATTGACATGGCTGAAGAAAAAAAGAAGGACGAAGAAAAGAAAGACGAAAAACCGACCCCCAAGGACAACATCGTCACGACCAAACATTCCGCGCGGATCGGCGGCAGGACGTTGAAGTACACCGTCACGACCGGGACGATGGTCTTGAAGGAGGAGGTCAACGACAAGGAGAAGGACGCCGAAGTGGAGAAGGCGCGCGCGCAGATCTTCTTCACCGCCTACACGCTCGACGGGGTGAAGGATAAAACCAAACGTCCGATCACGTTTTCGTTCAACGGCGGACCCGGCTCGTCCTCCGTCTGGCTGCATCTTGGCGTGTTGGGTCCGCGCCGCGTGGTGTTGACCAGCGAAGGCGAGATGCCCAAGCCGCCCTTCAAACTGACGGACAACGAATATTCGATCCTCGATGAAACCGACCTCGTCTTCATTGACCCGATGAGCACCGGCTTCAGCCGCCCGGTGGACGGCGAGAAATCGAAAGACTGGCACACCTTCACAAAGGACATTGCCTCCGTGGGCGATTTCATCCGGCTGTATGCCACGCGCTACAACCGCTGGCTTTCGCCAAAATTCCTGGCGGGCGAATCCTACGGCACAACCCGCGCCTCGGGGCTCTCCGGCTATCTCGCCGACCGTCACGGCATGTTGCTCAACGGGCTGATGCTCGTCTCCGCCGTGCTGGATTTCACCACGATTGACTTCAACCACAACAACGACCTGCCCTACATTCTTTTTGTGCCGGGCTACACCGCCACAGCCTGGTATCACGGCAAACTGGACAAAAAGATTCCGCTCAAGACCTGGCTCAAAGAGTCTGAGGAGTTTGCATTGGGCGAATATACGGCCGCGCTGATGAAAGACGCGGCCCTCCCCAAAGAGGAAAGAAAAAGGATCGCCGAAAAACTTGCGCGGCTCACCGGCATCTCGGTCGAATTCATCGAACGCGGAAACCTGCGCATTCACACCTTCCACTTCTTCAAGGAATTGTTGCGGGATAAGGGCAAAACCGTCGGGCGGCTCGACAGCCGCTACACCGGCATGGATCGAACCGGCGTGGGCGAAACCTTCGAGTACGACCCGCTCTTCGCGCAGGTCAACGGTCCCTACACGGCGGCGTTCAACGACTACATCCGCTCCGAACTTAAATTTGAAACCGACACGCCCTACGAAATCCTCAGCGAAAAAGTCTGGCGGCAATGGTCGTACAGCTACTTTGAAAATCAATACGTCAACGTCGCCGAGACTCTCCGCGCCGCGATGACCTTCAACAAGTACCTCAAAGTCTTCGTCGCCAACGGTTACTACGACCTCGGCACGCCCTACTTCGCCACCGAATACACCTTCAACCATCTCGCCCTCGACGAATCCCTGCGCAAAAACATCAGCATGGGCTACTACGAAGCCGGTCACATGATGTACGTCCACATGCCCTCGCTCAAACAGATGAAAAAGGATCTGGGCAAATTCATCAGGGACGCGAGTTAAATAAAAAAAGACCTGACAGGTTTTAAAAACCTGTCAGGTCTCATTGCGTACAAACCATGAACCTCGACGATCTCGACCTCTTCCAACAACTCGACAGACAAAACATGATCGCGCAGATCAACGCCCTGCCCGATCAACTTCAAAGCGCGTGGGATTTAGGGCGGACGCTTCCGCTCCCAACCCTGGATGGGATTCAAAACATCCTCCTGTGCGCCATGGGCGATTCCGGCTCCGCCTCCGAACTCGCGCTTGCCTCTGTTTTCTCAAGCCTTAACCTCCCCGCCAGCGTCCACCGCGGATACGGACTGCCCGCCTTCGCGGATTCTCGAACGCTTGTCGTTTGCCTCTCCCATTCCGGCAACTCTGAAGAAGTGTTGGACGCGTTTGAATCCGCGCGGAAAAACGGATGCAAAATCTTCGTCATCACCACCGGCGGCGAGATCGAAAAACGCGCGAACGCCAACCATATCTCCGTCTGGAAGTTTGCCTATTCCGGCATGGACACGACCGCCATCGCCTATCCCTTCGCCTTGACTCTCGCCCTCCTCTCCCGCCTCGGCCTCATCCCCGACCCGTCCGCGGACATTGCCGAAGCCGTCGCAATGATGAAACGCTCGCAACAGCACATCGTCCCCGAAGCGCTTGCGGCCAAGAATCCCGCCAAGCGCTACGCCGGGCAACTCGTCGGACGTTGGGTCACGCTGATTGGAACGGAACAACTCGCCCCCGTCGCGAAGCGTTGGAAGACGCAGATCAACCAGCTGGCCAAGGCGGGCGCCAACTTCGAGATCATCCCCGAAGCGACGCACAACACGCTCGTCGCCAGCGTCAACCCAAATCCCACACTCAACGCGCACACCATGACTCTCTTCCTGCGCGCGCCCGGCGACCATCCGCGGGACAGATTGCGCTCCGACCTGATGCGCCAGTCCTTCATGCTCGACGGACTGAACACCGACGTCATTGACGCGCGCGGCGAATCCCTCATCGCGCATTTGTGGACGCTGCTCCTCTTCGGCGATTATATGGCGTACTATCTCGCCATGGCTTACGGAGCCGACCCATCCGAAGAAGAGGCGTTTGTGAATCTCAAATCGGCATTGGCGTCCACGTAGAACAAATCTATAGATTTGTTCTACAGCCCCATCCAAAATTCACCCGCTGAATTTTGGAGTATAATCGGCGCAGATCAAATAGACTTCCGAAGTCTTTGAGACTTCGGAAGTCTTAACGAATGGAGAAACCATGGCAAAAGCAAAACTCATCCCCCCCTATGGCGGTAAGCTGGTGAATCTCGTTGTCGAAGGAAAAGAGCGCGAAGAACTGATCGCCCGCGCCGGGCAGTTGCCTTCGATCAAAATCACCACCCGCAACCTGTGCGATCTCGAACTGATCGCCACCGGCGGTTTTTCGCCGCTGACAACCTTCATGGGCAAAGCCGACTACGACCGCGTCCTCAAGGAAATGCGCCTCGCGGATGGAACGCTCTTCCCGCTTCCCATCACGCTGACCGCCGACCCAAAGGAACTCCCCACCGTCGGCGAAGAACTCGCGCTGCGCAACGCCAACTTCGACCTGATCGCCGTCATGCGCCTCGACGAAGTCTTTCACTGGGACGCCGACACCGAAGCCGCGCTGGCTTACGGCTCGACCGACTCGAAGCACCCGATGGTCTCCGAAATGGGACGCTGGGGCAAGGTCTGCATCAGCGGCCCGCTCAAGGTCATCAACCTGCCCCGCTACTACGACTTTGTTGACCTGCGCCTCACCCCCGCGCAAGTCCGCGAACGGCTCGAAGCAATGGGACACGACAACGTCGTCGCCTTCCAGACCCGCAACCCGCTTCACCGCATCCACGAAGAATTGACCAAACGCGCCGCCGCGCAGGTGAACGGATCGCTGCTGATTCACCCCACCGTCGGCATGACCAAACCCGGCGACGTGGATCACTACTCCCGCACCCGCACATACAAGGCGCTGGTGGACAATCACTACGACAAATCCAAAACCATGCTCAGCCTGCTTCCGCTGGCCATGCGCATGGCGGGACCGAAGGAAGTCCTGCTGCACGCCATCATCCGCCGCAACCACGGAGCGAATCACTTCGTCGTCGGGCGCGACCACGCGGGACCCGGAAACGATTCGACGGGCAAACCGTTCTACGGTCCATACGACGCGCAAGAGAACATGAAAAAGTACGAATCCGAACTGGGCGTCAAAATGATCCCCTTCGAGATGCTCGTCTATCTCCCCGACGAAGGCCGCTACGTGGAGGAAAAAGATGTGCCGAAGGGCGCCAAAACCGCCAATATCTCCGGCACGCAAGTGCGCGAAGAATATCTCGCCAAAGGCAAATTGCTCCCCGAATGGTTCACCCGCCCCGAGACCGCTGAAATTCTGCGCGAGACCTACCCCCCGCGCCACAAACAGGGCTTTGGCATCTGGTTCACCGGGCTGAGCGGCTCCGGCAAATCCGCCACCACACAAGTCCTCACCTCGCTCCTGCTCGAACGCGGACGCGAAACCGCCATCCTCGACGGCGACGTAGTCCGCACGCATCTCTCGAAGGGACTCGGCTTCAGCAAGGAAGACCGCGACACCAACATCCTGCGCATCGGATTCGTGGCGGGCGAGATCGTCCACGCGGGCGGCATCGTCATCTGCGCCGCCATCAGCCCCTACCGCGCCACCCGCGAAGAAGCCCGCAAGATGGTCGGCGAAAACTTCATCGAAATCTTCATGGACACCCCCGTCGAAGTCTGCGAACAGCGCGACGTGAAAGGACTCTACGCCAAAGCCCGCCAGTCCATGGCAGACGGCAAACCGATGGGCTTCACCGGCGTGGATGATCCGTACGAGCCGCCCATCAATCCGGAGATCACGCTCAAAGGCTACGACTCCACCCCCGAAGACAACGCCCGCATCATCATTAAGTATTTGGAAGAACAGGGCTTTTTGCTTCCGGTGAAGTAATTCTTTCCGTCATTGCGAGGGCGCTCTTGCTCTTCGCCCGAAGCAACCTCAAACACGAATCATGAGATTGCTTCATCGGGAAGAGCGCCCTCCTCGCAATGACGATTTTTTTTGTATGACCGTTCGACACCCCCCTCTCGCCTCAATTCTGACGTTGAGCCTGCTTGCCCTTTCAGGGACCTTTCTCACCCTGTATGCGACTCCGCAGGGCATGGGGCTTTCGGATGACTCCATCGCCTACATCGCCGGGGCAAGAAGTATCCTCAATGGAGACGGCTACCGCGAAGCGTGGCTGGCGTCGAACCAACCCGTCACCCATTTCCCTCCCGGCTTTTCATCAATCTTAGCCCTCGTCGGCCTCAGCGGACTCGACCCCCTGCGCGGAACGCGCCTGGTCAACTCGCTTTTATTTGGCGCGAACATCCTCCTGCTCGGACTCATCGGCTGGCGCATGACCAGGTCGCAACCTGCCGGGCTCGCGCTTGCCATTTTATTTTTAATCAACGGCTCGCTCTTCCGCGTTCACGCCGTCGCCATGAGCGAACCGCTGTATATCTTCTTTACGCTGGCGGCGTTTTTGGCATTTTCGCAATATTTTGCAACGGCTCAGGCTGGCGGTTGGAAACCGCGCCTACCGCAACAAAGCCCGCCTTCGCGGACTGAAAACCAGCCGCCGCAGGGCGGCTTCGCGGCTGTTGCCCGCGACTTCCAGTCGGGCGCAGAAGAAAAAACCGCCGCAAAATTTTTATTACTCGCTTCCGCCCTCGCCGCCTGCGCCTACCTCACCCGTTACGCCGGACTGGCCCTCGTCGCAACCCTTCTCGTTTCCCTCTTCATCCTTCACGATACCTGGAAAAAACGCCTGACCAGCGCGGGCGCCTTCCTCGCCGGATTCATCCCCCCCGCCCTTGCATGGAGCGCCCGCAACCGCCTGCTGACCGACAACGCCACCAACCGCACGCTTGTCTTTCACCCCGTCACGGCGGAAAATATTCAACTCGGCATTTCCAACCTCGCCGCATTCATGTTGCCCGTTGAAGAATGGCGCAGAACGCTGATTAAAATTCCCAATCTGTTCCCAGTCCTCATCGTTATCCTCCTTTCATCCCTGCTGATTTGGGTCGTTGCCAAAGCCTCGAAGAAATTCTTCAACCCCGCATCCGAAACGCCCGAAATCCTCTCCTTCGTCAACGCGCTTTACGTCTTCGCCTACCTCGCCTCCATCCTCGCCTCGATGACGCTCTTCGACGCCAGCACAAAATTTCAACTCCGCATCCTTGCGCCCGTTTACGTCAGCCTGCTCGTCATGCTCGCCTATCTCGGCTGGCAACTCTGGCAAAAACAAAAACCAATCTCTATTCTCTTATCTCTAATCATCTTCTCCCTTTCCATTTACAACTTCGCCTCCACCCTCGCCCAACTTCGCAAAGGCGGACAGGGCTACGCCTCCTTCCAATGGTTCGACTCCGAAGCAATGGATTTTCTCAGCAGACTTCCCGAAGGGACGCGCATCTACTCCAACGAAACCGCGCCGGTCTATCTTTACACCAATCGCCCCGGCTACGTCCTGCCCGATCTCGTTGATCCCGTCACCGGCTTGCCGCGCGGCAACACCGACGAAGGCATCGCCGCCCTCCAGTCCGATGTGCTTTCCGGCGAAGCCGCGCTCGCGCTCTTCGATTTCGGCTCGCGCGACGAGGATGTACAATCGGTATATCGAAACCTTGCCGACGGCTTATATCTTGCCTTCGATGGACAAGGCGATAAAATCTACACCGCGCATCCGTAAGGCAACCTTAAGGTTGCCCTACCAAAGGACTCTCATGACCATCTTCGACAAATTCAATTTGAAAGACCGCGTGGCGGTCGTCACCGGCGGCGGCGGACAACTGGGCTTTGAGTTTTGCAAAACCCTCGCCGAAGCCGGAGCCGCCGTCGTCCCCGCCGATTTGAATATGGAACTCGCCTCCCGAACCGCGACTCGACTCTCGGAATCCGGGTACGCGGCGATGCCTTTTCCCCTCGACGTGACCCGCCTCGAATCGACCCGCGAACTGGTCGCTGAAACCGTAAAGCGCTTCAGCCGCCTCGACATCCTCGTCAACTCCGCCGCGCTCGACCCCAAATTCGACCCGGACGCCGCATCCAAAGGCATTGCCCCCGGCGCCTTTGAGGATTATCCCCTCGCCGATTGGCAAGCCGCCCTCAACGTCAACCTGACCGGACTGTTCCTCGCCACGCAGGCTTGCGTCAAACAAATGCTCGCGCAGGAAAAAAAGGGCAGCATCATCAACATCTGCTCCACCTATGGGCTCAACGGCCCCGACCAGCGCATCTACATCAAGGACGGGAAGCGCGTGGCGTTCAAGCCTGTGTATTACTCCACCACCAAAGCGGGCGTGATGGGATTCACCAAATACCTCGCCGCCTACTACGCCGGAACGGAAATCCGCGTCAACGCGCTCACCCCCGGCGGCGTGTATAACAACCACGAAGAATATTTCGTCAAGAACTATTCCGCCAAAACCATCCTCGGACGCATGGCGAAAAAGGACGAAATGAACGGCGCCCTGCTCTTCCTCGCCTCGGACGCTTCCTCCTACATGACGGGCAACAACGTCATCGTGGATGGCGGATGGACGGCGTGGTAGGAAGAAGATAATTAGTAATTAGAGAATAGAGAATAGTTCAAAACTACTCACTACTCACTACTCACTACTCACTACTCTCTACTCTCTACTCTCTTATGAAAAACATCCTCGCCCTCATCCCCGCGCGCGGCGGCTCAAAGGGAATCCCGCGCAAGAACATCCGCAGTTTTGCGGGCTATCCGCTCATTGCGTGGAGCATCGCCGCGGCGAAGCAAGCTCAACTTGTGACGCGCGTCATCGTCTCGACCGACGACGAAGAGATCGCCGCCGTCGCCCGCGAATGGGGAGCCGAAACGCCCTTTCTGCGTCCCGCCGAACTGGCGCAGGACAAAACGACGGATTTGCCCGTCTTTGAACACGCGCTCAAGTGGCTGGAAGAGACCGAAGGCTATCGCCCCGAAATTGTGATCCAACTGCGCCCCACTTCGCCCATCCGCCCGAAGACGATGGTGGACGATGCGATTCGAATCCTGCAAACCCATGCGGACGCCGACTGCGCGCGCGGAGTGGTGCCTGCCGCGCAAAATCCCTTCAAGATGTGGCGCTTTCATGGCGAAGAAAAACCGCTGGAGCAATTACTGGAAGTCCCCGGCATCCCCGAACCATACAACGCGCCGCGGCAGATTCTTCCGCCCGTGTACTGGCAGACCGGGCATGTGGACGCGATCCGCGCCGCTACGATTTTGGAGAAAAAATCGTTGACGGGCGATACGATCTATCCGTTAACGATAGACCCTAAATTCACGGTGGACATTGACACGCCCGCCGACTGGGTCAAGTATGAAGCGGTGATCTACGGCGGGTTGGAAGTCGTCTCGCCGGGCAAGCCGCGCAAGCAAATGCCCGAAAACGTAAAACTGATCCTCTGCGATTTCGACGGCGTGGTGACGGACAACTTTGTGTTGACGGATGAAAACGGCAAGGAGACGGTCTCCGCTTCGAGAAGCGACAGTATGCACATCAAAACCCTGCGCGAAAAAGGCGTGGAGACGATGATCCTCTCCTCGGAGCCGAATCCCGTTGTGCTGGCGCGCGCGAAAAAGATGGGGGTGGAGGCAATTCACGGGATCGGGATGCAGAATAAAGGGAAAGTGATGCGCGAAGTCCTCGAGCGGAAAAAAGTCCGGGCGGAGGATGTCATCTACGTCGGCAACGATCTCAACGACCTCCCCTGTTTTGAAATCGCAGGCTGGTCTGTGGCGGTGGCAGACGCATACCCCGAAGTGATTCGCGCCGCGGATTATGTGCTGACCAGGCGCGGTGGGCGCGGCGCGATTCGGGAGTTGTGTGAAATGGTGTTGAAGAGAGTAGAGAATAGAGAGTAGAGAGTAGAGAATAGAGAATAGAGAATAGAGAATAGAGATTAGAGAATAGAGAATAGAGATTAGAGAATAGGGATTAGAAAGTAGAGATTAGAAAGTAGAGAGTGGTTTTGACTACTCACTACTCTCCAGTCATCTAATATCTAACATCAAGGAGAACAAATGACTCGTGAAATAAAATTTGGAAATCGAATGATGGGCGACGGACATCCCGCCTACATCATCGCGGAAATTGGAATCAATCATAACGGCGATATCGAGATCACGAAGAAGATCATAGACGCCGCCGTTCACGCCGGCGCGGACGCGGTCAAGTTTCAGAAACGCACGCCCGAAATTTGCACGCCCCCCGACCAGCAAAAGCAGATGCGCGAAACGCCGTGGGGTTACATCACTTATTTGGATTATCGCCATAAAGTGGAATTCAATGAAGAGCAATACCGCGAGATTGACCGCTATTGCAAAGAGAAAAAAATTGATTGGATGGTATCAGTCTGGGACGAGCCTTCGGTGGATTTTATGGAGAAGTTCGACACGCCCGCCTATAAAGTTCCATCCGCTTCGCTGACCGACCATAACCTGTTGAAATATGTCCGCAAAACCGGCAAGCCGCTCATCATCTCCACGGGCATGTCCACGATGGAGCAGATTCATCAGGGCGTAAACGCCGCGGGCGAGGAGAATCTCGTCATCATGCACTGCACCAGCGCCTATCCATGCGAGCCGGAGGAGTTGAATCTCAAGATGATCGAGACGCTTCGCAGGGAATTCCCGAACAACCCCATCGGCTATTCCGGCCATGAAGTGGGGCTCGTCCCTTCGGCGGTGGCGGTCGCGCTGGGCGCCTGTTCGGTGGAGCGTCACATCACGTTGGATCGCGCCATGTGGGGCAGCGATCAGGCGGCATCCGTCGAGCCGGGCGGCTTCGAGCGGCTGGTTAAATACATCCGCGTGACCGAGGCGGGGCTGGGCGACGGCGTGAAGCGGGTTTACGAATCCGAAAAGGGTTCGATAAAGAAGTTGCGCCGCGTGGGAAACGAATAAGATTAGCTGCAGGTTGAAGGTTACAGGTTGAAAGGATGATTGCCTGCAACTTTAAACCTTCGACCTTAAACCTGTAACCTGCCAATGAAAACTCTCCGCCGCGCACTCCGCCCCTATGGAAAAACCATGCAAGCCATCTGGCGATGGAAGCGGTTTTCCTTTAACGACGCGCCGCCGATTTTCGCAAACTCCAAACCCAAGAGCGGCTCTCATCTGCTTTTGCAGGTGATGGGCGGCTTCACGCGGATCATGCCGTACAAATATGTGAACGCCGAACCTGTGCGGACGATTACGAAAGAGGGGAGACGAAAGACGAAAGAAGAAATCCTGGATGAATTGACTCGCATCCCGCGCGGAGTCATCGGCTGGGGTTATGTGGATGCCGCGCCCGAAAACGCCTCTTTCCTGACCGGAAGCGGGCGCGCCAATTTTTTCATTTACCGCGACCCGAGGGATATGCTCGTCTCGCAGGTCTTCTTTGCGACCGACATGCGCGAAGACCACGGGATGCACGAGTATTACAATTCCCTGCCCGATTTCGCGGCGAGATTAAATGTCGCAATTACCGGCATTGATCAAGACGGTTTGAAAATGGTCGGCGTCAGGCAGAGATACGAAGGCGTATTCCAATGGCTGAATCAAAAAAACGTCATGTGTCTGCGCTTCGAGGATTTGATCAACGACCACGACGCGACGTTGCTAAAAATGCTCGACGAAGTGGAAAAGACCGGGTATAAAATCCCAACCCCGCGAGAAAAGGCGTTGTCCATTTTGATTGAAGCGATCCAGCCGACGAAGAGTCACACCTTCCGCGCGGGCAAAACCGGCGGCTGGCGGGAGCATTTCACTGACGCGCATAAGAAATTGTTCAAGGACACGGCGGGGGATTTGCTTGTAAGGCTGGGATACGAGAAGGATAACAACTGGTAGGTCGAAACAGCCCGTTTTCCGCTTGCAAACTGGCTGAAAACGGGCGATTTCCGCCAGTTTGCCGCTTTATGTTAGAATGGAACCACCCGGAGGTCTTTTCCATTCAATCCGCTGCGGACAAGAAGGAATATCTGAATCGTCTCTGCTCGTCCTACCTGTTCAAGGATGTTTTACAGGTGGCGCAGGTCCGAAACTCATTGAAACTCCAGCGGCTCCTCAAACTTCTGGCGTATCAGATCGGAAGCCAGGTTTCGCTGTCAGAACTTGCGACCCGCCTCGACATGGGAAAAGATACCGTGGCGCGTTACATTGATCTTCTCGAAAAATCGTTTGTTGTCTTCAGACTCGGCGGCCTGAGCAGAAACCTGCGGAACGAAGTCGCCAAGATGGACAAGATCTATTTCTACGATCTTGGCATACGGAACAGCCTAATTGACATGCTGAAACCGTTGAGCGACCGGAACGATGACGGGCAGTTGTGGGAAAACTTCCTGATCAGCGAGCGCATCAAGCGTAACGCCTATGCGGGCAGACAGGCATCCTCCTACTTCTGGCGGTTAAGCAGCGGCGCGGAAATAGATTACGTGGAGGAAGCGGAAGGCGCATATCACGGCTACGAATTCAAATGGGGGGATAAACAAGCCAAGCCTCCCGCCAGTTGGCAGGCGGGATATCCTGAAAGCGCGTTTACGGCCATCAACCGCAGGAATTACCTCTCGTTCATCGCCGATGTAACGCAGTAACTTCCATGCTCAAAGACTTCTACACCCAACGCGTCAAACGCGGACTTGTCCGCCGATTCAACAACCTCAAGATCGCGCGCATGGCGTATCGCGTCTCCCGCATCTCGCCTCCTGCCGAAGGCGCGCCGGTTGTCTTCTTCAAAGCCTCCACCGGCATTGACGACCTTTCGTGGAACTCCGGTTTTCACCTGCTGGCTTCGTGGGCGCTGCGCCTGAAGGGAATCCCGGTCGCGTATTTCGCGTGCAATACCGGAATGAGCAAATGCGTGCTGGGGACGAATCGGGACAATCCGCAAAAGGGAATGCCGTGCAAATCGTGTGTGGCGCAATCACGGGCGATGTATGCAGGCGTACAGGCAGACAGGCATACAGACACGCATGTAAACTGGTTCGGTTTTGAACGCGACCCGGAACTTGACGCTCGCATTTCGTCGCTCACAGTTTCCCAACTTTCTACTTTCCACTTTCAAGACTTTCCCCTCGGCCCGCTCTGTCTGCCCGCCCTGCGCTGGGTTCTTCGCATCCATCACCTGAAAGACGACGAAGATACGCGTTACCTTTTGCGCGAATATATTTTGTCCGCGTGGAATGTGGCGCGGGAGTTTTCAACATTTCTGGACAAAACCAATCCGCGGGCGGTGATTGTGTTCAATGGACAGTTCTTCCCCGAAGCGACGGCTCGCTGGGTCGCCCAAAAACGCGGACTGCGCGTCATCACCCATGAGGTCGGTTTGCAACCCGCCAGCGCCTACTTCACCGAGGGCGAGGCGACGGCGTACCCCATTCGCATCCCGGACGAATTTGAATTGAGCGATGAACAAAATGCGCGGCTCGACGCTTATCTTGCCAAACGTTTTCAGGGCGATTTCACAATGGCGGGCGTCAAATTTTGGGCGGACATGAAGGGACTTGACGAGTCTTTTTTGAAGCAGGCGGCGGGCTTCCAACAGATCGTCCCCATCTTTACCAACGTCATCTTCGATACCAGCCAGCCGCACGCCAATACCGTCTTCGAGGATATGTTCGACTGGCTGGATATGGCGCTTGAAGTCATCCGTGAACATCCCGGGACCTTGTTCGTCATCCGCGCCCACCCCGACGAGTTGCGGGTCCGCAAAGCCAGCCGCGAAACCGTAGGCGGATGGGTCGAAGCGAAAAAAGTAAAGGACCTGCCGAACGTGGTTTTTATCCCGCCGGATGAAACGCTCAGTTCCTACGAGTTGATCCTGAAATCGAAGTTCGTCATGGTCTATAACTCGACCATCGGTTTGGAGGCTTCGATCATGGGCGCGGCAGTGTTGTGCGCGGGGCGGGCGCGATTCACGCAATATCCCACTGTGTTTTTTCCGCAGAGCGTCGAAGAAGCGAAAAGAACGATGAAAGAGTTTTTAACGGCGGAACAGATTAACGTCCCTGCGGAATATAAACGCAATGCGCGGCGATTTTTGTATTATCAGTTGTATCGCACGTCCCTGCCGCTGGGCGATTTTCTCGAACCGTCGGTGCGGACGACGCAGACAAAGTTGAAGACATTCCGGCTGGATGAATTGTTGAAATCGGAGGCGATCGCGGCGATCCTGGATGGACTGCTCGCAGGCGGGGATTTTCTGTTGAAGGAGGAAAAGACCCGGTCGGCGGTTTAGATTCCAGCCTCGACCAACCCCTTCCACAGTTGAAACAACCCGAAGCCAAACAGCGCGATGCAGGAGATTCCCAGCAGCGCCCGGTTCAGTTTGGGACCCAAACGGGACGCCGCGCCGAAGAGGACGATCATCAGGATGAGGCACGAGATGAAGGCGGAATAGAACCCGGCAAGCAGGCCAAGTCCGTTGAGCGGCGACTCGCGCCAGCCCTGGACGAGGATCGGGCCCATGGCGAACATCCAAAAAAGATACGCGCCGGGGCTGAGTAAATTTGTCAGCGCCGCCTTGAAGATGGTCTGTTGACCCGATAGTTCGGGATGCGCCAGGGTTTCGTCGAAATTGCGCCAGGATTTGAACGAACCGTAGGCAAGATATAAAATGAAAAAACCGCCGACGATGTACATGCCGCGTTGCGCCCACTCCGGCAATTGACTGAGAACCAGCACGCTCAGCAACACGATCGGGCCGTCGCTCAAAAACGGCGCGAATGCGCCGGGCAGGGCGCGCTTCCAGCCGCGGGTCAGGGCTTGAGAGATCAGGAACGTCTGAAAGGGCCCGATCTGCGAGGCGGCGGCGAAGCCGAACCCGATGCCTTGAAGGAGATATATCCACATTTCATCCTCTTTATTTCTCCAGCGCCTGCTTGACCGCCTCATACACATCCACCACGCCGAAGCCGTAGGCGTTGCTGGGATTTTCGCCGCTGAAACAGCCCAGCGAAGTATCCCCGGAGTATGGGCGCGCAGTGTCAATGATCAGTTGTTCGGTCGCGTCAATGTCGCCGATGAGATCGGGTTGCGCCGACCAGATCAACGCCACCACGCCGACGATGTGCGGTCCCGCCATCGAAGTGCCGCTGTTCGAGCCGTAGGAATTTTCAGGGAGCGCGGAGAAAATATCCACGCCCGGCGCGACGATATCCGGCTTGACGCGCCCCGAGCCGTCCGCCGTCACCGGCCCGCGACTGCTGAAATCGGCGAGGTCGCCGGACTGACCTATCGCGCCGACCGAAAAGACGGAATCATACAGCGATAAAGGCGACGCCACCGTCTCGCAATTGGGTCCGTCGTTGCCGGTGGAGACGACGACGAAAATTCCCGCATGGCGCAAATTATTCGCCGCGTACAGTAAAGCGTTTGGGTCGCAGCCTTCGATCTCCGGGCATCCCCACGAGTTATTCATCACATCCGCCGCTTGGGACGGGTCGCCGTCGGTAAACGGATCGCCGCCGATGGGGAACGGCGCGAGCATGAATTGCATACAATCGAGATACAACGCCGGGTTGGCGAGGTTGCGATTCAAGTTCACGCATCCGATCCATTGCGCTTCGGGCGCCACGCCGATTCCGCCGCTTCCAAGAATCGAACCCATCGTATGCGTGCCGTGCCCGCCTTCGTCGTTGGGCGAGGTCGTGCCGTCCCAGGGATCGAACCAGTTGAAATCGTCGCTCCCGTTGTAGCCGCGATATTGTTTCGCAATCGCCGGGTGATCCCCGTCCACGCCCGAGTCGGATTGACCGACGACGATCCCTTCGCCGCGAACGTCGAACTCCTCCCACACTTTATCCGCGCCGATCATTTCGATATTCCATCCAACGTAATCGTCGGGCGGAGCGATCAAAATTCCCGGCGAAGGAGAAGCCTCGGGAGCGGCGCGCAGGCGCGGGCTGGGAATGACGCGATCCACTTCGGGGCGGGTCATCAAAAAGAGACGCACGAGAGTCCCGCCCTGAACCTCCATCGAGTTTTGCAAATAATACGGCGTATATTTCACGCCCGCCGTATCGAACGCGCCGCGCAAACCGGCCTGCTCGATGTTTGCCGTTTTGACGAGCGTTTCATACGCCGCCGCCCGCCGCGCCTTGAGGTCTGTCATCGCGTCCAGGTCTGAAAGATCCGCTTGATTCTTGAGGATGATGAACAAACGGTCGCCGTAATTTCCGGGGTTGCCAAAGAGGATGAAGACCGCGAGCAGGCTGATCCACGCCAGAGCCGCCCCCGTCCATCCGACGACGCGCTTCGCGCCCGCGCCGGAGCCTGATCGGGCGATATAAAACACAACCAACCCGACGACGCTGACTCCCCAGCCGATGAGCAACCCAAACGCGACGGCTTGAAAGGCGAGCGCGGCGATGTCGCCCAGCACGATGGTCAATTCGCTGGGGTCGAAGAACGCCAGCCCGGCAAAGGCGGGCAACCCCGCCGCCAGCGCCGCGGATATCCGCGAGGGCAGGAGCGCGGCGATCCCAAACGCGAACGCGGGAATCAACGCGACGAGAATCAACTGACCGCCGTCATACCCGAACGCCGAAGCGAGAGTCGCCAGCAACGCGCCCGCGCCGACTCCGTTGAGGAGAACGTTGCCCGCATCGTCCATCAACGCGGAGGCGAGCAGTCCAAACGATAGCCCCGCGAATACGTTCAAGAGCGTATCCCCGGGCGAGCCGAGCGAGCCAAAGACCGCCAGCGGAAACATTCCCAGCGCGGCGAGCAACAATCCAAACGGGGCGGATTGGGGAAGCCATGCCAGTTTTGGTTTTAGAAAACGAAACGCGGGAAGCGCGGCGGCAAGCGCAAAAAAGATTTGCAGGATGGAGCCGATCTGGTCGTTGTTCGCGCCGAGAAAACGCAGCGCCAATGCCGGAAACCCAAAAAGCGAGGCGCCCAACATGCCCGCGTACCAGCCCTTGAAGCGTTCATCCTTTGTAAAGCGCCACAGCAAGCCGAAGAGCAGGCTCGACAAGACCGCCTGCAAAGCGAGACCGGCGACTCCCGCCCAGGCGAAGTTCTTCGCGCTCAACGATACGATGGCGCTTTGCTCCATGCTCCATACGATGAAGTGATAAATAAACGCGCAGAACGGCGCGGGCAGGGCGACGATTAAAAACAGCGCCAATGCGCCGCCGCTGTGGGGTTTTGTTTCAACTACCGGAACCGGGTTGAGATTTTCATTCATCAAAGCCTCCAGTAAGCCGTAATCTGCGCTCCGTAAGGCGCGATTCACACGCGTAATTACGCATTACGGATGGCGAATCGTTTCTTCACTCCGCCCCTGCTTTTTCCAACTCCCTGTGCGGATGGACGTCGAAGACCTTGAACGCCCATTGTATCGAAGGACCGATGAGCAGGGCAAAAACCGCCGTGCCAATGCCGACCGGCCCCCCCATCAGCCAGCCGATCGCAAGCACTGTCACCTCCACCGAGCCGCGCGCCATGCGCAGGCTTAACTTCGTCGCGCGATGCATCGCCAGCATCAGGCTGTCGCGCGGACCCGCGCCCACATCCACGCCGATGTACACGGCGGTCGCCACGCCTTGAAGCAAAATTCCGCCCAGCAACATGGCGCTTTGTAAGGGCAGGTTTGCCTCCACCGGGGGAATCAACCACAACATCAAATCCAGCCATAGTCCGATGAACAGGATGTTTCCGAGGGTGCCCCAGCCGATTTTTTCCCCCAACGCCAGCGCGATGGCAAGGACGACGAATCCGACGACGATGGTGATCGCGCCCACCGACCAGCCGGTCATGCGCGCCAGCGCCACCTCGAGGACGGGCCACGTCCCCGTGCCGAGGTTGGCGCGGATGGTCAGGGCAATCGCAACGCCAAAAAGCGCGTACCCAATTTGGATGACAAACAAATCGCGTATAAAAGTGTTCCAGCGAATGGGTCTTATCATGAGTCTCCTTTGAAGGCGTCATGATACCATGACAGTCTGTCTCCCCCGGACGGTTGCCGCCGTGTTTTACTGGTCCGAAAAAATAACCGCGTGATTCCGCCCCGCCTGCTTGGCCTGATACAGAGCCTTGTCCGCCCGGCTGATGACCGCTTCGACCGAATGATCCGCGTCGTGGGCGATCTCGGCCAGCCCCACGCTGATCGTCACGGGCAGTTCCGCGCCGTCCGCTTCAACGCTTGCGGATTCGATCATTTTGCGAAGCCGATCCGCGGTCGAAAACGCCTGCTCCACGCCGGTCTCGGGCATGAGGATGATAAATTCATCGCCGCCGTATCGCGCCAGCACATCCACATCCCGCACCTGCGACCTTGCCGCCTGCGCGATCTTTACCAGAATGTTGTCCCCGAAGGCGTGTCCAAAAGTGTCGTTGGCTGTCTTGAAGCCGTCCACGTCGAACAGGATCAGCGCCAGCGGCCGCCTGTAACGCAGACTGCTGTTGAATTCCCGCGTCGCCAGATCGAAAAAATGCCGCCGGTTGAACAACCCCGTCAAAACATCAGTGCGCGCCAGCACCTGCTCATGCGCAAACATCTGCTGAAGTTCCTTGTGCGCCGCCTGCAGGGAGAGATTGGCGCGGCGGAGTTCGTCCTCCGCCTCCCTGCGCCAGGTCACATCGCGGATGACGCACAGGATGTTGTCCGTCAGGTATGTGACCATGTGCGCCTCGAAATCGCGCTTTTGCCCGGAACTTTCGAGAGAATACGTGAATAACTGACTCTTCCCCGTGCGCATCAGCGCTTCCTGCGCCGCAAAGTGTTTTTCGATCAGGTCTTCCGGCATCAGATCGCGGACATTCCTGCCCAGAAAAACGTCGGGGGGAATATGCAGCGATTGTTCGTTGCCCGCATAGTACTCAATGAATTCACCGTCGCGACTCAGCACGAACATCATATCCGGGACTGAGTCGAGCAGGGCTTGAACTTTGGCTTTGCTGGCGCGTTGTTCCTCCTCCGCCTTCTTTCTTGCGGTGATGTCGCGCGCCACGGCAATGACGACCTTCCTGCCGTAATATGTCCCTGCCGCCAGCCGCACTTCCTTGGGGAAGATCGTGCCGTCTTTTCGGAGACCCCAAAATTCAAACGCAGTCGGCTGTCCGAGAAAAGCCTGCCTGACATACTCCGCAACCTTATCAAAATCATTGAGACCGGGAGCGGAGAGAAATTCCGGCGTGCGCCCGATGAAATATTCGCGGGAATATCCGTACATCCTTTCCGCCCCCAGGTTCACGTTCAAAAAAAGGCCGTCTTCGCTCTGGATGTAAATCGTCTCTGAAACGCTGTTGAAAATCCCCTCAAACGTCGCCTGGGAAATGCGCAAAGCCTCCTCCGCCTGTTTGCGGGCTTCAAGTTCCTCCTGCAATTTCTGCATCAAGCGGATGTTGTACAACCCGGTCGCGATCTGTCCTGCAAACGAGTCCATGGCGGGCAGGTCGGCGGCGCTAAAAAATGCGCCGCCCACCGCCAGCAGTCCCATCGTCTCATTTTCCACCCATAATGGCGCCATCACACTGTGACCCAGGTTAAACATGGACGTCAGTTCGCCGCTAAACGCCCGCATGTGACTGGGGATAATCTCGTTCAGCATTTCGTCGGCGGAAGCGATGTACACAGCCGTCCGCCCCTGCAGAGCGCGTTCATAAATCCCGCCTGGGACGATGGGGAACCGATATTCATACATGGACAGCCCCCCCGCCATCCGCTCCACCTGGCGGACTAAATCGGGCGGGTAGGACAGAAACGCCATGGATAAAGACTGCCGGTCCTCGTTAAAAAGCAAGAGAGCCGCATCTCCGCCCAGCGATTGAATCTCCCGCCCGACCGCCTGATAAAAATCCTCCGCCGTATGCGCGCGCTGAATGGACTGCGCCGCCCGGCTGAGCGCGAGCAATAAATCTTGCGCGCGCGTCTGGGTTTTGCGCGAACGGTTCTTTCCTTTCGGTTGAAGTTCTTGCGGGGACATCGAAGGATGGGGTTAATATAATCCGCCGGGCGGATTAACGTCAAGCGAAAAAAGCCTTAAAGGATTATTGCAGTTCAATCCATTGTCTGGACGCTTTTTGCAAGTGCGCCCGCAATTTCATCGGCTGGATTCCCGTCAGGTCAAATTTCTTCGCCCCGATCATGCCCGCGAAACGCCTCAACCCGTTTGCCAGCGCGTCGGCAAACGCCGGGTCCTTCGGCGCGTCGTCCTCCAGCCAGAAGCCGAGGATTTGCAAAGTATTCGTCGTCCGATCCAATTTCGGGTCGAGCCGCGCCACCAGGTCGTCGCCATACAAGATCGGCAGGGTGTAGTACCCCCACTTGCGCTGATGCGCGGGCTTGTACACCTCCCAGACATAATCGAAATCGAAAACCTTTTTTGCGCGTCCGCGGGCGCTGACGATTTCCAACGGGGCGAGGAAGGTGACCTCTTCGAGCGTGGACGACCCTTTGGGCTTCCACGCCTTCGGGACGCGCCCCGCCTCCAACTCCGCCAGACGGGCCTGGTCGCTGTTTAGGATGAGGAAGTTTTCGCTGAAGCCTTCCACCCGCACCCGCGAGACCTCGCCTTTTTCGATGAGTCTTTCAATGCGTCCCTTCGCCTCCTGCGCGGATACGGCGCGGTGAATGAAATCTCCCAGCCCCGTTTTCCACGACGGTTCGCGCGCCATGCCGTAAAAGGCGATGTGTTTCTTCCCGAAGAAATCCTCCGCCTCTGCCACGGGAGCGGCGTAATCATATTCAGCGGGCAGAACGCGCTCGCGCAAATCGTAGATGCGGTCGAAGCCCTTGCGGCTGGAGATCATCACTTCGCCGGTCAGCCAGAGATAGAACAGAGTCACAGACGTTTCCTTGCGCCCGCGATAACTCCACACTTTAACAGCGTCGCCTTCGATGTCGCGGTTGCCCAGCGGGCCCTTCTCGCGTAGTTCGTTCAGCACGAATTTGATCAAGTCCTTCGGCGGGTGCGTAAAATGCGCCCAGCGCAAGCCGCTTTCCCGCCGGTGTTTCATAGGCAGGCGCCAGTACGGAAATTCATGCATCGGGTACATCATCAACCAGCCGCCGTAGTCGAAGGCTTTGCGTTTTTCGTACGCCATTTTATAAAGCAGGTCGGGCTTGTAATCGAGGACGCGCCCGTACATGGCGATATCCTGACTGCGGGCGACCATCACCAGCGGGTCGAGTTGAAGCGCCTGCATCCGCTTCAAAGCGGATTCGGCGCCGATCAAACCCCGATAGCGGCGACCAGGCCAAAGTCCCTGCGAGCCGAGCAGGAAGCGGCGGTAGGTTAGTTTGGAAATGGAGTCCATGAGGGAGGGGCAGGTTGAAGGTTGAAGGTTGCAGGTTGCAGGTTGCAGGTTGCAGGTTGAAAGTTGCAGGTTGGAGGTTGGGATAAAAAAACCGAGGCGTCTTTCTACCTCGGTCCATCGTCCATCATCCATCATCCATCGTCTATCGTCCATCGTCCATCGTCTATCGTCCATGATCTTAGTCGTCGCCGAGAGAAGCAATCGCGCGGAGCAAACCGAAGACCAGCACGCCGAGTTTCAAGCCTTCTCCTGCCGTGATCGCCGTTTCGCTTTCGTTCTTCGCCGCGCGGCGGTTGAGGAGCATGGCGGCGATCAACCCGGTGACTGCGCCGATGATTGCGCCGCCAAGAAGGACTCTCGAATTTTTCATGGTGTTATCCTTTCGAGAAAGGTTTTTGCCGTTTGAAGCCATCCATTCAAGACGAGGATGGGTTTGACTGCCAGATCCGCCCCGCGAATGATGTAGCCGCGCGCGATGAAGACGTAGTCCTGCGCGACGCCGGTATAGTAGGGGAGCGCTTTGAGCAAACGCGCCATGAGGTAGATCAAGCCGCCGAGGATTGCCAGCGTGATCAGACCGGCGATCAGCATGGGGAGAATGACCCAGATGGTCGAGATCGCCGCCCAGCGTCCCACGTCGCCGCCTTGTTGGAATGTGGCGAAACTGACCCACACTGTCATGCCGATCAGCGCCAGCGCGCTGAGGACGACCGGCAGAATAATCTGTCGCGCCGTCTGCGCGCGGTGTTTGAGATAGGAGTAATGCTCTGGCGGGGTCTTTAGCCTTTCAGCCAGTGCGGGAAGTTTTGGGTCCATTGAAGTTATTTTAGCATAGATGACTTACGCCATCGAAGCGACAATCCTGTCGGGCGCGCTAAAAGTTTGTAGATGAACTTTCGTTCACCGGGTTTTTCGAGTCCGCTTTTGTATTTTTCCAAATTAGTCGAGCAATCCTGTTTACGCCCTTTCAGCGCGAAAGGCGCAAATTGGGCGAAATTGCGATGAAGGAATTCAGCCTGGCGGACCGGGGCTTGTCGTCGCGCGTTAAGCCGGGTTACTTTAACAAGCCCAGCAACTTCGTCGTATCTTCAACGATCTCATCCGCGCCGAATTTTCTTAATTCGGGTTCCTCTCCAAACCCGCACAGCACGCCGACGGTCTGCGCCCCGGCGGATTTTCCGGCGCGGATGTCCACTGTGGTGTCGCCGATCATCAGGCAGTTTTCAGGGGCGACGTTCATCTTTTGCGCAGCCAGCAAGACCGGGTCGGGATAGGGTTTGGTGTGCCGCGCTGAAAGACCGGTCACGATCGCATCGAAATACTTTACGAGATCGAATTGTTCGAGAAATTGCATCGTGCCTTTTTCACCCCTGGCGCTGACGACGGACATGGGGTAACGTCCGTGAAGCGCTTCGAGCATTTCATCCACGCCGGGGACGAGCAGGAAGGTCTTGTCGGAGGTCTTCCGGCGGCGACTCAGCCAATCAATCACAGCCGCCGCTTCATCGTCGAGGTGAAGCGTGTCGGCAAGCGTGAGGATGGCGTTGCCCGGGGCTTCGATCCACATCACGAAGCGGCGGGCGGCGCGATTCGCGTCCCGAAAAAAGAGTTTGGGGAGAAATTTCGACACTATTTTTGCGTAAAGGTCGTCTGTGTCGCTGAGCGTCCCATCCACGTCGAAACACAAGGCTTTGACTCTGGAATTGTCTAGAGGCATGGATTAATTGTACCAAAGGGACTATACTTACATTGGGATTATTCATATGGAAGACCACTCCCGCCCACGCCTTGAATTACTGGTAAAAGTCAGCCGTGAAGTGGCAACCGCGCTCGATTTGCGCACGGTCTTGCAACGGGTTCTTTACGCCTGCCTGCAATATGTGGGCGGAGAACGCGGAAGCGTTGTGGTGATGGACGACCTCGGCAAGCCGGTGGACGCCACCATCGTCTATGGAAAACAGTTTCACGACCATACCACCCAGCAGTTGCGCGACATTGTGGAGCGCGGGCTGGCGGGTTGGGTTGCGCAAAACCGAAGAGCCGCGCTTGTGCCGGACACCAGCAAGGACGAACGCTGGCTCAAGCGGGCGGACGATGCCGCGGAAAACAGCGGAGCGAAATCCGCGATCTGCGTGCCGCTCATGGCGCGCGAGCGGTTTGTGGGGATGCTGACCCTCGTCCATTCCGTTCCCAATACGTTCAATGAAGAACACCTCGAATTGATGAAAACAATCGCAGACCAGGCAAGCGTGGCTGTTTTGAACGCGCGCCTGTACACCGAAACCCAGCGCACGGCGCGGGTCATGTCCGCGCTGGCTGAAGGGGCGGCGGCGATCAATTCCTCGCTCGAAATGCAGGACGTCCTGCGCCGCATCCTCAACCAGACGATGCAAGCCCTGCAAGTGGAGACGGTGGCGCTGGCGTTGATTGACCCGGCGAGCAACAATCTCATCCTCAAAGCCGCGGCGGGGAACAACTCCGGCGGCATTCCCGGAATTTGCATTCCGGCCGGAGAGGGTTTGATCGGCAAGGTCGTCGCCGAGAAGCGCGGGGTGGTCATACCCGCCGTCCGAAACGAACCCGGCTTCAGCGAAGCGGACCGGTTGAACGGACTCGAGATGCGGGCGGTCGCCATCGCCCCGATTCAGTTTCACGGAAAGGTCATCGGCGCGCTCGAAGCGCTCAACCCGGTCTCCGGCTCCTTCGACCCCGACGCCCTTGTGGTGATGACCGGTTTGGGCAGCCTCGCCGGAAGCACGATCGTCAATTCACAGTTATTCGGGGAATTGCAAAACGCGCATCGGCATTATCGCGAACTCTTCGAAGACAGCGTGGACCCGATCCTGATCACCGATTGGGAGGGGCGCGTGTTGGAGGTCAATCGCGGCGCCGCAACCCTGAGCGGGTATTCCGCGCGCGAACTTCGCGCCATGGGCGTCGGGCAATTGCACGAAGTAAATTGGGCGAAGACCGGCTTGAACTTCGACGCGCTGCGGGAGAGCGGTTCATGCAATTATGAATCGGAACTGACGCGGCAGGATGGCGGCAAGACGCCGATCGAAGTGTATGCGCGCCGCGTGGAATTCAACGCCGCAAGCGCCATTCAGTGGATTCTGCGCGACATCACCTCCCGCAAGGAACTCGACGCCTTGCGCGATGACATGACCTCGATGATCTTCCACGACCTGCGCTCGCCGCTCGGCAACATCGTTTCGAGCCTTGAGATGATGAGCGCGCTCCTGCCCGAAGAGGAGACGTTGGATTCGATGCTTACCATCGCCAAGAATTCGACGGCGCGCATTCAACGTCTGGTGAATTCCCTGCTGGATATCAGCCGTCTCGAGTCGGGACAGCATATCGTGGACCAAAACGCCATAGACCCGGTGGCGTTGGTGCGCGAGGCGATCCGCGATGTGGAGCCGTCCGCCGCCGCGCGCCAGCAAACGCTTGCCAACCGCGCCACGAGCGTCCTGCCCCTGGTCTGGGTGGATGTGGACATGATCTACCGCGTGCTGGTCAACCTTCTCGAAAACGCGGTCAAGTTCACGCCTGTCGGCGGGCGAATCGATATCGGCGCGCAGACCGCCGAAGACGGCATGTTTGTCAAATTTTGGGTGCGCGACAACGGGCCCGGCATCCCGCCCGGCGACCGCGACCGCATCTTCGAGAAGTTCACGCGGTTGCGCGGCAGGAACAAAGCCGGCGGGCTGGGAATCGGTCTGGCATTTTGCCGCCTGGCAGTGAACGGACATGGCGGAAAGATATGGATCGAAAGCGAAATGGACAAAGGCGCGACTTTCTGGCTCTTGTTGCCCGTGGCGCAACGCAAATCGCCGGGCAAGATCAAACGCCAAACCGGACGTCTGACCTTCAAACCGGATAAGGAACAACCGGAGAACAACCGGACAGCCGGCGAAAATTAAACCACCGCCAACGTTTAGCGGGCTCTTCCCGCGTTGCGGACATTCGACAGCGCAATGCGCGCAGTATTTATCCAACCTAACAAGGATGACCCTAAAAAATCCATGCAGGAAATCACAAAAAACATTTACATCGAAGACCAGTTTCCCGGCGTGACGCTGGGAGTGATCGTCGCCCCGCGCGGGCTGATCCAGATTGACGCCCCGCCCTCGCCCGAAGACGCCCGTTCGTGGCGCGCCTCGCTCATGAATTTGGGCGGCGGCTTGGACCGGGTCCTGATCAGCATGGACGCCCATCCCGACCGCACGCTCGGCGCGCGCGCCATGGATTGCACCGTCGTCGCGCATGAAAAGACCGCCTCCATCTTTCGTACGCGCCCCGGCGCGTTCAAGGCGCAGGGGGAAGAAACCGGCGCAGACTGGGAATCGATCCCCGGTTTGGGAAGCATTCGCTGGGCGCTCCCTGAAATCTCCTTCCTTGATCGGATGACCCTGCATTGGGGCGCGTCGCCTGTGATACTCGAACATCGCCCCGGTCCCTCCAATGGCTCGATCTGGGCGCGCCTGCCCGAAGAAAAAACGCTCTTTGTAGGCGATACGGTCGTAAAGAACCAGCCGCCCTTCCTGGCAGGCTCCAATCTCAAGGCCTGGCTCGAATCGCTCGACCTGCTCCTTGACCCGGAAAACAGGAGTTACACGATCGTTTCCAGCCGCGGCGGCGTGGTGACCCATAACGCCGTCAAAGCCCAGTACGATTTTCTCAAGCATGTCCACGATAAACTGAACAAACTGACAGGCAAAAAGCCCAACCTGGCCACGGTCGAGAAATTGACCGCCTCCATGCTGGCGTGGTTCAAAGCGCCTGCCGCGCGGCAAAAACAATTCGCCCAGCGCCTGCGCTACGGATTGCTCCACTATAACGCGCGCCAGTCGCACCTCGCCAGTCATAATTACGAAGACTGATGGAAGCGCCTCCTCCCATCTTCGAATTGACGCGGGGAGAGGTTGTCGAAGCGGTCCACCGCGGCTCGATTGTCGTGGTCGCCTCCGACGGCTTCCTCCTGCGTTCCCACGGAGACCCTTACACGGTCGCTTTTTTACGTTCTTCCGCCAAACCCTTTCAAGTCCTGCCGTTTGTCGAGAACGGCGGCGTCGAGCATTATCGCTACACCCCGGCGGAACTCGCCCTATCCTGCGCCTCGCACGAGACTTCGCAAATGCACCTCGACGCCGTTTGCGCCCTGCAACAAAAGACGGGGATCGAAGAAGCCCAACTGCAATGCGGACCGCACCTGCCGGGCGACGCGGAGAAATTGCGCGAAGTCGTCCAGAAGAACATCGTCCCCACGCCGAATTTCAACAACTGCTCGGGCAAGCACACCTCCATGCTGGCGTTCGCAAAGATGCGCGGATATTCGCTCGAAGATTATCTCAGCCTTGCGCATCCCATCCAGCGCGAAATCCTGAAGGCGCTTGCCGGAATGTGCGACATGCCCGAAGAGAAGATTCAAACCGGCGTGGACGGATGCTCCGCGCCGAACTTCGCCATGCCGCTCTTCAACGCAGCGCTTGGAATGGCAAGGCTGTGCGACCCGCGCGACCTCGATGCGAAACGCGCGACTGCCTGCAAAAAGATCGTCGCAGGCATGGCGACTCATCCCGAAATGGTGAGCAACTTCGGCGAGTTCGACTGCGAATTGATGAAGATCGCCAAGGGCAAAATCGTGACAAAACGCGGCGCGGAGGGCTATCAAATCATCGGAGTCATGCCCGGCGTTGTCCATGAAAGAGGCGTGGGCGTCGCATTCAAGGTCGAAGATGGCGACAAATCCTTGATGGGCAACGATCTCAAAACCCAAACCCGCGTGCGCCCGCCGGCGACTTTGGAGATCCTCCGTCAACTCGGCGCATTGAGCGAAGCGCAAATGAAATCGCTATCCATGTTTGGTCCTGAAAAGATTCTCAAGAATTACGCCGGTCTCGTTACAGGCAAGATGCGTCCCGTTTTCGAATTATGAAACCATAATTCATGACCACAAAACCCATCCTCAGCGTCCATGGACTCTCGGTCACATTCCCCGACAACAACGGGGGGTTGAAAGCGCTCGACAAAATATCGTTCACGATCCGCCCGCGCGAGTTCGTTTGTTTTCTCGGCCCATCCGGCTCGGGCAAGACCACCTTCCTGCGAGCGCTGGCGGGAATCCTGCAACCGACATTCGGCTCGGTCAACTTCATGGATCGTCACCAGCCGCGCATCGGCATGGTGTTTCAGGGATCGAACCTGATGCCGTGGCGCACGGCGATGCAAAACATCATGCTTCCGCTCGAATTGGAAGGGATCGAAAGGATCGCAGCGGAGAACCGGGCGCGGGAAATGATCCAACTGGTGGGCTTGAAAGGCTTTGAGGATTCCCTCCCCTGCGACCTTTCCGGCGGCATGGCGCAGCGCGTCGCCATCGCCCGCGCCCTGATCCACGACCCGGATCTGCTCCTGCTCGACGAACCCTTCGCCGCGCTCGACGCCCTGACCCGCGAACGCATGTGGACGGAACTCTCCAACATCTGGCAGGCAAAGCAAAAGACCGTCGTCATGGTCACACACTCGATCAACGAGTCGCTCTTCCTCGCCGACCGCGTGCTGGTCCTCACCCGCCGCCCTGGCAAAATAAAAATGGACATGCCGGTTGACCTTCCGCGCCCGCGCACGGAGGATATTCGGTATACGAGTCGATTCGGAAAACTGGCGAAAAAACTGCGGGATGCAATCGAGTGACTTTTCCAGGAGTTGAACCGTGAAAAAAACTCCTTGTCGCCTCTCCTGATCCATGCCGCTTGAGTCGTCGTTGCTTCCCGCTCCCCTGCCATGCGTCAACCTCCGCTTATGGGCGGAGATTTTGAAGACTCCAACGCATGGCTTTCCTTTAACTCCCGGGGGTGGGCATGAAAGGCATACCGTAAAAATCAAGCGCTTGCCGAAGATTTTTTTGAAAAAGCATGTCAACAACAGCGTTGTGTCGCAAAATCTCGTCCGGGGTTGACATGATAAGCAAGTCCAGGGCTTCGGGCGGAAAAATCTCGCGCAGGCTTTCGCCCCAGTTTCCCGTTTGGGGTCGCCGATATTCAACCACATGCCAGCCATCGTTTTGCCTGGAGAGTGATAATGCTGCGGGTATGCTGATTCCTGTGCCTTGCAATAACGCCCCATCTTTCAAATAGAATTCAATACATAAGACTTGCAAATAAGCCTGGGTTTTCCCGTCCATGGTCGTTTGCAGCGGCATGAGCAGGGCGTATGAACAGAATGGGCGACCCCCAAAGACGGCCAAGCCTGTTTTTTCTTGTAACGTAATTTGTATCGCTTCGGCAAGTTGAGGGTCTTCTACGCCTGCTGAAAATCGAAAGTCAGGCTGCGCCAACGGAGCGGGAGTTGAATAAAGGGTTGCCGTAACCGGGGGAGTGAAAATGGCGGAGGAGGTAGTTTGAACAGACGGCGGCGCCGGGGAAGGCGTGATTGGAGTTGGCGCGCCGGTCGTATTCGACAGGCGCGACGAACAGTTTGTTGCGCCTGATGCGAAAAGGAAAAACAACAGTGTGAGAATGAGCGCGCGAAATAAATGATTGGATGAATTCATTGTTGCGTTCACGAGGCCCACATAAACTCCCCCTACCTTGCCTCAATCGCCACTTCCGCGCTCATGCCCCACAGCAGACCTTCCGCCCCTTCATCCAGTTGAATCGTAACCGGAAAGACCACATCTCCGCCGACGTTTTCAGAGATGGGCGAGATGCGGACGACTTCCCCGGTCAAAGTCAAATCCAACGCTTCGATATAAACGGTCGCGCCCTGGCCGATCTTGACGCGGGCGATGTCTCGTTCGCTCAGGTCGGTGGTGACGATCTGTAAATGGTTCAAGTCCGCAAGCGTCAACACGACTTGATTCACTTGCGCCAGTTCGCCGGGGACGACGGCAATGTCAACGATTGTGCCGTCGAAAGGCGCGGTGAGCGTGGCTTGGGCAAGGTTCGCCAGCGCGGAATCCCATTGAGATTTGGCAACGTCCGCGCTTGCCAGCGCCTTCAAATACACCTCGCGCGGCAGGGGATACCAACTCTTCTCGCCCGTGTTCGGGTCCACATACAACACGCGGTCCGCCTTTTGCAATTCGGCGGCTTGACTCTTGGATTGATAATCCGCTTCGGCGGCAAGGACGGCGAATTCGAGTTCGGGCGCGTTCAGCGTCATCAACACGTCGTCCGCCTTCACTTCATCGCCTTCGCTCACCGGAATCTCCTTCACGAGCGCGGAGATGAGGAATCCCAATTGCGAGATTTGAGCCGGTTCGACCTCCGCCGAGGCGACGACGACATCCGACGATTGATTCACCGCCGCTTCGATCTCCGGGACGGCGGTTTCCGCGACCGGCGGCGTTTGACTCGCGCAGGCGGTCAGCAAGAACAAGCCGATGAAAAAGAATCGTTTCATTCCCGCTCACTCCGTCGCGATTTCGACATCCGCGCTCATGCCCCACAATAAACCGGAAGGTTGTTTGTCGAGTTCGATCGTCACTTTGAAGACCACGTCGCCGCCGAGTTCCGTTGAAACGCGCGCAATGTCAACCACTTTACCCGTAAACTCTTCGCCCAGCGCTTCGATAGTAACCGTCGCGGATTGACCGACGCGCACTTTCGTCACGTCGCGTTCGCTTAAGTCTGTGGTCTCGATGCGATAGTTTGAGAGATCGCCGACCACCACCAGCGTCTGACCCGGGGTTGCAATCTCATACGGCGAGATGTCCACCGATATAACGGAACCCGCAAAAGGCGCGGTCAGAGCCGACTGCGATTCGAGAGTCGCTTTGGCAGAATCCAATAAAGCCTGGGCGCGGGCAACGTCCACTTGCGCCACTTCGATATGTTTGTAGGAAGGCGCGCATCCCTCGCCGCGGCATCCCACATTACGGACGAGATAACTGAGGTTGATCTCCGCATACGCAAGGTTCGCCTCCGCCTCGCGCGCCTTCGCCTCCAAAATGGACGTGTCGAGTTGAACCAGCGCATCGCCTTCGTTCACCGAATCCCCGGCTTGAACGTTGACGTGAGTCACGCGCCCGATGTTTGCAAACGACAGCCGCGCGGTTTTGACCGGAACGACCACGGCGGACGCTGTGACGGAATCGCCGCCTGACGGTTGTTCCGGGTTGGATGAAGACCCCGCCTCGATCACGACGGTTGGAATGGGTTCTGTTCCCTGAGCCGCTCCGCACGCGGACAGCGCCAGCGCAAGGACGACGATGGATAAGATTTTCTTCATGCGGTCTCCAAATCGCAAAATGAATTTTGCGTTACTTTATTTCATCTTTTTCTATCACCCCGTCGCGCAGTGTGACCACGCGCGAGGCGTATTTGATCACGCGCGGGTCGTGCGTGGCGAAGACGAAGGTCACGCCGGTTTCCTTGTTGAGTTTCTTCATGATCTCCATCACCTGCTCGCCGTTGGACGTGTCGAGGTTGGCGGTCGGTTCGTCGGCGAGGATCATGGTCGGGTTTGTGGAGAGGGCGCGGGCGACGGCGACGCGCTGTTGTTGTCCGCCGCTGAGTTGATCGGGGCGGTGATGCGCGCGGTCTTTGAGGTCAACGGCTTCGAGCAGTTCCATCGCGCGCTGTTTGCGCTGGGCGGGCGTCCTGCCGTTGAGCAGGAGCGGCATTTCCACGTTTTCGTACGCCGTCAGCGTGGGGATGAGCGCGAAGAATTGAAAGACAAAGCCAATCGTCCCTTTGCGCAGATCCGCGCGCTGGTTGCGGTTCAGGTTTGTCGTTTCCTGTCCGTTGATGACCACACTGCCGGACGACGGTCTATCAAGACAGCCGATCAATTGCAGAAGCGTGGTCTTGCCGGAACCGGAAGGACCCACCAGCGACGTGAATTCCCCGTTCCCAATCGTCAGGCTGACTCCGTTCAGGGCGCGGGTTTGCACCTCGCCGATTCTGTAAACGCGGGTGACGTCCGTTAATTTCGCGACTTCCATTTTTTACTCCTTATCAGACCTGACAGGTTTTGGAAACCTGTCAGGTCTCGGTTGGATGTTTATTGCGCGCCGCGCAGGGCTTCCACCGGCTCCATGCGGGAGGCCATGCGGGCCGGGTAAAGCGAAGCGAGGATGGTGATCAGGAACGCGGTCACGATCAGGGCGATCGCGGAATCGAGCGTGAGGTAGGTGTAGATGCGGTCTTCCAAAAGCATCTCGGCGCCGAAGCCCAGATCGCCGAAATACACGCCGACCTTTGCAAAATATGCCGAGAGCGCCCAGCCCGCCAATGAACCGGCGCCCACTCCGCTGACCGCCAGCAAAAATGCCTCAGCCAGGAACAGGGCAATGACCTGCCGTCCCTTCATGCCGATGGCGGAGAGGACTCCGATCTCGCGCGTGCGTTCGAAGACGGACATCAAGAGCGTGTTGACGATGACGGTCGCGGTCACGCCCAGCACGATCAGGTTGATGACGGCGAGGTAGGCGTTCGAGAAATCCTCCACCATCACGAGCAGTTCGTTCATCTCCGTCCAGGTCTTGACCTTGATGCCTTCGCCTTGAATCGAGGCGGCGACTTCATCTGCCTGTTCGCGATCTTTCAACAGGACGAAGATCATGCTGGCGTGATTCTCCGCCCGCGCGAAGGTCTGCGCCTTGGCAAGCGGCAGGAAGACGATGCCCTTGTCCCACGCGCTTGTGCCGGTGGTGAAGATTCCGCGAATCGTGAATTGCTGTTCGTCCACGTCGCCGTCGGAGGTGTTGATCAGCAGGTTGATCGAGTCGCCCGCCTTCAAGTTCAAACTATCGGCAAGCGGAAGCCCGATCAGGATTCCCTCGCGGTCGTCGGCGGTGATGAATTCTCCCGAGACGATTCCATCCCGATACGGATCGTTCGCCTCGGACTCCGGGACGATGCCCATGATCTGCACCCCGGCCGACTCATCGCGGACGGAGACGATTCCGCTGGCGGCGAGTCTCGGCGTGGCAACATGCACAGGGTCCAGCGACCCGATTTGAGCGGCGGTTTGATCCGGGTTTTCGATCAGGTATTCCCACGCCACGCTGAGTTTGTCCGGGTCGTAATCCGCATTCTGCACCTGGATGTGACCGGTGTTGAGCCGCAGGGTGGTTTCCATCGAACTGCGCATCTCGCCCGTAAAGAACGCGGCGATGAACATCAGCAGGGTTGTGCCGAGCGCGAGCGCCAGCCCCGAAAGGATGGAGCGCCGGCGATGCCTGCCGAGGTTGCGATATGCCATTTTGAAGTAGTTCATCATCTTGCCTCTCCAAACCTGACAGGTCTCTTAAGACCTGTCAGGTTTTGTTTTACACATAATGCAGCGCCTCCGCCGGTTCGCGGCGCGACGCTTCGAGGGCGGGATACAACGCCGCCAGCGCGGCGATGATCGCGACCGTGAGGGCGTGTTTCAACACCTTCAACGGAACAAGTTGCGGATAAATGCTCCCGCTGATGAGCGCCGTGTATTCGGTCAGGTCCGAGAACTGCGAATAATCCAAACCGTACACGCCGAGGATGCCGTTGATGGCCGTACCCAATATCGCGCCGAACGCCGCGCCCATCAAGCCGATCAGAATCCCTTCCGTGAGAAAGAGGATGGTGATCTCGCGCGGTTTGAGTCCCAGCGCGCCGATGACGCCGATCTCGCGCGTGCGCTCGAAGACCGCCATCATCAACAGGTTGAGAATGCCGATGGCTGCGATGCCGAGCATGAAGACGCCGAAGACGCCCATCACGCCGGTTTTCATGTCCATCGTTTTCTTCAAGTCGGGGATGCTCGTCTCCCAGCTTTCGATCTCATAGCCGGGCGCGGATGTTTCGATGGCGTTCATCACGCCGGGTTCCAGCCCGATCTGTTTCAGCGAAATGACGACTTCGGTCACCTGACCTTCGAGACCGAAAAGGTTTTGCGCCTCGGCAAGTGAGATGTAAATCGTTCCCTTCTCCACCGAAGGCACGCCCACGTCGTAGATGCCGATCACCGTCATGGTGCGCTGGCGGGTTTGTTCGTGCGTGGTGTTGCCGACCATCGTGATGCGGTCGCCGACTTCGATCTCCATGGCGTTCGCCAGTCCCCGGCCGATGACGATCGCATCCGCATCGTCGGGCAGGAGGTAGCGTCCGCTGGAGATGTTCGATGAAACGGGCGTGATTTTGCCCTCCTTGTCCGTCTCGACGCCGACGATGGTGATCGCAAACGCGCCCTCGCGGTTTGTAACCAGCCCGCCGGTGACGATTCGCTTCGAGGCGGCGACCACGTCGGGATGCGATTCCGCCGCTTGCACGACCGCGTCGGGATCATCCAACGCGAGCAGGGGTTTGCGTCCCGCCTTGCCGCCATATCCCGGCGCGTGGATTTGAATGTTGCCGCCGAGCAGTTGAATGGCGTTGCCGTAAATCGCCTGCTCGAAGCCGCCGATCAATCCGTCGTACATCACCAGTAAAGACATCGTCACGCCCATGCCGATGGCGATCAGGAATGTCCGGCGTCTGTGCCGCCAGACGTTGCGCCATGCCAGGCGCAGGTAAAGGGTCATGATAAATTCCTTTCCCGGGATCAACCAAGACCTGACAGGTTTTTGAAACCTGTCAGGTCTGGCTGGTCTGGCTCACAAATTCCGATTCGGTCTTGCGCAATCCGTATTCCATCACATACAACAACTTGTCAATCTTCTCCTGCGTCTTCGGCGAGCGCACCCACTTCATGATGTCCTTCTGCTTCATGCCTTCGTTCAGGATGTAGGTCGAGATGGCGTTGCTCCAGGTATCCATCACCATCACCGCCAGGTCCACGTCCACGCTGGGGTCCACTTCGCCGCGCGCGATCGCGCCTTTGATCATCATCCTCAGCGCGTCGAGCGCCTTCCGGTGGTAATCGCCGAAGAGTTTGCCGTAATACAACCCTTCCACCAGTAAAATGCGGCTGATCGCCTGCGTCATGCGCGGGTAGGCCGAGTTGAACTCCATGCCCGCCTTGATCATCCAGCGGAAATACTGGAACGTGTCCATGTGATTGGCGGGCGGGCGCCGGTCTTTGAAGTACGCCAGTTTCTCCTGCTCCAGCACAGCCAGCAGGTGCATGAACACATCGCGTTTGTCCTCGAAGTATTGATAGAAACTTCCCTTTGAAATTCCGCCCTTCGCCACGATGCGGTTGATCGAAGCCGACTCGAATCCGTAATCGGCAAACTCGTCTATCGCGGCGTTGACGACGGCTTTGCGTTTCTCTTCGGGCAGGTTGTGGAATGTCTGTTTGGGCAAGCGGCGGCCTCCCGGCATGTGACTGACTGGTCATATGACCGACTGGTCACATTATAGGACGATTCCCCCGCCCGTCAAGGGAATGAATGACGCTGCGATCATGCCATCTGTTTCGGCAAGCTCAACACGCCGCCTTCGGGATCGCCTTTTCACTACCAAGCCTCGTAACTCGTATCTTGTATCTCGTATCTCGTATCTCGCATCTCACCCCTCGTTGATCCTCCTGAACACTTTCACCCCAACCGCTTTCATCAACAACCCCGCCCGCCAAAAAGCGACCGCCGCCATGCCGTGAGCCAATACTGCGAAGAACGGCGGAGTTTCGTAGGTGTAATACGTCCAGCACTGACGGGTCGTGCCCCATAGTTCGAGGAAATACCCCAGCCCCGAACCGGCGATGAAAGTCAGCAAAGCCATGCGGTGATCGGTTGGCGTGAGGATGAGGAGAATGCAAAGGATCGAGGCGAGCCAGGTATAAGACTTGTCGAAGGTCGGGGAAACAAAGACCAGCATCAGGGTCAGGAAGGAGGCGAAAGCCATCCAATATAGAATGATGAAGGATGAAGGATGAAAACTTTCCCCGGAACTCCGTTCGACTTTTTTCAACATCCAATCCGTAAACCGGGTGATGCGGTCAATGGATAGCGAGGCGATGGGCCAGGCGGGGATGATCCACAAGGGCGGGCGTTCGGCGGTGTAGTAATGCCAGAGATTCGTCTGCGTCCCCCAGGATTCGATGGCGAGCCCGCCGCATACGCCGACGAAGACGATCAGCAGGTCGGTCTTGAGGTTTGCGCGCGCCACGATGGCAGCGGACATGAACAAAAAGATCCCCAGTAGAAGCCAGTCCATGTACAGCCACCAGGGTCCGTTCCAGTCAATGTAGGAGAGAACTTCTTCGGCGAGGGGCCGCCAGATGTAAACGATCAGGAAGATGGTGACAAAAAATCCGCCCAAGAGAACGGATGAATCGCGCGTCCAGAATGGGTGGTTTTGCTTTTCCATGCGCGGATTATATCGTGAGTTTGGCGCGGCGATTTCCCCCGGCTTACGATCGCCGGTCAATCGCGCGAGACCGAGCCTTGTGAAAACCAGACATCCTCCGCAAGGGGGAGGATGTCTGGCGGGCGGGAAATCCCGTAAGGTATAATGCGGCTTGTGCCGAAGGAGGGAATCGAACCCTCATTCCCGGAGGGAACACGATTTTGAGTCGTGCGCGTCTGCCTATTCCGCCACTTCGGCTCGAGAGCGACCCACAGTATACCACTCAATGGATTTGTAACACAAGCCTGCAGGCCTGTGTTACGGCAAAAGGACATAATGAAACTCGGAATCATCGGACTGCCGCAATCGGGCAAGACCACGCTATTCAACGCCCTCACCCGCGGAAACGCCCCCACCTCCGCCTCAGCCGGGCGCATCGAAGTGCATCAAGCCGTCGTGGACGTTCCCGACCCGCGCGTGGACACCCTCTCGAAGATGTTCAATCCGCGTAAAACAATCTACTCCAAAGTGACCTACGCGGACATCGCCGGGCTGGAGGGCGGCTCGGCAAAGACGGGGATCTCCGGTCAACTGCTGAACCAACTCAATCAGATGGACGCGCTCATCCTTGTCGTTCGCGCTTTTGAGAACGATAACGTCGCCCACCCGAACGGGAGCATTGCCCCCCTGCGCGATGTGGAAGCGATGACGGGCGAACTTCTGCTCAACGACCTGATCGCTGTCGAGCGCAAACTGGAAAAACTGACGGACGAGCGCAAAAAGGGCGGCACGGACAAAACCGTCAACGCGCGGCAGACGGAACTGTTCGAGAAACTACACAAGGCATTATCCGATAACAGGCCCCTGCGCGAACTGGAATTTACGCGCGAAGAGGAAAAGGAACTGTCGAGTTTTGGTTTGCTGACCCGTAAACGCCTGCTGACCGTCTTCAACCTCGGCGAGGGCGGCTCCGCGCCGGAGGCGAAGCTGGACCATCCCTCCCTGGCGTTGATGTGCAAATTGGAGATGGAGATATCGCAACTTCCGCCGGATGACGCGGCGGTTTTCATGGAGGAGTACGGCATCAAGGAACTCAGTTTGAACCGTATGATTAATTTATCTTATGAACTATTGCAGGAATTGACCTTCTTCACCGTCGGGGAGGACGAAGTGCGGGCATGGGTGACGCATCGCGGGGCGACGGCTCAGGAGGCCGCGGGGGAGATTCACACCGATCTCTCGCGCGGATTCGTCCGGGCGGAGGTGGTGGCTTACGAGGACCTGATCAGCCTGGGCGGGATGAATGAGGCGAAGGCCAAGGGCAAGTTCCGGCTCGAAGGCAAGGAATACGTCGTCAAGGAAGGCGATATCATGCACGTGAGGTCGAGTTTGTAATTCCCCGTCATTGCGAAGGAGCGGAGCGCCTGAAGCAATCCCATGAATGGGTGGGAGATTGCTTCGGGCGAGAACAAGGGCGCCCTCGCAATGACGGAATAATATAAGGAGACACAATGCCGTATAAACTTTCGTCCTGGGATCTTTCCCAACTTTACCCCGGCTTCGAGAGCGCGGAGTTACAGAACGCCTTCGACATGATCGAGGAGCAGGTGGCGTCGTTCGAAGGCGTGCGGAGCAAACTCACGCCGGATATTTCGACTGAGCAATTCATGCAGATCATGAAAGCCGACGAAGTGACGACGCGCATCGCCAGCAAATTGCAGGCGTATGCGGGTTTGTCGTTCACCGCCGATACGCAGGATCAGAAATCGCAAGCCTTGCAGGCGAGGGTGATGCAGTTCCTGGCGGAAAATCAGAACCGAGCGCTGTTCTTCAGCCTGTGGTGGAAGGAACTGGATGACGCCAATGCAAAACGGTTGATGGACGCCTCCGGCGATTACCGCTATTACCTGGAAGCGATGCGCAACTTCAAGCCGCACACCCTGAGCGAGGCGGAGGAGAAGATCGTCAACCTTAAGAACGTGACCGGCGTGAACGCGCTCGGCAACCTGTACGATTCGATCACGAACCGCTATGTCTTCAAGATGAAGGCGAATGGAAAAGAAAAGGACATGACGGCGGCGGAGTTGTTCTCCTACCGTTACAGCACAGACCCCGCCGTGCGCGCCGCAAGTTATCAGGCGCAATTCAAAGTCTATGCGGCGGACGGTCCCATCCTCGGGCAAATTTATCAGACCATTTTGCGCGACTGGCACAGCGAGAATCTCACCTTGCGCAAGTTCAAGAACTTCATCGCGCCGCGCAACCTGAGCAACGACGTGCCGGACGAAGCCGTGGAAGCGCTGCTGGGCGTCGCCCGCAGGAATACGGGCGTTTTTCAGCGTTACTTCAAGATGAAGGCGAAGCATCTCGGCATGAAGAAGATGCGCCGCTACGATATTTACGCGCCGCTCGCCGCCTCGAAGAAAAAATACGACTGGAATACCGCCGTCAACATGGTGTTGGATGCGTTCGCGGGATTTTCGCCCAAAGTGGCGGACCTGGCGAAGCGCGTCTTCGACCAGAACCGCATTGACAGCGAAATCCGCAAAGGCAAGCGCGGCGGCGCGTTCTGCTGGGGCTTTTTGCCGGAGGAAACTCCCTTTGTGATGGTGAACTATCAGGGCAACAGCCGCGAGGTGGCGACGCTGGCGCACGAACTCGGCCACGCCATCCACGCCATGCTGGCGGAACATCACAGCGCCTACACCTTCCATTCCTCGCTCCCGCTGGCGGAGACGGCCTCCACGTTTGCGGAGATGATTCTGATTGACAAACTGCTTGCGGAGGAAAAAGACGAATCGGTCCGGCGCGACATCCTCTTCAAACAGATGGACGACGCTTACGCGACTGTCATGCGCCAGTCTTACTTTGCGCTGTTCGAAAAGACCGCGCACGAATTAACCCAGAAGAATGCCTCGGTGAACGATCTGAGCAAAGCCTACCTCGACAACCTCAAGGAACAATTTGGCGACTCGCTCGAATTGAGCGACGAGTTCAAATGGGAGTGGGTCGGCATCCCTCACATCTATCAAGTCCCGTTCTATGTCTATGCCTACGCCTTCGGGCAATTGCTGGTCTACGCCCTGTATCAGCAATTCAAGGAGGAGGGCGAATCGTTCAAGCCGAAGTATTTGAAAATACTTTCAGCAGGCGGATCAGAATCTCCTGAGCGTATCTTAAAGGAAGCGGGCGTGGACATCCGCGACGCGAAGTTCTGGCAGGGCGGCTTCGACTTCCTCGCAAGGCTGGTGGGCGAGTTGGAGAAACTGCCAGTGGAGAAGGCAAAGAAACGCGACGCGAAATCCGTAAAGGGAAAGGTGAAATCTGCGAAACGCAAGGCGGTCAAGAAGGTTTCAAAGGCGAAGAAGAAAAAGTAACAAGGGATGAATAACGCAAAAGGCGACCCCGGGTTGGGTCGCCTTTTTTTCGTAAATGGACTCGAAAGTCCCTGACTTTCGCGTTGCAACGTCGGGAGATGTTGCGCTCCACAGTCAATACCCTTTTGAAAAATAGTCCGCGATCAAGCCGTCGTAGTTGACGTTGATGGTCTCGCGGGCGAGGGCGAAGAACTCCGCTGTGGAGGCGCGGCGGTGGGCGTAGCGCGCGGCGTAGGCTGTGATGAATTTGGAAAAATTGCCATAGCCCATTTGCTCGCGCATGTCGTCGAGAAAGAGCGCGCCGCGGAAGTACACGGCGTTGGTGTAATTGCGGAAGGAGCCGTAATCGTAGATGGTCGCGTCCACGTAGCCGGTCGGTTTGAAGTAGTTGACGCGGAATTGCCACCACCACGAGATGCTGGCGGGGTAGTTGTTCTCGAAGAAGATGCGTTCGCTATAGGTGGCGAGCGCCTCATCCAGCCAGGGTTCAAAGGCGTGGTCGTTGCCGACAAGGCTGTACCACCACTGATGCGCGATCTCATGCACGCCGATGGTCGTCAGGTTGCTTTTGGCAGAGCCGGTGTACTGGCTGTAGAAATCGGTGGCGAGGAAGACCAGCCCGTCATACTCCTGCCCGTCGTCCATGTCGGATTGCACAATGGCGAGGGTTTGATGCGGGTAGGGCGCAAATTCCGCCGAGTAGGTTTGCAGGGCTTCGCTGGCGTAGATCAGCATGTCGTCGCCGCCCTTTTGATAGCCGTTGAAATAATACGAACGGATGTTGATATTGCCCAGCGTCGTTTCATTGACGATAAATTCATCGCTGGCGGAGACGGCCAGCGTGCGCGCGCCGTACATGCGGTAGCGCGTCCAGCCGTCGGCGCCGTTCGCTTCGGGCGACGCGCCCACAGCCAGGATCACGCCCGAATCGGTCTTGATATTCAGTTCGATGTCGGCGGAATCATAGACGAGATGTTCGCCCCAGGGCATGGGGTCGTGCAATACCCAGCCGTCCTGATAGGGGACGATGAAGGGGTACCAGTCCACGAGGTTGATCTGGTTGAAGTCGTAGCCGAAGACGTCGCCCGATCCTTTTTTGGGAATCTTGAGGCGGAAGTTGAGCGTGATGGTGGTCGCGGAGCCGTTTGGGAGCGGTTGATTCAATGCGGCGCTCAGGCGTTGCCCGCTGAATGAGTACGCCCCAAGCGCGACGCCATCCTGCGCGATGGCGTTGAGCGTGAACGCGCCGGGGTGGATATTCGGCTGGACGGAGAAGACGAGGTCGGAGAGGGTCGTCCCGGTTGTGTTGTAGTAGCGGATGGTCTCGTCGGCGGAAAGCGACTTGTTCTCAAAGTCGAGCGTTACATTGAGGATGTAGTTGGGGCGCGAGGAAACAATCGGCGTGGCGGAGGCTGGGGGAACGGTATCCACCGTCAGCGTGGAGGGAGGCGGGGTTTGCGTCGCGGTGGGCGGGGCAGTTGAAGTAAACGTCAGCGTTGGAATCGGCGAGGAAGTGAAGGTCGGAATCGGCGTGTCCGTCTGCGCGGCGGGTTGGAAGGGCGTGGCGGATGCGGATGTTTGCGGTTTGGGTAAAACGATTTCCGCGAAGGGGAGTGGGGTGGGGGTTGGCGGCGAGGATGGCAGGGAGCAGGAGAGGAGGAGGGAGGAAAGAAGGAAGAAGGTAATTAGTAATCGGTAATTGGAGGTTTGCAATTTGCGAATCATTGATAGACGCTGCGGAAGTATTGGTTGACGAGGTCGGAGAGGTCGGTGGAGCCGGCGTTGGCGCGCAGGATGCGGAAGAAGTCGTTTGCGGTAACGATCCTGCCGCGGCCTTGATTCAGATAATCCTGCATGAAGCGGAAGAAGGCTTCGTCGCCGATGCGCTCGCGGACTTTGTGCAGGAAGGTCGCGCCCTGAAAATAAACGGCGTTGGTATAGGGGCGGAATCCCTGCCCTTCGTAAATGGGAATATCCACAAAGCCTTCGGGTTTGTAATAGTCCACGCGGTAGGATTGCCACCATGAGACGAGGTCGGGCGAGGTGTTTTCGTAATAGACGCGCTCGCTGTATGTGGAGAGGGATTCGTCGAGCCAGGGTTGCAGAGCCTGATCGCTGGCGACCTGTTCGAACCACCATTGATGCGCGGTTTCATGCGCGGCGACGAATGTTAAATAGTTTGCCGGGGTTCCATCGTACAGGTTGTAAAAATCGCGGCTGAGATAGAAGAAGGCGGAGTATTCCATGCCGTCGTTGAAGTCGCCCATGACGATGGCGAGGCTTTTATGCGGATACGCGCCATATTTTGCGCCAAAGACCTGCAATGCCTGAGCCGAAGCCAGCAACGCTCCCTGCCCGCCCGCTTCGTTGAAGGAGAAGTAGTAACTGGAGAGCGTCACATCGCCGGCTTGTGTTGTGGATGTCTGGAAGTCGCGGCTGGCGGAGAGGGCAAATGTGCGGGCGGATTCAATCGTATAGCGGGTACTGCCATCGGGCAACGCTTCGGGGACTCCGCTGGAGGCGACGATGGGAGCCGAAGCCGGGTCTGCGAATTTGAGGTTGAGCGCGTAGTCCGCGGAGTCGTAGACGAGATGTTCGCCGTAATACCAGGGGTCGCGCAGGATCCATTCGCCGTTGATGTTGGGGACGACGAAGGGATACCAGTTGACGAGGTTGATTTGCCGCGAGGTGTAGCCGTAAATGCGCGGGCGCGAGTCGCTGGGGTCTGCCTGTTCGGCGAGGGGAAGATTCAGCGTGAAATTAAGCCTGAGTTCGACGACTCCGCTTGGGGGGAGGAGCGAGGCGAGGGGGATGTCAATCCGCTGGCTGGTGAGGGAAAAGTTCGAGACGGGTTCTCCATCCACCGCAAGGCTGTTCAGGATAAAACTTCCATCCCAGAGATTTGGGGTGACGGCCAGGACAAGGTTGTTGAGTTGGTTGCCGGTCAGGTTGGGGTATTGGATGGTTTCGTCCACCGTGACGGTGTGCGCGTCGTAATCCATGAGCGTGTCGAGCGTGTATTTCGCGCGTTCGAGAGCGGGGAGCGGAGTATTGGTCGGGAGCGGAGTTTCGACGATGGGGACCGACGTTGCGCCTGTTGGGGCTGTAATAAATACCTGCTCTGTTGGTGACGCATCAGTTGCCGCGTTAGATGAACAGGCGGTTATGAAAAGAATGATTGAAAGAAGTAAGGGAAAAGGTTTTTTATGGTTCGGCATGGGCGCGATTGTAACAAAAAACAGTAACGCAAGCCTATAGGCTTGCGTTACTGTTTTGCGCTGCTGTTTTGAATATAGAACAGGTCAGCCTTCGATGGCTTTCTTGACCTGGGCGAGACTCGCGTCGAATCCGGCGCTCATCTGCTTGCGCATCATGTCTTCCATGCCGGGCATGGAGGGCATTCCGGGGAGGACGAGCACGGCTTCGGTCTGGAGGGTCAGTTTGGTGCCGCCGCCATCCGCTTCGAGGATGTTGGTACTGACCACGTCCGAAGCGGGCGGGGTTCCGTAGGTCTTGACGCTGTAGAGTTTGTTCTTTTCAAAACCGACGACTTCGGCGGTGATGACATTTACAACGCCGTTCATCGCCTTGACGGTGGTCTTGATCTTGGCGCCGAGTTTGATGGGTCCGTCCGCTTCGACACTGGTGACGTACTGGTTCTTCTGCCCTTCGAGGTTTGTGATATGGGCGAAGACCTTCTCCGGTGAAGCCTTGATATGGATGGTGTTTTCGATAAGAGCCATGGTTAATAATCTCCTTTGGGTTTTGTGAATTCGATGTTGGTATTATAGATGGAGGCTCCCAAATCCACAATGAACTTAAGGGGGATTTAACCGTTAACCGTTGGTACTATGGGTGTAATTTGTAGGGGCGACCCGCCAGAATCCCATAATACGCCGGGGTGCAATACAAGGGTGACCCTTCCTTTGCGCAACGAGGTTCTTTGAGATGTGGACGGGTCGCCCCTACCAGGAAAACGAAATGCGCTTCCACCCAAACGCGAACAGGAAGAAGGCTGTCGCCGTCAATACAATTGCCGAGCCGGAAACAATGTTGAAATAATAGGATAGATACAAACCGACCACGGAAGACAGCGCGCCAATCAGGGCAGAGACTACCATCATTGGAAAAAGGCGGCGGGTGAGCAGGTAAGCCGTGGCGGCAGGGGTGACGAGCATGGCGGCGGCGAGACTGACTCCCACCGTTTGCAGGGAGACGACGACGGTCAGCGCCAGCAGGACCAGCATGAGGTTGCGCAACAGTTCGGCGGGGAGGCGCAACGTGGCGGCGAGGACGGGGTCGAACGAGATGACGAGGAACGGTTTGAACAGGACTGCGACGGTGAGCAGGATGGCGAGACTCAGCCCGCCGATCAGCCACAGGTCGGATGGACCGACTCCCAGAACGTTGCCGAACAGGATATGAGACAAGTCCACGGCGTAGGTCTGCATGGCGCTGATCAGCGCCACGCCCAGCGACAACGCCGCCGCGAACAGGATGCCGATGGCGGTGTCTTCCTTGACCGCGCCGTCTTTGGTGAAAAACCCAATGGTGAGCGCGACAGCCACGGCGGCGACTCCCGCGCCGACGAGCAAGTCTCCTTTCAAGATATAAGCGATTGCCACGCCGGGCAGGATCGCGTGCGCCATCGCGTCGCCGAGGAACGCCATGCCGCGCAGGACGACGTAGGTTCCCATTACTGCGCATAAGACGCCGACCACAACGGAGGCGAGCAGTCCGCGCTGGAAGAATTCGTAGGCGAGGGGGGCGAGGAGGAGGGACATTTGCGATTTTGGATTTACGATTTTGGATTTACGATTTTGGATTTGCGATTTTGGATTTACGATTTTGGATTTACGATTTTGGATTTACGATTTTGGATTTGCGATTTTGGATTTACGATTTTGGATTTACGATTTTGGATTTGCGATTGACAGTTAAGATTTGCGATTACGCAGTGTCTTGATGGATGCAACGGTCATGGCGAGAATTTCGTTGGTTTCCTTGTAGATGACTTTTACCTGTTCCTGGGGAACGATATCCGCTTCGACCAGTATTTCAAGCCAATAGGCAGTCTCGTCGCTTTCCTCTTCGACAATCTTCATTTTATTGATCATGTCCGGCGTGGATTTGGCTCTGCACGCCGCCCGATAGTTTGCGCCAATGGATGTTCCTGAACGAATGACCTGCCTTGCAATCACATCCGCGGCGCGGGAGTTGGGCAGTTTGTCCATTTGTTTGACGATCGCCACCGCCAGTTTCCTGGTTCTCGCCTTGAAGGTTTGTTCATCCATGTCCTATCTCCTTTTGCCAAAATTCATATCTTTGAAAACCAATCGGACTAAAGACCAATCGTAAATCGTCAATCGTTAATCGTAAATTTCTCCTCCGGCGAACAACATTCATCCACCAGCGCCAGCCCGTTGTCCATCATCAGCAGGGAATTGCCGAACGCCTGCGCGAGGTTTTCCCGGGTAAAAACTTCCCGCGGGGCGCCAAAGGTAATGAGGCGTTGTTTCAGCAAGAGGATAAAATCGAAGCGCGAAGCGGCGAGATTCAGGTCATGGGTCGAGACCAATGCGGTTACATCCCTTTCCCTTAAGTGATCGAGCAGGCGCAGGGTCGCCTCCTGCGTGGTGACATCCACGCCTGTGAACGGCTCGTCCATCAACAGAATATGCGGCTCCTGGGCGATGGCGCGGGCGAGGAAGGCGCGTTGCTGCTGCCCGCCGGAGAGTTGACCGATGGAGTGATTCGCCAGGTCGACGATACCCATTTGAGCAAGGCTTTTCTGGACGGCGTCCCTGTCCTGCGCTGAGGCGCGTTTGAACCAGCCCATTTGCAAGAAACGCCCCATCATCACCACGTCGTTTACCGTGACCGGGAAACGCCAATCCACCTCCTCGCGCTGTGGCACATAGGCAACGCAATCCCGATGCGAACCGAGTGGCTCGCCGTGAATCAGAATGCGCCCATTCTGCAACGGCAACAACCCGACCAGCGCTTTGAACAACGTGGACTTGCCCGCGCCGTTTGGACCCACCACTGCAACGCGCGCGCCGTGCGGGATTTGAAAACTCAGTTCGCTCAATACGATCCTATCGCCGTACCCGACGCGGATGTTTTGAACTTCGAGACGATGAGGAGTGTGGGACATTTCGATTTGCGATTTACGATTTGCGATTTGCGATTTACTATTTGCGGTTTAAACCTTGCGTTCACCAATTACCAATTACCAATCTCTACTCTCTACTCTCTACTCTCTACTCTCTATCTCCCAATCTTACTTCAAAGCGTTCACAATTTCGGTCACGTTATGTTTCATCATGTCAATGTAGGTCGGCGCGGGGCCGCCGTCGGTCAAAGACTCAAGATACAGCGTGTCCACCACCTTCACGCCCGTTTCGGCGGCGATCTGATTCGCCAGTTCCGCGTTTTCCACTTCGCCTAAAAAGATGGCGGGCGCGCCGAAGTCCCGGACGGCTTCGATGACAGAGGCGACCTCCCGCGCCGAAGCCCCCGCCTCCGAACTGAAACCCGGCAGGATGGCGCCCACAACCGTAAAACCGTATCGCTCCGCAAAATAGCCCAGCGACTCGTGGTTGGTCA